>Ga0265797_10002873_pt1 | contig 28411 bp, 22 predicted proteins | sample P2T30metagenome_FD_192433 | JGI IMG/M metagenome (GOLD analysis project Ga0265797, IMG submission 192433) | Plant litter microbial communities from East Loma Ridge, Irvine, California - P2 T30 | ecosystem: Environmental > Terrestrial > Plant litter > Unclassified | place: USA: California...
ACATCGCCGCGCAGAACAACCTGCCGAAGGAGCTGGCCGAGCGGGTCGAAAAGCTGTTCCGCCGCAGCCGCTGGCATAACGCCGACATGGACGACCTGACCGACAGCGGCCGCCGCTCGCGCATCCGTTTCACGGCGGTCCGCAAGGGCATCGACATCGTGCCGGCATTCGACGCCCGCACCGACCTGCCCCGCGTGCACATGCAGACGGCAACGGTGGTGGGACCGGAAAACGAAGAGGTCCATTGCGATGAGCTGTACCGCGTGCGCATCCGCGTGACGGGCACGCGCGAAGCGGACCACGTCCACAGCGACGGCAGGAACGGCGCCTCCGACACGGACCGCGATTCGGCCTGGGTCCGCGTCGCCACCAACTGGGCGGGCGAAGGTCCGCACAGCGGCAAGCAATGCGGCACGGTCAGCCTGCCAAGAGTCGGCTCGGAAGTGCTGCTGGCCTTCCTGGGCGGCGACCCGGACAAGCCGATCATCGTCGGCCAGCTGTACAACCAGAAGGGACAGCCGCCTGCCCTCAGCACGGCCGGCGGCCTGCCGGGCAACCGCAACCTCTCCGGCATCCGCACCAAGGAGGTCAAGCAGGGCGGCCGCGGCAACCAGCTGCGCTTCGACGACACCAATGGGCAGATCAGCGCGCAGCTGGCCAGCGATCACGGGGCGTCGCAGCTGAATCTGGGCTTTCTGACGCAGCCGCGGGCAAACGGCGCCGGAAGATTCCGTGGTGAGGGCGCTGAATTAACCACAGCGAACATCGCGGTTCTGCGAGGGGAACAAGGTGTCCTGCTCACAGCTAACCAGGCCTGCGACAGCAGTTTAGTGAGCACAACCGATCTGGAGTCTGTCGCCTGTCTCGCCAAGAATATCTGCGGAGATCTCGATGAAGCGGCCCGCCGCGAATCGGATGACGATTCAAAAATTAAGGCATTAACAGATCTTGCCGAACAACTTGCGGCATGGGATTCCACGTCCAAGCCACATGAGCCGGTTGTAGCGATAAATTCTCCCAATGGCACATTCGTTGGTTCGCAGAAGAACGTGGCTGTTGCAGCGCAGGAGGACGTCGATATCATAAGTCGCGGCAATACGCGGCTCTCTGCTGGTGGAAATATATTTACGCGTGCCGCTCAAGGATTGAGTTTGCTGGCATGCAAACTTGGAATGAAGCTTATTGCCGCAGGCGGCGATATATCGATTCAGTCAAGGAACGGCAGCGTTGAAATTACGTCGTCTAAAAAAATTCGTATCGTGGCTAACGAAAGCATAGAGCTGCATTCGCCGCGCGTGGTGGTGGTTGCCCAAGGGGCGCAGGTCACATATGGTGGTGGTAAGGTTGAGCACCGCTGCACCGGCGTGTTTAGTGTGAAGTCATCCAAGTTCGAGCACAGCGACGCCGCTGATGCTACTCCGGACGTGGCAAGGCAAGCGGAATCAGAAATGCAACACGATCAGCAAGTCCTGGTTTGCGACCAGAGAACTGATGCTCCGCTTGCAAGACGGAATTATCGCCTCACGGTAGAGGACGGGCAGATCTTTGAAGGGACGACGGATGACCAAGGGCTGACTGAGCGTTTCAAGACAAAGATGGCATTTGCCACCTACCAAATTGAACTGTTGAATTAACAGGCCTACCCATGACAACGCGCCTTCCGATACGGCCCGAAACCCAGGGTCTCAAGACTGACGGGTTCTGCACGCCTACGCAGGATCGGAGCCCGCAACGAATGGTCGTACCTCCACGTCGAGTGATACCAATAGTATTTCTTCCCGGAATTATGGGTTCAAACCTCCGCATGAACGCAAAGATGCAAAAAGCGCTAAAGAAAGATAATAATATCGCATGGCGGCCGGACAGAAAGATGGCGACGAGCCGAATGTTTGACGATTCGGCCGGAGAACGACAGCTTCAACTGGACCCTTTCTCTACTGAAGTCGACATTTTCGAGCCAGGCGAGAAGAATACCGGCGACCCAGAAGAGTCATCTGAGCAGCGTCACGATAACGGAAAAATTGGTGTCAAGATCATCGTCGGACGAAATTCGCCACTGCTTGCCGACGATCCCGCTAACATGCCCAACGGTAAGAGTAAGGAGCGAAAGGCAATGGAAAGAGGGTGGGGCGAAATATTTTATGGTAGCTATAAAGAATTGCTTGAAACGTGTGAAGTGGCTTTAAATCTACACCATAGATTTGGAATGCTCAGCAGCGTAATCGGTACAGACCCAAAGAAGTGGCAGTGTGACGCGAGCACGAATCTCGCTCCAATTACGGAGAAAGAATTCCTGGAAGCGGTGAAAGACTGCTGGTTTCCAGTACATGCCGTCGGCTATAACTGGCTGAGGTCAAACAAAGATTCTGCAAAATATGTCAGGAAGAGAATAGAAAATATCATGCAGTTCTACACTACTGCCGGCTACCAGTGCGAAAAAGTTGTTATCGTTACCCATTCGATGGGAGGACTGGTCGCCCGAGCTTTGGTTCATCCGAAGATCGGCGCGTTCGAGAGTTGTGTTCTTGGAATCGTTCACGGTGTAATGCCCACGGTAGGGGCGCCAGCCGCGTATAAGCGGATGCGCTGCGGCTTTGAGGAAGAGCTGATGGGCTTGCATCCTGCCCCCAAAGTGCTTGGTAACTTCGGATTTGAGGTAACGGCTGTGCTGGGTAATTCTCCAGGTGGGCTTGAACTGTTGCCAAGCGGGGCGTATGGCAATGGCTGGTTGAAAATCAGGCAAAATGGGGTCCTGCTTTGTTCGCTCCCACAGTTCGGTGATCCTTACGCGGAGATATACAAGCTCGACAATGGCTGGCACCGTCTGCTGAACCGCGACTGGCTAAACCCAGCGGACATTGATGAGGCAACGTTTGAACGAAGCTGCTTCTTCCTTGATCGGGCGAGAGATTTTCACGCAGCTATTAATGGATATTTCCATCCAACGAGCTACGCGCACTACGGCGCTGATCAAACCCGGAACTCGTGGGAAGAGGTTATCTGGAATATCGACAGAAAATATATGGGGTGGGATTGGAGCCATCTTGAGATCTCAGAAGATGATGGTAAGGGGACGATGGTCGCGAAAGAGCATGCTAGGACGCATCCTAGGAGCGTAAAAATTGGTATCACCCTTGCACCATCAACTGGGCCGGGTGACCAAACTGTGCCGTGTAAATCCTCCGATCACCAACTGGGGAAGAGTGCTTTCAAAGGGGTCTTCCGACAGACGGGATATGAACATCAGAAGAGCTTTAGTGACAAGAACGCGCTAGATTCAACCCTGTACTGTCTACTGCGGATCATTCAGACCATGACATGGTGTCAGCGAGGATGAGATGCTCGGATTAAAATTGACGAGATATCGAGTCCTGCTGGCCTTGGCAATCTTCGGCATGGCTCTTGTAGGCATATATTTGGACCAGGGAGAAAAAATGATTGAGAAGAATTCTATTGTTGGCCAAGCGCAGACACGCACGATATGCATCGGCAGGTTCCTGCTGGATGTACCTATGGACGCTACCATAGTTTACGGGCCTGCCCGTGTGCCACAGCTTATCGAGCGTTATCGTGATTCTGCACAGGATATTGGCAAGTTCGAAACCGATTTTATGGCCCGGTTGGAGAACACGCGCTATCTGGCAGATGGCGATTTGGTAAAGCCAGAGTCGATGCTCGGGAAAGCCATCAATGGCGCGAGGACTGGACAAAAAATACTTTTCGGCGTCGGGGAAGGGAGCGGCGACTTCTACGATCTGGAGTCGTTGATTCCTTTGGGCAAGGATCTCTTTGTCCAAACCACATCAGCGCATGGAACCGCAAGGGAGTATGGAAATGCGGTGGCGAAGCTAAACGCCACAGCAATGCGTCTCAGATCACGGACGGAAGATGAAATCCCTGTCGAAGCGGGGGTATGTATCGATGGCGGATTTATCCCGGACTATGACAGAACTAATAAAGAGTCGGTCACCATGGGCATACGTCTACATGATCACGATGATGTACACATTTCAATTGAGCTGACCAAAAAGGATACCGTGTTCGCATCCGATGGACTCGAGCGGCGGCTGGCGGCGGGCAAAGAAAACGCCATTCGCCGGAATATGGGTGGCTGGTATTCGCAGATCAGAGAGATACGCCGCGGGCCGCGGATTATTAATAAGTGGCATGGCTATGAGATATTGGCTCGAAAGCCCGCGCAGCCGGGTGAGAACGAGAGCCATGAGTTCTCTTTTGTCAGCCTTGGCGATGCCGGCAACGCACTGTTACCGACAGTTGAGATTACACTTCAAACGGGTGTTGTCGGCGACAGTGCCGCAGCTATGAAGCCATCCGTAAGCGATCTCGAAGCTGTCGCCATTTGGGATTCAATTATAAGGACACTTCGGCGCCGGGCGGTGAAATAGAAGCATACCCAGCATAATCACATTGAGTATTGGCTTGTTGTGGCATGGATGGCTGCGATCGAAGTCCTTCGAGTCTGACATGGCACTCGGCCCAAAACGTATATTAGCGGATGGAACGATGCGAAAAGTAATCAGACTAGGCGATTTGACCACACACGGCGGTAAAGTAATCTCTAGCAGTGCTGAGCACTTCACCGTGGGCGGCAAGGCGGTCGCATGCGTAGGGGACAAGTGTTCATGCCCGCTCCCCGGACACGGTATCTGCACCATTGTTGAGGGCGAAGCCCGGCATACAATCTCGGGTAAGCAAGTTGCGTATGAAGGACACAAGACGAGCTGCGGCGCTGCATTAGTCCCCACCGGCTCCCGTCTGGTGCAACAATGAGCCGGATGCCTTTGCGCTGGCAGTAAGGGACGGAACCGGAGCCGTGGACGACTGTTTCGATAACGACGCGGCGCTGCGAGGCCGACGTCTGCGACGAGTCGACGTATGCCTCCGCTGGCCCACTCGTCGGCCCCAGTTATTTGTCGAGAATGACGATCGGCTCACCCTTCGTAACCACGTAGGTCGCCAGTTCGCCGGTGATGCCGGAACCGATGTTTTTGGCCGAGTGCACGGCGCCAGCAGGGATGTACAGCGAATCGCCGGCCTGCAGGCGGATCGTCTTGCCCTGCAGTTCATACTCGATGGAGCCGCTCAGGACGTAGGCGATCTCCACGCCGGGGTGGGAGTGTTTCGGGAACGACGCGCCCGGCGCGAAGTCGACGCGGACCTGGATCGCTTCGCGGTTGCCGTCGAAATCGCGGCGCACGGTCTCCGTGCGGGCAATGCCCTTGGCATCGAACTTTGGGGTGGCGGGACCTTGCGCGCTGGCCAGCGGCAGGGTCAGTGCGCTGGCGATGGCCAGTAGAAGGGTGGTGGTGTGGCGATAGCTGAACATGGATAGTCTTTCTGGGTTGGTGAAAAAGGGGGTAACAAGGTGATGGTTTGCCGCGCGGTTCGGCGCTGTATTAAACTGTCGGCCTTCGCCCGCCTCACGAGTTTTCGCCTTGCCTGCCAACGAACCGCGCCCCATCCGCATCCTTCTCGTCGACGACCATCCGATCGTGCGTGCGGGACTGGCCGACACGCTTTGCGACGAGGCCGACATGGAGATCGTGGGCGAGCTCGAAGACGGTACCGATGCGCTGCGCTCGTTCGAAGCGTTGCGGCCCGACGTCACGATCATGGATATCGCGATGCCCGAGGTGAGCGGCCTGCAGGCGCTGGAAGCGATCCGCGGCAGCCATCCGCAGGCCCGCGTGATCATGCTGACGACGCTGGCGGGGGACCATCAGATGCGCTCCGCACTGCAACTGGGCGCGGCGGGCTTCCTGATGAAAAGCAGCGTGCGCAAGGATCTGCTGGACGCCATCCGCGCCGTCCACGCCGGCCGGCGCTGGATACCCGCGGAGGTGGCCCGTACGCTGGCCGAACACCTGGGCCAGCCGGATCTGAGCGAGCGCGAAATAGCGGTGCTGCGCACTGCCGCGGACGGCAACAGCAACAAGCAGATCGGCGCGAAGCTGGGCATCGCGGAAGACACGGTGAAGTCGCACATCCGCACGATCCTCGCCAAGCTCGATGCGCGCGATCGCACGCATGCGGTGGCGATCGCCGTGCGGCGCGGCATCCTGTCGCTCTAGGGAAGCGCGCCTGCGCGGCGTCAGCCCTTGATGAAGGCCAGCAGGTCGCGGTTGACCTGGTCCTTGTGCGTGTCCGTCAGGCCGTGCGGCGCGCCTGGATAGACGAGCAATTTGGCGTGCTTGACGATGGCGGCAGCGGCGCGGCCGGATGCATCGATCGGCACGATCTGGTCGGCGTCGCCGTGGATGATCAACGTCGGCTTGTCGAACTTCGCCAGGTCGGCACGGAAGTCCGTTTCGGAGAAGGCCTTGATCGAGTCGTAGGTGTTCTTGTGGCCGGCCATCATGCCCTGCATCCACCAGCTGTCGATCAGGCCTTGCGACGCTTTCGCGCCCGGGCGGTTGAAGCCGAAGAAGGGGCCGGACGCGATGTCCTTGTAGAGCTGGGAACGGTTCGCGATCGAGCCGGCGCGGATGCCGTCGAAGACCTCGCGCGGCAGGCCGCCCGGGTTGTCGGCGGTCTTGAGCATCAGCGGCGGCACGGCCGATACCAGCGCCAGGCCGGCCGTGCGCTTCGTGCCGTGGCGGCCGACATAGCGCGCGACTTCGCCGCCGCCCGTCGAAAAGCCGATCAGCACGGCATTCTTCAGATCCAGCGACTCCATCACGAACGCCAGGTCGTCCGCGTAATGGTCCATGTCGTTGCCGTCCCACGGCTGGCTGGAGCGGCCGTGGCCGCGACGGTCGTGCGCGATGCAGCGGTAGCCCTGGTCGGCCAGGAACAGCATCTGCGATTCCCAGCTGTCCGAGTTCAACGGCCAGCCATGGCAGAAGACGATGGGCTGGCCGTTCTTCGGACCCCAGTCCTTGTAGTACAGCGAGACGCCGTCACGGGTCGTCAAGTTGCCGGAAGCGCGCGCCGGTGCGGCGGCGGAGGCGTTCAGCGATACGCCGGCGGCGGCTGCGCCAGCAGCGGCCGTGGCGGCGCTCATCAACACGTTGCGGCGCTGCTGGTTCAGGTGGGTGTGGTGGGTCATGCTTTCCTCGGGTCGGTTAGTGGCTGGCATCGACTTCATGCCGGGCACAGGTTACCGTCGGGACCACAGGACGTCATCGACATGCCGGGCGGGCCGGCACTAGCTCTTTCGAGCAGTCGGGCGCTATGCCGCCTCGGCGCGGGACCGGCGGCGCGGGCGCAGGCGGGCGAACAGGGCGGCCGAGCGTCGCCCCGGATACGCCAGCTCGGCCGAAACACGCAGATGGACGGACGTGCCCTTGCCCGGCGCCGAAACCAGCCGCCAGGTGGCGCCGATGCTCTCGGCGCGCTCGCGCATGCCGATGATGCCGTAGTGACGGGGCCGGCCGCCGCCGCACGACATGGCAGGCGCCATGCCGCGGCCGTCGTCACGCACCAGCACGGACAACCCGTCGGGCCCGTAATCCATGATGAGTTCGACGAGGTTCGCGTCGGCATGGCGGGCGGCATTGGCCAGCGCTTCGCGGACGATGGCCTGCACTTCGCCGCGCACCCGTGGCGTCACCGCGCGCGGCTCGCCGTGGATGCTGCTGACAAAACGTTCCTGCAACAGCAGGCGGCCGTGCTGTACCAGTGCCCGGCACAGTTCCGCCGGCTCGCCCGTCGTGCGCAGGTCGGTGATGCAGTCGCGGCCTTCCGTCATCAGCGCGTTGGCGAGGTCCAGCGTCTGCTCGATCTTGCCGCGTTCGTCGTCCCCCACGGGCAGCTTGCGCGCCTGCTTGCCAAACAACATGATCAGTCCCTGCACGCTTTGCAGCAGCGTGTCGTGCAGACCACGGGCGATCCGCTCGCGCTCGGCAAGCCGCTCCAGCATCAGGGCTTCCATCCGGGCCGTGAGGCGGCGCACGCGCAACAGGTACAGCCCGCCCAGCAGCGCGACTGCCGCGAGCACCATGAGCATCCGGAACCACACCGTTTCGAAGAAGCGGGGCGGCAGCTGCAATTCGACCGAGGCGCCGGTCACGTTCCAGACGCCATCCGCATTGGCGGCCATGACGTGAAAACGGTACGTCCCGGGGCGCAGGTTCGTATACACCGCTTCCCGCCGCGCGCCGGCCTCGTGCCAGCGTTCGTCGACGCCCTCCAGCCGGTAGCGGAAGCGCACCCGTTCGGGGATGGCCAGGCTGAGCGCGGTGTAGGCGATCTGCAGATCGCGGCTGCCGGTCGGCAGTTGCAAACCGTCCTTGACGGGATAGCTGACATCGCCGGAACGTATCGACAGCACCTGCACGGGCGGAGCCAGCGGGTTGCGCGGAATATGCAGCGGATCGATGCTGGCCACTTTGCTGGCGGTGGCAAACCACAGCCGTCCATCCGTGCTCTGCGTCAGCGAGGGCAGCGGGCGCAACTGCTCCGCGCTTCCGACGAGACCGTCAAGCGCGTCGAAGCGTTCGTACGGCAGCGGCAGTTGCGGGGCGCGCATCAGCCGCTCGACATCGGCGGCGGCAATGCGGCTGATGCCGGCGGAGCCATTCAGCCACAGGGCGCCGTCGCTGGCACGGACGATGCCTGAAATGCCGCGCAGCGGTTGCCCGTCCGCCGGCGTGACGTTGTGCCAGCGCCCGTCGTACCACGCCAAGCCGTTTTGCCCGCCGGCCCAGATGCGCGGTCCGTCCACCAGCAGCGACTGGACGTTGCCGAGATCCAGTCCCGCGCTGCGGTCGAATACCCGCACGCGGTCGCCATCGATCATGGCGATGCGGTTGCGCAGGTAGGCAGCCCAGATGCGACCGGCGTTGTCGCCCGCCAGCGCCAGCGCCAGCCCGTCCGGCAATCCGGACAGGCCGCCATCCTTGACCCATGCACCGTGCTGAATCCGGAACAGGCCGCTGCGCGCGATCGAAATCCACATCCGGCCGGCGCGATCGTTGGCCATCGCCTGCGTGTCGTGCCCCGTGATCTGCGGCGGGTGCGGCAGCCGGGTCAGCGCACCGGACGGGCCGCGGTGCCAGCGCGCGTCCCGGTTTGCCAGCCACAACGTACCGTCGGGAGCACGGTAGCCGGTACTCGGCCTGAAGTGCGCCAGCGTGGCGGTCGCACCCGTCGTGTCGTAGCTGCGGAGCGGGTGACGGTGGTCGCCGATGATGACGCCGCCCCGGTCGTCCGCAAACACGCCCGGGCGGTCGAACGACGTCTCGACCGGGACCGTGCGCAGGCGCGTGCGCCGGATCCGGTCCAGGCCCGCCGAGGTGCCCACCCACAGATTGCCTTCGCGGTCCTCGAACACCGTCTGGATCAGCGGGCCGCTCATGCCGTTAGCGTGCGTCAGCTGCTGCACCTGCGCGGCGGTGCCGACGTATGGCGCGGTACGGCGCTCCAGCGCGTCCACCTTGAGGATCCACATATTGCCGGCGCGGTCGAACAACGCGCCGTTGCCGCCCAGTTCCGCGCGCGCTGCGGGGTTGCCGGGTGGCGGGGTGGGCCGGACGCGATAGTGCTTGTCGACGCCGTCCGAGCCCCACAGCGTGCCGTCCGGTGCCTCGGCCATCGCCATCAGGTCGATATAGGGCCAGGCGCGCCGGTAACGCGCCGCGCCAGGATCGCGGTAATAGATGCCGCCTTCTACCGATACCCACTGCCGGCCGTCGCGGCCGAACAGGACCTGGCGTGTCCGGGTGACCGGCAACCCTTCCGCGGTGCCGACGCGGCGGAACCGGTCCGCGCCAGGTGCGAGGTACCCCAGCCCGGTGGCGGTGGCGGCCCACACGCTGCCGTCCGGGCCTTCCGTCATCGTCATGACGGAGCCGGCGGGGAGACCGTCGGTCTCGGTGAACAGGCGCATGCGGCCCGCCGCGAATACACTGATGCCACCGAAACGGTCGCCGACCCACAGGCGGCCGTCGCGCGTTACCAGCAGGCCCAGCGTGTTGGTCGAATGCAGCCGGTGGCCCTGCACGCTGTCCATGCGTTCGAAGTCCAGACCGTCGAAGCGGAACAGGCCGTTCGGTGAGCTGATCCACAGCCAGCCATCGGGCGTCTGGGCAAACTGCACGACGTCGGCCGGCGCGCCGCGCTGGCCGTTCCAGGCCGTGTGCGCGTACTCGGTCAGCAGATGGGTGGCGGCCGGGGAGAGCGTGGGAAACAGCAGTGCCAGCAGCAGGCAGAAGCGGAGAAAGAACATACGAAACGGTTGCGATGCGATGCGCAAGTTTAACCGTGTTGGCCCGGCAATATCGATTTATCGCAGGCAGTGGAGGGTAGCACCTCCGGCCCGCAGCATTCCGTCAGGATGCCGCGGGGCGCGGCGCGGGCTCATGCTTCCTTGTGATGAAACGGCGCAAACCACGTCACGAGGAACGACGGAATCGTCGCGGCCATCACGAACCAGAAGTAATTGATGTAGCCCAGCATCTGTTGCAGGTGGCCAGACACGAGGCCCGTCACCATCATGCACAGTCCCATCAGGCCGGTGCCGAACGCGTAGTGCGTCGTCGTGTATTTGCCTGGCGCCAGCTGCTGCATCAGGTAGATCATGAAGCCGACGGAGCCGAAGCCATAGAAGAACTTCTCGATGGCGACGCCGGCGCTGATGACGACCACGTCCGTCGGCTGGTAATACGCCATCAGCAGGAACGTGACGTTCGGGATATTGACGGCGCAGCACAACAGGAACAGCGTCGGCTTCAGGCCGCGTTTGGCAACGAACATGCCGCCCAGCAGGGAGCCGACCAGCACGGCGACGAGGCCGTAGGTGCCGTAGAACAGGCCCAGCTGCTCGTTCGACAGGCCCAGACCGCCCTTGGCGACAGGGTCGACCATGAAGAACGGGCCGATCTTTTCCAGCAGGCCGATGGACAGGCGGAACAGGAAGCCGAAGCCGATCATCAGCCAGACGTCGCGCTTCTGGAAGAACGTGACGAACGAGTCCTTCAGGATGAACCACGCGTCGCCCACCGACGTGGGGGCGTTTTCCGCCTTGGCGCCGTCCGGCATCGTCTTCATATGCCAGAACGCCATCGCCAGCGTGACGCCGCCGACGATGAAGAAAATGATGCGCCAGCTGTCGATCCATGCCGGGCCGAAGACGCCGGCGTCGTGGTGGAACGTGTGCGTGTGCAGCCAGCCGGACAGGTAGACCAGGCCGCCCGAAGCGACGATCGGACCGACGTTCCACGACAGGCTCTGGATGCCGCAGTACAGCGACTGCGAGCGGGAGTCGAGGCTCGTCACATAGACGCCGTCGGCGGCGATGTCCTGCGTGGCGCCGATAAACGACAGCACGATGAACAGTCCCACCATGATGACCATGTAGTTGGGCAGCGACATCGCCAGCGCCACGGCGCCGAAGCCGGCGCCCAGGATGATCTGCGTCCACAGCACGAAGAATTTCTTGGTCCGGTACATTTCGACGAACGGCGCGAACAGCGGCTTGATCGTGTAAGCGAGGATCAGGTAGCTGGCGTATTCGGCGGCGCGGCCGTTGTCCATGCCCAGGTTCTTGAACATGATGGCCGTGACGTTCGTCAGCATCACATAGGCCAGCGCCATCGTGAAGTAGCCGCTCGGCACCCACAGCAGCGGGCTGACGCGGTGCACCGCGGCAGGGGAGGCCGCGGCGGCGCCGGGCGTGTAGGTCGTGGCCTCTGGGGGCATGGTGTCTCCTGGTTCAGGTGTCATTATTGTAGTGCCCCGCTATGCTGCGGGGTCTCTGTCCAAAGTCTCGATCAGCCGCGGCGTTGGGCGTCGATGAACTCGCGGTACCACAGCGCGCTGTCCTTCGGCGTACGTTTCTGCGTGGCGTAATCCACGTGGATGATGCCGAAGCGCTTCGCGTAGCCGGAGTTCCATTCGAAATTGTCCAGCAGGCTCCAGTAGAAATAGCCCTGCACGTCGACGCCCTGGCGCATCGCGTCCTGCAACGCCGCCAGGTGGCGCTGAACGTAGTCGATGCGCTGCGCGTCGGCCACGCGGCCGTCCGTCACCTGGTCCGGATTGGCCATGCCGTTTTCCGTGATCCAGATCGGCGGCAGCTCGTACTGGCCCTTCAGCTTGACGAGCAGCTCCGTCAGGCCTTGCGGGTAGATCTCCCAGCCCATGTCCGTCTTGCCCAGTTTTGCTTCCGGCTGGCGCGGCGGCGTTTCCGCGCTGGCGAAGTGGCGGAAGTAGTAATTTACGCCGAGGAAGTCGATCTTGCCGCGGATGATGTCGAAGTCGCCTTCTTTCACGTCCGGGGCATTGGCGCCGTGCACCGTCAAGGCCAGCTCGGGGTAGTGGCCCTTGAAGATCGGGTCCATGAACCATTCCACCGAGCGTGAATACTCGAACGCGGCCAGGTCGCGGTCGGCTTGGCTGTCCGTTGCCGGATCGGACGTCCACTGGTTCAGCACGATGCCCAGCTGGGCCGGGCTGCCGACGGCGCGCATCGCTTTCATTGCCAGACCGTGCGACAGCAGCAGGTGGTGCGACACCTGGATCGACTGTTTCAGGTCCGCCACGCCCGGTGCGAACTGGGCATTGCCGTAGCCCAGATTGGCCGTGCACCACGGCTCATTATGCGTTGCAATCGTTTTCACGCGATGGCCAAAACGACGCGCCACTTCCGCGGCGTACTCCGCGAAGTGGTACGCAGTGTCGCGATTGAGCCAGCCGCCTTCGTTCTGCAGGCCCTGCGGCAGATCCCAGTGGTACAGGGTGACGTGGGCCGCGATGTTCTTGCTGTCCAGCTCGTCCAACAGCTTTTCGTAGAACGCAAATCCCGCCTCGTTCCAGGCCCCCTTGCCGGCCGGCTGCACGCGCGCCCATGCCATCGAGAAACGGTAGGCGTCCACGTGCAGGCTGGACATCAGCGCCACGTCTTCCGCATAGCGGTGGTAGTGGTCGCAGGCGACGTCGCCGTTGCTGCCGTCAATCACTTTGCCGGGTGTGTGGCTGAACGTGTCCCAGATCGACGGGCCCTTGCCGTCGGCGGTGGCGCCGCCTTCGATCTGGAAGGCGCTGGTGGCAACGCCCCAGGAGAAGGATGGCGGAAAGTGCAGTTGGTCGGTCATCGTTGTATCTGTTTAAGAGCGTGGAGAGGAGGCGCGATGAAAAAGAGTTTGAAATCGTTTTCAAGACAGTCCAGGCATTAAACCGCAAGGCGGCGGACGTGTCAATCCGCAACGCCCTTGTTTCGCTATCGACAACTCAACGCTGCTCGTATTTCTCGAAATTCGCCGCGTAGTCGTCCATGTTTTCCGTCATCATCTTGTCGAACTGCTGGCGGAAATACTCCAGCGCGCCCGGCACGTTGGTACGGAATTGCTCGGCGTTAGCGGCACTGCGGGCCAGCACATAGGCATTGAAGCGCGCGGCGGCAAACATCAGCGCGGCGCCGGCCACGTGGGGTGCGGCGCCGCTGGCTTGGCCCTGCTCGTTGGCGTGCTGGATGAACTTGTCGATCAGTTGCCAGAACTGCTGGTCGTCGGTTTGCGTCGTCATGAAAACTCCTCGGAAAATAAAAAACCGGGCATGAGCCCGGTTGTCGTGTGTGTTGTGGCTCAGTTTGCCACGAAATGCGATGGAATCTCCATTTCGCCGCCGTTGGCTGCCTCGGCGTAGGCGCGCAGCTCGCTGATCGCGCGGTCCAGCTGTTCCTTGCTGGGATTGGCCTGGAACCCGCGGATGCATTCGTTCAGCGACGCTACTTTCTGGCTGAATTCGAGTCGTTCGATCCTGCTCATACTGCCTCCCTACCAAATTATGTTCTTGAGGAAACCATTATCGCGCAGGCGTGCAAACTGCTCCGTGCGCCAGCGCACATACCGCAGAGCAGGTGCGTGTCACGCGGCGCGTTGCGCGCCCATCAGGAACAGGTCGACACGCTGCTCGACCAGCAGCAGGTTCTGGTGCTCGCCGCAGCCTTGCGGCATGAACAGGTAGCGCTTCAGCTGGTCGCCCATCAGGCAGTTGAGGAAATGCACGGACAGCTGTTCCGCCGGCATATCAGCGCGCAGTTGCGCCCGGACGTCGGCCCGGGAGAAGAAGGTATGCAAGGCTTCCCGGGTCTGACGGGGTCCCGCATCGAAAAACGCTTCCGCCAGCTCCGGGTCGGCCGCCGATTCGGCAATGACGATACGGTGCAGGTTGATCGCGGCCGGAGACGAAATCAGCTCGTTCATGCGCGCCCCGAAGTCGATCAGGATCTCGCGCATGGGCCGGACATTCGTCTCCAGGTCTTCCATCGTCGCGAAGTAGCTCTCCCGGCCGGAGCGCAGGATTTCCCGGAACAGTCCGGCCTTGCCGCCGAACTTCACGTAGATCGTGCGCACGGCCACGTGCGCCTTGCGGGCAATCGCTTCCAGGCTGACCTTGCTGTACCCCTTCTCCAGGAACAGCTCGGCCGCCACCGTCATCAGGTCCTGCATGCGCGCTTCCGCATCGCAGGCACGCGGCCGGCCCGCCGTGCGGGCGGACGAATAGGGACAGCCATCGGCAGGGACGTCCAGCGCTTGCTCGTCAGACATTTTTTGCGACATGGTGGAGAAAAAGGGAGGCTATCAGATGGCTATACTTTATGCCACCTAGAAATGAAATGCAACCGTTTCATTTCTTGACTTCGCTTGGTCTTTGTCGAATAATGCACAGACCCAATTTCATTTCTTCGGAGCGCCACCATGTCCAACCAGCACAATCCAGCCGAACCAAAAGTGCTTGCCGCCGTTCCCGCGGCTGCCGCGGCGCCGGCAAAGAAGCAGCCCAATCGCAAGGTCGTTATCGTTGCCGGCGTGATCGCCCTGGCAGCGCTCGCCGCGGGTGGCCGCATGTGGTACCGCAGCGCGCACTTCGTCGAGACGGAGAATGCGTACGTGGCGGGCCACGTCCACCCGGTCTCGTCGCGCATCGCCGGCATCGTCACCAAGGTACTGATCGACGATAACCAGATGGTCAAGGAAGGCGACGTCATCGCCGAGCTGGATCCGTTCGACCAGCGCGTGAAGGTCGAGCAGATCCAGGCGCAGATCGCCAGCGCCGAAACGCAGGTGTTGCAGGCGGACGCGCAGGTCGCCCAGGTCAACGCCCAGGCCAGCGCTTCGCTGGCGCAGGTCAAGCAGGCCGAGGCCATGCTGGTGCGCGCCAACCAGGATGCGCAGCGTTACAGCCAGCTGTACACGAGCCAGATGAAGGCCGTCTCGAAGGCGGAACTGGATGCCGCCACGGCGACCCGCGCCAGCGCACTGGCCGACGTGGCCGCGCGCAAGGACAGCGCCGCCGCCGCCAAGGCACAGATCACCGCCGCCGCTTCGGCGCGGGACGTGCTGAAGGCGCAGATCGACGTGCTGAAAGTGCAGCTGAAGGACGCCGAACAGCAGCTCGCCTACAACAAGGTGCTGGCGCCCGTGTCGGGCCGCGTCGGCAAGCGCAGCGTGGAAGTGGGCCAGCGCGTGCAGCCGGGCCAGCAGCTGACGGCCCTGGTGCAGGACAACGTCTGGGTCACCGCCAACTTCAAGGAAACGCAGCTGGCCAAGATGCAGATCGGCCAGCCGGTCCACATCAGCGTCGATGCGCTGCCGGGCAGGGAACTGGTCGGCCGCGTCGACAGCTTCTCGCCGGCATCGGGCAACCAGTTCGCGCTGCTGCCGGCCGATAACGCCACCGGTAACTTCACCAAGATCGTCCAGCGCGTGCCGGTCAAGATCACGTTGACGAACGAAGACCTGAAGGCGCTGTCGGGCCGCCTGGTGCCGGGCATGTCCGTCATCGCCGAGGTGGAACTGGGCGAGCAGGCGCCGGCGCAGCACGCGCAGGCCGCCACCACGCAGGCACACTGATTCATCGGGAGCGCTCGCCATGAGCTCTACAACACTTGATGCCGGCAAGCCCGCTGCCTTTGTGCAGCCGTCCGGCGCCGTCTCGTCGCGCACGTGGGTCGCGGTGGCCGCAGGCATGCTGGGCGCCTTCATGGCGGTCCTGGACATCCAGATCACCAACTCGTCGCTGAAGGACATCCTCGGCTCGCTGTCGGCCACGCAGGAAGAGGGCTCGTGGATCTCCACGGCCTACCTGGTGGCCGAGATCATCGTCATTCCGCTGACCGCGCTGCTGACGCGCGTGTTCGGCCTGCGCGGCTACATGATGGGCACCACGGCCCTGTTCCTGCTGTTCTCCACGCTGTGCGGCTTTGCCTGGAACCTGGAAAGCATGATCGTTTTCCGCATGGCGCAAGGCTTTACGGGCGGCGCGCTGATCCCGATGGCGATGACGCTCGTGATGGGCAAGCTGCCGCCATCGAAGCGCGCGACCGGCATGGCGCTGTTCGGCCTGACCGCCACGCTGGCACCGGCGATGGGCCCGACGCTGGGCGGTTACCTGTCGGAGCTGTATGGCTGGCCGTCGATCTTCTACATCAACTGGGTGCCCGGCATCCTGCTGATGGCCGGTATCGCCTATGGCCTCGACAAGGAGAAATTCCGCCTCGACCAGCTGTGGAACGCCGACTGGCTCGGCATCGGCTTCATGGCGCTGGGCCTGGGCTGCCTGACGATCTTCCTGGAAGAGGGCAACAGCAAGGACTGGTTCGACTCCGCGTTCATCATCACGTTTGCCGGCCTGGCGATCGTCGGCCTGCTGGGCTGGGTCGTCACCAGCACCACGCGCGAGCAGCCGTTCGTCAACCTTGGCCTGTACGGCCAGCGTAACTTCCTCGTGGCCACCGTGCTGTCGGCCGTGATGGGCATGGGCCTGTATGGTTCCTCCTTCCTGCTGCCGCTGTTCCTGGGCCAGATCGCCGGCTACTCGCCGATGCAGATCGGCGAAGTGATCATGTGGGTCGGCCTGCCGCAGCTGTTCATCATGCCGTTCGTGGCCAAGCTGTCCGGCACGATCGACAACCGCATCCTGTGCACGTTCGGCCTGCTGCTGTTCGGCGGCTCGTGCCTGATGAACGCGTACATGGATGCTTCGACCGGCTACGACCAGCTGATGCTGTCGCAGATCATCCGCGCGCTGGGCCAGCCGTTCGTCATGCTGACCCTGTCGAACTTCGCGATGAACGGCATCCCGCCGAAGGACATGCCGTCCGCATCGAGCCTGTTCAACATGACGCGTAACCTGGGCGGCTCGATCGGTATCGCGCTGCTGGCCACGTCGCTGTCGCAGCGCGAGCACTTCCACTCGCAGCGCCTGGGCGAATCGATCACCGGCTTCTCGCTGGCCACGCAGCAGCGGCTGGACCAGATGACGCAGGGCTTTATCGGCCAGGGCTTCGATCCTTCCGGCGCCGCCGACATGGCGCTGAAGGCCATCGACGGCATCGTCCGGCGCGAGGCCTTTGTGATGGCGTACAACGATGGCTTCTTCATCGTCGGCGGCATCCTGCTGTCCTGCATCCTGATCCTGTGGCTGTCCGACAAGGTCAAGTCCCCCGGTGGTGGTGGCGGCGGTCATTGATCCGCGCCTGTGAAAATACAAGAGGTAACGCTATGTTCAATCGTATGAAAAAACTTCCCTTGGCCGTCGCCACCGCGGTCTTCCTGCTGTCCGGCTGCGCCACTGTGGGCACCGATTTCAAGGCGCCGGCCAATGTGGCCGATGCCGGCTTCCGTCATGCCACGAGCACCGATACGGCGCGCCTGCCGCAGAACTGGTGGAGCGTCTTCGGCGACGCCACGCTGGCCGACCTGGAAGCACGTGCGCTGCGCGACAGCCCGACCGTCAAGGCGGCGGCGCAGCGGCTGCTGCAGGCCGAGGCGCAGCTGGGCGTAACGCGCGCCAGCGAACGTCCGCAGCTGGAGGTCAGCACGGGCGTCTCGAACTCGCGCACGTCGGCCAATACGTCGCAGGGCATCGCGCTGGGCCGCCGCTCCATCAGCGGCAATAACTACTCGATCGGCACGGCGTTCTCGTACGAACTCGATCTGCTGGGCCGCGTGCGGCGCGCCGTGGAAGCGGCCGACGCGCAGGCGCTGGCGGCACAGGCGGACCGCGACGGCGTAATGCTGATGCTGTCGTCGCAAGTGGCGACGACGTACTTCCAGCTGCGCGGGCTGGATGCGGAAATCGCCATCCTGCGCGGCGCGCTGGAAACGCGGCGCGAAACGGAAGGCCTGGTGACGGCGCGCTTCGATGCCGGCCTGTCCAACGAACTTGACACCTCCCGCGCCCGCATCGAGCGCGCCAACGCGGAAGCGGACCTGGAAGAAGTCCAGCGCCAGCGCAACACGCTGGAACACGGCCTGGCCGTGCTGCTGGGCGCTTCGCCATCGACGCCCGTGCTGCCGGCCGCGCAGCAGGCCGCGCTGCCGCAGCCGCCGGCGATTCCCGTCGGCCTGCCGGCCAGCCTGCTGGGCCAGCGTCCCGACCTGGCCGCCAGCGTCGCGAACCTGAAGGCGGCCAATGCGCAGATCGGCGTGGCCGAAGGGGCGTTCTATCCATCCGTGTCGTTGACGGGCAACTTCGGTTTCGCGTCCGAGAAACTGTCGGACATCGTCAAGGGCGGCTCGCGCCAGTTCAGCGTCGGTCCGCTGGCGCTGTCGCTGCCGATCCTCGACGGTGGGCGCAACAAGGCCAACCTGGCCGCCGCGCAGGCCCGTTACGGCGAAGCGCTGGCAAACCACGAAGAGCGCCTGCTGACGGCGCTGCGCGAAGTGGAGGATGCGCTGTCGGATGTGCAGCAGAAGCAGCAGCAGGGCAAGGTGCAGAGCGTGTCGCGCGAAGCGTCGCAGCGCGCCTACCTCGTCGCCCGCGCCCGCTACGAGCGCGGCCTGTCGACGTACCTGGACGTGACGGACGCCCAGCGCAGCGCGCTGGCCGCCGACCGCGCCGGCGTACAGATCGACACGCAACGCCTGCTCGCCGCCGTCTCCGTCGCCCGCGCCCTGGGCGCCGGCTGGAAACCCGAAGGCGCCCTGGCAACGCTGGCGCAAGCACACTGACGAAAAAACCGGTGACAGGCTCCGGTTTTCCGGTGTTTTGTAAATCGGAGCCTGGCACCGGTTTTCACCGGTTTTCAGCTGGCTGGCAGCCCGGACAGGTTCGCGATGAGGCGGAAGGCGAGGGCAGAAGCCTGTTGGGAACGCCCGCTGAAAACCGGTGACAGGCTCCATTTTTGTAAACCGGAGCCTGTCACCGGTTTTTAGCGGGTGGCCGCCACCAGCGTGTCGATCAGCGCGCGGGCGGCTGGGGAGAGGTTGCGGTGCGGGGCGAAGATGACGGAAAACGGCCGGTTGCGGCACGGCAGTCGCGGCAGCACTTCCACCAGCCGGCCCGCTTCGACGCTGCGCGTGATCATGAATTGCGGGCACATCGTGATGCCGAGTCCCTGTTCGGCCAGGCTGACGACGCCCATCACATCGTCCGACACCGCCAGTACGGACGGCGGAATCCAGTCGATTTCTTCGCCATTCACGCGCAGATGCCACGGCGAGACGCGGCCCGTGCTGGGGCGCAGGAAGGCGATGCAGCGCTGGCGCTGCAGATCCTCGAACGTCTCGAGCGGCCCCGCGTCACGCACGTAGGCGGGCGAGGCGGAGAGCACGACGCGGGCGTCCTCGAGCCGGTGCGCCACCAGGCTGCTGTCGGGCAGGGGACCGGAGCGGATGGCAAGGTCGAAGCCCTCCGCGGCCATGTCGACGTTGCGATTCGTGATGTTCAGTTCCACCTGGACCAGCGGGTACTGGCGTGCGAACGTTGCCAGGATGGGCGGCAGGCGCTGGTGGCCATAGCTGGTCGGCGCGCTGAGGCGCACGCGTCCCGTCAGCTGGCTGGCGCTGCCCTGGATGGCGTGCTCGGCCTTGTCCAGCAGCGCAAACGCGGCCCGCGCTTCGTCCACGTACTGGCGGCCCGCTTCGGTCAGGCTCATGCTGCGCGTCGTGCGCCGCAGCAGCTGCGTCCCCAGCCGGGCCTCGAGCCGCGCCACGGCGCGCGACAGCACGGACGGCGTCGTCGCCAGTACGACGGCGGCAGCCGTCAGCGAGCCATGCTCGACAACAGCAAGCAAGACCTCGACATCGGCAAGGTGATCGAAACGACGTGGCACGGGACCTCCGATTTTATCCGCAAAAGAACAAATGATTTTCCTGTCGCGTAGTTTATCCGCGCGCGAGGAAACAATACAATGGCTGTATTCACTCTACAAGGAAGCACAATGGAATTGCTGAACAAACTGCAGTGGCGCTACGCCACCAAGGCCATGGACCCGCAGCGCGCTGTCCCGGCCGACAAGGTCGAACGCATCATCGAAGCGGCCCGCCTGGCGCCCACGTCGAGCGGCCTGCAGCCGTTTGAAATCTTCGTTGTCACCAATCCGGAAGTGCGCGCACGCATCCAGCCCGTGTCGTGGAACCAGGGCCAGGTGACGGACGGCTCGCACCTGCTGGTGTTCGCCGCATGGGACAACTACACGCCCGAGCGCATCAACGCCATGTTCGACTACACCAACGAGGTGCGCGGCTTCAAGAACGAAGGCTGGGAAGCGTACCGGCAGCAACTGCTGGCGACGTATCCGCAGCGCGACGCACAGGTGAACTTCGAGCACGCCGCACGCCAGGCTTATATCGGCTTCGGCGCCGCTGTCATCGCCGCCGCGTTCGAGGAAGTGGACTGCACGCCGATGGAAGGCTTCGATCCCGCCGCCGTCGACGAGATCCTGGGCCTGCGCGCCCGCGGCCTGAAGAGCGTTGTGATGCTGCCGCTGGGTTACCGCAAGGCCGAGCAGGACTGGCTCGTCAACCTGCCGAAGGTACGCCGTCCGCGCGAACAGTTCGTTACCGACGTCGCGTAATCGCGGGGTCTGACCCACCTCACGCGGCCCGCAACGCAAGCTGCGGCGCGTCAGGGTCTGACCCCAGCCCTGTGCTGACAATCGCGAAGGGCTGGGGTCGGACCCCGAGGGTTTGCCGATGCTTCCGAAGACTGGTGAGGTGGGTCCGACCCCGTCTCATGCGGGCCCGAACCGCTCCAGCAGGAACTCCACGAATGTGGTGAGCTTCGGCGTCGCCTGCCGGTCGCGTGAATACAGCACGTGCATCGGCCGCGGCGGCGGCAGGAATTCCTGCAGCAGCGGCACCAGCCGGCCCGCCGCGATGTCCCGTTCCACGCTCAGCTCGGCCTGCAACACGATGCCGAACCCCGCCAGCGCGGCCATGCGCAGTCCGTCCGTGCTGTTGGCCCGCAAGCGACCGGGCGGCACCGAACGGTTGTCTTGCTCTCCCTTCAGCTTCCACCGCGTCTGCGGGTCCCACCCCGTAAAGTCCAGACATTCATGTCGCGCCAGGTCGGCCGGCGTCACTGGCGTGCCGCGCTGTGCCAGGTATGCCGGCGCCGCGCAGATCGCCATGCGGTACGGCCGCAGCGGCCGCGCGATCATGGCCGAATCCGCCAGCTCTCCGATCCGTACGGCCACGTCGACACCGTCCTCCACCAGGTCCACCATCCGGTCGTTCAGGATCAGCTCCAGCGTCACCTCGGGCCAGCGCTCCAGATAGGCCGTCACGGCAGGGCTGAGCCACTGCGCGCCGAACGTTACCGGTGCCGTCACCCGCAGCAGTCCGCGCGGGGCGGCGCGCATGCGCTCGGCAATGGCTTCGGCGGCATCGATCTGCGCCAGGATCTGCCGGCATTGCGCCGCGTACTGGCGGCCGATCTCCGTCAGCGCGTGACGCCGCGTCGTGCGCGTCAGCAGTGACGCGCCCAGCAGCAGCTCGAGCTGGCGGATGTGCTTGCCGACCATGACCGCCGACATCCCGCAGCGCTGCGCTGCCCCGGCAAAACTGCCGGCATCGACAGCGGCTACAAAGATTTCCATACTCCTGAGCTTGTCCATTCCGAACCCTTGGTTAGTAATCCACGTCATCGTAATGCATTTATCGATTGGTGGTTACGGACGATACTGGCTCCCCACACACCACAGGAGAGCAGCATGAAAATCGTCGTGATCGGTGCCAGCGGCACCATCGGCAAGGCCGTCGTCGAACAGCTGGGCGCGCGCCACGACATCATTACCGTCGGGCGCAACAGCGGTCAGCACCGCGTCCGCATGGAAGAGTACGACGACGTGGTCGCGCTGTTCGAGCGCACCGGTCCCGTGGACGCCGTTGTCGTCGCGGCCGGCGAGCTGCACTTCGGGCCGCTGACGGAAATGACCCCGGAACAGTTTTATATTGGCCTGAACAGCAAGCTGATGGGGCAGGTCAACGTGGCGCTGGCAGCGCAGCACAAGCTGACCGATGGCGGCGTCATCACGCTGACCTCGGGCAGCGTCGGCACGCACCCGATCCGCTACGGCGCCAACGCCAGCACCGTCAACCGCGCGCTGGAAGGCTTCGTGCTGGGCGCGGCCGTCGAGTTGCCGCGCCGTCTGCGCATCAACCTGGTCGATCCCACGCTGGTGACGGAGTCGGTGCCCCAGTACGGCGCCTATTTCCCCGGCATCGAAACGGTCGACGTGCGCCGCGTCGCGCTGGCCTATACGCGCAGCGTGGAAGGGCCGGAGACGGGCAAAACCTACCGCGTCTGGTAGCGCAGCGGCCACAGGCACTGTCAGCAATCACAGCGGGAAGTGTGCGCCGGGCCGGAGCAGTTTACAATGTGGACCTTTTTTCACCGAAACGCAGGTCCCCATGAAAAAACAACTTCTCTCGCTGCTGGTCGGCGCGGCCGCCGCCGGCTTCGCTATCAGCAGTGCCGGCGCCGCGCCTGCCGGTGTTGCTGAACTGAACAAGATGACGGCGCGTTATGCGCCTGTCGAGCTGGTCGTCAACGCGGGCGCGTTGTCCGCGGGCGACCGGCGTGCCATCGCCAAGCTGATCGAGGCGGCCAAGATCATCGACGTGCTGCAACTGCGCCAGCGCTGGTCGGGCAACGAAGCGCTGCTGACGGCGCTGCAGAACGACAACTCGGCACTGGGCCGCGCCCGCGTCGACTATTTCTGGCTCAACAAGGGCCCATGGTCCATCCTCGACGGCAATACGTCCTTCCTGCCGGCGCAGATCGGCAAGATCAAGATTCCGGCGCGCAAGATCGAAGGCGGCAATTTCTATCCCGAGACCGCCCGCAAGGCCGCGCTGGAAAAGTGGATGAGCAGCCTGCCGGCACAGGAAAAGCAGGACGCGCAGTGGTTCTTCACGACGATCCGCCAGGGCAAGGACGGCAAGTTCCAGACCGTTAAGTATTCCGACGAGTACAAGACCGAGCTGACGCAGCTGTCGATCCTGCTGAAGGAAGCGGCCGATGCGACCGACAACGCATCGCTGAAAAAGTTCCTCACGCTGCGCGCCGAAGCGTTCCTGACGAACGACTACCTGGCGTCCGATTTCGCGTGGATGGATCTGGATTCGCCGGTGGACGTGACGATCGGCCCGTACGAGACGTATAACGACGAGCTGTTCGGCTACAAGGCCGCGTTCGAAGCCTACGTCAGCCTGCGCGACCAGCAGGAAACGGACAAGCTGAACTTCTTCGCCAAGCACATGCAGGAGCTGGAAGACAACCTGCCGCTGGATGCCCAGTACCGCAACCCGAAGGTGGGTGCCGTGGCGCCGATGGTCGTGGTGAACCAGGTGTTCGGTGCCGGCGACGGCAATATGGGCGTGCAGACCGCCGCCTATAACCTGCCGAACGACGAGCGCATCATCAGCCAGCGCGGTTCCAAGCGCGTCATGCTGAAGAACGTGCAGGAAGCCAAGTTCAAGGCAACCTTGACGCCGATCGCCCAGCTGGTGCTGCGTCCGCAGGACCGCAAGGACGTCGATTTCGATTCCTTCTTCACGCACATCCTGGCGCACGAGATCACGCACGGCCTGGGCCCGCACAAGACGAAGCAGAACGGTGTGGAATCGACGCCGCGCCAGGACCTGAAGGACGCCTACGCCACCATCGAGGAAGCCAAGGCGGACGTGACGGGCCTGTACGCACTGATGTACATGATGGACAAGGGCCAGCTGAAGGATTCGCTGGGCCAGGGCGAAGAAGCCCAGCGCAAGCTGCACACGACGTTCCTGGCCTCGGCGTTCCGCACGCTGCACTTCGGCCTGACGGATTCGCACGCGCGCGGCATGGCCATCCAGGTCAATTACCTGCTCGACAAGGGCGCTTACGTTTCGCACGGCAACGGCACGTTCTCCGTGAACTACGCCAAGATCAAGCAGGCCGTCACCGACCTGGACCGCGAGTTCCTGACGATCGAAGCGACGGGCGACTACGCCCGCGCCAAGACGATGATGACGAAGTACGTGGTCATCCGTCCGGACGTGCAGAAGGCGCTGAACAAGATGAAGTCCGTGCCGAACGATATCCGTCCGTCATTCCCGACGGCACAGGCGCTGTTGGCGCGGTAAGGCAACAAAGGCGCAACACCGGCGGCAGGCCGTTTGGCCTGCCGCAAACCTGCTGCAGTTTCATCTGATGCCTCATGGAAAGGCGTCGGAGCCCGTGCTACCGTGAACTCCTTGCTGTACTACAACAGTCTCGGGGGAACACAATGGGCATCAACGCCACCAGAATCAGTACGCGCTTATCGACCGGTTTCGGTCTCGTCCTGCTGCTGCTCGTCATCGTGACCGCGCTCGGTATGCACCGGGTGGGCCAGATCGACACCATCCTTACCAGTCTTTCCGAAGTCAATGCCGTCAAGCAGCGCCACGCACTGAATTTCCGCGGCAGCGTGCACGACCGCGCCATCTCGCTGCGTGACGTGGTGCTGGCCAGCGACGCTCCCACCATCAAGCGCCACCTGGGTGAATTGTTCACGCTCGCCGACAAATACAGCCGCGCGGCCGGCCCGCTGGACGCGTTGCTGGCGGCACGTGCCGACACCGTGGCCGCCGAACGCACCGCCGTGGCCGGCATCAAGGCGGCCGAGGCGAAAACGCTGCCGCTGATCGCCGCCGTCGTCGCGCTGCGCCAGGCGGACAAGGTGCCGGAAGCAACAGCCCTGCTGCACAGCCAGGCCGCCCCGGCGTTCGACGCCTGGCTGGCGGCCATCAACAAGCTGATCGACGTGGAAGAAAACGCCAGCGTGGCGCAGGCCGACGTTGCCCGCGGCGTGGCACACGACTTCAGCGTCCTCATGCTGAGCGTGGGGCTGGCCGCCGTCGCGCTGGGCGTCGCCGCGGCCTGGATCATCGGCCGCAGCCTGACGCGCCAGCTGGGCGGCGAGCCGGCCTACGCGTCGTCGATCGTCGCGGCGATTGCCGCGGGCAACCTGGCCGTGCGCATTGAAACCCGCCCCGGTGACACGTCCAGCCTGCTATTCGCCATGCGGGGCATGCGCGACAGCCTCGTCAACATCGTCACGAAAGTGCGCCACGGTACCGATACGATCGCCACGGCGTCGCGCGAAATCGCCGCCGGCAACCACGACCTGTCGCGCCGGACCGAAATGCAGGCCGGTAATATCGAACAGACGGCTTCGTCGATGGAAGAGCTGACGGGCACCGTCAAGCAGAATTCCGACCACGCCCGCCAGGCCAACCAGCTGGCGCTGTCGGCATCGGCAGTGGCGACGAAGGGCGGTGCCGTCGTGGCCGAAGTCGTCCAGACGATGGCCTCGATCAACGAATCGTCGAAGAAGATCGTCGACATCATCGGTGTCATCGACAGCATCGCCTTCCAGACCAATATCCTGGCGTTGAACGCCGCCGTCGAGGCGGCACGGGCCGGCGAGCAGGGGCGCGGCTTTGCCGTCGTGGCAACGGAAGTGCGCAGCCTGGCGCAGCGCTCGGCCGGCGCGGCCCGCGAAATCAAGGCGCTCATCGACGACTCCGTCGAACGGGTGGACGTGGGCGCGAAACTGGTCGACCAGGCCGGTGCCACGATGGCCGAGATCGTCGACAGCGTGCGTCGGGTTACCGACATCATGGGCGAGATCTCCACAGCCAGCATCGAGCAGACGGCCGGTATCGAGCAGGTCAATTCCGCCGTTGTGGAAATGGACCAGGTCGTGCAGCAGAATGCCGCGCTGGTCGAGCAGGCCGCCGCGGCCGCCTCGTCGCTGCAGGAGGAGGCGGGCAACCTGGCCCAGGTCGTCGCCGTCTTCCAGCTGACGGACAAGCCCGCCCCGACGCGTGCCCGCAAGCCGAAAGCCGCGCCGGCGCTGCGTGCCGTGGCGCCGGCCCCTGTCAAGCCACGACCGGCGCCCACGCCCGTGCCTGCGGCAGTGCCGGTCCGGCAGGCAGCAAAGAAAACCGTCAACGCGCGCATCCAGCCGGATGAGTCGTGGGAAGAGTTCTGAAGCAGCAACCCGTTTCACCCCGTGGTAGCCCTTGAAGGCCGAGTCACCCCTCGTGGTGGCCCGGCCTTATTTTTTGATAAATATTCGAATTTCTTCAAGGCAAAATTTTGTAACAGCCCTGTCCGAGGTGTTACAAATTGCCGTAGGGCATGTATAGTGAACTGACGTAACCGGAGTGCGCCATGCTGAAGTCCCTTCTTTTTCCTGTGCTTGCCCTGACCGCTTTCTCGGCCGAGGCTGCCCAACTGACGGCGCTGGAAACGCGCTGGCTCAACGCCGCCGCGCCCGTCATCGCCTATGCGAAAGCGCAGCAGTTGCCGGTCGATATCATCGTCCAGCCCCAGACCGGTCCGAACGACGTCCCGCTGGCAATGGGCTACGCAGCTGGGCGCTGCAAGCTGGTGTTGTCCATGCGCGGCAATCCGAATGCGGAAACGATCCTGCAGAGTGTGGCGGAAAACGAACGCGACCTGATGATCGAAGCGATGGCGGCGCACGAGCTGGGCCATTGCTGGCGCATCGTGCAGGGCAGCTGGCATGCGCTGCCGGCCGGCTTCACGGAAGCGGGCTCGGAACAGGCGGAGGATCCGACCCTGGTCGAGCTGTCGAAACAGCAGCGCCAGACGCGCCGCGAGGAAGGCTTCTCCGACCTGGTGGCGCTGGCCTGGATCCAGCGCACGCACCCGGCCGACTACGGTCGCGTGCATGCCTGGATGCAATCCGTACGCGACGCCCAGCCCCACAGCCACGGCTCGCACGACACGCGCGCATGGCTGAAGCTGGCGATCGCCGGCAACGTCTTCGGCGTCGGCCAGACGCCATTCGAACAGGTCGCGCCCCTCTGGCGCACGGGCCTGCTGGAAGACTGAACAGTCGCCCCGGCAATCTTTCCAAAAAACGGGGACAGTCCCCGATTTTGGGAAACTGTTTCCGCAAAACCCGGGTCCGTCCCGGGTTTTTCTTTGCGCGACAAATAAACAACGATCGACCCTGTCTGTGTACGCCGCCGCACAGAACTACCGCGGGCCTGTAGCGTCTAATGTCTGTGCCAACCATCCTAAAGGGGACCAACATGAAGAAGATCGTATTGCTGACCCTGGCTACTGCAGCCAGCGCAAGTATTGCATTCGCCCAGAACACGGATACCGCTGCCTACAAGAACGCGCACAACAAGGCCGAGTCCGATTACAAGATGGCCAAGAAGCAGTGCAAGGCAATGAAGGACAACGCCCAGGACGTATGCGAAGAGGAGGCGAAAGTGGCGCGCGCCAAGGCCGAACGCGACGCGGTGGCGCAATACCGCAACACGCCAAAGGATCTGGACAAGGCCAACCGCAAGCTGGCCGATGCCGAATATGACCTGGCCAAGGAACGTTGCGACGACCTGAGCGGCGACGCCAAGGATTCTTGCCAGAACCAGGCTCGCTCGGCAAAATCGACGGCCATGGCCTCCACGGGCTCGACCACGACGATGGGTACGGGCGCCGCCGGCACGACGGGCGACAGCCGCACCGCGGTGCTGGTGCCGAACGCGGATCGCGGCACGGTGGCCAACAACGCCGCCGACGTGCGCGACCGCACGGCTGCCGGCGCCGAACGCCTGGGCGACAAGACGGCCGCTGCCGCCGCCACGGCAAAAGAGAAGACTGTCGAGATGGCGCAATCGGCCAAGGAAAAAACCTCCGACATGGCCCAGACCACGCGTGAAAAAACCGCCAACGTGGCTGACTCGGCTGTCGTTAGCGACACGATGATCACCGCCAAGGTCAAGGCCGACATGGCTGCCGACAAGACGGCCAAGGCAATGGACGTGCACGTGGAAACCCAGAAAGGCGTCGTCATGCTGAGTGGCTTCGTGGAATCGAAGGCTGAAGCCGACCGCGCCGTCGCACTGGCCCGCAGCGTCAAGGGTGTCTCCGATGTGAAGAGCTCCATCCAGGTCAAGAAGTAAGCTGTCGTTCGAAGGATGAAGGCGGGCCGCGGCCCGCCTTTTTTGCGTCCCCCCCCCCGGGGTCAGGTCCGACATTCGGACACGAACCCAGCCGTGGAAGCCGCGTTTGTCCGAATGTCGGACCTGACCCCGAACTTCCCACCTCCGTCATCACCCGGTCAAAATTGCCATGCACCATGCTGGGTTTTACCTGACCGGAGTAGATGCATGATCAAGACCCGTCCATTGCTCGTCGCTGCCGCGGCGAT
>Ga0265797_10002874_pt1 | contig 28406 bp, 23 predicted proteins | sample P2T30metagenome_FD_192433 | JGI IMG/M metagenome (GOLD analysis project Ga0265797, IMG submission 192433) | Plant litter microbial communities from East Loma Ridge, Irvine, California - P2 T30 | ecosystem: Environmental > Terrestrial > Plant litter > Unclassified | place: USA: California...
CCACGACGCCCGTCGGCCGGGAGTCGTGCTGGTCACGACCAAGAGAGAGGAGGCGAAGGAGGCGGTGGTCGCGATCTCGAGCGCGTTGGGGTTCACGGACCCCATCAGGAAGTAGGTCATCGGGGTAGAGACGGCGAACACGGCCAGGACGGGGAGCACGGGGCGGGGAAGGCGCGCGAGGGCGGTCACCGCGGCGGCGAGGAAGAACGCGCAGGCGGCCGCGCTCGCGAGCCTCATGAGGAATATCTGCCCCTTGCCCAGCTCGAGCAGGGAAGGCCATCCCACGAGCACGTAGTAGACCGGGTTGTAGAGCCCCGCCGTCGTCGTCGCCGCGACGAGCTTCGTGTCCGACCCGAACGGGAGGAGGCAGTCGGCGGTGACCTCCGAGGCGTGCGACATGCAGATGGTGTTGGCGCTGCCCGCCACCGTCTCCGGGACCTGGACGATCTTGTCCTGGGGGCGTGCGCCCGGAGCGCCGATGAGCTGCCCCCGGACCGTCGACGCCGCCTTGATGATGTGGGACGGCTCGTCCGGGCTGGCGCCGATCGGCGTGCTCAGGGCCCAGAGCGCCGCCGTGCCGAAGAAGACGAGGAACGCGACGACGAACAGGGCCACCGGACCGGCCCGGCCGACGCGACCGAGGACCTCGGCGTCCGTCCGGGTGCGGGCTCGTCGTCCGGGTCGTCTCGGCTCGGCTGGGGCGTGCACTCGTTCTCCTCGTCGCGGGTGGCCGTGTGGCCCGGGCCTGGGCCTCGGCTCGGTCGAGCAGCGAGGGGCGAGCGCGGCACGCGCGACCAGGACCCGCAGATCATACCTACCTGCACCCTCCCTCCCCGGCCCGCCGCGCTGCGGCTCCCGCTCCCCGGACTCGCGCGCCGCCGTCCGCTCGCCGCGGACCTGCCCGGCTACGATTGAGCAATGCCCACCGCCCTCGAGCAGACCCTCATCGTCATGCCCGCCTACAACGAAGAAGAGGCCGTCGGCGACGTCGTCCGTGAGGTGCTCGCCGCCCTCCCGGGCGTGGCGTGCCTGGTCGTCAGCGACGGGTCCAAGGACCGCACGGTCGAGATGGCCGACCGTGCGGGTGCGCGCGTCCTCGAGCTGCCCTTCAACCTCGGCGTCGGCGGCGCGATGCGAGCCGGGTTCCGGTACGCCCTGCGACACGGTTTCCACAACGTCGTGCAGATCGACTCGGACGGACAGCACAACCCGACCAGCGTGCCCCGCCTGCTCGACGAGCTGGCGGAGCACGACGTCGTCATCGGCGCGCGCTTCGCCGGGGAGGGCGACTACGAGGTGCGGGGGCCGCGGAGGTGGGCCATGCAGTTCCTCAGCGTCAGCCTCAGCCGCATCGCCAGGACGCCGTTGACGGACACCACGTCGGGCTACCGGGGCGCGGGGCCCCGGGCCGTCGAGCTCTTCGCCGAGAACTACCCGGCCGAGTACCTCGGCGACACGGTGGAGTCCCTGGTCATCGCGGCCCGACACGGGCTGTCGATCAAGCAGGTGCCCGTGTCGATGCGGCCACGAGCGGGCGGCGTGGCGTCGCACAACCCGGCGAAGGCAGCCCTGTACCTCGCGAGGGCCGGGCTCGCCCTCGTCGTGGCCCTGATCCGCCCGATCAACGCGACCGCCCGAGAGGTGGCCGCCGCGTGAACGTCACCAGCTACGTCTTCAGCATCGCGGCCAGCCTGCTCGCCGTCGGCGTCGTCGTCGAGAGGCTGCGTCGTCGACGGCTCCGGGAACGGCACGCCGTCTGGTGGCTGGTCGCCGGTGTCGGCGCGCTCGTCATCAGCGTCTTCCCACAGCTGACGGCGTGGGCGGCCGACCTGGTCGGCGTCGAGCAGCCGGCGAACCTCGCCTTCTTCGCCAGCATCGTGATCATCTTCCTGGTCTGCGTCCAGTTCAGCGCGGAGCTCACCGACCTCGAGGACAAGGTGCGGAGCCTCGCCGAGGAATCAGCCATGAACGACCTGCGGCTGCACGACCTCGAGAAGGCCCAGGACGCCGGGTCCCGGACTCACGACGGTCGCCCCGACCTCCCCTGACCGGCGTCGAGGTCGACGCCTGTCGGTCGGGGACGTGTCAACGGGCGGGTGGCGCGTCCTCGTCCTCGTCCACCGTGGTCGCCTCGTCGGCCCCACGCGAGCGGGAGCCGTCCGCGAAGACCCAGAACTTGTACGCCGCGTAGTTCCACGTCGTCGTCATCGCCGTCGACACGAACTTGCCCACGACGTATCCCGGGCCCAGCCGGTCGAAGAGCTCGATGACGGCGATCGTGGCCAGGGAGTTCACGAGGACGAGGACCCCGTACTTCCAGAGCGAGTGCCAGGAGGAGCGGTGCGACCGGAAGGTCAGGAACCGCTGGAGGGCGTAGCTGACCAGCAGACCGGCCCAGAAGGCGACCGCCCCGGCCACCCCGAGGGGCCACCCGAGGACGTCCCGGCCGACGATCAGCAGGCCGAGGTCGACGACGAACGCGAGGCCGCCGACGACGAGGTACACGAACGGCCCGTACAGCCGCCCGCTCCGGAAGTCCGCGAACCTGGCCGCGAGGCCCGTCACGGACGGGTCCCGACGGGGTCCTGTCCGGACGGACTGTCCGGTCTCGTCCGTCGACGGCCCCTGGCCTCCCCCACGGGCTCGTGGAGCTCACCCTGCTCGTTCACCAGCTCGGGATCCTCGACGTCGCCCGCGTCGCCGGCCCCGTCCCCACCCGACGAGAGGACGGCCTGGCGCCGGCTCAGCGCGAGGACGACGAGGAACGCGACGCCGAGCACGAGGCAGCCCGCCGCGATGAGCCCCGTCCACACGGAGGTGGACAGCACCGGGGGGCGCCACGCCGGCGTCTCGAGGAGGGCGACCCAGGAGGCGGAGAGACCGACCGCGTTCCTGCGCAGGAAGGTCATCAACGCGACGAAGGCCGCCGCGGAGTGCACGACGACGACGAGCAGGACGACGCGTCGACGCAGGGTCGTGGAGAGACGGTCGAACGACGGGGCGAGCGCCACCGCGGCCACCAGGACGAGGAGCACGTAGACCGGCAGGTTGTAACGGCCCTGCCAGACGTAGCCGGACCGCGTCACGGACGCCGCCTGCACCAGCGCGGGGATGAGGACGTAGCTCGCGAGCGAGAGCAGCACGGCAGCCTTGACCCGGCCGGAGGTCGGGACGAGCACGGCGGCGAGCACGAGCCCCCCCACCCCGACGAAGTAGGCGAAGACCACGTACGACGGCACCGGGGTGTCGAGCCAGCCGAACTTGCCGATGAGCTCCTGCCCGAAGTCGAACGTCCTCTCGAGCATGCGGACCAGTCCGCCCTGGAAGCTCGTGCCCGCACCCGGGTAGAGGCCCACCGCGCCCAGGGACCCGGACTTGAGGGTCCAGATGACGGCGAGGACGGACGAGACGGCCACGGCGACGACCGCGGCGAGGACCTGAGGTCGTCGGACGTGCTCCCAGAAGGCACGCCAGCCGACGAGCACGGCGGCGACGACGACGATCACGGCCAGCCAGAGCGGGGAGAGCCCTCGTGCGTGCACGAGCAGTCCGCCGGAGAGGGCGAGCAGGAGGCCTTGGCCCCAGCCCACCGGGCGTCCGCTGAGGAGGCCCGAGACGAGCGTCGCGGCGAAGGCGGCCGCGGTCGCCGCCTCGAAGGCGTTCGGGTTGACGACGCCGCTCAGGAAGTACGTCGTCGGCGTCAACGCCCCGAAGGCCGCGAGCACCGGGAGCACCGGACGCGGCAGCCGTGACAGCGAGGCGACGGCCGCGGCGAAGAACACGGAGCACACGAGGGCGCTGACCAGGCGCATCGCGTAGAGCGAGGCCTTGCTGCCGTCCAGGACGAGGGTCGGCCATCCCACGAGCACGTAGTAGACGGGGTTGTAGAGACCTGCGCTGGTGGGCTCCTCGACGATGGCGTCCGCATCGCTCGGGAACCCGGGAGCACAGTCCGCGGTGACCTCGGGCTGGAACCTGGCGCAGTCGGCCTCCGCCGAGTAGGCGACGCCGGCGGGCACGTCGACGTCGCGGATCTGCGGCAGCCCGTCCGTCACGTCGCCCAGGAGCTCCCCGCGGACGACCGACGCGGCCTTGATCAGGTGCGCCGGCTCGTCGGGGCTCGCGCTCAGCGGGGTGGTGACCGCCCAGAGGGCGCTCACGCAGCCGAACCCGACCAGGGCGGCCAGGAAGACGGCGAGCCAGCGGCGGGTGGAGCCCGCCCCGGCGGGGCGGTTGGTCGTGGGTCTCATGGGTGGTCCTCTTCGGGGTCGTGCTCGTCCCGGGCGCGGTCAGCGGCCTGCACGCAGGCGATCGACGACGGGCACCCCGGGAGGGGACGAGAAGAGCTCCGCGTCCCCGTAGAGCCTAGGCGAGGGGCGCAGGCAGGGAGCGGAGGTCGCCGTGGCGCGCCCTCGCGGACGGGAGCCGAGGCTGCCCGCCGCGAGGGCGCCACGCTGGGATCAGGGGACGGTGACGGTCCGGCAGGTGAGCTGCGGGTTGACGCCGCCCCGGGTGTCGATGGCGTAGACGCAGACGTCCTGGACTCCGGAGGGGGCCGCGACGACGGCCTCGAAGCCGTGGGCTGCACCGGCACCGGGGAAGATCCGGGCGATGTCCGAGCGCGACGTGTTCGCGGTCAGGGCCGTGCCGCGAGCGCCGACGTAGACGTGGACGGCCATGGAGGTGGCGGGCTCGTCGGGGTCGAGCGCCCAGCCCGAGACCGCGACGCCGGACGAGGTCGCTCGCACGACGTCGACCGCGCCGACCGGCGGCCTGTTCTCCACGACCACGGTCTTGCACCCGAGCACGGTGGTGGCCCCGGCTCCGACGTTGATGGCATAGGCGCAGACCTCGTGCCGTCCCGGGGTCGCGGCCACCTGGGAGGACCACCCGTGGGCGGCACCGTAGCCCGGGTGGATGCGTCCGATGTCGCTGCGGGGAACGTCGGCCTTGACCGCGCGGCCCACGCCGTCCACGTAGACGTGGACGTCCACGGCGTCGCGCGTGTCGGGGTCGAGGGCCCATCCCGAGGCGGTGATGCGCCCGTCGCTCGCCTGCGCGGCGTCGAAGGCGCCGATGGGCGAGCCCGCCATCACCCTGACGGTCCGGCACTCGAACAACCGGTTCTGACCCGCACCGGTGTTGATGCCGTAGATGCAGACCTGGTGGTCGCCTGGCCCGGCCACGAACGAGGCCGAGTAGCCGTGAGCCGCTCCCTGACCGGGGTAGGCGCGTGCCACGTCGGCACGGGACCGGTCGGCGACGAGCGCACGGCCGACCCCGTCCACGTACACGTGCACCGGGATGCTCGCGGTCGTGTTCCAGTCGAAGGCCCAGCCGCTGACCTCGAGGCCGCCGGGCGCCGCCCTGACCGCCTCGACGGTCCCGACCGGAGACGGGTCACGGACGTCGACCGTCCGACAGCCGAGCTGAGGCGTGTTGCCCACGCCGTTGCCGATGGCGTAGACGCAGACCTGCTGGGGACCCGGCGAGGCCGGGAGCGTGACCGAGAACCCGTGACGGCTCCCCGATCCGGGGAACGTGGCCGCGACGTCAGGCCGGTCGAAGGCCGCAGTCACGGGGGTGCCGACCGCACCGACGTACACGTGCACCGGGATGGAGGCGCTCGTCGTCCGGTCGAGGGCCCACCCGGACACGCTCACCGTGCCCACGCCGGCGGTGACCGCCTCGACGTTGCCGGTGGCGGTCACGACCGTGCCCGTGGGCGAGCCGAACCACGAGTTGAAGTACACCCAGAAGTTCCGGTTGCCGTAGGCGGAGCAGGCGTCGCCGGTGCCGCTCAGGTTCGCCAGCGCCGCCGCGTTGGGCGTGTACGGCGTGTAGTAGTAGAGGTTCGCGGTCGCCTGGTTCCGGACGAAGACCGTCTTGGAGCCGCAGGCGGCCGACGGGTTGTACTGGATGGTCCGGTCGGCGCCCGGAGCGTACTGCTGGAAGTAGTTGCTCGTGCCCGCCGGGTTCGCGTAGCGCTTGAACTGCCACGCGGCACGGTAGATCTGGTTGTACACGCCGGCGTAGGTGGGGTCGCAGCCGCCGTTCGCGGAGTCGGGGCAGGCGTAGCCCATCGCCCTCTCGACGCGCGCGTCCGAGGGACCCCGGGCGGCGGAGCCGGAGATGAGGCCCTGCTCCTTCTGCAGCGTGACGAGGAGGACCTGGGGGTTGATGCCGCACGCAGCGCCGACCTTGGCGATGATGCGCGCGACGGACTCGGAGCCGGCGCCCTGGTACGTGCCGCACATGGCGTCCGCACCCCGCGTGGCCGTGTCCGTCCGCTTGACGTTCATGCAGTTCGTGTTCGTGCAGGAACCGATCTGGGCGTCGAGGAACTGCTGGATCTGCCCCTCGTTCATGGCGCCGCCGTTGAAGAAGACCTGGTCGGACACGATGTAGCCGGGATCGAAGTCCGCCCCCGACAGAGCCTGCGCGGGTTCTGGAGCAGCGGCCAGGCCGACCCCGACGAGGACGGAGGCGGCCAGGGCCGCCGATGTGACGAGTGCGGTGAGTCTTCTCACGAGGCGCCTCCCTGTGGCGTCGACGGGTCTGGCCGCACGGTCGTGCGTCGCCGATGGCGCCGGAGGTGACCCGGAGCGTCGGCAGACCCTCGAGGAGCCTAGGCGACGACGCTCCCGGGGTGCATCCCCTTCTCGGGGGTCACCGGGCGAGGCAGCACCGCTCGACCCGGAGGCGGTCGGCCCGCGTCGCTCCGTCCCGTCGACGGTGGGCGAGGGCCGTCGAGACGAGCCGAGGCAGCTGGCCCGCCAGGCGGGCCCACTGCCCCCGCGTGAGGTGAGAGGGACCGAGCGGCGCCAGGTCCAGGGCGGCCCGGGCGGCCGCCCGGACCAGCACACGGAGGACCATGCCCGCTGACCCGTTGCGCAGCACCACGGCGACGCGGTTCCGCATGCTCTGGTACTTGATGAGCGCGCTCCCGCTGCTCGAGCTCCCCGCGTGCCGGTGGACGGCGACGGCGAGCGGCTCGGCGACGACGTCCCATCCTGCGAGCCTGAGCCGCCAGGACACGTCGAGGTCCTCGTAGTACATGAAGAGCGAGGTGTCGAAGCCGCCCACCTGGTCGAGGGCGTCCCGCCGCACGAAGCAGGCGCCGCCGGAGAAGCCGAAGAGCGGTTCCGGCCAGCCCGGATCGGACGCGACGGGCTCGAGCCAGCCCCGGTCGAAGCCGTTGCCCCACGCGTCGACCGCGACGCCCTCTCCGTTGAGGAGGCGGACCGCTCCCCGGGTGTCGCTCCGGGCCCAGCGACGGCCGTCCCTCGCCGTCAGGACGTGCGCCTCGGCACCCGCACTCGTACCCGCAGGGACGAACGCCCCCTCGAGCTCGACGCGCGCGGCCACCGCCGCCGTGCCCCGCCCCGCCTCCGTCAGCGTCCGCAGGCCTCGTGCGAGGAAGTCGGGCCCGGCCACGGCGTCGTTGTTGAGCAGGACGACGACGTCGCCCGTCGACGCCTCGACGCCGGCCTGGACCCCGCCGGCGAATCCCGTGTTCGTGGTCAAGGGCACGACGACCACCGCGGGGAACTCCCGGCGGTACGCGGCGACCTGCGCATCGTCGGCCTCGTTGACGACCAGGACGAGGTCGACGGACTCGGTCTCGCTCTGCTCCGCCAGGGAGGAGAGGCACCGGCGCGTCAGCTCCGGGCGCCTCCAGTCGATGATGACAACGCTCGCTCGCACGCGACCATCCTGTCAGCCCCGGGTGCCGGGATCGACATGGTTATAGTTGGGGCTGCCCTCGGGCACCCCGACCGGCCGATCACTTGGGAGCACACGTCTTGACCGTCACCACCACCGGCACCGTCTCAGTCGTCATCATCAACTACCGAGGCACCGACGACACGCTCGAGTGCGTCGCTCAGCTCAACGAGGTCGACTGGCCCGCGAAGCAGCTCGAGATCGTCGTGGTCGAGAACGGCTCGGGAGACGACAGCGAGGCTCGCCTCCGCGCCGCCCTGGGCGACCAGGCGAACGTCAAGCTGGTCGTGTCGGACGAGAACCTCGGCTTCACCGGCGGCAGCAACCTCGGTGCCCGGACCGCGACCGGCGACTTCGTCGCGTTCCTCAACAACGACGCGAAGCCCCACCGCGACTGGATCCGGGAGGGCATCGCCGCGTTCTCCGCCAGCCCCCGCATCGGCGCGGTGGCGAGCAAGGTGCTCGACTGGGACGGCAAGGCGATCGACTTCGTCGAGTCGGGCCTGTCGTGGTTCGGCATGGGCTACAAGAACCACACCAACGAGCAGGACGACGGACGCTTCGACGAGCAGCGCGACCTGCTGTTCGGCACGGGGTCCGCCCTGTTCGTGCGACGCGCGCTCTTCCTCGACATCGGCGGCTTCGACGAGGACATGTTCATGTTCTACGACGACGTCGACCTCGGGTGGCGCCTGAACCTCTACGGGTACCGCGTGCGCTTCGCTCCCGACTCGATCGTCTACCACAAGCACCACGGCTCGATGAAGAGCTTCGGTGAGCACCGCGAGATGTACCTCCTCGAGCGCAACGCGCTCCACATGCTCTACAAGAACCTCTCCGAGGACAGCCTCGGCACCCTCCTCCCGGCCGCGTTCGCCCTGCTCGCCCGGCGTGCCGTCGCGAAGGGGAAGCTCGACTCGGAGTCCTACGACCTCCGTCGCTTCACCGGCGCCGCCGACGAGCACGACGAGACGACGCCCGTGCACAAGGACACCGTCGCGGGCCTGTTCGCCCTCGACCAGTTCGTCGCGGACCTCCCCAAGCTGAAGAAGCGCCGGGACGAGATCCAGTCCCGCCGGGTCAAGACCGACAAAGAGGTGTTCCGCCTCTTCGGCAACATCTTCCACCCCCTCTTCGGCGACGACTACTTCCTCGAGGGCTTCACGAAGATCCAGGACGCGTTCGGGGTCAACCGCCCGATGATGCGCAAGCGGGTCCTCGTCATCACCGGCGACGCGCTCGGCGAGAAGATGGCCGGGCCGGGCATGCGCGCCTGGAAGATCTCGGAGGCGCTGGCCGAGCACAACGACGTCCGGCTCGTGACCTGGAACGTCGCGAACCGTGCGTCCGAGACCTTCGAGGTCGAGCGGGTCCGGCTGCAGGACGAACGAGCCATGAAGGTCCACGAGGAGTGGGCCGACGTCATCTTCTTCCAGGGCTTCGCCCTCCGGCACTTCCTCACCCTGCAGAAGTCCAACAAGGTCATGGTCGTCGACCTGTACGACCCCATGCACCTCGAGCAGCTCGAACAGGGCCGGGAGATGGGCGACGCCGCGTGGCGCAACCAGGTCCTGGTCACGACCGAGGTCGTCAACGAGCAGCTCCAGCGGGGCGACTACTTCCTCTGCGCCTCGGAGCGGCAGCGCCTGTTCTGGATGGGCCAGCTCGCCGCGGTCGGACGCATCAACCCGGACACCTACGCCGCCGACGAGAACCTGCGGGACCTCATCTCCATCGCTCCCTTCGGCATGGACAGCACGCCGCCGCAGCACACCCGCAAGGCGATCCGCGGTGTGGTCCCCGGCATCGGCGACGACGACAAGGTCGTCATCTGGGGCGGCGGCATCTACAACTGGTTCGACACCCCGACCCTGGTGAGGGCCATCGGCGTGCTCGCCGAGCGGCGCCCCAACGTGCGCCTGTTCTTCCTGGGCGTGGCCCACCCGAACCCGGACGTGCCCGAGATGGCCATCGTCTCGAAGACCCGTGAGATCTCCGAGCAGCTCGGCCTCACCGGCAAGAACGTCTTCTTCAACGAGAACTGGGTCGCGCTGGACGACCGGCAGAACTACCTGCTCGAGGCCGACGCGGGCGTGAGCACGCACTTCGACCACGTCGAGACCACGTTCTCGTTCCGCACCCGGATCCTCGACTACATGTGGGCGAACCTCCCCATCGTCACGACCCGGGGCGACAGCTTCGGCGACCTCGTGGCTGCTGAGGGGCTGGGGGTGGCCGTGACCGAGCGCGACGTCGACGGCCTCGCCGACGCCCTCGAGTCCATGCTCTTCGACGAGGAAGCCATCGCCGCGGCCAAGGAGAACGTCGCCCGGGTCGCCGCCGACTTCACCTGGGAGAAGGCCCTCGCTCCGCTCATCCAGTTCTGCCACGACCCGCACGTCGCGCCGGACCGGGCCCACGTCGCGGCCGATGCAGGCCGTCACTCCGGCGGCGTCGTCGTGCCCTCGATCGAGAAGTCCCCGGAGCAGCGGTTCCACGAGATCGCCAACAGCCGTCACGGTGTCCGGCGGGACGTCCTCCTGGCCCGTCACTACCTCACCTCCGGGGGCGTCGGAGAGCTCCGCGGCAAGGTCGTCACCCGCCTGAACACCATCCGGGACAGCAAGAACGGCCGATGACCGTTCGCTCCTCGCTGATCCCCGAAGATCAGCGAGGTATAGTTCCCTGTTCTCCGACAAGCGAGGTATGACCATGAGCAGCACCGTCAGCGAGAGGTTCGCGCGACTCCGCGACGAGCCGATGATCCCGGCCGGACGCCCCGCCGGCGGGACCTGGGGCTCGGTCCGAGAGGTGTTCCAGCAGCGACAGCTGCTCGACCTCCTGATCCGACGCGACCTCAAGTCACGCTACAAGGACAGTGCACTCGGCTTCGCGTGGACCCTCATCAGGCCCCTCGTCCAGCTCGGCATCTACTGGCTCATCCTCGGCCAGATCCTGGGATCGGCGCGAGCCATCCCCGAGTTCGCGATCTACATCTTCGCCGGGCTCACCCTCTACGGGCTCTTCAGCGAGATCGTCTCCGGCGCCACGGGCTCCGTGGTGGCCAACGCCGGTCTCCTGAAGAAGGTCTACGTCCCCCGCGAGATCTACCCGCTGTCGGCCGTCGGCGGGGCGTTGTTCAACTTCGGGATCCAGCTGGTCATCCTGCTGATCGCGACGCTGGCGTTCCGGTCGTTCCCCACGTTCGAGAACCTCATGTTCTTCCTCCCCGCGACGCTGGTCATCCTCGTCTGGGGAACGGCCCTGGGCATCCTCCTCTCAGCTCTCAACGTGTACCTGCGTGACATGGCCTACCTCGTCGAGGTGCTGATGATGCTCCTCATGTGGGCCTCCCCCATCGTCTACTCGTGGCAGATGGTGTTCTCGCGGGCCACGGACGGCCCCTGGGAGTGGGTCCTCCCGATCTACACCAACAACCCCATCACCCTGGGGATCCTCGGCTTCCACCGCGCCTTCTGGACTGCTGGCGGGCCCGAGCAGTACCCCGACCACCTCATGCTGCGCATGGGCATCGCGATCCTCGTCGGCCTCGTCGCCCTGTTCTTCTGCCAGCGAGTGTTCGCTCGCCTGCAGGGCAACTTCGCGCAGGAGATCTGAGTCGTGCACCGAGAAAGGCCCCAGTCATGAGCACCGACAACATCCTCGCGGTCGACGACGTCGACTTCGCCGACGCCCCCACCGTCGTCAGCGTCAAGAACGTGTCCAAGCGCTTCGTCATCCGCCGCGACAACTCCCTCAAGGAGCGCATCGTGACGCTCGGCCGAGCTGGTCGGCGCCACAGCGAGGACTTCTGGGCCCTGAAGGACGTCACCCTCGACATCCCTGCCGGCACCACCATCGGGCTGCTCGGACCCAACGGATCGGGCAAGTCGACCCTGCTCAAGGTGATCGGCGGGATCCTCGAGCCCACGACGGGCGAGGTGAGCAGACGCGGTCGTCTCGCGGCGCTGATCGAGCTCGGCGCGGGTTTCCACCCCGACCTGACGGGGCGCGAGAACGTCTACCTCAACGCGGCGATCCTGGGCATCACGCAGGAGGAAGCCGAGGCGAAGTTCGACGACATCCTGCTGTTCAGCGGCATCGGCGACTTCATCGACACCCAGGTGAAGTTCTACTCGTCCGGCATGTACGTGCGCCTCGCCTTCGCGGTGGCCATCCACACGGATCCCGACGTCCTGCTCGTCGACGAGGTCCTCGCCGTGGGCGACGAGCAGTTCCAGAAGAAGTGCCTCGACAAGATCCGCGAGTTCCAGCAGCAGGGTCGGACGATCGTGCTCGTCAGCCACTCCCTCGGCCAGGTGCAGGAACTCTGCGACAGCGCCGTGGTCCTCCACCACGGCGAGGTCAAGTTCCAGGGGTCGGCTCGCCACGCGGTCAAGAACTTCCGCGAGATCCTCGAGGGACGCCGCGTCGCCGAGGCCGAGGCCGCGAACCCCGACGAGGACGCGACCCCCGGCTCCGTCGACAAGGTGGAGATCGCCTCCCCCGGGCGCGCTCCCGGCGAGGAGCTCCGACCGGGTGACGACCTCGTCATCCGCATGACGGTCTCGCACACGACACCGCTCGAGGAGTGGAACTCCGGCTTCAAGATCGAGAACCAGCACGGACACCTCGTCTACGGCACCGACAGCCGCAAGATCGGTCTCGTGCACAGCCCCCTCCACGGCACGACGACGGTGGAGTACCGTCTCGACGACCTCCAGTTCGGCGGCGGCCCCTACTTCATCCACTGCTTCCTGGCCAAGAAGACCGGTGAGCACATCGCGATCCTGCGCGAGGCAGCACGCTTCGTCATGGCGGACGACGACCGCCACGCCGGCATGACGCGTGTCGCCACTGCGGGTCGCGAACTCCGCGCCTGATCTTGTCCGTGCCCGTCCTCGTCGACGCGACGTCCATCCCCGAGAACCGAGGAGGCGTGGCGCGCTACATCACCGGCCTGCTCCAAGGGCTGGACCAGTCGGGCTCGCCCGTCACCGTCGTGGTGAAGTCCGCCGACCGGGAATGGCTGCGGACGACCGCTCCCGGCCACCGCTACCTCGACGCGCCGTCGATCACCGTCTCTCGCCCTGGGCGCCTCGTGTGGGAGCAACTCGGACTCCCCCTCCTGGCCCGGCGGCTCGGGGTGGCTCTCGTCCACAGCCCGCACTACACGTTCCCGCTCCTGTGGGCGCGCCGGAGCGTGGTCACCCTGCACGACGCGACCTTCTTCAGCGATCCGGCAGCGCACGGTCGTGTCAAGCGCTCCTTCTTCCGCACCTGGACCCGCCTCGCACGGCTCCTCGCCTTCCGCACCGTCGCTCCCAGCGCCGCCACGGCGGACGAGATCGAGCGCTTCGTGCGCCGCGGCCACCGGACCGCCGTCGCGCACCTGGGCGTCGACCGCGGCGTGTTCCACGTGCCTTCCGAGGGAGACGTCGAACGCTTCCGGAGCGCCCACGGCATCCCCGAGGGCGAGCGGTGGATCGCCTTCCTCGGGACGGTGGAGCCTCGTAAGTCCGTGCCTGCGCTCGTCGAGGCCCACGCGCGGCTGTCATCAGCCCGTGGGGACGTCGCGCCTCTCCTCGTCGCCGGCGGTCTCGGCTGGGACGACGAGGCGACGGCACTGCTCCGTGCCGCCGGCGACGTGCCCGGCTCGAGCCTTCGCCATCTCGGCTACCTCCCCCTCGAGGAGCTCGCCGCGTTCCTCGGCGGGTCCGACGTCGTGGTCTACCCGAGCACCGGAGAGGGCTTCGGACTCCCCGTCCTCGAGGCGATGGCGTGCGAGGGAACCGTGCTGACCACCAGACGCCTGGCCCTCCCCGAGGTCGCCGGCGACGCCGCGGCCTACGCCGAGCCGGATGCCGACTCGCTCGAGCGCGCGCTGGGCGACCTCCTCGACGACCCGCGCGAGCGGAGCCGTCTGGCGTCCGCAGGCACCCGCCGCGCTGCGGAGTTCACCTGGCGTGCCTGCGCGGACGCGCACCGGGCGGTGTGGGCCTCGTGACCCGGGACGAGGACGCCGTCACGGCGGACACCGCGATCGTCACCGTCAGCTACAACTCGGGGCGCTACCTCGAGGACTTCCTCGCGTCGACGGCCGCCGCGACACGGACGGACGTCCCCCTGCGGGTCGTCGTCGCGGACAACGACTCCGACGACGTCGTGCGTCTCGCGACGACGACACGGAGCCACGGTGCCGAGTTCCTCGAGCTCGGGCGCAACCTCGGCTACGGAGGCGCGGTGAACGAGGCCGTCCGACAGCTGGGGCCCGAGATCCGATGGGTGCTCGTCTCCAATCCCGACGTCGTCATGGAGCCGGGCAGCCTCGACGTCCTGCTGTCCGTCGCGGGGTCGGACGACTCGATCGGAGCCGTCGGCCCCGCGATCGTCGAGCCCGACGGCTCGGTCTACCCGTCCGCGCGCCGAGTCCCCTCCCTGCGCACCGGCCTCGGGCACGCCCTCTTCGCCAACGTCTGGCCGGGCAACCCGTGGACCCGCGGGTACCACCGAGACGGCGAGCACGACGTCCGACGTGTCACGGGGTGGCTCTCCGGCGCGTGCCTCCTGGTCCGACGCTCCGCCTTCGACTCGCTGGGCGGGTTCGACGACCGTTTCTTCATGTACTTCGAGGACGTCGACCTCGGCCATCGCCTGGGACGCGCGGGCTGGACGAGCGTCTACGAGCCGGCGGCACGCGTCATGCACGTCGGGGCGCACTCGACGCAGAACTCCTCACGGGAGATGCGGCTGGTGCACCACCGGAGCGCCTACCGCTTCCTCGCCGGCAAGTACGACAGGTGGTACCTCTGGCCGCTCCGAGCGGTCCTCCGGGTCGCCCTGGCCGTCCGGGCACGAGCGAGGTCACCTCGACCGTGAGGTGACCGCCCGACGCGGCCGCCTCCCCTGCCTCCCACCACCCCCGACCCGAAAGCACCCCTCCCGATGACCCTGGCCCTCACCCTGATGATCCGCGACGAGGTCGACATCCTGCCGGAGTGGCTGGCCTACCACGTCGCCCAAGGCGTCGACGTCCTCGTCGTGACCGACAACGGGTCCACGGACGGGACCCGTGAGCTCCTCGAGGAGTTCGCGCGCACCTCCTCGGTCACCGTCGACCTCCGTCACGACCCGGTCCACCGGAAGCAGCAGAGCGCGACGGTGACGGCCATGGCCCGGGACGCCCACGTCGTCCACGGTGCGGACTGGGTCGTCAACGCCGACGCCGACGAGTTCCTCATCCCGCGGGACCGCGACCTCACGCTGGCCGACGTCTTCGGCCGCCTCGACCCCGCCGTGCGCGCGTTCGTCGTTCCCGTGGTCAACATGGTCGGCCCGCTGGCGGAGTCCGGCGGCGGTCTGGACCGCCTCGTCTGGCGCGACCAGCGCGACGCCGCCGAGCTGCACGCCATCGGCCTCATCTCCCACCCCAGCGGCAACGCGATCCACGTGGGCGACCCCGACGTCTCGGTCGTGCAGGGCAACCACCTCGTGACGATCGCCCAGGGCGCCGTGCCCCCGGAGGAGCTCGGCCTCGAGGTCCTCCACTACCCGTGGCGCTCCTGGGAGCAGTACGCCCACCGCGTGGAGATCGCGGGGGTCGCGTACGAGTCGAACCCCGACGTGACGCCGAGCCCGAACCACCACGGGATGCGCGACTTCCGTCGTCTCCGGGCGGGGACGCTCAAGGCCTACTGGTCGCTGCGCAGCACGGCTCCCGGGCAGACCGAGACGGACTCGTTCGCCCGGGACGACAGCCTCCCCCGGTTCCTCGCCTCCATCGGGCGCGACCTGTCGACGACGGACCGGCTCCTCACGCCCGCGGAGGTCGACGCCCTGCAGGGAGCGGGACGCGGACTCGTCGAGCGGGACGACGCAGTGGATCGTCTGGAGGCCGTCGAGGCAGCCCAGACCGAGAACGTCCGTCTCCTGGAGGCGACGGTCGGACGGATGTCGGATCGCATCGCCGCCCTCGAGGGCCTCGCCAACGACCGCGAGCGTCAGGTGGCCGAGCTGAGCGCCCGGAAGGTGGTCCGCTGGGCCGACGCACTGGGTGACCGTGCCCGCGCCGTGAAGGGCACCCTCCGCCCCTAGGACGGAGCGCAGGCCCGCCGGCGGAGGCCTGGGCGACGTCGTCAGGCGGTCCGGAGCCGGACGAGCACCCGGTCGAGCAGCAGCCGAGCGCGCGCGTCGAAGGAGTGGTGCTCGGCGACCGACCGGGCACGCTCCGCGCGGGCTTCCTCGGGCTCCCGTTCGATGTCCAGGACGATCCGCCGCAGGTCGTCCGGGGTCTCGTACGTCCGGACGAGTCCGCAGAGCGAGTCCGACAGCCCGGGCACGGAGTCGGACACCACGGGGGCCCCGGTGGCGAGCGCGTCGAAGATGCGGTTCGAGACGAACCCCTCACGCGCCATGTCGGCCCAGTGGTCGTTGAGCACGACGCGTGCGCTTCGGTACGCGGCGGGGAGCCGCTCGTTCGGCAGGGACTCGCCGCGGACGACGCCCGGCGGGACGAGGCCGCTCCAGCCGTCGCCCCACACGGACACGTCGAGACCGGCCGCGACGGCGTCCCGGACGACGGGCCGGAAGACCCCGCGCGTGCGTCCCACGAAGAGGACGTCGGACACCAGCTCCGCGTCCACCGGGCCCGGCGCGAAGCGTCCCGGGTCGGTCGCCTGGAGCAGCGGCTCGACGACGTGACCGGTCTCGCCCGAGACACGGCCGGCCCAGGTCTCGCTGGCGGCGAAGCGAAGGTCGAACGAGCCCAGCTCGCCTGGGCTGACGAGGTCGGGATGGCTGATGACCCAGAGGACGTTGAGCGCGGACGGGCTGAGCGGTGTCCTGTCGAGGCCGCGCAGCACCAGCGAGACGTCGTCGAGGTCGTCGCTCCCGGGCCTGGCGTGCGAGAGACGGCGGTCGACGACGACGTCCTGGCCCAGGCCGGTCAGCGCTCCCGCGAGATCGCGGGCGAAGTGGGTGTCTCCCCAGTCGTCGCCCCGTTCTCCCGGCCACGCGGCCGTCTTGAGCGACCAGCGCAGACGGGGCGTCGGCTCGCGCACGAGAGCGGCTCTGCCGACGGAGCGGCGCAGGAGGGGGCGCGACACGCGGATCCCCGCGTGCTCCCCCGGGGGGACCGGCGAGACCGGCACGTCCGCGGCGACCTCGAATCCCAGACGGGCCAGGGCTCGAGGTCCGTCGACGTCCGAGAGCGCCCGCCAGGCGACCAGGAGGTCCTGCGCACCGGCGTCGAGGCTGCGGACCGGCGGCCTGGTCTCGAAGGAGCGCCCGCAGGGCGTAGAGACGACGCGAGCATGCGGACCCGCCCGACGCGCGACCTCGCGGGAGAGCCCGGCGACGGCGAGTCGCATGTCGGTCGTCGGCGGAGGCGCCGTCAGGCCAGAGGAGCGGACGGCGAGCACCGGGGCGTCCGCGGCGAAGACGTCGACCAGGCCGAGCCGCTCGGAGTCCTCGGCGGGGTGCCCCTCCAGGAGCGACGCCGGCGAGACCAGCGGCGAGAGCCTGAGGGCACCGGCGGTCGCCACCGTGCCGTCGAACCGACGCAGGACGCCCTGCACGACCACGGGCCCCTCGTCGCCGTCGCCGAGCTCGTCGACGAGACGGCGGAGGTGCGGGGCCGACACGACGACCGTGGAGTCGAGCAGGACGGCACGGGTGCCCTGCAGGTGCGGGACCGCCCAGCCCACGGCGGTCGACCACCCACGCGCCACCCGCCCCTCGAGGAGCGGGAGGGTGGGAGGGACGACCGGCGGCGCGTGGACCTTGCCGACCGCCTCCTCAGCCTCGTAGACGACCACGATGAGGTGCCAGCCCGTCTCCTGCGCGACCTCGCCCAGCCGTGCGATCACGTCGGGCCGGTCCGAGACGTCGTCGACGTCGAGCGTCACCACGAGGTCGACGACGTCGGCGACGAGCCCGGGAGGAGCCGTGACCGGAACGGTGCGGTCGAGCGGGAGCGCGACGAAGCGCTCGACCTCAGCCGGGGACGGCCCGCCCTCGGAGGCTCGCGACGCCCCGAGGAGCGCGACGAGGCCGCTCCTCAGGCGACGCAGCACGACCGCCTACGCGCTGAGCAGCCGACGGAGGTACACCCCGTAGCCGCTCTTGGCGAGGGGAGCGGCGAGCTCGGCGAGAGCCGCGTCGTCGATCCAGCCGTTGCGCCAGGCGATCTCCTCGATGCAGCCGATCTTGTGGCCCTGACGGTCCTCGATGACGCGGACGTACTCGGAGGCCTGCATCATCGACTCGAAGGTGCCGGTGTCGAGCCAGGCCGTGCCGCGGTCGAGGACCTGCACCTGCAGCTCGCCCGCCTCCAGGTAGCGCTCGTTGACGGTCGAGATCTCGAGCTCGCCACGGGGACTAGGCTCGATCGTCTTGGCGATCTCGACGACCTTGTTGTCGTAGAAGTACAGGCCGGGCACGGCGTAGTTGCTCTTGGGCGCCGCCGGCTTCTCCTCGATCGACACGGCTCGGAAGTCGTCGTCGAACTCGACCACGCCGTAGGCCTTCGGGTCCGCCACGTGGTACGCGAAGATGGTCGCGCCGTCGACCTCGGCGTTCTTCTTCAGGTTCGACCCGAGGCCGACCCCGTGGAAGATGTTGTCGCCGAGCACGAGAGCGACGCTGTCGTCCCCGATGAACTCCTCGCCGATCACGAAGGCCTGGGCCAGGCCGTCGGGCGAGGGCTGCACGGCGTACTCGATGCGCATCCCGAGGTGGGATCCGTCGCCGAGGAGGGCACGGAACTGGTCGTTGTACTCGGGCGTCGTGATGACGAGGACCTCGTTGATGCCCGCCATCATGAGCGTCGACAAGGGGTAGTAGACCATCGGCTTGTCGTAGATCGGCATGAGCTGCTTGGAGATGCCCTTGGTGATCGGCCAGAGGCGCGTGCCGGAGCCCCCGGCGAGGATGATGCCCTTCACGGTCAGCTCTCCTTCGTGTCGAGGGTGGCGTAGAACGCTCGCATGTCGTCCCAGGTGGGGAGGAGGCCGGCGGCGGCCGCCTCGGAGAGGCCGGGCGCGTCCGTGTCCTTCGGCGAGAGCAGCGCCTCGCCCGCCTCGGGCGGGAAGACGAGTCCGATCTCCGGGTCGAGGGGGTCGATGCCGTGCTCTCGCTCGGCGTTGAACGTGTCCGTCACGAGGTAGCTCACCGTCGCGTCGTCGCTGAGCGCCACGAAGGCGTGCCCGAGGCCCTCCGCGAGGTAGATGGCCCGACGGTCGACGTCGTCGAGCAGGACGGAGTCCCACTGTCCGAAGGTCGGCGAGCCGACGCGGATGTCGATGACGTAGTCGAGCACGGCGCCGTGCGTCGCGGTCACGTACTTCGCCTGGCCACGAGGGACGTCGGCGAAGTGGATGCCGCGGACGACTCCCCTCTTGGAGACCGACGTGTTCGCCTGCCTCAGGTCGATGGGGTGGCCCACCGCCTCGGCGAGCCGGTCGAAGCGGTACCACTCGAGGAACACGCCGCGGTCGTCGCCGAACTGCTTCGGCGTGACCTCGTAGCTGTCAGGGATCTTCAGTTCGCGGATCTGCACCTCTCGACCCTATCGGGAAGGCGGCAGGACCCGCATGTCGTCAGCGACCGGACCAGTCGGCCAGGCCCACGGCCGCGGACTCGGGGATCGAGAGCGAGCTCAGCACGTTGAGGAACGCCGTCCGGTTGAGGTCGCGGTAGGGCACCCCGAGGGACTGCATGGCGCTGACCATGCCCGAGGTCGTGAGGTGCTTGAGCGTGCGCACGCCCACGAGGCAGGTGAACCCCGGGCCGGTGCCGGACAGCGCTTCCGAGCATCTGATGATCAGCATTGAGGGTCCTTCGTTCGGGTCGTGGAGCGGGAGGAGGTCATCGTCGCCAGTAGTCGGCGCCGCCCGTCACCGCGGAACGCGGCACGGACAGGGCGTCGAGGGCGTTGAGGAACGTCGACGAGCTGACTTCGTAGTAGGGGACCCCGACGACGCGGGAGGCGTTGACCATGTCGAGCGACGTCAGGTGGCGGAGGTAGCGCACGCCGGCTACGGCGATGTACCCGGCGCCCACCGCCGGCAGCGTCTGCGAGCACCGCATGACGACGACGCCGAGTCCACGCTGCTCGGCCACGGCGCCGTCCCAGGGCCGGACGTAGTCGAAGTGCCAGGGCTCGGGTCGGGAGAAGCCGTTGCCCGTCGGGCTCCACCCGAAGGAAGGGCCGTTCGCGTCGAGCCACCGCTTCGCCGGCGTCCCCGCCGTCTGCACGCCCGCGCCGAAGTCGCAGGAGATGCCCCAGCCGTGGTTGGACGTGCCCGGGAAGGCCGCCAGGTTCCCGGTCCCCGCCTGGTAGCGATCCCAGTACTCCTGCTGCCGCGCGTAGTCGCGGTAGCCCTCGGTGATGTCGAGGGGACGGCCGATCGCGGACGAGAAGGCCAAGGACATGGAGAAGTAGTCCCGCGCGGCGTCCGACCGGAGGTACCCGGAGCCCTGTACGGACGAGAGGACCGCGGTGAGGGCGGAGGCGGGGACGCGCCCGTTCTGGTGCCCGCCCCACGCGCTCTGCTGCGCCTCGGCGAGCGCCTGTTCGATCGTGTACACGTCGCCGGCGGTCTCGGCGAGGGTCACCGCCGCCGACGCGGACCCGGCAGGCGCCAGGAGACCGGCCGAGAGGCCGGCGGCCCCGACCAGCGCCAGGACGCTCCGACGATCCACGCCACGCTCGGGAGAGGGCACAGAGGTCACCTCGAGGCTGTCGTTCATCGGCCCAACGGTCGCACGCGTCGCCGCGGGGGTCTAGTCCCCCGGCCGGGGGACACGCACGAGGTCCTGGGGGACAACCCGGACCTCCGCTAAGCTCGACCGACATCTCCAGCGACCGACCACACAAGGAACCACCGTGAAAATCCTCGTCACCGGCGGAGCCGGCTTCATCGGCTCCAACTTCGTCCGCCGCACCCTCGAAGACGCCTACCCGGGCCTGGAGGGGGCCGAGGTCGTGGTGCTGGACGCCCTGACCTACTCCGGCAACCTCGAGAACCTCATCTCGGTGGCCGAGTCGCCGCGCTTCCGCTTCGTCCAGGGCGACATCCGCGACGGCGCCCTGCTCGACACGCTCTTCCCCGACGTCGACGCCGTCGTCCACTTCGCGGCCGAGTCGCACGTCGACCGCTCCGTCCGAGACGCGTCCATCTTCGTCGAGACGAACGTGCTCGGCACGCAGCAGCTGCTCGACGCCGCGCTGCGCAACGACCTGAAGCGTTTCGTGCACGTCTCGACCGACGAGGTCTACGGCTCCATCGCCGAGGGGTCCTGGGCCGAGGACCGCCCGCTCGAGCCCAACTCCCCCTACTCCGCGTCGAAGGCCGGCAGCGACCTGCTCGCCCGCAGCTACCACCGCACGCACGGGATGAACATCTCGATCACGCGCTGCAGCAACAACTACGGCCCGTACCACTTCCCGGAGAAGGTCATCCCCCTCTTCGTCACCAACCTGATCGACGACGTCCACGTGCCCCTCTACGGCGAGGGGAACAACATCCGCGACTGGCTGCACGTCGACGACCACACCCGGGGCATCGCCATGGTCCTCGTCGGCGGCCGTGCGGGCGAGATCTACAACATCGGCGGCGGGACCGAGCTCACCAACAAGGAACTCACCGAGATGCTCCTCGAGGCCACCGGCAAGGACTGGTCGTACGTCGACCGCGTGCAGGACCGCCTCGGCCACGACCTCCGCTACTCGGTCGACATCTCGAAGATCCGCTCCGAGCTCGGCTACGAGCCCCAGGTGCCCTTCGCCCAGGGACTCGCCGACGTCGTGCAGTGGTACCGCGACAACCGTCAGTGGTGGGAGCCCCTCAAGGAGCGCGCGGCCCTCGCATGAGCCCCGCTTCTCCCGCCAAGTTCCTCGTCACCGGCGCGCGCGGAATGCTCGGGTCCGACCTCGTCGAGGCCCTCTTCGGCCGCGACGTGACCCTCCTCGGCCGTGCCGACCTCGACGTGACCGACCGCGACGCCGTGTTCGCAGCCGTCCAGGGCCACGACGTCGTGATCAACGCCGCCGCCTACACGGCAGTCGACGCCGCCGAGACCGACGAGGAGGCGGCCCTGGCGGTCAACGGGACCGCCGTCGGCCTGCTCGCCGAGGCCGCCGCCTCCGTCGGGGCGACCTTCGTCACGGTCTCGACCGACTACGTGTTCGCGGGCGACGCCACGGAGCCCTACGCCGAGGACGAGCCCCGCGATCCGCTGAACGCCTACGGCCGCACCAAGGCCGTCGGCGAGGAGGCGGCCCTCGCGGCCCACCCGGAGGGCACGTACGTCGTGCGGACGGCCTGGCTCTACGGCCGCCACGGGGCGAACTTCCCGAAGACCATGCTCAGCTTCGCGTCGACCCGGGACACCCTCTCGGTGGTCTCCGACCAGGTCGGGCAGCCCACCTGGACGATGGACCTGGCCCGCCAGATCGTCGCCCTCGTCGACTCCGACGCCCCTGCTGGCATCTACCACGGCACGAACTCGGGCTCGACGAGCTGGCAGGGCTTCGCTCAGGAGACCTTCCGGCTCGCGGGACTCGACCCGGAGCGCGTCCTGCCGACGGACAGCTCGGCCTTCGTCCGGCCGGCGGCGCGACCCGCGTTCAGCGTGCTCGGCCACGACGCGTGGGCAGCGGCCGGGCTCAGCCCGATGCGCCCGTGGCAGGAGGCCCTGGCCGAGGCCTCCGCCCAGGGCGTGCTCTCCGACGTCGCCACCACCGGACGATGACGACCCTCCGGGTCGTCATGGACCAGATCCTGGCGCCGGTCCCCGGCGGCATCGGCCGCTACACGAGCGAGCTGTCGCGGGCGCTGGTCGCCACCGCCCCTCGGGGCTGCGACGTCCAGGGGGTCGTCGCGGCGCATCCCCAGGCCGAGTACGACCGCTTGACCGACCTCGTCCCCGGCCTGAGCGGCCTGGCGAAGTCCCCGCTGGGACGCCGTGAGCTCTCGCTGGCGTGGCAGGCCGGCGTCGCCGGGCTCCCCGGCCGGGGAATGGTCCACGCCACGAGCCTGCTGGCTCCGCTGGGGCGGCACGACCGCGGCCTCGCCCCCGGCAACCAGACGGTCGTGACCATCCACGACACGGTCCCGTGGACCCACCCGGAGACCCTCACCCCCCGCGGGGTGCGCTGGCACAAGGCCATGACGAAGCGGGCGTTCCGGCACGCCGACGCCGTGGTGGTGCCCACGCACGCCGTCGCGAGCGAGCTGCTCGACCTCTTCCCCTTCGGCGATCGCGTGCGCGTCGTGGGCGGGGCCGTCAGCGACGACCTCCGCGTGCCGGCCGACGCCGACGCCGTGGCGGACGGGCTCGACCTCCCCGACTCCTACGTGCTCAGCGTGGGGACGATCGAGCCCCGGAAGGGTCTCGCACCCCTGATCCGCGCAATGGCTCATCCCGACGCCCCCGACGTGCCCCTGCTCGTGGTGGGCCCTGAGGGCTGGGGCGACGTCCGCGTCGCGGACGTGGTCGCCGAGGCAGGCCTCTCGCCCGACCGTGTCCGCACCCTCGGCTTCGTCTCGGACGCCCAGCTCGCCGTCCTCCTGCAGCGTGCCTCCGCCTTCGTCTTCCCGAGCCTCGCCGAGGGCTTCGGCCTCCCCGTGGTCGAGGCGATGAGCCTCGGCACCCCCACCATCGTGTCCGACGCGCCCGCGCTCGTCGAGGTGGCGGCCGACGGTGCGGTCGTCGTCCCGCGGGAGGACCCCGACGGCTACGCCGAGCGGCTCGCCCAGGCCATGTTCCAGGTCGTCACCGACCTCGAGCTGGCGTCCCGCCTGGGCATCGCCGGCCTCGACCGGGCCCGCGCGTTCAGCTGGCGCGACTCGGCCGACAAGGTGTGGCAGCTGCACGCCGACCTCTGACCCGACCGGCCACGGCTCGCCCCGCACGGGGGGTGCGTCGAGCGCGCCCGGGTCTGGCCCCTGTCGGCCTCCCGAGTTAGGGTCGGTCGCAGGCGGGCTCGATCACCCCGCCGAGGGGGAAACCATGCACCAGGCTCCTGCGTTCCGCACACGCCGCTCCCGTCTCGTCCGCGCGGTCCCGGTCGCCGTCGTGGCCAGCCTCGTCGTCGCGTTCTTCGTGCCTGCCGCCTCCCCCGCGGCGGATGCGGCCCGTGCCGCCGTGCCCGTCGAGGTCGAGTCTCCCGACTTCGCCTCCGAGGCGTACGCCGACCCGTGGGACTTCTCGAACGCCGAGGACCAGAACACCGACGAGGCACGGACGCAGGGGATCTCGATCTCCGGCGGACGTCTCCAGCTCGACCTCAAGCCGGGCGACTTCTACCACCCGGTGATCAGCACGGCCGGTTCGCTCCCCTACGGACGGGACGCCGCCAGCATCAAGGTCGACACCAGGCGCTACACCAAGCTCTCCTTCAAGATGGACCAGCCGACCCGGGGCACGGGTGCGTTCTACTGGTTCACCTGCCGGGAGCAGCTCAACAGCTGCGCCACAGGAGTGAGCTTCCCCCTCGTCCCCGGCGACCAGACCTACGACGTGGCCCTCGAGGGCGTGCCCCTCATGAGCGCGAAGATCCCGTGGCGCGGGTCGAACATCTTCGGCCTGCGCATGCTCCCCCTCGTGTCCCCCTCGTCCCAGGCGACGACGCACGTGAGCGTGGACTGGATGCGCCTCTACGCGCCCGGCGCCGCGCACGCGTCCCTGCCCCCGGGCGACTACTCCGGCTACCGCATCGAGGCCCTCCCCCGTCCCCTCGTCGAGAGCCCGGGGCCGGACGACGGCCTCGACCTGGCGACGGCCCAGCGGGGTCGCCCGTGGGACCTCACGAACGAGGCGAACGCCGGGGGGATCGGCTCCCGCAACGTCCTCGTTCGGGGCTACGGTCCGCAGGGCCTCACCGGGACGAACACAGGACCAGGACGAAACGACCCTGAGGTCCTCTTCCCGGTCGCGCCGTTCGACGCGAACCGGTTCCACAACTTGTCGTTCGAGCTCACCTACGACGGCGGCTACTCGCTCGAGGACAGGGACGGCGGCGGCAAGATGGCCCGGCTCATCTGGCTCGTCAACGGCACGGACACCTGGCAGGAGAGCGACGACCTCCTGACCTACTCGGGCCCGAACGCCCGGAAGATCGCCGTGGACCTCACCGCCGGCTCGCCCCTCGACGCCGACTCCGGAGCTCCCCGTCTCGGCTGGGCCGGGCAGACCGTCCGGTTCCTGCGCTTCGACCCGAACGAGGACAGGGGTGCCAACACGTGGCACCTGAAGAACCTGCACCTGCGCGCCGACCCGACCGCCGTCGAGTCGACCACCGTGACGTTCCGCGACACCGCCTGGATGCCCGGCACGACCGCCGACGTCAAGGTCGGTCGTGGGGCCCCCGGGACGCCCTACGAGACCATCGCGTCCGGGGTGTCCGTCTCTCAGGGACTGAACTCGGTGCCGTTCGACCTCGCAGGTCGCGACGCAGGTGCCTACCGGGTCGAGGTCGTCCTGCACCACCCCGCCGGGGGCAGCGCCCTGGCGTTCTCGCGCTCGGCCGTCACGATGACCACGGACAGCGCACGCAGCCCCCGTGGCGCCCTGGACGTGGCCGCCCGCGCTCCGGGCGGAGCGGTCGTCGACGGCTGGGTCACCGACCCCGACACGTCAGCGCCGACAGAGGTGCGCTTCTACGACAACCGCTCCGGTCGCTACCTCGGCAACACGCTCGGAGACCGCTCTCGACCCGACGTGCAGCGGAGCGTCCCGGGAGCACCGGCGGCGACCGGGTTCCGGACGACGCTGGCGCTCGGCGCCGGCCAGTACGACGTGTGCGCCTACGGCATCAACACGGGACGAGGCGTCAACGCCCTCCTGGGGTGCCGGTCCGTGACCGTCGACGGCACGCCGGTCGGGGCGTTCGACACGGCCGACCGCGTCCCCGGGGGCGTCCGGGCGACCGGGTGGGCCCTCGACCCCGACACCGCGTCGTCGATCCCGGTGCACGTCTACGCCGGCGCCACGGGGCGCGCCACGACGGCCTCCGTCGACCGCAGCGACATCGCCCGGACACGCCCCGAGTACGGCGGGCAGCACGGCTTCAGCGTGGACGTCCCGGCGACGGGCGCCGGTCCTGTCTCGGTCTGCGCCTACGCGCTCGACGACGCGGGGAAGGTCAACCCGCAGCTCGGCTGCCGCTCCGTCGACGTCAGCGGACGACCGATCGGCGCTTTCGACGCAGCTGTCCGCTCCGGCGACCGCGTCACCGCCAGCGGCTGGGCGATCGACCCGGACGTCGCGGCGCCCGTCGAGGTCCACCTCTACGTCGGCCAGCGCGGCACGGCTGTGTCGGCCAGCGTCCCGCGATCGGACATCGCGCGCCTCCGTCCTGCGTACGGAGGAGCGCACGGCTTCAGCTCGTCCGTGGTCGCTCCCCCGGGCTCGACGGTGTGCGCCTACGCCATCGACAGCGCCGGCGGAGAGAACGCCCTGCTCGGCTGCAAGGCCGTCTGAGGCCCGTCGACCGTCCCGGCGCACCACGACCGGGACGGTCGTCCGTGACTCGAGCGGGTCGGCAGGCCCGCCGGCGCCAGCTGCCGGGCGACGGTCCGATGCGGCCTAGCCCGCCGGGGCCGCCGGGGCCGTCGCCGTCGCCACGTCGGCGCGGATGACGTCGTAGTCGGGGTAGACGTTCGAGTAGATCGGCGGGACGATCTCGAGATCGCTGATCTGCTGCTCCTTGGCCTTCAGTGCCAGCTGGCCGAACGCGCCGAGAGCGGCCTGCGGGATGTCCGTGTCGACGGTCTGCACCCCCGCCGACGCGACCGACTGGAACTTGGACAGCACGGTGGCCGGCTGGAACTGCGACAGCAGCGCCTGCTGCACCTCGCGCTGTCGCGCCATCCGGTGGTAGTCGTCCGAGCCGTGGCGGGCACGCGCGTACCAGAGGGCGTGGTATCCGTCGAGCACCTGCTCCCCCGGCTCGATCCACCCGTCGACGTTGATCGGGTTGCCGGCGGCGTCGACGCCGCCGTTGATGGGCAGGCGCCCCTCGGTGTTGTCCACCGAGATCCCGCCGAGGGCGTCGATCAGGTCGACGAAGCCCTGCATGTCGATCAGCACGTAGTACTGGAGCGTCAGGCCCGTGACGCCCTGGACGGCGTCTCGCATGGCCTCGATGCCGGGGTTGCTGCCCTTCGACTCGGCGTCGGGGTAGAGCTCCGGGTGCTCCTCGCCGTAGGTGTAGAGGTAGCTGATCAGGCAGTCGTCCCCGCAGCTGTAGCCGTCGGGGAACTCGCCCCAGAGCGGCGACCCCTCGGAGAACGGAGCGTTGTAGAGGTTCCGGGGGATGCCCACGATCGTCGTCGCCCCCGTCTCGGCGTCGATGCTCGCCACGGAGATGCTGTCGGGCCGGAGCCCGGTGCGGTCGGCTCCGGCGTCCCCGCCGAGCAGCAGGATGTTGTACCGCCCGTTCACGGGATCGGCCGCGGCGGCCTGCGAGGTGAAGAGCGAGTTCAGCAGGCCGTGCTGGACGCTCGTCAGGTAGGCGCCCCAGGCGACCGGCCCCACCGTCGCGACGAGCAGCAGCGCCATGACGCCGGCGATGAACCCGCGCGCCGTGGGCGCCGTACGGATGATCCTCACGAGCCTGAGCGTGTCGAGCGTCAGGACGACCCAGAGCACCGCGTAGTACACGAGGAACACCTGGACGACGGTCAGGGCGACGACGTTCGTCGCGACCTCGAGGAGAGGGGTGCTCCAGAACAGGGCGAGGGCCACGGTGACCAAGACCACGGCCCACGACACGAGGGTGGAAGCCAGGCCCCAGCGACCGAGCCTCCGGCTGCCCGCGAGCACCTGGGCCGAGCCGGGGATCAGGACGTTGAGGAGCACCAGCGTCCACGCCCTCCGCGTCATGAACGAGGACGACGAGACGTCGGGGTGCCGGACCGGCAGGGAGGCGGCGCTCACAGCGATCGCTGCAGGGCGGCGTTCTTCTCCTCGACGAGCTCGCCCAGGCTCGTCGCGTAGTCGGCGAGCCGCGCCGACAGGTCGGGGTCGCCGGAGCCGAGGATGCGGGCGGCGAGCAGGCCGGCGTTGGCGGCCCCGCCGATCGACACGGTGGCCACCGGGATGCCCGCCGGCATCTGGACGATCGAGAGGAGGGAGTCGAGGCCGTCGAGCTTCGCGAGGGCCACGGGCACGCCGATGACCGGGAGGGTCGTGACCGACGCGAGCATCCCCGGGAGGTGGGCCGCGCCTCCTGCGCCCGCGATCACCACGCGGATGCCGCGACCGGCGGCCTGCTGGCCGAAGCGGATCATCTTCTCCGGCGTCCGGTGGGCGGAGACGACCTCGACCTCGTGGGCGATGCCGAACTCGGTGAGGATCGCGGCGGCGCTCTGCATCGTCGGCCAGTCGCTGTCCGAGCCCATGACGATGGCCACCGTGGGCGCTCGCTCGGGCGTCGGGGCGTTCTCGGGGTCGGTCGTCTGGTCAGGCACGAAGGAGAGGATAGCCGTCAGTCCTCGAAGAAACGGACAGCGGCGCGCGCCCTCCCCCGGGCGTCCTCGAGGTCCGACCCGGTCGTCGTGACGTGCCCGACCTTGCGGCCGGGGCGAGGGTCCTTGCCGTAGTCGTGCACCTTCGCCCCCGGCTGGTCGGCCATCAGGGCCGGGAGCCGGTCGGCCATCGTGCCCTGGGCGGGG
>Ga0265797_10002875_pt1 | contig 28397 bp, 24 predicted proteins | sample P2T30metagenome_FD_192433 | JGI IMG/M metagenome (GOLD analysis project Ga0265797, IMG submission 192433) | Plant litter microbial communities from East Loma Ridge, Irvine, California - P2 T30 | ecosystem: Environmental > Terrestrial > Plant litter > Unclassified | place: USA: California...
TAGCTCTGCAGGCATCAGCTTACTAACCCCGTCGCTATTTGAAATATGTCAGTGGTGTCTCAGTCGAGGACCTGGCCATCTAGAAGTCTTGGGCTCATAACGCCAGCCTCGGCCACCAAGAAAGAACAAGTGCTACAACGAAGTAAGTCGTACGAGAAGTAATAGCTCCAGTACCTGCATAGTGCTTTGTGGTGGCTGTCCCCTCAAAATCTAGACCCTCGCAGCACGCCTTATCGAGATTGGCACGTGGAGGAGAAGGGCACACACCGTTGAAAAAGCTAGGCTATTGCTAACGTGCTGAGCGCGTGGAGATTGACATGGGAATATAGAGTGAAATTGAACGTTGAGGCTTTTTTTCTTGCTTTCGCAGTTGCGCGACTTTGCTATGCCCAGTATGTACTATAGTTGCAATTACTGTGCTACACAAAACAGGATAGATGACAGCGCAATCCTCCGGAGCAAAGGCACGGAAGCGGGCATGCAGCGGCGGAGGTGGGTGGGCCAAGCACGTCGCCCAAGGATTGTGTCGAACCAAGGTGACGCGGACAGCCGAGGGACAGGCTCGAGAGGATTCGCGATTTGGCTATCGGGGCCGTTGGAAGGCCGTTGGTTCTGGTCGCGCAAGCGAAGGCTTATCGCCCGCAGCGACATGGGGCGTGGCGCGCGGAGCTGCTCAAACGAGTATGCAGGGTGCGCTGGTGCAGTTGGGGCGGAGTCACGAGGGAAGAAGTCACGAGGATCATCGTAGAGTGGGATGGGCGGTAAGAGAGAGATTTGACAGAATGATGATATTATGCTCACCGCGATATGTCAAGTCGCATGCATAGGCTGGCCACGTGAAGATGTCATGATATGTGAGAGAGCATAGCAGATACCAACACCACTACCGAGACGGGAAGTTACGACATTCGTCACATGTTGCTTGCAGACGGAAGATAACAGATATTCCTTCCGGGTCGCCTTTATCGAATTACGCGTGAGGCGTTCTACAGCCGCCCATGGTTGGCTTGTTGTCTCGCCGAGCCCTCGTCCATCCTACGTCCTACCACACCCGTCACGATACCCGGGCGAGACCGCTGCTGCTGCCAGTTGTATACCACTACGTCCACCCTGCAGACCTGCTGTTCCTGACCGACCGACCTGACACCTGTCTACGCGCTCACCGACCGACCGACGCACGCATTATTATTTGAGCTCCGTGGGCAAAAACGTGCTTACAAGGCACATGTGGACTCGGAGATTGGGGCCCAGCCAGGAAACATCCACAGCCACCTCCAAATCCACTCAACACCCAGAAAACCAGCTCCGCAGCATGTTTCCTCGCCTCTGAGGCCATGTCGCTGCGTCGACCTTTGCTACCAGCATTGCTTTTCGCGCACCACCACCCACATCCTCACCACATTCGCGCATAACGACGACTGGACTCGTCAAGCGCGCAACGTTCGTCCGTTCTGCGAGCTACTTCGAGCTCGGCCTTTGGCCTGAGCTCGCACCCGTCCCTTCCCCGCCATGTCTGCTGCCACTCTTCAAGAGCGTGCCATATGGTCCAACACTCCGCCAGATCGACGCACTCGCCTTGCAGACCATCCTACATTGCTCTACAGCTGGTGGGCAACATGCTTCGCCGCCGTTGTCATTCTCACACGCCTTGCTGGCAGGAAAGTCAGAAGCAACAAGTTGTTTCGCGAAGACTGGATCATGTTCCTCGCCCTAATTCCACTCTTCGCACGCATGGGCTTTGTGCACATAGTGCTGGTTTATGGGACTAACAACGTCACCACTATCGGTATCGACTACACAGAAGAAGAGATTCGACATCGCGAAATGGGCTCGAAGCTCGTGCTGGCTGCACGTATCTTCTATGCTCTGTTCATCTGGATGAGCAAGTGGACGGTCTCGGAGTTCCTCAAGAGGATCACAATCCACTTGTGGCGTTCTAGCTACGAGTTCACTCTGCATTGCATTCGCATCTTCCTTGTGGCGACATTCATCGCGGTCATCATTGCTACCCTTGCAGAGTGTCAACCCTTCAGCCATTACTGGCAAGTTGTTCCAGATCCTGGCCCACAATGTCGACAGAACTACGCACAACTCCTCACTATGGGCACGGCAGACATCATTACTGATATCCTACTGGTCGCCTTTCCGATACCAATCGTCCTGCGTTCTGGACAGACCTGGCGACGCAAATTACAGTTGGCAGCATTATTCAGCACATCCATCGCGCTAATCATTATTACTGGCATGCGTATGCCAGCGGTCATATCGAATCTTGGCCGACAACAATATCGCACCATCTGGGCGTCTTCGGAGATTTTAGCATCGGCTTTCGTGTCAAATATTATTATTATCGGATCGTTCATTCGCGACAAAGGCACGAAGAAGAACAAATGGAAGTCTATGAGCGTCTCGGATTCGATTGAGCGCACCTCCACAAGGCGTCCCACAATACCACAACCCACAGACAGCGAAGAGGACCTTTTCCGCTTCCTGGGTTGCCGTATGCCAGAACATTTACAGGCAAGCCCGGAGCTCTTCGCACGTCCTGCGCCTCCAGGGTTGCCCGCCATGAGTTCACCCTTTGCAGATAAAAACAAACGTCCAGACACTCCAAGGCAAGAAACTGTTGAGAGCAGCGATGGCGATGTCAGTCCCAGAAGTCGCTCAATCGACAACCTCCCTATGCCATCCCCGTCGTTATCCACGAGCACGACCACAAGGAAGAATGTCTCGTTTTTTGACGTCGGCGGACTCTTGGAAAATGGCTCAATGGGTCCTCCTTCTCCATCAATATCAAATTCACGGTCTTTCACGCTCGTAAGCAGTGGTACGTCGCATACGATTGCCACAGACTTTGCAACGACGGTACCGACTCCGCCACAATCTCGACGTGGGTCTAGAGCATTCCTGGCTGATATGGGAGCAACTCTCACGCCGCACAACACCAGGAGCGACGTCTACTCACCTCAAGCTTTGTCTGGGAACGGCTATACTCGTCGGAGCTCTTTGCCAGGCAGTCGCTTGCGTGGCGGAGCACCTACTGGCGTCCTGGGCCCGATGCTTGAACGGCAAGAGACTCAGGTGTCGCTACAAGACGCGGGCGGATTACTTTCAAGCTCCTCTCCGGCATCATCAGGCGACGTTCGAACGGTAGGACAGATCCCAGAGATCGATCACGACGATAACGACGATGATGATTTTACGAATATACGCCCGAACGACACCATCAGACTACAAGACCTTGGAAGCTTCCTAGCGTCCAACCGGCGAACAGACATTGACAGCTCGGATCCACGAAGGACGAACAACCGGAATCCACAAACACGAGGTGCTGCTTCTTCAGGTCGTACCGCTCCTACTGCCCGAGAACAGTCCGGATACGAAAGTATGAGTCTCGAAGACCCAGGAGGACTGCTCAGCAGACGGTGATGCGCAGTGAGCTACGTAGACTTGTTGAGACACGGGAGAGAGGGGAATCAGGTCTAGGATGGAGGTCTTTGAATTTTGTGATGCTGCTTTTTGAGCGACACGGTGGCGTTATTGGATTTTTTTCTTACCGCTGAGTGATACCCGATCCCTTATATATCTTTCGTTTTTCTGGCGGGTCATGTAATTGTATGTGCAACATAAATACAAATATCAATTTTCGTCAGGAGATCTTGGATGACTACATACAGCTGATTCTCGCTACCGTCGCGTACCTGCCCACAGATATTTTCAACACCGCTAAGATGCTGTGGTACGACACTGCACATCTCTACTGCTCTTCGTACATATTCTACACTTCCCTGTAGGTGTGAAAGCGTAAGACTTCACCATTGATGAGATTATATCCGGACTCCCATTCCTCTCGGTCTGCAAAAATTTATACACCAATATCTCAGCACCAGTTATGCTACTACCATCGCACTCATGCTCAAAGACTATTCTCGTCACCACTGAGACCACAAAGCTACCTCTAATGCTCATGCTCGCGACAGCTCCCTCCACGCTGGAACATTATCAGATGACAAGGCCGTAAGACACAGTGAAGCACAAAGCAAGCACTGCCAAAACCCCAAACATCCCCTCGGCGCTGGAAGGCTGGTCATTCGTAGTCGCGTTAGCAGGATTGCCGTTCGAGCCGGCAGAAGTCGATGTCTGACCAGTCCCGGTCGCCGAAGAAGTTCTGGTGTTGCCGGATGCTGGAGAGGCAGTGCTGCTGATGCCATTGATACCAGCGTTGTTGGTGCCTGTAGCCGCGGAGTCCTGCGACGAAGAGCCAGCGTTGTCGGTAGAGGCAGTGTAAGTCGATGATCCAGAACCCGCGACCGAACCACCACCTGATGACGAGCCCGAGCTTCCACCAGGTGACGTGCCATCCGGACAGATGCTTGTGGAGTTGTTCGGGTCGTAGCAGTAAGGGTCAGGTGTATCGGGGCACCGGATGTAAGTGCTACCGAAGCAAAGCATGCAGTCGAATCCGCCATCGTCGCAGAAATCAGTGGTGGTGGTGGTGTTAGAACCCGCAGTGGACGAACTGTCAGAAACGGTCGAAGGTACTGCACTGTCAGAGCTTGACGAAGGCGTGGTGCCACTAGAATCCGATCCAGACGATGAGCAGCTTTCCATTCCAGATTCACTGTCACCTGGGATGTAGCACTGCGATGTTGAGCCAGGACACTCAGTGGAGGAGGCCCCAAAACAGCTCTGACAGCTTCCAGAGCAGTAGTCGGTCGTCGGTACTGTTGGTACGGTTGTGCCGGACTCCGAGCAGGTTTCTTCGCCGTGCTGCGGATCACCGGGTTTGAAGCAGATGGACGACGAGGATGCGCATTCTTGGTAAGACTCTCCGAAGCACTCTTCACAAGTGCCAACACATCGTTTGTGGAGACTAAACGTGTCTAGCCCTCTCCTCTCAACGGTGTTCAGATGGAGGCTTAGAAGACCTTGATCGGGGTGAGCAAATGTTGCAGCCGCCGCCAAAGAGAGGAGGGACCAAATGAATGTCGGTTTGAGGCCACCCATGGCGAATTGTCGAAGGAGGATTTGGTGTTGATGTCGGTGTATATGGGCTTCCTTGGTTGATGTGTAAGGAAGATGTTCGAAAAGCCATATGTTCGGCAGGACCCAACCTCATATATATTTGCCCACACATGGCCATCCAGTTCCGGAAGCCACACCCTCGTACTAAACCAGACAAAGATCTAGAGCCTCACGCAGTATCCAACCATCGTCTTCGTTGGCAGTTGTGCTGGGGTGTTGCAATATTATCAGGTGAGTAAACCGGATCAGGCTGAGATTCAGGCATGGAAAGAGGCAGTGTATAGCATCCTGAAACGCCGCATCAGGCGAGAGTACATATGGTCGTCTAATATTGGTAATTACTGTTGAACTATTGTGCTCCGGAAGCGGGTGGCGTCCAACCAATGCGAGACTAGTAGGATACACAGCGACACTCTGTCGCGTGACTATATGCAGTGCAGCCGTTTATAGAGACTTGCATAGAGAAGGCGTTCAACCTAAAAACTTTAATAGATAGCATTGCCTGGAGAGAAAGTCTTGGATACGTTGTCAGTGCTATCTTCTCTTCTACAAAGTACCTTACATGTTATCGTAAGTATAGCGAAATGTTGAGCTAAGATTCTTGCCGATTGCACATCTCGTGATCGCTTTCCATAGCCATAAATTGTCGGCAAGGCTGTGAGGCTGAACTGCAGCATCCAATGGAAGGTTTCAGCCTGTTGAACAGCCAAGGCTGCCAAGATGATGCCTGTTCGTTTGCTCAGTCGTATTATCGGATCAAACGAGACGCGCTACGAGCTTGACACCGAACATGGCCGCCATCGTCCTTCTGGTTCCGGGATTGAGCGTCCGAAGATTGCCTGGACTCGTCGACCGTTTCCAATGGTCGGCACACGTGGCCCGATGCCTGCAGCCGGAGACAGCAGCATACAAGACGGAGAAGGTCATTGTAATGTACACAATGATGATAGTACGAGTAAGACCCGAGGGATGAAAAGACAAGGGAAGAACGGCAAGATTAGAGTTGCACGCACAAGCACTTTGGTCTGTCGCCCTGGCTTCCCAGAAGGACCGAAAGTTGCGCTCGGCATGCCGGTTTTGTGCTGCCGTGAGCGTGCTGGAAACCGCATTCGGCAACGATCTGCCACGATCTGCCACGAGCAAGTGCTTCGTCCTGCTTGAGCTGATTAGACTATGGCAGCATCTCTTAAGGAAGTCGGATGTAAAGTCTAGTCTACATATCGCGTCAGAACGTGGAACGTGATATAAGTATGCTGGTACCAGACGGTAGGTGTTTTGATCCTGTCACGATCTATCAGCTCGCTCGACAACCCCTCAACCATTCCCTTTATATTTTTCCACGATGATTTTCGACGAAAGCGAAAAGACGCGGTACAACGTGACGAACGGAATGAATAATCTTACAGTCCGAGACGAGAAGAGTGCTTCTCGATACAACACATCAGACCAACCTCCAGCTTACGAAGCTCTGTTCGCAACTGCATCGACTCCTTCGTCGTTCACTCCAATCGCCACACGATCCACAACGATGCAATCCTCAAACACATCATTTCTTCCATGTGTCGTTCCTCGTAAGCCTTCTCTAGCCATCGGACCGATCAAGCACAAATTAACATTCTCCAGAAATATCCAAGCCCTTCGGCAGCGCCTACGCCAGCCCTTTTACTCGCGCATATCCACCCTCACTCTCGGCCCATAACATCACCCAATCAGATTTCCTCGCCTTCATCGACGGCCTAAACCAAGTCTACATCTCAAATCCGATCTTGCAAGGCGTCAGTGCCGCAGGCTCGATCATGCAGATGTTCCACGGCACGCCCATACTGCAATCTGTCGGCATGGGCGTACAAATTAGCTCGGACCTGGCTTCAGCTGCTACCTCGTACACACGCACAAAAGCTTACCTACAAGCTTGTAATGTGGATTTATTCCACCCGACGGGTTTGCACGTTGCTGTTCTGTCGACGAAGGATATGATGGCGAAGGTTGGCCACCCAGAAGAGAGATTGAGGCTTCCTTCGCTCGAGACGACCGATGATCTGGATAGGGACACTTCGTCTATCGATGGCGATCGACTCAACGGGAAAGCGGAACACAGAGCTATGAGGCCGATGGACGATCCACGAGTGAGGAGGGTGAATGCACTGAAGGGCTACGTCGCGCCACTTGACTTCAATGTGCCAGCCGTTGCACCTCCAGACAGTCTCCTCGCAAAGATGGGCGCATGGCAAGCCCAAAAGGCTGCAACTAAAAACGAGGAGAAGGAAGCGAAACGGCGGGCTAAGTCGCAGGCTAAACAAAGTGGCGGCAGCGAGCTAGTGGGCAAAGATGAGCGGAAGCTCGATCGCAAGCTTGCAAAGCTAGAGAAGTCTCTTGACAAAGAAGGTGGCAAGCACAAGGAGAGAGATGTCAGGAAAGCCCAGAGGGAGTATGAACGAGAAGAGAAGAAGATGGAAAAGAAGCTCGAGAGAAGAGCTGGGAAGCCAGAGAAGGAAAAGGACAAAGGCAAGGACAAAGTCGAGGATCGGGAAGAAAAGCAGGCCAACAAGGTTCGTTGGGTAGTGATTACCCAGTGGGAGGGTGGTGAGGATGATGACGATGATGACTCAAGCGATCACAATTCTCTAAGTGCAGAGCACCCTCATAGATAGACCCAAAGCCCAAACATTCGTGTAAAACATCCGCCTGACATCTCCAGTGTCAAAACTCATACATCTCGGCATTGATGCTAGATGGCACTCAGGGTGTGTTGGAGCACTGTTGTTGTTGTGTCTAGTCTTCAAATTCTTCGTCGTCATAGTATTCTCCACTGCCTTCGGAACCATCGTCGTCTTCGTCGTACTCATCAACCTCGTCCTCTTCCATTGCCTCGTACTCTTCAGGGGCTTGCCTTCCCCATTGATGAGCCTCTCCATGTGCATGCACAGCCTGATCTCCACGTGCAGGATGCCGCACCTCAAAATTCGCTTGAGGAGGATGCGAATAAACCTGCGGAAGTACGCCAGATACTATCTGTTGAACATTCCGCGAAAGATCATAAAACACCTGCGCCTGACTTTGAGGTGGGATGTGAAAGTGTGTTTGAGGCCACTGTTGGTGTTGTGGTTGGGCGTGGTTCTGAGCGTGGCTCGGCCCTGCATGGAATGCTTGCGAGTGATTCGGGTCATGCGTATGAAACTGAAGGGTCGAGCCGTACGACTGCGGCTGCGTCGGTAGCTGTGTTGGCGGATGTGGCTGTGCGAACGTGCCAAGGGGTGGGTTCGGCTGTGTCGGTATTTGTGTTGGCGGATATGGCTGTACGAACGAACGAAGGGGCGCGTTCGGCTGTGGAGGCTGTACAACAGGTGGAGCTGGAGGTGGATGTTGCAAGGGAACCCGATGTTGAGGTACCCTCGGTGAGTGGAGTTGTGGTTCTGGGCGTCTCTGTCTTGGCCTGTGCGAACGATTTTGAAGCCTTTGGACAGCTGGTATTGAAGCAGGTGGTGTCAAGATGTTCACCACTTTGCATCCTTCGATAACCAGGTCACCCTCAACCACCAATGGTGCGAGTAGCCCGCCATCTGGACCTGAAATACCCTCCCATGAGGCTACGTGAGATCCAATGTTCACCTGGTCGCAGTTCGTAAACCTCATATTGCCTTTGATGTGAACTTGAGGGTGTGACGCTTGGCCTTGTGTGGCTTCGTTCAGAGGCAATGTAGCATTACGTCGAGCACGACCTTGAGGCTCATGTTGATGAGCGGCTGGAGCAGGTTTGCGGCGCTCGTGGGCGACATCTGGTCCATTGTGGGTCTCACTCCGTGCTGATTGCTCATCTTGGATTAACTGTTGTGTGCCTTGCTCTGACCCTGAACCATCGAGATTTTGCTCTCCCGCAATACGTTCCGAGAGATAATTGGATAGCTGCATCAACACAATGCCTAAGATACCTTTGATAGCAAAGTCGTCATCATGCGAGTCGTCACTCTCTTCAAGAGGCTGTTCGGAACGATGCGGCTCATTCTCGACGCTGTTTCCATGGTCTTGCGGCTGCAGAGCAAGTTCCTCATCAATCGCCCCATCAATCGCCTCATTATGTTCTGCTTGGGACTGTGAACCGACCATAGGCGTGGGTTTCACCGAATTGCTTTCATGTACTGTCGAGCAATTTGTTACTAAAGCTTCTTGGAGAGCCGGTAGAACATGGGGACCGGATGGACTGATAGGGTAAGTAGCGATGTTAGAGATGTTGGATGGTCCATCATCGCAAGAATAACCGCGAGCATCGCTCGTAGGACTCGAAAGGTCCGGACCAGTAATGTAAAAGTCAACTGCACCCAGTGTTGGTGACTTGGTCGCTACAGCCTCAGCTGGAGCTGGAATTTGTCATGCGGAGTCAGGGTGGGCAGAATCGATTGCCTGGTCGATGATAGCTGATGGTTCGACATCACCAAAGTTTTCGTGTGTGTCGCTCGTACGAGATGCCGGTCGAGGGCCCGGAGACTGTGCCACTGCTGGTGAGGGTGAGGAGTCGCGGCGTATGCCAGAGATCGCATAGCCATTAGCTTCTCCAGGATCAGATTCGACGGTTGCTTGTCGACCAGTGTCAGCTTGGTCGTTCATGAGCTCAAGGCCAGGCTCTATATCTTCTTCTTCTTCGTCTTCTTCATCCTCGACGCGTCGAGCTTTTGGTTTGACAAGCCAACTGTCTCTGGCGGTCGCGTGTTTTCCCTGAGTAGAAACACGCGCGCGCTGAGAAAGTGCACTGAGGCGTGAGAAGCCTATGTCTGGTAATTCCGAGTCTGAGTCTGACAGAATTTCAATCAGTTGCGTTCGTTTAGGAGAACGATCGAGCGCCTCCTGGCTGGAAGCATCTCTTTTAACCATCTTTACAACTGTGAGGAATCGTGGTGGGACTGTTAATCCAAGACAGCATTGAGAGCAACGCTCTGCAATGCTTTTGTCCTCCTGTGATGACAATGGAAGGTGTTCGTAGGGAGACGCGACTTGATAGACTCAAGATGTTGATGCAGCGCGCTTTTGGTTAAGGCCACGCGAAGTGTAAAAATAGCTGTACATGTTGGCGCTTGATCCCAACAATCTAGCCGGCGGCGTCCCTGGGGATGGCAGTAGCATCTCACTGGTAAAAGCTCGCAAGGGTGAGCTGGTTGTTGAGGATATTTGCGCCCATGTCACATACACAGAGACTTGGAATAGTGCGTATCTCACTGGTAAGACACCGCGAAGGGAAGCGTATCGCTGGTGGTATTTGCACCTTGGCCACATGGACAAACACATGTGGCAGAGAGTATCTCAATGGCAATATTAGAAGTTTCCGGCATTGAGGCTGAACGGTATGGGTGATTTGTCCAGACGTGATACGCAATATGATTAACTTGTAGTTAAGGTAGTTGTTTCCTTGGGAGACTTGTGATGGAGTGCAGATCTTAATCGTCTCTGCGTGCCCGCTCCAAAGCCCAACGACGTCAGTTTTCCTCTTTCAGAATTGCACTTTTGATGATTCGCACGAATCGCCGAAAGATGGACTCATCTACGCAATGAGAATTGCGCCTCTCATACAGCTCGCCAGACCACGACCCCGCGGACCGCCATCTTCATACCGCCTTCTCGTCCCAACTCAATCGAGGCAAAGACATACAGGCCAGAAGAAGCGCACCGCGCCCACAACCACCAACATGGCCTCGACCGACTACACAACATGGTCAAATACCGACCTAATCTCCCACATCCGCAAACTGGAATCTCAACTCCAGCAAAACCCCTCTACAAAATCCGAACCCGATTCCACACGACCACCACCCTTCAAAAAGCCCCGAAAAGCGCCCAAACCCTTCGACCCGTCACGCTACAACACCCGCCTGATCGCGCTGCGCTTCGCATACCTGGGCGGCGCATACAATGGTTTCGAGCACCACACGAACAACAAAACGCCTTTGCCTACGATCGAGGAGGAACTGTTCAAGGCGCTGCGCAAGACGAAATTGATTTTCCCGGCTTTCAAGGAAGGGAAAGAGGAAGAGGTTTGCTGGGATGGTGTGGAGTACAGTAAATGTGGCAGGACGGATCGTGGAGTCAGCGCGTTTGGGCAGGTCATTGGTGTGAGAGTCAGGAGTGCACGGGGAGTCAAGGCGAAGCCTAAGAAGGCGAAGGAGGTTGAGGCTGGGGCGGAGGAGGGAGATATTACAATATCTAATGCTGCTGCCACTACTACTACTGGGGAGGTCAAAAAAGGCGAAGCGGAAGACTCTGAGCCTGAGCCAGAGTTTGATCCTGTACAAGACGAACTGCCCTACATGCATCTCTTGAACAAAGTCCTGCCGCCCGATATTCGCATTCTTGCCTGGTGTCCCAACCCGCCTGAGGACTTTAGCGCGCGCTTCAACTGCAAGGAGCGACGATACCGGTACTTCTTCACAAACCCTTCATTCACACCACTTCCTGGGAGCAATAGCGCCACAGGAGGAGATGGCTGGCTGAATATTCCGGCCATGCAAGAGGCGGCGAAGAAATACGAAGGCCTGCACGATTTCCGCAACTTCTGCAAGATCGACGCGAGCAAACAAATCACCAACTTCCAGCGCCGCATCTTCCACGCCGGTATCCACGTCGTAGGTCCGAAGGAAGACCCTGCGAATCTGGCCAGCCAGACCGCCCAGACACACGAAGTCTCCGAGCACGGCGAAGAGGAGCGTGGCGTTGCGACACACGGCCCGCAGCTGTACTGGTTCGAGGTACGTGGCTCCGCTTTCCTATGGCATCAAGTGCGCCACCTGATCGCAGTGCTCTTCCTCGTTGGGCAAGGGTACGAGGACCCGTCCATTGTAGACCGTCTGCTTGACGTCAACGAGAACCCTTCACGGCCGCTGTACGAGATGGCCAGCGATGCACCGCTCGTGCTGTGGGACTGCGTCTTCCCAGACCCAGAGAAGCTCGGACAGGCCGACCACACCGAGGGATACCACGAAGGATACGAGGACGGACTGAATTGGATCTACGTGGGCGACAACAGAGGCGGCCAAGACAAGGGCAAACGCAACACGATCGGCGTGGAAGACGGTAAGTACGGCCGCGGCGGGCTCATGGAGGACCTATGGACGCTGTGGCGCAGGCGTAAGATGGACGAGATCCTGGCTGGCAGCTTGTTGAACGTTGTTGGCCAGCAAGGTAAGGCTATCAGTCTCCCACTGCCCGAAGCATCGGTGAAATGCGATCGCCTCTTTGATGGCAGTGAGACGCCACGTACAATAGGCACGTACATTCCCGTGATGAAGCGCGCTCGTACGGAAGAGCCGGACGTCGTCAACGCTAGGTACGCCGCGAAGAAAGGCATTCCTTATCCGCGTGTCGCAGCGGGCGACCAGGACGATGACGAGTAGATTAGAATAAGATAGAAACCGATACCCAGCATGGCATGGCATTAACTCATTTTCAAGTCTTCGGCTCGTACAGACAAGCTCGTGCTCCACGCCACACCTCTTCTAAAATCTCTCTTCGAGGCAGTGTACTCTGTTGCGTCTTCGTGTTAGCCAAGGATGTTCGCTGTAGAAATCTTTTAACTTTGTATAACAAAGCACAAAGAGAGATCACATACCGGGAAAACCACCACAACCCCCTCCTCCCCATCCACAACAATACACAAATAAAACCTCACCTCGAAACCCCTAAACGCCTCATGGATGAAAATATCCTGCACCGCACTAGCAGCGATAAATCGCGTGCTGCCGCCCCAAAGGAAACTCGAGCCCGCCGTCGCAGTCTGCACCCCGAGACCACGCACCACGAGCAACGACTCGGACGTGTAGCCTTTGCGTAGAACGAGCCAGAGGACCAGCGCGTACGTGCCGATGCGTAGGGCTGGAGGTAAGGTGGCGAGGACGCTGGGCAGTGCTGGGAGGAGCGAGTGGAGGCTTGGAGGCAGGCGGTAGATTGTATTGTGGAAGAGGGTTTGGTGTTCGTGGAGCAATGCTATTAGGACGACGAGGCCGGCTGCTAGGCGGAGTAGTATTGAGATAGTATTGGTGAGTTGGGCGGCGAGGGTGCTGGGTTCTGAGCGCGTGGAGACGGTGTAGGACACCGTGGTGGGTGTTGGACATTTGATTGAGAGCATTGTTGTGGATGTAGCGATTTGCTGGGGTTTGGGGACCTAGGCGATGCGCATTTTGGGACGATATAGTGTTGATGAGCATGTCAGGTTACCGCAATGGCTTCATGCAGGTGTTGTATCACCGCTCCATCTGCAGCCAGCCGTTAGCGCGCCGCTCACAATTCTGCGCTTGGCCCAATCGTTGTCAGGCACAAGGGCTCCTTGACTTTGGTCTGTATCTTGATTACTGGATGTCCTGTTGCTATCTGCGTGTAATACGTCTGTAACACTCTGAACACTATTATAAAGTCAAAACCAGTCGAAATCAATATCGCAACCTTCCAGCATCGAGTTTGACTCTGAGAAGCCCAAAGCTGCATAATATCCAATACAACGAAGAAGTGATTACAATTAAGTTGTGACCTATTTAGATTCCTTGAGATTGATTGATCGATCTTTGATGGTAATAAGAGTGGGGTCATTAATGCATATATAGGCGTCATACGTCCTTAGCAGTATCTCTGGTGTCACACTCCTGGGTATCATTTCCAACTCGACGATCGCGCAACTACCTCGAGGCGCCTAATAAGCCCTCTGCCGCTCTTGATCATGTTCAAAGCATTGATCTCCTCCGTAGATTTCCCATCGATCACAGCATAGCTAAGCGGTGCTGTCAGGTCACAAAGTCTGTTATTGTGCCTTGCCGATCTATGGCGGTCAGCAAATCCTGCTGCCGTGCGTGGATCGTACGATCGGAGCCCGTTCTGAACTTCGACATCTCGATCCACTTGTGTTTTGAGCCTCTGTGGGCTGGATGTCGCATGTGATGGTCGTTCTTGTTGCAGATTGCTTTCTTCAATCGACCGGAACGAGCGTATTGGCGCCAACGACTGATCCGCTCATCGTCATAGCATCCAGACTCAAGACCGTTGGCTCATCGGCTTCGGAGCAAGCAGCTTCCAGACTGGCGAGTTGTAGCGAGTTCATGCACTTCATCATCTCCTCGATCCATTTCTCCTCTTCGAGCTTCATGCGCATTTGCTGCTTCGCCATCTTGCCGCGCTTGATTTTCATTCCGGGAGTGCCACCCATGGGTGCCAGCACGGGCGAGACAAGTGGTGATGTTGCAGCGCTGAGCGCCTCATCTGTGGCGGGTGTCGCAGGTGCTGACAAGACCGCGTCGAGCTCGAGGCATTGGTGGATCAGGTCCTCGATGCCGTTGCGGGTCATTGCGGCCTTAGGTGCTACGAGCTCGAAGTATTCCTCGCCCCAGAGAGGATCGGCTGCGAGTGCGGCCTTCAGACTGCTCAGGTAGAAAATGAAAGAAGGAAGTGTCGGTCCATCGAGTGTGAAAGGGTAGTGGACATCCGAAAGGAGACATGCGGCGTAAAGAAGGCGAATGGTGAATTCAGATTCGAGAGTGTGGGCGACGACGCAGCCAGGGCAGCCACGGGTGTAAGACCAGTCGCGTTCGCGATCCAGGAAGCATTGTAACCAAAGGTAGGCGGCGCGCGCGGATGCGGTGTAAGCGAATTCGTGGTCGGCAGGGTTGTTAGATCGCATGTAGTGGCAAGCTGTCGACTCAGCCTTGTCGAAGAGTTCGATGACCGGGACCAGGAGTGCGTGTAGGATGTCACGGTTCAGAATGTGTTGGGCGGTATGCGCCGGGTCATCGTGGTGTTCGCAGAATCTGGATTTGTCGTTAATTTCTACATTCTAAAAACAACACCATAAAAGTAGACATACTCATAATTGTAGTACTCAGCCAGATGATCGCGAAGAATCGCAAATCCGCCGCTCTGGGCAAGACTCTCCAGATCCTCGGGCTTCACTTTGAACGGAGACCCATGGGGTAGCGAGGGCGACGTTTGGAGAGACATGGCGGTGGGCATCGTCTCCACGGTGTCGTCTCCGGTATTATTGTGGTTCGCAGGCGTGGAGAGAGCGTCCACTCTTCGGTCCATCCTCGATGGCTTGCGCGAGGGCAGGCCTGAGTATCTATACCAAAGCCGCCGGCGAAGTACGACCGAACGGCGACGCTCGACCCTAGCGGATCGCAGGTGGATCGTGGGTTTTGAGTGTTTGCCGCTCCGGCGCGAGAACCTAGATTGCAACACAAGCTAAGTGCCTGGCTCAGTGTCGCGAAGTTGAAGCGAGAATGGAGGCGACTGGAGCGAGTAACTGAGCGCGAGTGAGGAAAAGAAACACACAGCAGGCCGAGATGGTGCAATAATGAGGCTTTGTGATGTCCCCTCCCTCCTCCTCTCCAAGCTCCCACTACCTTACCTACCTGCCTACCAAGTAACTCTGTGTACTGCGCGTACCTCCTGCGCTCACCGTGCTCGCGACCTTGGTAGCTAGCTGCTGACCAGGTCCGCGGCGCTAACCTTGGGCGCAAGCGCATAATGGCGGTAGTATGGCTGGCGCGCGCCCGCGCGTCAAATACAACACGTGCTGAACCGCAGTCACATGCGTGCATGTGTAGCTGCGAGACCTGCTAACCGTCGCAGCCAGGCAAAACCACGCCTCGCCGGCAGTGTCGGTATACAGGTCCGGCGGCTCCGACCCACGGCGAAGGACAGACACGGCAGTACTGCTACTTGCGGCGGTACTGATGATGCACTTTCTCATGTCGTGGAGATTGCAACATATCCATGGGCACGGCACAGAAGCACGCTCGCACGGTGGTAGTCCAGATGCATCCTGAAGACAGGCGTGACGGCAGCATGCGTTCATGAGACCCCAAAGGCCATAATGGGAGGCCTCAGCAAGGTGCTTTCTCGGTGCTACAAGACGGCGTGTGGACTGCTAAGGGCGGTTGTGCCATGGAGAAACTCACCATGCGTTTTCTGATCGGGAGCGAGGGCAGAAGTTTTCCACGATTTCCACCGCCCACCGGCTTGTGGCTTCTAGAAGAGGAATCGAGTGGAGCCGGGCGATGGCGCGGCAGGGCATCCGCGAGCCGATAATATAAAGATTTGCAAAGCAGCGAGGCTTGCGACGGCGCTCTCTTTATTGGAGGGGGCCGTGAAATGACTCTTGTCCGGCTCTCGCTGGCGCGACACAAGGTCGACGATCAACCGCCCTCGTGCTGCCGGTGCACGAGTAGCGATCCCTCTCCTGTATAGACTCCCAAGTAGAGTTTCCCGGTACACGAAGCCGCCTGCAAATATACATCACACCACCCTCGGCATTTGACCTCCCAGCATCCGGATCTTCACCATCTATATTGCAGTCCTTCACCGCAAGTACTGCAGGGTGTGAGAGCACAGCCATCGTTTGGCCCCCAGTCGTTCTCTGTGGCAACCAACCGCTCAAGCAGGCAGACAAGCACCAGGGGCATGGCTGACAAGTGACAGCAAACGTCTAGACCGCTGGCGAATCCACTACTCGCGTCGTGCCACCCCGTCACTTCCGCTGTAAGAGGCATGGGTTGGCAAATTCTCGGCGAGCACTCCTACGCTCGCTCTCTCGGCTGGCACCGGGTGGGTGACTCGAGACGAGACCGTACCTCTGTCGCTGTTGTGATCCTGTGACAACCGTTGTTGCTCTTTTAATTAGCAGCAAGACATACGCCGTGTCTGTAGGTCGCCTAAAACCGAGAGTTATGGACTGTACTCGTTCTAGATGTCGAAACGCCTCGTGCCAGCATGTACAAATTACAATAACAGCTGACAAACACTAGCGCATTCGGATCTCCCGTACATACAGTAGTCCATCTCGCTTCTATTGGCATCTGAATCAACAAAGTATAGTAACCCTGGACGCCACAAAATCCTCTGCGGTTTCACTAAATATGCACTTATCACGCAGATGACCAGTAGATTTTGGGCGCCTATACTGTAGTACATTTAACCGGCTTGTTATTCTCTCAGCTATATGCAACCGAGCTATTACTGCATTTACGCATAGCGTTGAGCGACTATTACGGTAAGATTACTGCCGGCGGATGATTGCCTTGTAACGGAGGTATACAAGTCGCTTTTGACTCATTCATGGCGGCAAGGTCTCGGTTGGCTCATCTGATTCGATCTGTAACATCACAACACACGTGGCAGATCCGACTGGTAGATAGGCGACCCCATGGCCCAGACATTTCAGGCAGGAAAACACTTCGTACACCGTGTTGCTGAATGATGGGCACAAGCCGCTTGAATCGTATACCGACTCGCATAGCAACGTGGACTGAAATCAGCTTCATGAGCAATGTGATCATGTACGCAGCAGGTATCCAGAAGTCTGCGCGTAGCATCTCACTGGCCGCTCTTTTCAGTCGATGGCCATGTCTAATAGTAATTTGGTGAGTAGCACCGGGACAATGATGAGTCTCTGCTAGTACCTGACTGGCGTATGATCACGTTTGGTTGTCTGAATTAAAGGGTAGTCGCCAAAAGAGCTACGGGAATGTGCGCAGACAGGTGAGCAAATACCATATGGGTTGATCCAGTATACCATCGTCTTGAACATGCTGATTCCTAACTATATACCTCATATTCATCAACTACCTAAAATATCAGTCCACGTTCCACACTTGGGTATTACCACATCTTATCATCAAGTCATCGCAATATATATCAGCGTTCGTAATGCCCAAAGACTTTTAGTTCGATCTCACCCGTGCGAACGCCCGTCTCCACCCCTTCATCTTCTCACTCACAGATCCCGGAAAACTATCAGTCCTTACCCTCTCCCTAGGAACATCCGGTGCCTCCGCCCAAGCATCAACATCAACATGCCCCTCAACCTCCGCCTCCCCATACCCCCTCTGCGAAAGCACACTACTCCTCTCGCCCTGCGCAACCCCCATCAAAGAGCTCCTAACCCTCTCCCTCTCCCCCTTCGCACTCCCAATCACCAACCCAGGAACATCCTCCCCATCATGATCCCACACCCTGCCCGCACAGCACAACTTCCTCGTAGCGCCCTCAGCCTCCAGCGCAATCTGCACGCAATCGCGCACCTGCTGCGCATTCGGCCGCAGCGTCGCATTCTGCGCCATCATCCGCTTGCACATCCGCAGTAGCTCCGGCACGCAGCGGAAAATCGCCTCTGGACGCTTGGTGCTCTCGGCGCGGAGGTGTGAAAGCCAGGCGTCGAGGCGGGAGGGATCGAGGGAGTGGAAAGAGGCGTCTGGGCGGGGTTTGTGCGTTCGTGTGCGGGTGGTCTGGGGCGGGCTGCCGTTGCTGTAGGTTGAGCTGTTGGAGCTTGCGACTGCGAAGGAGGAGGAGGTCGTTGTGGAGGAGGAGCATTGCGAGCGGAATTTGACGAAGTCGGTTGTTTTGCCGCGCAGGATGAAGGTGAGGAGGTCGAGGTAGACGCAAGCGAGGGAGAAGACGTCTGACATTTCTGGCGTGGCGGTGGGGAGGTCGCGGAGGGTGGATGGGTCGAGGACGGTGGGTTTGGGGAGGGTTCGCGATGTGATTGTGCTGGTTGGTGAGGATGGGGTTATTGGAGATGATGGTGCGAGAGATGTTGCGGGTGAGGTAAGATGTCTTGAGAAGTTGCGGAAGCTGGTTGCTGGGCGTGACAAGGAAAAAGGTGAGATCGTGGATGCCAGAGATGTAAGACTATTACTGCGACCTGTAATGCTGAAGGACGGGGTCGCTGGCGTTGTATTAGCAGTGCAGAAGCTGTTGCTGCGGATGCTGCTACCAGTTGACGACGATGAATTGGAAGACGACGAGCTGGTACCAGTGCTCATTTTGCGAATCCTGGCAAAAGCACCTCTGCTGCTGACAGGAGGGCTGGAAATGGTGGGTATAGCCTCACGACAGATTTGCGACTCTGGTGCGGCATAGTCGTAGGCTTCTGTCTTGCTGTTCTTCTTGCCTTGTTGGAATGTGCGAAGACTCATAATCTCTGCGAAGGCTATGCGGTTGTTGCGGTCAATCAGGATGTTGGAGGGTCGAATGCCCGTATGCGCACTGCCACGACGATGCATGAATGCCATAGCGTCCGCTAGGCAAAGCATCCACTCTAGAAGTAATGTCGTGCGTTCATGCAAAGGGACGCGGACCAACTGCATCGGAGTGCGATGATCGATGAATGTACGAAGAGTGTGCTCGGCAACGAAATCTGAGAGCACATAGCCGTCGTCCTCAGATGTGTACGAAGCCCATGTGCTCGCTATATGGACATGGCGAAGACATTGGGCTTTCCGGACATCTTTGAGAAACTTCTCGTGGTGAGTCAAGCCGTTCTCTTTGTCGTTCAGCGCGAACTTCCGCCGCACGAAGATCTCATCAGGTCGTTCTGGGAAATGTACTCGATCCCATGATTGAAGACTCACGGCGGGGGGTAGAGTGTTGACGTACTCCATGGGAATGTGCTCTTTCGGGCCATAATCGATATGGGCTCCTCTCTGCAGTTCACGCAGTAGGTAGACGAATTGCATGTCGTAGAACTTCTTGTTGAGCGCCTCATCCTCATCGTATGCGAGATCCAGACTCTGCACATTTTCCATAGGAATTGGCAGATCATCGTCATCCCACGAGTCGTCTATGCATCCAAAGATTTGATCCGGCACTCCAATATCGGTGAGAATCATGAACAGCCGCTTCGCCCGCTCGAGGATCCATTCCATGTAAGTGTCATCGGTCAGACCCTCGCCGAACGCAAGCGGCCGGTCAAGAAATCCACGCTCTTCTCCACGTAGCTTCGACACAACAAAAGCTCTCGTCACTTTTGCTTCGATGCGGTCGTCTGTCCACCATAGCCTCTTGAGCGCGGCATGAGGCGTGACAAGCGAGTGCCCTCCATACCCATAGATGTAGGCATTTAAAGCGACTTGACCAGCTGTTGGCGCGACCTGGGCAATCCCACGCGTCCCCATGGTTTCGACGGGTGGATGGCAGGGACCCTTATATCACAAGGCCGTTGTACGGAAAGGCAATTATGGCGGGGCCCGTGGCCTCTGCTGGGTACCTTGTTTGTTTTTGAGAGTGAAACTAGCAGTTCGACGAGTCTTGGTGTGGTGTCCTGGATCGGTGCGAAAGGGAAGCAGAAGAATGAGACGTGTGGAGCGCGGTGGACCTGGGTTGCTGTGGTCGTCGTGCAGTGAAGCGTTGCATCGGCGCAAAGGAAACAAGGGAGGGAGCAGAGGTGTACAGCAAATAGATACGATCGCAGGATCGGGATCCTCACTCACACACGCGGACGTACTACACGGTGGAAGCAACACAGCTTTCACCAGCTCTCGGGCTGTTCTCGTGGACCTGGCACCAGGTGTGCAATGTGTGCAGACCGCACTGCAGCGGTCGACTGCGCGGCTGGGATGCCAGGTCGCACACCGGGTGGGCGGCGCATCGAGGTTATGCGAGCTGTCGCAAGCAGCGCTGACTAGGTGGCACTGAGGTCACACAACAGGCGCCTGGTACGACGTCTGCACGCTGGTCCGGCCCAGCGACTCGTTTTCCGTGGGTGCGTCGGAGGACAGGGTAATCTGTTGATGAGATGTCAGCGTCCGTCGGTAGTGCTGTTGTCAAATTTGTCCCCGAAGAAACGGTGAATATACGGTCGGGAGGATGTTGGTGTAACGAACGAAAGGAGATTAGGAGAGACACCACCTGAGTATGCTGACCATGCTGTATCGATAAACGCGCCATTCTCTTCACCGGCACATACAGTCGAATCTCATAGCATTGGTGTCGGATATGTTCGCGCTATTGAAAGCGCCTATGTCCTGTACAAATGCGAAGCTTTCTAACCAGTCGTTATAGCATCTGAACCGTGGGTCGGAAGCGGACGCCCTGCATCCTCGCGTATGCAGGCTGTGCCGTGGCGGGAGATGAAGTCGGTGTGGTGGGACGGGAGAAATGGCAATGCGGAGGAAGCGTGGGAGAGCGGTAAATATGGGCGGTTACCTGCATGAGAGCTGTAAAATGCGCGAATGGCATTGTAGATGACAGCGCAAGAGGACTGGCTACTTGACGGCTCTAATCTTAGTATTGCCCGCCACTCTCTCGTTGGTTTGCTGGTGTGTGTGGAGCGTTCGTGGTTACCAAGTGTTGGGAGTTTTCTACACTTGCCACAGAGAGACGCTGGACATCTCACTGATAAGCCATACCGCTTATGGTGATGCCATCGGCAAGATGTTGAAACACTCCTACGCTTGCCACAGAGATCTTGGGTATCTCACTGACATATTAGATCGGTTCTGGCAATGCGATCAGCAACCACTTGAATGCTCTCGTGCTTTCTCTCGAAAGTTATGAAGAAATTGTGTACGTCCCACCACAATGCGAGTTCACCAGTGCGGTTTTAAAACAATCAGCAGATATTAAGCCACGAGTATCACAAAGAATACCCTCGTGAGAGAGTGATATTCATTCGAGTATCTCATCCATCAAGCAGACCCCTCATGCGACCCAGCACCCTCCTCAGTGGGATGCAAGCTCCCTTGCTCATGATATCGATAGTCGCTCCGTCTAGCTCCACTTTCTCGTCAGTGTCGCTCCGCTTCAGAACATCCTCCACTTTCTGCACGGCAGCGTGCAGTAATTTTGGGCCATCCGGCTGGATGTAGAGATACTTGACCTCATCACGCAGACCCTCGATTCCAGCAAGAGTTGAGTTGTTCTTCACTGCTTCAACAGCCGATATCAGGAAGCCGCTCGAGCGAAGGAACGTACGCTCGTTATAGAGAGCAGAGGGCCTTTTTGATGACTCGAGCCCAGCAAGTGGTTCATAGCCGGCTTCGTTGAAGTAAGGTTGACGAACCAAGACCAGGCCCAATAGGGAGAGGACGAGCTGTAACACAGTGCTCTTAGCTGGTGACCATCCTTCTACTTTGTCACCGTCCCAAGTACCCAACAGGCTCAAGCAGATCTTGCCATCCTCGTAAAGATTTGGGTTGACCCTGCCGACACCTCCCAGCCCGCTCAATCCTGGCCAGCTGTGGAAGAATGCTTGCGGAGGCGATTGCGGGTAGTCAGTGGGCAGGTAGAAGTCCATGATGAAAGGCGCTGATGCGTATGGAGTCTCCTCGGGACCCACGAACAGCACACGAAACAGGTCGAGACGTGACTCCCAGGTACGAACGTACACGCCTTCGGGGAGAGCGCCGGGCGATTGCAAGATCTTGTGCTCCTTTTGCGCACGCTTCATGTGGTTTGCGTTGCTTGTGGAGGGTTCGTTCACATATCGGTGGTCGTCAGGAACTGGCGTGTCAAGAATGGCGTAGCTTTCTGGGGCGTGAGTGGTCGTAGAGGGTTCATCGTTGCTTGCTGTGTTCGTAGATGGCAGCAAGGATTCGCTTTGCGAATCGACAGCCATAGCTTCCCCGTTCTGGGCGTCTTTGTCCTCATCAACAACCTCTTCAGCATCTTCGTCCATGGATTCCCAATCTTCGTTCTCCACATCGTCCATGTCAATTTCCTCGCCGTTCTCGTCCACATACGTTGCTCGCATTTCTTCGTCCTCGTTTTCCCATTCGCTCTCTCCTGAATAACCGAGCTCGGAGTCTTCATCCATGGCAGCATCTCCGGCAAGCCCTTCGAGTCCATCGGTATCATCCGAACGGATCGCCACAAGAACTTCTTCGCGTCGGAGTGCAACGTCTCTAACAAGATCTGCAGCTCCAAGTCGGACCAACAATCTACCGTCCAGCCAGGTGTCGACAACCTCGCCCAGCCAGCTTCCGTCTGTGGGGTCTGCGGCGACTCTAGCATAAGCTTCTGGTGATGTGATGAGCACAATATCTCCACGGCGGACGTTTAGACCCGCAGGACACTCAACGTCGTAAAGACTGAGCTCCTCAGTGTTGCCATCAGCGGTTGCTACCACAGTCTCGACCAGCTGACTCATGACGCCAGTATTATCTGCTGGTTTATCCTCGGATTTGGAGTATGTGACTCGGGCTCCAGAACACCATCTGACTGCCGCCATTCGTTCGTCAGATTTGACGCATTGTATGACGCCAACTTTTCCTGGTGACCAAAGCGAATCCGTCCCAGGCCTGGCCGTCATGTCCAACGTGTGCGCGATCTCTCCGGGCCACGCTGCGTGTGCGTCATCGATGGCGGCATCCGGGATCAGGTCCACAGCTCTTTCGTTGGTAATAGTAAGGTCCTGCCACTGTACAGTTACATCGGCGCTCACCTGCCTAATTTCGAAGACGTTCATGTCGTAGCCCAAAGTATCCTGTCTCGGAATTCGTTCAAAGCCATACTTGGCAGCAGCTTCAACAGGATCACGGAAACGGACACGCAAGCTGATGCTTGATTCAATCTCAGAATTAGAGACAGTCATCTCTTGGCTGACATCTGCTGGTCGCTTGCTTCGGTCGTACACGCGGAAGTCTGGCGATTCTAGTTCTTCGCGTTCGAGTATCCTAGGTGGTTCGTTCAATGCCTTGCTGCCGCACAATCTGGTTTGAAGCCAGGCAACCTCGATCGTGGTAGCTCTAGTCGAAACAACGGAACCGATGGGCGGCGTGTTCGGGTTGTATCGGCCGAACTTCCACATGCCAGTCCGAAGATTGCCCTTCTTCGTCTTGACGATGTCTCCAGCGCGTGGTACATCTGGGTGATCACTCAGTAGCTCGCAAACCTCATCATTGATCTCAACGACGCAGTTATCCGTCAAACGAATTGTGATAGCTGTAGTCATGGTCATCACACGCCCCACCCAACCTCTGAACGTGACAAGATCGTCCTCGGAAGGCGCCTCTTCGTATTTCAACTCGGACACTGGGATGTTTTGGAGCAAGTCAGGTCGATGTTCGACTCGCACCAGATCGTCACCGGAATTGTGGAAAGGTAGGAGTGATAGTAGTTGGCCGTTGTTAGAGTTGACGGCAGCTTTGCCCATGGGTTGAAGTGCGCATTTGGTATGGACGTTGAGCACCACACCACTGAGAACGTCCTCAGCTCCTCTTGTAACGATATCGCCGATGTAAAGTGCTCGATGCAGCAGTTCCAGCCGCGACTCGGCTATCAGCTCTGTTCGATCGATAAAGACCCAGCGTACGTAGACTGTGCCTTTGGGAGGTACACCATCGGCTTTGAACCTCCGAAGTACAGATGACGTGACAGTGTCATTCTCCAGGATGGGTTCGGCCTCGGTACGCCATGGGTCAGGCGTGTGTGTGTCGACATCTGTGTGCGTTCGCTCGACTGTTGCCACATCGTAGGCGTTGCCGCCGATCCGGACCACCAAGTCTTCAGTGCAGAGAACTGGAGCCATGGCCCGTTGTAGTTCTAGGTGATTTGTCGTGACACAGGTCCAGTAGCGAGGGTTTCTGATTTATGCTGCTCAGATGGCTGACCGGGGGTAGTGACTGGCGGTAGTTGCGTGAGGGATCCTAGCGAATGTCGGGTTTCGAAAATTTCCTGGTTGCGTCGGATAGAGGCGATTCTTTCGTCTGCCTCTGGTGTTTTATGTTGCTCGATGGTGAATTTTGTGTGCTCGCTGCGTTCACTGTAAGTTATATTTCTACATGCATGTCATCGCGAAGGAAAGCTTTTGGCGGCGCTTTTGAAACTTGACTTTCGGTCCGCGCTTGCCCGTGTTGGAGCCACGAGCCACGAGTCTCGCCCTGGCTAGCTGGCTCAATGTGGACGTCCCAAGAGCTTCACTTGCGACTAGATCTACCACCTCTGCCGTACTTCACTACTGGATGAGCTGCGACACTGCCTGAGAGGATCGCACTCGACAATGGATCCGCTACATGAGCTGCTGCTCCCTCACATCAACGAAAGCGCACCAAACGCTGCCTCTGGACAACGAACACTCCCTCGGACCAGCAATGCCCAAGCTACGACATATTTAAATCGGCTAAGCAGCCTTTCACTATCAGACCTCACATCGACCGAGCCAGCATCGCTTCTCCAAAACACACAATCGCACACACGCAACCTCCAAGCATTGTCGAAGAGATCGCACAAGGTCATCATCAGCTCCTCATCTCACCTGGAGAAGCTCAAGGGCCTGCTACCAGAATTCAACGAGAAAGCTGGACAATTGAAAGAGGAGTTGCCAGGGCTCGAGGGTGCAGCTAGCGAGTTTGCAAAGAAATATGACCGTAGCGCGGACAATGAGGTTCTGGACAGGCGGAAGCGTGCAATGCTGCTGTCCAGGAACGTAGACAGGGTGTCTGACGTGCTCGAGCTTCCGACTTTACTTTCGTCAACAGTGGCTACTGCACAAGCAGCCAGCACTACTTCGGCGTCTAGCACGACCACATCATACGCATCAGCTCTGGACTTGCACGCACACATCAAACGGCTCACAGGCCTCTACCCTAACTCGGAGCTTATTGCTAGCATATCGAGACAAGCAGAAGCGGAGATCAACGATTTGACTACAATCCTCATCACAACCTTGCAAAGCCCTGGATTAAAGCTTGCCGCCGCTATGAGGACAGTGGGATGGTTGAGGCGAGTAGCACCCGAACTAGCAGACGACGGCGCCAGCTCAACGAAGCCAGCGGCTGTGTCAACACGCTCTTTTGACGTGAACGCTAGCCATAAACCAAATGATGGTGCTCTGGGATCTTTGTTCCTCATATGCAGGCTGCATGCTCTACACAGCATGCTCGATGCCCTAGAACCTCTCCGCGATTTGGCCGACCAGGAATCAACGCAGCGTGGCGTCAAACAGCCGGCAAAACAGTCTTCCCAGCAGGCATCATTCGGCACTCAAAGCGAGCGCTTCGTGAAACGCTACATTGAGATTTTCCGCGAGCAGAGCTTCAACATCGTCAGCATGTACAAGAGCGTGTTCCCGCATGAAATGCCGGGCGCTGCAGAAGACGGCAGCAATGAAAAGCAAAACGAGGGAGAGGCACTTCTCCCATTGCCCGCACCTGTTTCGTCCTTCGTTCTACATCTCGTCGAAATGCTCAAGACTACCCTCAAATTGTACATGCCCAACATCACAGATAAGTCTGTGCGTGAGTCTCTCATGACACAGGTGCTGTACTGCGCTGGCAGTCTTGGACGTCTCGGTGCCGATTTCGGCATGATGATCGCATTGTTGGAAGAGGAGATGGCCGTGAGCAGTGACGACGCGACGTCTGGAGATGAACCTGAATGGGCTCAAGTGATGAGGAAGCACCGCGTGCAAGCGAGCCGATTGGAGGTGCTTGCTCGCGGCGTAGGCAGTAGTTCGAGGAAAGGCAGCTCTACTCCTCTCTCGCCTAGTGCTGCAGCGGCTGTAGGTTGAAGCATGTGCATGTGCGCTTTCATATCGAAAGTGGCTTTAAAGGAGCAACTCTCATGCTAGAATGACTTCGATCGCTCAGCAGCTCTCTCATCAGCCCTGCCGCCAGAGTCTCTGATGTCTCATCAAAAGTCAACAGTGCGTCTGCGACGCCATACATAAATTGATGCTTCGCAAAGCATCTTACATGAACGAGTATCAGACGAGGAGGTTTCTGCTTTGGCGCGGAAAGACTCGGGTTGATCGGCGGTACCAGGGTGTGTGTGCCTGCATACTCACATGCTTACTACTGCGTTACATGCAACGTGCAACATGCGACATGTAGGGCACTCCGTATGTCAGTCTTAGCCGCTGTTGCACACCCTTTCTGAGCAACGTAGCGCAGTGTAGAAATCGACGAGCATTCACGGGGAATGTGCCTAGCTGTGCTTCCTTGGTCGAACTCTCCAAGTATTGGACATAGTGACAAGAGTCAGAAGCGACAGCTCATCAGAGACGCGGTACTTCCCCAGGACATAGACATCGCAGAGCATGGCTGCATGATAGTGAAAGGACGCAGTCACACATACATATATACTTGTTAGCTTTGTCAACGCATTATGGCAACACAACAGTACAACATGTATACTACACCAAACAAGAGCGTTGCTGCTCTTCACTCACCAAATGGCGTTGTAGCACCCCGATCGTCCACATTGCATGAACCTGCTCCCTCAACATGCAACTATACGACGTCAAGTGTCGCATCAATGCGTACCCACGTCGTTGAAATAGATTACATATACTGTGCTGTGCGGAAGGCCTACCGAGCACTTGGGTGATACGGAGCTACGAGTGCTATAATTGACATCCTGCAGCACCGACATGCCACTAGCGACCCCACGCTAGCGGGCGCGGTGGTGTCCACACCATGTGTGGCTGGTGAAGCAGCGAGTTGAAAGAAGAAAGGGTCTCTGTCGATCTAGACACGCTCGTCTGCTCGGCTTTGTCCGCTCTTTCGAAATCTAGATGCGAGTGCTCTTGACAATCGACGATGCGGTCAAGATATATTGGAATGGCTGTGCTGAAGGGTCTGGAACATTGAAGTGTCTTGCAGTGACTGCCAGTCGCGAGCAACAACACTTCGACAGAGCAAGAGTCCGTGGATAGTGAACACGAATGCCGTGGACACCCTGTGACTGCATGAGCCAATCCTTCGGGAAAGATGTCATCACACCGGGCGATCTCTGCCGACAAGATCTTGGAACCCTACAAGGTTGCGACCACTACTCTCACGAGTCACGTTGCGAGACCCTGAACAAGGCTGATCTCGCCGATCTCTTGTTTTACCCGGGCGCAGAGAGGCTGCCTATTTGCCACAGTCGTGTGGTCGTGTACTGTACAGGTAGCATAATCTATGCAAGGTACATGTAGGTACTTTCCACGTTTTCCTTCCCACCGTAGCCTTGTACCGTAGCTTGTAGTAGTGGTGCGAAAGTGCTATTTTTTTTCTCGCTCCTCGGCGGCCAGCTTTCCGCAATCTGCCGATTTGCTCTCTTGCAAGGTGAGAAACTGCCGTGATATCTCCCTCCGTCGTGTGAGCGGAACCATCGCATCTCGCATGGCTCACTAGCGGTATCGTATACCTCGTGCTCAGGCGCAATGATTATTGGACATAGGTCGATGACGCTTCGAAGCGGATGCACATCGTAACGACATAGTCATGGTTACGGTATACATTGCATCAACCAGTCTTGCAGCTCAGACGGCCACACCGCGTGACCTGAACGCGTCGTTTAGCAAGTGATGACTAGACTAGCTCTTCGACAACACCTACGTGTCTGAAGCCGCAGACAAGAAAACGCCAGGCCGGGATCTGGAACCCTTTGGCTTGAGATCTGGCTTCGGAGCCGGGCGATATGCCCACGCCGCGTGAGGCTCAGCATCTGCGGTACACTAGTCGGGCCGACAGAAGATGTGGCTCAATACATGTGGCTGACGTCGTTGCGCCGACACTATTGGCTGTGTCGCAGTGCTTCCCTGCTTTGTGCGGTATAACGCGGCTATAGGTTTCGGCATAGGGCTGCAGGTTGTGGCTGACGGAGGAGCGCGATGCAAAAGCGCAGCATTTCTGCGTTGTTCTTCGAGC
>Ga0265797_10002876_pt1 | contig 28394 bp, 24 predicted proteins | sample P2T30metagenome_FD_192433 | JGI IMG/M metagenome (GOLD analysis project Ga0265797, IMG submission 192433) | Plant litter microbial communities from East Loma Ridge, Irvine, California - P2 T30 | ecosystem: Environmental > Terrestrial > Plant litter > Unclassified | place: USA: California...
TTGTTAGTCGCTGACGTTGTGAAGAAAGTGCGATGACCTACCTCACGAGCACGCAAAAGGCTTCCTTGTCGCCCATCTGCATGAGCAGCGGGCCAACGAGGAAACCAAGACCCTGGCAGTAGCCAATTTTGTGATCGTACAAGCTGAAGCACTTGAGCACGCGGCCGAGCATCTTCTGCCCCTCGCCTTCAGGGTCCTTGAACATCTCGACACCGGGGAAACTGCGTCCCAAGTCCTTGTTGATGATGTTCTCGTATGGACTCGACTCTCCGCACAGCGAGTCATACTGGTCCTCGATCAGCTTCTCCCTCGAGCCAGCTGCACTCTGCCAGACGACGCCCCGCAGCGGCGCTGGTATGCCTCCCCGAATCTTATTCAAGCAGAGCGTGGGCAGTCTGTGGACGGTCTGAGGGTAGTCGCGTACGAGGGCAGCCCAGAACTCGAGTTCGGTCATGGGGGGCGGCGAGGGCAGCTGGGAGAAGCGCATGGTGGCGGTGTCATCCGCCACGAGACGCTTGAGCTGGTTGAAGGAGGGGGGCCGGGACTGGCTGCGGGCGCGGGCGACCTTCATGTTGGACTTTGAGTTTGAGAGGATGGCTTCGTTCTCCTGCTCCAGACGGGCGAGCAGCAGGGCCATGGCCTAGATATGTTAGCATTCGTTGTTCACACAGGGGCCGTCTACACACCTCCTCCTCGCCCTCGGGCTCCTGTTCTTCCTTTTTCTCTAGCTCAGCCCAGTCGACCTCTTCGCTTTTTCCCGAGCCATTGCTAGTACGGCGCCCCCTGCTGTCTGGCGCTGCTGTCTTGGGGGAGACGGGTGCGTCGGTGTCCCGCACTGAGATGGTAGGGCTGGTCGGGGCGGGTGTGTCGACGCTCGATTGGCTGGCGCGGCGTCCGAAGGCATTGCGGATTTCCGTTGAGTTGGTTCGTGATGATGCTCTTCGCTCCTCAACTATAATCTCTGGCCGCATCACCGATTCCCTCGCGCCTTCCTCTTCCTCTGGGGTTCTGCCGTCCGTCTCGGAGAGGGGCACTGTGACCATCGAGTCTGTCGGCAGCGGCGAGCTGTCCACGTGTGACCTGGGCGCGCGCTCGACGGCTTCTTCTTTCACCTCCATGGTGATGCTTCCGCTGGACATGTTTGCTGTCTTCACGGTGGTTCGATATGACGGAGCGGAAATTTGCTCTCCGCCGCGGCAGGTAGAAAGAACAGACCTGTTTACCTGGGGCGCTCGGTTCGGTGGTGCTGGTGTAGAGCGTGTTTCACTTCAGTGGAATTAGTATGCTGGCGCCGGCTTGAGTCGTGCACGCTGTGACTCTCTGGGTATTACTCTGCAGGCGGCATTCATGCAACAGAAGAAAGTCAGAGCGACGGCGCAACAGCTCACGGCAGCACGAAAAGAGCGCGACGGACCGCAAAAGAGGGAATGATTTCCCCAACGGCCTCGAAAGGAGCATCAAGGAGGCCCTGGACTAGGCCCGCAGCCAGCTAGACCCTCTTGGTCAGGGTCCACACTCGCCTTTGCTGCTTAATTTACGGCGGGACCAGCTGCTGCCCCTGGCCCCGCATCCCACCTACACCGACCTCACCTCCGCCTTTCCTATGGATCGAGCCCTTGATGCCACTGATTGCGCGACCAAGCGCTGATGTCACGACGCTGCCACTGGCAGCTGTCACAGCCATGCACGCGCAAATGGCGTGCACGAGGGACACGCGACGTAAACATGCGCGCCCACGCTAATTTCGGCGCCGGAGCCAATCACCGCCGCCGACACTCCGCATCCTCCTCACCAAGACCTCCCTCCAACCCCCTCCGTCCGCATCGAGCGATTGCGCTCCTCCCATGCCCTCTTGAGTCGGCAGCTTCCTCCGTCGTGCTTGGCATCGCTTAACCGGGACGGGTGGTAATAGTACCTCAACACCTCCAGGGATTAACAAGAGACTACTCGAGTGCCCCTGCAGACCGCCTCTTGCTACGGCACAGTTGCTCCACACGAACTGCCCATCTTTTCCGTCTCTCGCGCCGAACTAGATGTACTGGTGTAGTCTAGGTTCTGGATCGCGACGATCAGTGGTATTCTCCGCTGATGCTCGTCTACAGTTATCTCCGTCACCCACTACCGTGATCGAAACCTTCCATATGCTGGACATATATTACCACACATCATACCTGGCGGCTACACCGACTGCTGGACGCGGTAGAACTCTATTCAATAGTGCCAACATGCTCAATCATCATTATTACATCCTAGTATGCTCCTGCTGATGGTGTTTTGCACTTTGCTAAGAAGAATTCTCAGTTAGGTCCACGTGAGCATTACTACAACCGACTGACACCAGCAAGCTTGTGTTCTTCGCAAATCTCTCGCATGCCGGAAAAGATAAAAGCTGTGCACCGCGCAGAATTGTCATTACCTTGCCTTCTTAAGCGACTCACCATTGATATTTGCACGTATATACATCATCCAGAAAACCACAAAGCGCTCTATCCGCGTCTCGATGTATCGTCTTCCAGAAAGCACCATGGCTGGGCCAGTACAATGCTTCGAATTATACAATGACTGATAAACGGTCTCCTTCACTATGTCGTTCTTTTCGGATACAAGCTTTGACCACCGTTGGAATTTGCTACACTGTTCTTCACACCTTTCACAAGGGTCTAATGGCGAATCGTGAAAGGTCCACAGCAAGAAGTTAGGCTTCTCAGTCACTCTGGCCGATTCTCCATTGGCTTTATACCCCGCTTCCCATCCGTTGCTTTCCAAGTTCATACCCGCTGCTCAGATCATCAACTGTAACAATCCACCACTCAGTACCGCCAAGATGCCTCCGAAGCGAAAGGGAGACGCCGTTACACCCCCAAAGCCCGCGAAGAAAGCCAAGACCGGCGGCACTCCCACGCGCACATCTCCGCGAAACAAAAAGAGCGGTAGTGAGACACCACCTTCAAACAGTCCCGTCAGGAAGCCGAGGAAGCCGGCGCATCCCGGATCAAAAGCAGTCAAAGCCCCAGACGAAGACGCCAACTTCGAATGGGAGATTCTGAACGGCGACGAACGCTCGACGCTCGTCGTCGGTGAGGCTCAGCCAAAACGACTGACACTTACGTTCCACCATCGACATGACAACAACGAGACAGATCGAACCTTTAAGTACGACAGGAGGGGAGAGAAAGAGATCAACTGGAACAACAAGGATCACATCAGGGACATCAACAAGTGGCGCAACCAAATCTTCGTCCAGAACATGAAGTTCCCGCCCAAGGTTACCCACACACCCTGGACTCCGTTCGAGACCGCCTATCTCGAGCTGTTCCACGAAAAGCTCCTGGAAGCTGCTACTGGCAAGACGGATACTTTTGTGGCGCCTCACAACGAGCTCATATTCGAGGCTTTCAATGAGTACTTCGAGGGTCGGACCGATATCCGAGACAAAAGCAACGAAGTCATAGAGGAGGCTCTCGGTACCAGGCCCCCGGGTGGGCTGAATTCGTACCTCAACCGTGCTGGTACTAACATCCGTGGCCTGCGAGATCGTATGAGAGCAATCGAGCCCAAGCTCAAAAAGAGCAAGAAGGAGGACGCCTGGATGCCTGACATCAAAGATGAAGAGATCGAGCAGTATATTAAAGGGGAGTGGGAGCCGGCTACCGATACTACTGCCGCTGTCACTGCTGATGCTGATGATGATGAAGAGCAAGCTGAGGATGAAGCTCAAGCTGAGGATGAAGGTGAAGAAGACGAACAGCAAGCTGGGGAAGAAGACGAAGGTGATGACTCCGACACCTCTACTCTTACCACACCACCTGACACGGACGAAGAACTTGAAAGCATGGAGATTCTTGAGCGCGAACAACAGGCTAAGCGTCTGATAGTCAAGCTCAAGCTTAAACCCAGCACAGCCAGCAAGTTTCCAGGAAGCAAACATAGAGTCACCAAGCCTACGACAACCAAGCCTACAACAACCAAGCCTACAACCAGCAATCCCGCATCAAACACTCGGAGTACTAGTAAGGCCACCTCGGGCAGGTCAAGCGCCCCTTCTTCTTCGTCACCTCCTCCAGAGAAAAGCACCAAGAAGACGAGCCCCGCCAAGAAGACGATGACTGATCCACGGAAAACGACGGAAGCGCCCGAACCGAAGTCGAAGCCGCGAGTTGTTAAGCCCGTTGAGACACCACCGATACCTACTCATCCCGACGTTATTGCCGATCTCAAGGCTCGGGGCTACACGTGGACCGAACTACCCAAGAACAACGAGGAGGCGATTAAGGCGCATCAGGAGGCGCAGAACAAGAAACCTTCTCAGAACACATGGGTTGACGGCGCAGTCGAGGCTCTCAAGGATAGGACCAAGAGGCAGACTAGTCCGGGCTTCGATCACGAGTTCTTCAACAAGGACGTACAACACGAGTACGAAAACAAGGGCGACATGATCAACGTCGAAGACTGGCACAAGAAGTCTGCGCGCAGAGATGGAGCCGCCGCGGTCACTGCCTTGCTCAATGCAGCTGATATTCCACCCCTTGGTTACACGGGTGACATACGCGCTCTTCACAAAAACAGACTGTTGTCGGAAGACGAGCTCAAGTTAGCTGACGCACGCGACGCTGCTATTACCCAGAAGCACGAAGCAGTTGAGCGCTCACGCCAGTTGAAAATTGAGGAGGAGTCTGCCAAAAGTGGTTCAAAGAAGAAGATGCATGAGGAGGCTGCGCGAAAGCAGAAGAGTGTATGGGACGATCCTGAAATCACGGATGATTCCGGCAATGAGTCTTTGGACGATCCGGGGGATAATTTGGGTAATGAGCGCTTCGACGATGATGAGGAATGATGGAGCACATGAGAAATACTGAGGTGATTGCTCTAAGCGACTAAGGTGGTACAGGATGTAAAGGCGTGATCCATAAGGCTGCCGGATTGGTCGGTCCAATGCTAGGGATAACAATGAATTCCATTACGCGCTATGACTCGTTGCAATCATGTTCGTGCGATACGTGAACTATTCCTTTGTTGCAGATAAAGCCCCCCACGTATCAGAAAGTACCGAAATTCGACATAATGGGACAAAGCAACGCCTGCGACCTTGAAAACAGACACATTGCCGTTGCCATCCTCGAGACTCGAAAGATTCGCCGCCATACACGATAACCCCACACCACTTGATAACACGAGCTCGACCGAGGTGCTTGCCGCGATGGTTCGAGAGAGCGCAAGACTAAAGAAGAAAGCGGCTACCGAAGCTGCGGCTGCGGACACGACTCCGCAAGTTTTACTCATCAATCCCACTCTCCTAGCAAACTGGCCCGCTAATCCGACGACGCCAGCAGAGTTCAATACGTGGATGGTCGAAACCAAGGCTGCGCTACTGAAGTGGCTGAATGAAGCCGCTGCGCAGGCCCGAGATCCAGACATTAAGGATAAGATCGACGAATACGAGAAAGAAGCTAGTGAAAGATGGCAACCGTTCGAACAAGAGACTGATGTGGAGACGGGCGAAATCCACGACCCAATACGGCGCGCGGAGATGGACGAAGCTGTGATTGCAGAGAGGAAGAACTGCTCAGACCTACACAAAACACACGAGACATGGAGGAAGTTTGTTGAGTACCGGCACGCGCTGCAAGCGTGGGAAGACTTCTTATACTACCAAAATGTGTGGAATAGGAGATATTACGTACCGGGCAAGATATACTTGGAGGTTCCGACTGGCAAAAAGGGCCCCGTATCACTAGAGACATCCAATGAAAGAGCTAGAGGAGAAAGCGAAAAAAGAGGAGCAAAAGCCACCCAAAAGACCAAAGCCAAAGCCAAAGCCAAAGACGCCCCCATGTCAGGTACTCCGAAGCAAGAAAGCACGAACCGAACAGATATCGACCTCCACAACCAGCCGTTCCAGGGTATCTACCATGATTGGGTATGGAACATGATCGCCCTGTACCAGCAGGCTCGTCTAGGCTATCGCAAACGTATCCCCGCCGTCATTGCACCCCAGGATGCGCATCGATACTCTCAGCCGCCCCGTGGTACCACACCGCAAAACACACCAAGCTACCAACATCGCCATCGTCACCTCGAAGAAAGATTTCCAAGGAGGAAGAGGCGACAGATCGACACCAACGAAGTCGAAGAACGGTGTCGCAGAAAAGCGGAGCGTAAGCTCGATATCCGACTCGAAAGAGCCCATAGGATGCAATCGATTACATGGACTATCGACCAAAAAGCCTACGAAATCATGAAAGCGGAGAAAGAAACCGAAGTCATCAAAAACCCACTGACCAAAACCCTCCTCCCAGAATCCCACCAAACCCACCACGGCAGCCTAGAAACAAGTTTCAACTATCCCACATCCTTCGACACCCCCGTCTCCACCACCCTCAAAACCACAAAAACGCAAGACCACGTCTACGAACCCCTCAGCGACCCCTCCCCCTCCCCCTTCTCCCCCAAAAGCAGAAACAGGTTTCTGGGCTACAAGAAAGACGAAAACGGACAGCGTATCAAGAAAATCGACAAAAGACCACACTACCAGCGCGAAACAACCATGCAAGAAGGACTCGTCTTCCAACACCAAATGCGCGCCGATGGAACGGTAAAAGGTCGGGACCGCAACGGTGAATGGATTGGAGATTGGGTACCGGGGCAGATAGCTACACCCGTTTGGGTTTACGATGGAGATGGGAACCGTATCACGTTACCGCCGCGATATGAATCCAGGAACAGATTTTCTGCTTTCTTGGTCAAGGAATCGCATGTGAGGGAGACGCGGCGCCAGCGACAGCGAGGTGCAGAAAGGGAGTATGAGCTATCGGATGATGAGGATGAGGGATGTGTAAACTCGAATGCCAACTTCTCGAGATCGGGGAATGTTAATCCGGAGCAATTAGGGAATCCTTGGGCTTCCAACCTTGATAGTGACGGTGAAGGCGAAGGTGTTGGTTATCCTGGTGATCGCGACGATGACGATAGTGACGACGACGGCGACTTATTTGCGAAGTCGTATAGAGAGTGCTCGGAGAGTCCGGCGACGAGACAAGCGCGGTTGTTGTTGGAGGATATGCGGGAGAGGTTTGGTATGCTGGACACATGGACTGTTGAGAATGTTAGGGAATTGCAACGGGCGGGTAATGATGGTTCCGTGGTTGTTGGAGATGAAGAGATTATAGATTGGTATAAGGGCGACGCGGAGGGGTCGTAGGTCGTAGGTACGATTGATGTTTGCTGTCTCCTTCAAGTTGGTATTACCTGTGTCCTGTGAGCTCGACCAGACTTGATACTCGACTGTCGATAGTGGACGCCAAATGATGTAGTGAAAGACAGGAATATGTGACACTATCTGGTTGCGTGCTCGAATACTCAAGGTAGCCACCGCGCACTGACCATCACAACAGTGAGTAGTCGGTAACTATTTGCTACAAGTTAGCAACCGCCTACAATCAACTCGATAAAGACACTCGCAACCCTTTGTCGCATTCTAAGTGCCTTATTTCAACACGAACTGTCCGACCAAGCTCTTCGCATAGCCATCATGAGCGACATCGTCTTGCCAGATGCGGCGTTCCCACAGGAAAGCCGCCCCCAGGACACATCCAACTCCACCCAAGACGTTCCCAATGAAGCCGCGAGTACTCCATTGAGCATGGAAGATGCAGTCGCCACAGAAGAAAGCCGTCCCCAGGACACGTCCACACCCGCTCAAGATGTACTCGATGAAGCAGCGGGTACTCTCCGGAGCATCGAGGACGCGGCGTCTCCAGAAGAAAGCCGTCCCCTGGACGCACCCACACCCACCCAAGATATTCCCGATGAGGTAGCGCGCACTCCCTGGAGCGTTGATGAGTGCCTTTTCATCCAGTTGCAAGCCGGCTTTGCACTCGCCGCCGCCTTCCTGCCCATCTGTACAGTACTCCCGCCGACTGGTCAGAGCTACTACTACGTCTTTCGCCGGTTCTTTAGGACTGCGGATCAAGATACCTCCGAGATCACTCCCGAACAGGACGCCGCCGCAACCCCGAGAACCCAAGAAGAGTACCTACTGAAACAACAAGAGCTGGTACACTGGGCGCTGAGGAAGACAGATGAATTGGCGCGGAAGGCGATGAAGACCGGGGAGTTCATGAGGGGGAAGATGTGGATCATCGAGCAGGAAGTCTTCGACGAGTATCGCAAGATCCGCGAGGACTATGGCCTCGATTTGCCGATCGAAGACCCAAGGCAGAACAACAAGATGTTCAATTTCCTGTACGATATCGTTTGCGCAAGGTTCCCCAAGTCGTTGGGACATAGTCCTACCAGCTCGGATGCGGACGAGAATCGCATCCGTACGGAATATACTTATGACGACATGTATGAAGGCTCTACCCTTAGCTCTCCGCCTGAAGGCGAATTTGAGAATACAGAGAGCGCTTCGCCGGCGGAGGAAGACGCACCAGCCGCGGAGGAGACTACACAACGGACACGTACGAGGGTCAGGAAGCCCACCGCCGCCCTCAACGGCAACAACGAATCCCCACCGGTCCGTAAGTCCGGTCGAAAGGTCCATATAGCCGAGAAATCGAAAGAACCTCGGACAGGTACGAAGCGCACCAGGCAGAACACAGCGGTGGAGAACGAGAGCGAAGACGAGGATGAGAATGGAGAAGAAGACATCGCGGAAGATGAAGAAGAGGACGAGGGCGGAGCGTCACCGAAGAAGCGCGCGAAGAAGGCTATCCAGAAGACCGCCCAGAAGACCGCAAAGCCGAAGACCAAGAAGGGTCACGGACCAAATCGGAAGCAGAACGATGCCTGGTCGCAAGAAGAGCGCGGGGTCATCATCGCACTTTTCAACAAGATCATAGCCGAGAAGGGCCTTATTTACTGGGCGAACAACATCAGTTCTCTCTTCTACGAGGCTACCGACGCCGTGAACGCTCATAGGGCCCTAGACAAGATTACATATCCAGGTGATCCTCGCGGGATGGACGGTGTCCGCACTCAGGTCCACAAGAAGGCCGCTTATAAGCGCATCAAAGACCGAGCTGACGCACTGAGGACTAGGAAGGCCGATCCGAAGAAGACGGTGACAGAGGCAGAGCTGAAGCCGAGAGATGTGTTCAAGGCGACGGATCTTGAGCCCGGCAAGGGCAAGTGATGAGGACAAGGAGTGAAAGCTGAGTGGAGAGAGTGGTGGCGCTGCTTCTAGCGGCTTTCGATGAAAGGGTGTGATATGGGTGGTCTAGGAATACGTGTCTGTGAGGGCGACATCAAGGCAACGTCTTTTGCCGTTGAACTGGAACGTGCGGACTGGAGGTAGTGCTGCAGGTTGGACAGCGTGTGAGTAACATCGCGAGATACAGAAGCTCTGCACTTCCTTTGTGTCGTCGCCCTTTTCTATAGCAATGAAAAGATGAAAGATATATATCCAAATGTGGTGGTTGTGCTTACTGAGTCTCTTCACGACGCGCGCCGACTTATACGGATGGAGGGCGTTTGCCTACGGAAATTGTGTCCGTCCACGAGGTGCGTGAGTGTGTGTGATGATATTCAGATGGGTAAGTGTATGTGAGGGAGTGATGATGTGACGATGGAAGACGACAAAGGCAGGCGCCAAGGTGAGGTTGAGGTTTGCAGCTAGTACGTCATGACGTCACTGCCGACGCGTCGACCCCAGGAAACTTCCTTCCCGAACGCGATACATATTGTTGAGCATCGTTCTACATCACATCGCAATGCTTTCATACTCTTTTAAGTCCATAGAAGGAGTGGTCAAGATATGTGCGACAGGCTGCAGACACAACGCCATCTCAGGGCAGTACTATTACTACTGCGTCCATTCCAGTCTGAGCTAATCTCAATACTTAACCATGCAGACTATTCTTTCACCTCTGTGCACTTCAAGATAAGCGACATGCTACGAAGATCCGCTGCATACGTGCACAACATGGCCATAAATTAGTCCTTCCTGGTCAAAGCGGATCGTAGAAAGCCTCTCACGGTATTGCGAGGCTTTGCAGCCCGGTAACCCTTATACAGCTGAGCATCGCTGATCTGACCCGTCAATCTCACGAGACGTCCGCGCGACATATACGCAAACAATAAGCGTGTAGGCGTGGCTCGCCAAATGACATGCTGAAGAGGGCCATGCATCGATATCAACACGCGGGAAAGGTATCGCGTGTCGCTTGCTGCTAGAAGCGCGTGAGGAAGGTCGAAATCTATCCAAGTATAAAGACTGGTGTCATCGATGGAGTTACTGATGGACTATCATTACTTGACAGTACCATGGATGATTGGGAGGATGAACGCTTCCGCGCGGGCACTTACCACTTCTTACTTAAGGACAAATTCGGCGACTATCCGCACTGGGGTGAATCTGATATCTACGACATGGCTCAGGCGGGTGTAAGCAACGACCACATCGCAGCTGAGTGGAGCTGTGCTCTAGATGTGTACCAAGACTCAATAGGCGGAGCGGCAGGGGTCCTCTCGCGATTGAGAAAGCTCGATGTCCATCGTCCCGATATCAACGAACATACTGTCGCACATTAGATGAACAACGGATTGTCGGAACGTACCATGGCCCTGGAGTACCTTCGATCCACACCTAGGCCATCCATCGAAGATGCAAAAGCATGCTTAGCTGAGCTGGCACGTCAGATGGGCCCTTGTCCATTGGTGAAGCAAGAGCATGTCCTCGAATGGCTCGTCAAAGGTGCCACAGGCGCGGACCTTGGTGCTGGCTATTCGCGATCATTAGCTGAAGTAGCAGACCTCCCAGATTCTAGGCCCGACGAGGACTTGTGGATCGAGTTGCATTTCGGTCTGCTATACGCTGCTACAAATCTTCCGTCGGCGCCCATCGTTCTACGGAGTCCACAGCGCTCGCTGGATCAATACAACGTGTACTTCAGCGATGTGTCTGATATCGACTTTCCCGCCTTCAACGCCAAGACAGGTAGATTAGCATCAGCCACGATTATGAGGTTGGATCGGCGACTAAACCCTTTCATTAAAGGGGGCGGTCACCCAAAAGCCTTGCGAACAACCGTCACACCGGAACATCTCAACGCATATCGGGTAATACGGAACGAGGTGATAGGCCATGAGAGCAACCTGGACGTAGCAAATCATAGCGAGCTCTGGCAGTTCCTCATGGACCTAGCGGCCAAGCTGCATCCGGATCTAGCCTTACCGCAGAATCCTGACTCCGAGCCTGTGCAGTCTACTAACCTAGAAGGACCGCCCATAAGATCCCATGGGAGATGGTATACCGTCGAACGTCACGCTCTTTGGCGTTGCATCAACAGGTGGTGCAAAGAACACGGTGTAGACGCATTTACCAGAGCGAAGTTCAACCAGGCCAAATGCGCGGAATTTGCGGAGGAAATCAAGGTAGACTGTGCAGGTCAAGGCAGGGCATCAGATCGTAGCTGGAAGAGCGTCCAAGGTCAGATTAAAGACGCGCTTCGCAAGAACAACCCTGCGGTACCGAACAAGCGGATCACGGATTTGGCCGACCGTGCAGAGAAACTGAGAGCGAAGATCAAGCGCGGTGACCCTGTTTCGGAGCAAGAACGGAAACCGGAAGCAGCCATCGAGATTCCAAGGTACGACGAATCTGACGATGGATTGGAAGGTTCTGGTACGGGTGATGACGAAGGAGGTCTCTAGATTAGATGAACTACATGACAGCCACAATGAAACCTAGCCTTCCTTCATGACCTAGCACTGAGTTTACAGGGTGAGTCTGACAGTGTTATGCCGAGCAACTTACGAGGATGCTGCGAACAGTGTGAGATGGTGGCAACGTAGTGGCAGGACAGGCAATCTTCACGTGGTTTCGCACAATCAGTCTAGCCCAGCGTGACCTAATAATATCATCCGCTTGATAACGTCCCTTACAAACACCCTGGTGTATAAAGCAGTAGGCCAGTATGGCGTTACCTTCGATCAGTACACGAAGTTATCACCATGACCGACAGCCTCGATACCTCAGCCACCCCGTACGCCGAATGGAACAGAGATCAGCGCGCGTGGATTCATCTCTACTACAAACTTCTGTTGCAAACCAGGCGCCAAACCCCATCTTTTCCGGTCTGCACTAGCGACAGCGTAGCTGCAATTGCTCATCGAATGTTCTTCCGCAGCCCTGAAGAGAAGCAAAATGGCATGAATCCGCACTCTTTGAAGGACGATGAGGTCTATAAGGCTACATTTATTCGGTACCGAAATGTCGCTCTCCCGAATATAATGTCTCATATTGTGCAGCTCTGCAAGGACAATACCGAGTTAGATTCTCGTTGCAGCGTACCTCAGGTCTTCATCAATAGGCTGATGCTAGACGAATACATCAGGATCAGCGGGAGATATTGGGGTGGCGGCCCAGAAAACGATGATCCAGAGCCCTGGCTGTCGCAGACTACTCTCTGGGAGTTCATCTCAAAGGCAGTAACCGAGAGGTTCCTTCACCGTGGGGTTCTGGACAGCCAGGATACTCTTGTGCAGTCTTTTGTTCGAGTAACTGGGGACAGCGAACATTTCCTACTACCACCCACTGATGAGGAACGCGCAGAGTTGGTGCTGATACAGCAACTCATTCAGCGTCTACTGGCTAGAGCAAACGCTGGCAATTTAGACGATGGCACAGCGTAGGGGCTGTAGCGGCTTGATCCATGTAAGCACTGAATATGCTGTGGTCTCGTTTCGGCATCTTGCATGGAAAAGAAGTTAAAATTAGTCAATTTACACACTATGTCTAATCCATAGTCATCCAAAATATGGCTCTCATGACCCAAGATTGTGCAAGCGACGAGTCTTTGGTCTTGGCGCAGGGCCTGATTTTCACATGCTTTTCATGTGTGCATGCTGTCTAGGCGCGAGTCGTTCGTTCAATACGGATCAGAGCATCCTATATCGAAGAGTTTACGTTTGCTTCCTCCTGCAGGCGAGAATTCACAATCGTTCCACATCTCCTTTTGATCCAGTAGGCCGCGTCTTGCCACGTCGTACCAGACGACACCCCTGAGCCCTGACGGTACCAGCACAAGACCGAATTGCCGTCGTAGAGGATCATTTTGGCGCAAGGACAGCCTTTATTCTGACATGTACTGCAAGCTTCATGCTCACCAGTGTCCCGTGCGTCCTTTGATACTTTGCCTTTTGCATATACAATAGTTCGTACGCATCCTCGTCCCACGTTCACTAGCCGGTTGCCTTCTCTCACCATCGTGGCATAGGTATTGTGGTGGGCAGTGTCGGCTTTGTTATATTGGACATCGTTGCTGGCGCTGAACCAGTATTGAAATTCTTCTTTAAGTATCTCTTGGGCGTCGGGAGACAACTCGTTGAGCGTTTGATAGCTCACTCCGTCTCCGCCTTCGCCCTCGACGCAGAACAGCCAAGGTATGTCCTCGGCAGACGAAAAGGGTCGAACTTTGACTGCGAACACCGGCTTTCTTTTCCGCCTTTTCGGTCGCTGTATCGAGGATTGGTCTTGGTCGAATTCGTGCGGACGCTTGGTAACAGTGAATGTAGGTCGGACCTCGGATTGCTCGAGGGCTGGACATCATGTCAGTGCTTGTTCAATGTCAGACTGACGAGAAGGATGCGCTACTTACTGTGTTCATCTCGACCAAATTCCGAGCTATAAGAAACATGTGATGGGGTTGGAGAAGCCTCTTTGTCTTGGCTGTGACCACGATGCGAATGATCTGTTGGCTCAAGCCTGAAGGCGTGCGGTGCCGAAGGTGAGTAATCAACCGCTTCTGCGGTATGATTAGACCGCGACATAGTCGGGAGCGGCGGCTTTGTCATTCTACCTCCTCTCGGCGGGGGTATGATATCGTAGAGTGCCCGATACTGCTCTTCCGCGTCGAAGAGCTGCTTCTTGGTATCGGAGAGTTCTTTCGTGATGGTGGAAAGCTGTTCCCGCGTACATAGTTTCTCTGCTTGCTCTTTCTTCGTAGCTTTGTGAGCATCGCGCAATTCGTCCTGGAGGCGAGTAACCAGGATCTTGTGCTCCTCTTTGATCTTCGCTATCTCCGTGGCGTGCTTGAGGTCGTTGGTCCGCAATTCTTCCTCTGATTTGAAGAATGCGATATGTAGCCCGGCGTGTGCGGCGTCGGGATCGGTCTTGGGTCGTACACCTGCTGCAAACAACTCATTAGTCTTAATGCTCAATGAAAGTTCACACTTCTGCATGCAATTGCCAATGTCTTTGTTCTCTTCGGAACACCCACCTGCGGAGTCGAGTTGCTGTCGGAGTTGAGCGATCTCGGTATCTTTGGCCTTGCATGTCTCGCAAAGCTCTTCCGTCTTCTTCTCTTTGTTCGACGAGGACTTGATATTTTCCTTGAGGGTATGGTTCTCCTCCCACAGCTGTCCGATTTTGGTGTATAGATCAGTCAGTTTTCGCTTCTGTTCCTCGGCGCTGCTAAGAGCAGCATCGCGTTCACGCTGAAGTCGAGACTCGCTCTCACTGACCTTGCTCACTCGGTCCATCGGGCTTCGCGGATGTGGTGAGAGCGCAGAAACAGTGTGAGTAGTAACGAGGGTGCGAGGGCGGAGATTTCGCGTCTCAGGATGACGGCAGTGGGGGTGCGACGCGTGCGCTTCAGGAAAGAACAAACGGGCCTAGTCACGTGAGTGTTAGTCAGCGCAGAGTTAGGAACAGTGCATGCACGAACTGTAGCCTGGTCGACGGGACGTGTCAACGGATATCAGGATGAAATATCTAATGACTCATCTTGCTCAATTGATGTTCGAATAGTGCTATCATGAACTACCACAGCTTCCATGAGCTCCGCGCTTCGACAGTACTGTTGCAAGGTACTGCTGTGCCGTTGCCTGGGCTTACAACACCCTTGCTCTGGATTCCAGTACCCTCACTCGTATCTTCGGTACCGTTGCTCGGGCTGCCTGCGGTAGTCACCCTGCTGTTACCATTGAACGCAAGTAGGTTCACCGAGCCCATGGGATCCGTCACGACATTGGGCGTAGCTAGCGCATACACCCTCGCCTTGACATCAGCAGCAGTCGATGGTCCTTCGAGACCACGCAGATATGAAACTAAGCCCGCTACGTGAGGAGATGCCATGGAAGTACCAGTCAGCGTCCTCGTCTCTGTGTCGCCCAGGTTGGATGCCGATACAATGTTCGTTCCAGCAGCAAAGATGTCGACCACAGCGCCGTAGTTGGAACCTCCACCGCCGCTGTGCCTCTTGTTGGTGATTTCGACGTTTCCAACACAGATAACTTCAGGGGAGCGAGCTGGAGAACTGTTGATAGCAGGAGAATCTTCGTTTCCTGCCGATGTCACGACGAGGACGCCTTTCTTCCATGCTGCAGTGATGGCGGCATCCCATGTTGTTGACGCGGAAGAGCCAAGCGAGACGTTGATGACGGCAGTGTTTTGGCGGCCCTTGGCAACGATGTCGTTGACCGTCCAGTCAAATCCGGCGAAGACATCTGATGCGCTTCCGGAGTCACCGTCCATAACCTTCACGCCGATGATGGTGGTCTTCTTAGCGACACCGTACTTGGCGCCACCCGCGGTTCCAGCTACATGCCTAAAACTTGTCAGGATGCTAACATGAATGTTTCAGAAAGTGTGACTCACGTTCCGTGGCCTTCGTTGTCGACGTCGGCGGTGCCTCTCACGGCATTGAAGCCCCAAATTGCTCGTCCCTCGAAGTCGCTATGACTGATACGGACACCAGTGTCTTGAAGATAATGTTAATGCCAAGTCAATATTGTAATCAATCTCATGACTTACCCATAACGTAGGTGAAGGTGCCTTTACCCGCGGTGTCATCATACACGTATGAAGTGGCTCCTGCCTTGCGGGAAGAGATGCTGGCTAGACCCCACGGTGCGTTCGCTTGAGTCACCACCGCGTTGATCCTAACGATGAAGTCCGGTTCAATGGTGAGGACCTCAGGGAGAGCCTTCAACTCTTCAACGGTCGCCTCATCGAACGATCCAGCGTAGGCTTTGAAGTCGCCAAACCCGTACTCGCGGTCCACTGGGGCGCCAACGGGGCCATCGTCGCCTCGTCGAGCCAGATTGCGGGCATGTATGCTGCGCACAGTGTTGTGGTGGGCTGCGATAGATGCAACGTCGGTATCAGGCTTCAGCTGGACGATGTATTTTCCGGGGATGATCTCGTTTGCTGGAGGCGCTGCGACGGGAGCGGCTTGGGCCAGGAAAGGGGCTGCAGCTGCAGCGAGCGCGGTAATGCGGGTGAAGAACTGCATTGTGCCTGTGAACCGTGGGTGCGGCGTGTGGAATCCAAGGTCGATTTGCCTACTACTGCTGGACTACGTGCGCTTTTTGACTTGCACCATCTTCGTCGCGTAGGTTACAATACGACTAATCGTTAATCCACGCATCGCGCTTTTCTTGACTACTGCCTGTTTGGGCACAGCTCCCGTAATGCAGTTCGTATAAGAGGCGATGCCAGTAGCGGTAGATGAGAATCCTCCGACTCATGGTTGGCCAAGACGGTCGCGCCAGGGGTAATTTTGGAAACGGGATGGAAAACAACCCTGTTCTTCCGGCCAGCGCTTTCCAATTCGAGCGTGACTACCGGGCGCGAAGCGATGAACACGGGATCCGGCGTCGTATTCTGTGGATAGATCCCACATCGGAATGCACTCCGCAAAATCGGGCCTTGTAGAATCAATGCCATTGTTCGCGACAACAGAACAGGCAGGTTCCAAGAGTCTGTATATTGCGAAAGGCTCGAAAATATGGGGAGAGATAAGAGTCAGTCTGGGCAATAGAGCACTATCAAGGGTAAAGGGCAGTAGATGATGCAAAACGCTGTTCAGAGTGGTGGACTTTTCGGAGAGAACAGTCTGCGGTGCATCTGAAGTCCCGAGGTCGTATCGCATCAGCCCAACAGACGCAACGAGAAGAGACTATCCAGTCAAGGGGTAACAGCGTGAACTATTGACGACTTGAGTTGCGTGATGGTCTCGTACTGGAAGCATCCGCTGGGCGGGCGGTCCCGAGATCTTGAGCGGCTTGCGGCAGATATCGGCGCGACTACGGAAGTAGATAGCAGAGACTACCTAGGTATCAGTCCAATCCATTGAGCTGGTTGATGATCTGACACCGAACAGTCGCTGCTTCGTGCTACCTGTGTTAGCTGGTCCGCGATGGGCTGGCTGTGGTCGATGCATAATGTGTGTAGATGATAGGCATGCGGGTGAAAAGGAGTAGCGAGAAAGCCACTCCGGTCGAGAACAGGCTAGACTGGTAGCGCTAGATGACTCAGTAACTCCCGAGGTCCCTCGCGCCAGGATGGCGTGTCGAAGCTGTTGCAAACTTCAACACCAGAGAGCAATGGTCACGCGTCGTGGGGGCTGCATCAATCTGCAAATTTCCATGTCTTCGCTGAGATGTCACGGTGGCTTGCAACAGCGCGTGATGAATAGATGGTACAGATGGACTACCTAGGTATACAGAAAGTCCAATTCCCTTCCGCCTGCTGACCTCAGTTCGCCTCTACGCTGCGTCATTGGGCGCATTACCTTCGTCTTCCACGCAAACTGCTGATGATAATGGCGAAACCTTCCATCTCTACCTGGGCCGAAATCTCGCTGACCCCTTCTCATCCCATTCCGCCTCTAACAAAGAAACAAGTTCTAGTCATCCTCTTCAAATACTTCTTCCTCTTTATCATCGCCAAACTCGTAGATCATGTCAACTTCGCGGTTGATATCCTCGTCGTCGTCGTCAACCATCTCATCGACTTCCTTAGCAGCATATGCTTCATGACGAGCATCCATCTCGGCCTTGGTAAGATGCGCGTCTCGTCCAGGTTGTATCCTGCCTTTGGCAATAAGCCTGGGACGTTTGTCAGACTTGCGCGGGGAAGAGGGCGGCAAATCGTCGTTGTCGTCATCGTCATCTTCGTCAGAGCCGGACTCGATGGAAGTCTCGTCGTCGGAATCGTGCTTGCGCTTCTTGGCGGATCTGTTGTATTCGGACGGTATCTGCGGCTTCGCCTTTGCCAAGAAGTCGGCGATGTCGATAGCTTCTTCGGGATAACGCTCGTCGTCTGGGACGCTTTCACCAGATTCAATACGCGCAGCCAGCTTCTGACCCTCGATGTATAGCATGCCCAGGGGCTCGCTGGGTTTATTGGTGATCTGCTGTCTCGCCCAACCACTGACCGAGTCAACTGAACGCAGAAACCCAGTCTTTGCCACAAGGGCAGCCTGGAGATCCTCCCTCCCACTCTCCATGACCCGAGGTAGGAGCTTGTCCACGCCGTTCTTCTTGACCCAAGTGTTCACCCACTCGTACACGATAGCGCGCTCATCATCGGTCCAGGGGTCGCGGATCTTGGTCGCCTCGCCAGTGTCACGATTGCGCCATTGAGAGAGCTTCTTGCGGTACTTCAAGACCCATGTATCATCGTTAAGGTCGATCCGGTCAAGGTGGTCGAGGTCGACGAGGTGTTCGTGGATGTACGCGTGTGTGGCTGTGTCGAAGACCATGAACTTGAAGGTAGGTGCCCAGCTCGTCTCGCCGCGCGTCCAGGTCTCTCCATCATCCGATGTCATACAAGACGCGTCTTTCCGCTTGTTCGGGATGGTGACGGCAGCGGGGTCGGGAATGAGATACTTGGGACGGGTTTTGTCGCGCCACATACGGGTCAGCTCCTGCTCAGTGTACTTGATGGCGATTTCCGGAATGACGTCCAGCTGCGCGAAGACCTTGCCGAGTGCAGTAGTGACACGATGGTGCACCCGAATACAATCGCGCTTGTTCATCACACGTATGAACTCCTCCGCATCTAGACGAGCCGTCTGGTTGAAGACCGGTTTAGGTCGCTTGTGCTGCCAGTTATCGAAGTCGTACTGGAGCACGTATATCGATTCGAACAAGGCTTTTATCTTACTGAACTTCGTCGGGTTCGTCCAAGGGTCGACATCGGGGTCGAGACCCTTCTTCCTGGCCTTCTCCACCAACGCACCATACAAGGTCACCAAGTCCTTACTCAAGAAGAGCTGCGATAGCGATTGGTGTTCCGGATTCCTATCGCCATGCACGTGGTTCTTGGGCTCCGCATTCAGGTTCGCATGCGACTGCTTCTTGATCGCTGCAGTCAAATTCGGGACGAGCTGGTCGCACAAGTTCTGGTATTGCTGAAGCCGCTCGGAACCATTACTTTTAGCGGACCAGTGTGTCGCGACGCCGTCTTCGGTGACATCTCCAGCCAGGAAGGCATCGAGCTGTCGAACTTGAGCTGCAATGTCCAGGTCAACTACTGGCTGCGAAGGATGTCGCGTCAACGCCAGCAGTGTTGAATATGTCAGGAGAATGTGTAGTTTCTCTGGATCCAAAGCTACATTCGATGCTGCCAGTGAAGTCTTCGTCTCATCTTCGTCGTCGCGATTTAGCGCAGTGTCTTCGGCAGGCGCGCGCTCGCTAACGCGGTCACCTCCCGCGATGGTAGGTGCGATCGACATGTCTGGTGTACAAACCGTCAGCGTTGTTTCCAGATATGATGACAGCTGGCAGTGCGAAACCCACAAACTTCGCCAGTGTTGTTGGCGCTGGCCCCAGTCTCTGGCTGCATCACATCAATCTGCTTGTCTTTGTCACTCGTCATTGTATGATTGTTGTCCGTGTTTACAAATACGCCCGCTAATGTGTCAATGACACCCAGAATGATACCTGCGTAAAGCTTGACTTGGATGACAGATCGTCTGGTGGCAGTCTGTGCGTGGAGAGCCTTGGCAGTCGAGGTGAAGAAGTCTTGCGGGTGAGCAAATTATCAATTAGCAGAACGAGGACTTAATGACGCCATAGCAAACGGTGTGTCATTCACTTCCAATTAACGGATATCCTGTCAATCGATAGAATGGTGTGTAAGTCTTTGATGTAGTTTCCCATATGGTCTCTCAATACATGAACAGTGCATAGTACATCGGCTAGTTTAGTCGACGAGCTCGGCAAAGAGATGAAACCAGTGACGACGACGATTGTGTAGTTGGCAACGCATTTAGTTGTCATTGAGGCGCAAGGCATGTGCCGTATCGACCTGTTGTGAGAGATCCAGCAACAAACGGCAGCATTTGAAATACTTTGTGTTTATGTGATTACGGGTCACAACACAGAAGATATCGACTTGCTCCACGCTATCGTATACGGATACATAGACGCAATAAAAGCTTTTATTGACTTCACAGATCTCTGTAACGACCGCATACAACCCATGATGATGGCCTGAAACCTCTCAACTCACCCATCCCGAGGCTAAAACCGACAATCCCAGTACAATCCGTATGGTCCAAAGAGATCTTTCAGACACTTCTCAAAGCCTTCAACCGTGAATGGAGCATTCTCTGGCGTCATCACGTACTTCCAAGGTCCTTCGTGCATGACCGAGAAGGTGTCGTCGCTATCGTTCTTGACCTGTGAAGCGGAATAAGCCGGATTGACGACGATATGGATCTGGAGGCCGAGCTCGTGAAGGCGTTTGAGCAACTCGAAGAAAACGCGCAGAACGCGTCGCACTTGGCGGACTGTTTGAGCCTGTGTACCGTGACCCGTCTCGATGATGATGAAGATCTTGGCGCCTTTACGGAGTTTACACAGCTCCTCCAGGCGAGCGTGAACAACCTCACGGTCTTCCAAATGATGCTCCGTCACTATCAGACTCAACTTTCTAATTTTGCAAGCAAGATCGAGGCCACCGCGCTCATCGGCTGCGTAGTGCTTAAAGACCTTGCCCAGTAGCTCGTGTCGAGCGCGAAAGTCGAAACGGGCGTCTTGCTTTATCAGCTCACTTATGATGTCCATGTGCAGTCCGATACCAGTGTATTCCTCCTCGAAAGCGTGTCGTAGAGTCGAAAGGCCGTTGACAAAAGAGATCTTGCCATCTTTACTGGAGAGGAAAGTGACGGAGCTTTCGGTCAAAAGATGCCGAGCAATAATGTCGCGTAGTTCCTGCGGCAGCCGATCATAGATAGCTTCGCAAAAAGGGCGACATATGGCCTTGGCCTGAGCCTCTACCTGATTGGTGAAGCTAGTCCGTGCCAGGCGTAGCTCTCCTCCGGCCTTCCTCGACGCTCGCTTCTCTTGGATGAGCTTCGCTTTGGGGTTCGTTTTCTTCATCTTGTCAAGTTTGGCCGCCTTGTCATGGAAAGCCTCGCTAAGTTTGGCAATCGAGTTGAGAGTCCTGGCAGTCGTCAGTCTCGTGCACGTAGTGAGCAGGATCAAGCGTACCTTTTTGCCTCAATCCGCCAATCGCCGGAGCTCACGACGCCGATGGTGGTCATAACGGTGTTTTGTAAGGAGGTGCTTGTGTAAGCCTTGCTCGTCAATCTGATGAGAGGGAAGGATCAGTGGATGTTCGTGGTAGTGCACACAAAGTCGCGATAGGTTCAGTAAGCGACGGGAGGAGGTTCTCGGCGGCGGCTTAACGCGACAGAGGCGATAGCTGCGGTTGCAATGAAGCGCGACGAAGTTTGGTGGTCGTTGTTGATCGCGCGTTTGATAGCGCAAACGGACGCCGGGGCAGGCACGGCCCGGTCACCACGTGGATGACGCGTGACGAGAGATACGGTTCAGCCAAGCATGACATCAACGGCGCGCATTACAATCTGCAATCCTTCAACGTCGATGGCCTCCAATGCATGTCAGCTGGAAGCCGATGGCTAGATAAGGGTTGGGCACTCACCGCCAAGCCATGCCTGTGACGTTCACAGGCATGCAGTCTGGTTCCTGCTCGAACGCGTCCATCTCTTCTAGACGATACTGAAATTCGTCTACCAAGCCGCGGTAATCTCCAAAACCAGCAACGCTGGCACCGACAACGTAGCCAGCCTTTCTCAACCGGCACAGACACTCAATCATGGGGGCAGTACCCTCCAAGAGGATAGCATTTTGACCATCATCGGGCATCGCCGAGGTATCCATATACTCAAGAAGAATGAGTATCGATGCACCGGTTCGCAGCTGAAACAGTAGCTCGAGATCTCGAATTTGTTCTTCCCAACTTCGAGGAGAATACATCCGAAAGAGTATATTACCAGGACGGTCTTTCTTCGGGTCGAACGCTAGAAAATCTGGAGATACGACGATACAGATCTTCGTAATGAGCTTGAAACGCGAGGTGTGTATAGTAGGGGCGTTCTCGTCAAGAAAGCGCCTCAAATTCACGAGGTGCCACCGTACATTGAAGGTGTTTGCGCGGTACCAGACAGCCATCATTCTCGCCAGCATGGCCTTGCCGACATACTCGACCTTCCAGTAATGTGCGGGTGGATGATACTGGTCATAAGCATAAACGGGCTCGCAAGTTCCACCCGCTGCCACGCCCGTGCGACTGTGGCCTATGACGCGTTCAATGATCATGTCACACAACTCTGGGGGCAGAGAAATGAGGATCTTTTGGCACATGTACCTGCATGACGCTCTTCCATAGGTATCGAAGATTTTCAAATTTTGTAAGGCTCGCGTGGCGGCCTTATGTTTCCCAGAGGCATATTGCGCATGGATACGCTGACGGGCGCTGGTCATTTGCGTTAATGTGAGCCCGGATGGACGAGGGTTGCCTGAACTCACGCAACAGCCTGTTGATACAGCTTCAACACTTCTTTGGCAGTTGTTTCTTTACGCATAACGTTTTTTTAATTCTTGTGATAATGATCTGTTTAGAATGCGGAGGGATGGTACGCAAGGTCGACTTGACATCGTGCGGGGCTAGGCAGCAGCGCGGGTATCTAGATAGCGTCTTGGCAATGTAACACGCATGCGCGGGGCGCAAATGTCATCCCAGTTGGATCGTGACATTGGCAGCGTGAAGTAGTAGGTGGTGTGCGTCTCCTATTCATTGTCAGCCGAGAGCCTACCGCCATGTTCAACCGGACACTTACAGCCATACCAGATTTGAGCCATGCCCAGTGGAAAAGCAACTTCGCGTATCATTGGTCGACTTTTCCGAAACCGAGTCATAGAGTGAGCCCTTGTTCGGCCATGTTGATGATAGCATGATGCCGGTGGAAAGGCCGTATCCAGCAGCCGCCAAACGTGACAGTACGTCAGCTATAGTGGTGGTGACCTCACGCAATACCTTTTTTTCGTGATATGCATATCGATCTGGTGTCCTTGCGAGTATGGTGTAGCTATGGGGTACAATCACATAGACATGGATAGAAGCGCCTTCCTTCAGCAAGAACAGGTGCTCCAGTCGTTCTAGCATGCGTGTGCGGGATGCGGAGTCCCTCACCACCCCTCCTCCCGAGGGTTGCATGTGAGTTCCCACATCTCTGAGGTCGAAGGCGATACTGATCTTTGTGACAAGCAGCTGGCGGGTCGTGTCCAAGGGTGCTGGTTGAGACGAAAGGAAGCGTTTGAGATAACCCAGATCCTGGCCTACGTGAAAACGAACCAAGCGATACCAGACTTCGAGTAACTCTTTCGAGGTCGCGTCGCCAACTTTCTCGGCTTTCCAGTAGTGAGGGCCCACTTTGGAGGATGTCGGCTCGCTTGTCGGCAATGCAGCAACGTCGCGTACTTCTGAAGACAAGACATACTCGTAGATCATGTCTCTAAGTTCCCTTGGTAGTGTCGCAATTGCATTCTCGCAGAGTTCCCGACATGCAAACTCGTGGTCGGTGTCAGTGGTCTTGGTGGCGGGGCGTCCAGACATGTCCATTTCGTGTCGTGAGATCCTTACACCAGTGGCGAAGCAGCCAAGATGGATCGCAGGCGCGCTTTTCTGCACGAAGGTAGGATACAGTGTCAAGATTACCAAAAGTACCGGTCGCGATGAGAGAGCCGGGAGGCGGAAGGTCAGGGGCGCAGAGCGGGGTTACCTATGTAGCACCTGCGCCTCGGCGCAGGCATATTCACGACAGGCTGCATGGGTACCTATTGTTCTGCTTTCGTTTGTTTTGATCCACATCCAATCCATCAAAATCATGTGTCGTTCAGGCTGGCGACTGTGGTTTCACTTCATGACAGCTTGGAGACCGATGTGATGCGGAGGCTCCCTACCTAGGTAGGAAGCTAGGTAGCGTGGAAGCTAACCAGGTCTGGCCAAACCTCACGCGTGATCACGCGCTTCTTGGCGCGTCGTCCCCCGCAGCTGTCCCAGGCCACCTGGTTGACACCCCAAGACGTCGCTCGGCTTTCCAAGTTGCTATCGTCGATTGCCATGTGACTTCGCGTGACGTGGGGGTTCATCTAGCGGATCCCAACGCGACTCTTCGCTCCGTGCAACAAGACCGACCGCGTCGACTGAGCAGCACCTCCACAGCCTCCACCACCACCACCACTCTGAGAGCCACACTCTCTCGCGCAAGACGCAGATATGCCGAACACCAAGAAGCTATTTGATGGCGAGACGTAAGTGGAAGCCCTTCCAAGTGTTGGAAATGTGTTGACGCATTTGTAGTCTGGAGCAACGCCTGAGCCATTACCTTCGAGCGAAGCAGAACCGCACACAAGTTCTGTTGGCAGATGACCAGCGTATACGTGACAGAATCAACGAGATTCAGGCCGAGAAGATGTTACTCGAGGATGAATGTATGCTGCTCGAGAATGAGCTTGAAAGCAATCTGAGGCAACGTCTCGAAGATCGCGATGGAGAGCCACTTCTGCAGGAGCTGATGGCAGTGGAGCAAAGCAAATGTCGCCCGCTATGCGAAGCTATGCAGCTGAAACTACCACGCGAAATTCGCGACATGATCTATGAGCAAGTTGTCGGCCCCCCAGCCTGGCACAACGGCCAACATACTGTACCTGTGGTAGCATCGAAGGATCTCGGTGTCTCGGACGCATTCAAGCTTGTCAGCAATAGCATCGGTCTGTTGGCCAGCGGCGGATATGATCATTTCGGCAAGGCCACACGGCAAGAGTTGGCGGAGTACTCGTATACAAGGAGTACATTCGACTTCGGCACAGACTTGCATCTCATCAAAGCCTTTCTCAACGGAGTTGCTGCCGGTACTAGTTGCAAAGCTCTTGAGCTAGTCCGCCAGCTGGAGATCACAATCGACTGCAACGACGAGTTCGAGCCGGAAACCGAGCGACTTCTGACCCGTGCTCTTGCGGATCTTACACTGCGGATCCAGCCGGCACGATTACGAATTTACCTACACGACATCCAGGGCGTTGTGCGATACAATGACGACCGGCTCCTGATCCTACTACACAATGTCAGGCAACTGCTTCCGGACCTTCCTGGTTGGACGATCGAATTCGTTGTGCACATGGTCACGAATGACTGTCGATTATCGCGAGGATGGCAAGGATATGCATTCGAAGATATCACACCAGGGTATCACGTCAACCTGATGATACCTGGGAATACAGCTATGTCACTTAATGAGTGGTCGGACAAGTTCAGACAAGTAAGTGATGATCTTACCGTGGCATCACTATACAAGCTGACTTTGGAAACGTAGCTTCGGAAAGAGCTTGAACAGTACTACGACGATACACTGCACGAAGCAGACGACGAAGACGAAGAAGAGGATGAGGATGAGGAAGAAGACGGTACTGATGACGAGCGCGATGAATACATGCCTCTTGATAGAGATGAGCTTCTTGAAATCGAGAAAGAGTTGGGCGAGTGTCAGGAGGATACGATTATATGGCGGGCCATGGGTGCCCGATGATCTGTGGGCTCCGCTATCCAATGGGTGGCAGCTCTGTGTAGTCGCCAAGAAAGGATTACGGGCTACCTTTACTTACGAGCAAGGGCCTCGCGACTTCATGTTTTATCTTCTATCACTTGGAGACGGACTCACTTGCTAGGGGTCTGATCTTGCTCGCACTTACCCGACCACTAGTGCAGTGGCCCAATCCACTACTTATACCGAGTTCTTCGACCAGAACTCCTTCTACCCTTAACTTACAGCTTTCATCCCCCGCAGCACCCCATTGAGATGGCGCCTACTACAACAACCCCAAAAGAGATCAAACGCCTGCGCGCAAAGTGCCACGAGTGAGTTCAATCCACTCATTATGAGCAATAGCTGACGCCATACAAAGGGTACTGAAAGGAGCGAATGAGACCGACCGGGAGCAGGAAGCGTTGGATCTCGAGATGCAGTCTTTGCGAGATCGCGACCAGCTCCTGACAGAAAAGGCTTTTGCCGACAGAATCGAGGCGGCCGATGTGTTCTCGGAACTTGCGCAGATTGAGTGCTTGGAGCTCTGTGCCAAAGTCCACAAAGCTCTCCCCCGCGAGATTCGAGACACCATCTACAGCTTCGTCACTGGTGCTAAGAATGTGTACATCGCTTGCAATACACCTTTCGCCAGAAGCTGCGATGAACACGCTCAGCCCTCGAAATCACTTTCGTGTTGCGTTCCGAACAACGTCAAAGCAGCCCATTGGTGGAAGCCCGAGTACATGGGGGCACAGATGGCACGAGAGATTGGTGAGAACTACTATCGCTCCTCTCACTTCAAATTCGAGTTCACCATGACCAATGTCATCCCGTTCCGCGCCATAGACCACTTCGACCTGGGCTTCGCGCCAGTGGAGTTCATCTCAACTGTCGAGGTCACAATCAACTGCCGCGACTACCAGTTCGAGGCGATCGAGCGCGAATATAGCCATATTCCCGCCGACATACATTCACTATCTACAGACTCTGAAGAGACTGGCTGGGGATCACGGCGTTGCAGAGAAACTCCGAAGCATCTTTTCGTCGAGCTAGAGTCGCTCTTTGGTTTCAGACAAGGCACTGGGATTACTATCAATCTTTTGTCCAGGATTTGCGAGAATGTTACCTTGCTTGAGCAGCTGGAGTGGATGGCGTACACTGTCGTTCCAGTCATCTTCCCTGTTCTTCAGCGACTCAAGGATACCGGCTGTCGGGCCCGCATACTTCTCTCTGCTGAGGACGAGTGGTCAATGAGATCATTTACGTCCAAGTGGAACCCCAAATCTTCTGAGGCTATCAACCAGGACGTCCAGGAGGTACGTTTGCAGGGTCGCTGGCATTTTGCTTTCTAAGAAGCTAATATCTGCAGTATGTCAAAGTTGAACAGGACCGCCTATCGCAAGATGAGCTGGGGTTTACCGTTGTTTCTGATGAAGAGTCGGAACCTAGTACAGCGTCAACATGGGACGCCACTGCTTTCGCTGGGGAAGAGGTCACATCTGACAATGCCGACGAGGCATAGTTCTCGGAACTCTCGATGTCAAGCTGGACATTGAGGGGTGATCTTGTGGCGACGCGGCAGCGCGACTCGCAGGCCAAAGACGAAAAGTCTCCAGCTCTTCCGGTCTTTCTTATGCTACAAGGCTGAGCGGCAGCAGTTCCACTCACTCCAGTAATTCCCTCTCCCGGTCTCGAATTATTTTCTCTCATATGGATACGTTACATGGAAAAGCGAATGGAAATTTATGCGTGCAATGGTTTGGGAACGGTACCAGCAACTGGGGCGGACGAAAAAGCGATTGATGCGATTTCTTCACGATTTTCTTTCCTTACAAAAGCTCACATATCAGTCATTTCATAGTCCTATTGGTGCATTCTTCTATCAAATACGGATTTTCTCCAGATCCATCTCATGAGAAGCTTGATGACGCAATGCTCGCGCGTGAAAGCAACATCGAGCGCTAGGCAGAAACACAAGCTGCTTTCTAACTCGTTATCATGCCTACAATCTGCTGTGCGTTCTCAGTCTCAATTGCCAAATCCCACTGTACAGCTACCCACCCCCCTTCAACCAGAGCTGGTTTCCGCCATCATAAAGAGCATAGACCCTTATCCCTCTTCAGAGATATGACAATTCCACCACAGCCAGAAGAGCAAGAAAGGCAGCTCCACGAGAGGTGCTACAAGTAAGTCCCGCACGAACATCGCAATATGCGACGACTAACAGTAGCCAGCCTACTGCGCACAGAGACCAAGCTCGCACAATGGTTGATTGATGAGGATGCGCGACACGAGACTCGTAAAGCCGAGCTGCAAGCACAGAAAGATAACATCATGAACGAGGTGAATCGATGCGCACAATTAACCTGTCGACAACTGTGCGCAAAAATCTTCAAAGTCTGTCCACGCGAACTCCGCGATTACATCTACGCGTACCTCCTCCCCGACTCCCCAATCGTCCTACAGCACTGTATCCACCGCCATGGCATATGCGAGATCTGTGCCCCGGGTAGCGACATTTTGGAAAGATTCGCTCAACTCCCCAGTCATCTCAGCAACGCCGCGTACGTTACCTCGGACTTCTCCAAAGAGCTTCTCGAAACATTCTACCGCACTACTACCTTCGAGCTACAAGATCGATTCGACAAGCTAGGCGCCTTCCGAAGCATGGATAGAGGAGACTTTGGTATCATACCCGCCAACTATATCGTCAATCTCTCCATGCACATACGGTGCGAGAAGTATGACTTTGAAGGTGTAATGCCAACGCTG
>Ga0265797_10002877_pt1 | contig 28385 bp, 21 predicted proteins | sample P2T30metagenome_FD_192433 | JGI IMG/M metagenome (GOLD analysis project Ga0265797, IMG submission 192433) | Plant litter microbial communities from East Loma Ridge, Irvine, California - P2 T30 | ecosystem: Environmental > Terrestrial > Plant litter > Unclassified | place: USA: California...
CCTTTTCCGCGCAGCCGCAGGCGCGCCAGCGGCGTGCCGGTGAGGTCGTTGAAGCTGCGCCGGCACGCGCGGCAGCGGTAGCGCTGCAGGTCGTTCGCGTGGCCATGCCGGTGCCAATGTTCGCATTGGCAATGCGGGCAGCGGCGCGTGGCGCAGGTGGTGCGCTCGAGCAAGGCGAGCAGCTCGTGCAGCCCAGCCGCGGGACGCAGGGCGTCGAGCACCTTGAGCCGCTGGGGCTGGTTCAATGCGGGGAGTGCTGAGAACCACTTCGTGAAGCGCGGCGCTTTCATGGTCGTCCCTTATCGTTGGCGATACGGGTTCGACCGGGATTGCGCTCAACAGTTCAATGCTGATCCATAGTTAACGGTAACATCGCCTTTTTTTAGGCAAAACCATGACCATCCTGCACACCGAGCGCCTGCGCCTGGAACCGTTCGACGACCACCATGTCGAGGGCTTGCAGGCGCTGAACCGGCAGCCCGAGGTGATGCGCCACCTGAGCGGCCAGCCGGAAACGCCGGAACAGACCCGTGCCGGCATCGACCTGGTGAAGGGCCGCTGGGCCCAGTTCGGGTTCTCGTGGTGGGCCTTCATCGAACGCGAGACCGGACGCGTGGCCGGCGCCGGCTGTATCCAGTACCTCGGGCGCGACCCGGCCAATCCGCTGGAAATCGGCTGGCGCCTTGCGCCCGACCGCTGGGGCCAGGGCCTGGCGTCGGAAGCGGCGCGCGCGATGGCCGGCTGGGCCTTCGAGAAACTGGACGCGCCGCTGCTGGTGGCGGTCTGCAAGCCGGACAATGCCGACTCGCGCAAGGTGATGACGCGGCTCGGCATGCGCTACCGCGGCGAGGAAACCTGGTACGGCAGCCCGCACGCGGCCTACGAGATCACGCGCGCAGCCTGGCGTGCGGCGCACGGCGGCTAAGCGAGGTCCGCGATCAGCTCCAGCAGATCGGTCACGCCGATGTCCGCGCCGGCTTGCGTCAGCAGTGTGCTGGCCTGGCCGCGGTGGTGGGTCTGGTGATTGAACAGGTGCAGCAGCACGCTGCCGAAATGTGTATGCAAGGCCTGGCCGCGCGAATTCCGGTAGGCCAGGGCCTGTTCCAGGTCCGATGGCTTCAGTTCCGCCCCGAGGCCGACGATCATCGCATCCAGGCGCGTGCGCTGCGGCCAGATGGTGTCGCCCGCCAGCAAATGGTTGATGGTGCCGAGCAGGCTGCCGAAGAAGGCGCCGCGCTCGGCCCAAGCTCGGCCCCAGCTCGGCGGGCGGCAGGCGCGCCGCGGCCTCGTACAGCTTGCGGTTCATGCCGGCGTTGTAGCGTGCCGGCAGGACGATGTCGGCGCAGGTCGGCAAGCCCGTGCGCCTTCTAGGCTGTGCGCGCCGCCACCAGCGCCAGCAATGCATCCGGGCTGACCGGCTTCACCAGGTAATGGTCGAAGCCGGCGGCCAGCGCGCGCGCGCGGTCTTCGGCCTGGCCATAGCCGGACAGGCCGATCGCCAGCGGCTGCGCCGCCTTGCCGGAAGCGCGCAGGCGCGACACCACTTCCAGGCCGTCCATCCCGGGCAGGCCGATGTCGCAGACCACGACGTCGAAGTCGCCCGCCAGCATGGCGTCGAGCCCGGCCTGGCCGTCGTACGCGGTGCTGACCTTGTGGTCCTCGAGTTCGAGGAAAGCCTTCAGGGTCTCGCAGGCGTCGACATTGTCTTCGATGAGCAGCACGTCGCAGCAGCCGGCCGGGCGCGCGGCCGCGGTTTCCGGCGGCGGCGCGTTCGAGGCCAGCGCGCACAGCGGCAGGCGCACCACGAACTGGCTGCCCTGGCCAAGGCCGGCACTGTCGGCCTTGACGGTCCCTCCGTGCATCGACACCAGGTTGCGCACCACGTTCAGCCCTACGCCGAGCCCGCCCTCGGAGCGCGCCAGCGAGCGCGGGCCCTGAGTGAACAGCTCGAAGATGTGCGGCAGCACCTCGGGCGCGATGCCGGTGCCGTTGTCGCGCACCGCCACCACCACCTCGCCGGCCTCGGTCGTGACGTCGACATACACGTTGCCGCCGTCGCCGGTGTACTTCGAGGCGTTGCCGATCAGGTTGGTGAACACCTGGGTCAGGCGCACGCGGTCGCCGCGCGTGCCGGCGGGCCCGGACGGCATGTTCAGGTACAGGTGCTGGCCGCGCTCGCGGATGCGCGGCAGCACCGTCTCGAGGGCCTGGTCGATCGCGTTCGACACCGGCATCGGCTCCAGGCCGAGCGTGATCTTGCCGCTGCTGATGCGCGCGGCGTCGAGCAGGTCGTCGAGCAGGTGCGCCATGTGGTCGACCTGGCGCCGGATCACCTTGGAAAAATTCAGCAGCTGGGGCGAAGCGTCGGCCGAGCGCTCCAGCAGCGTGGCCGACATGCTGATCGGCACCAGCGGGTTGCGCAGCTCGTGGGCCAGCATGGCCAGGAATTCGTTCTGGCGCCGGTTGGTGGCCTCGGCGTCGTCGCGCGAGCCCTGGGCGTTGATGGCGGCCACCACCAGGTGCTCGTTGGCTTCGCGCAGGCGCGCGACGGTCGCTTCCAGCGCTTCCCTGCCGCGCAGCGACTCGCGCAGGCGCGTCACTTCGTCTTCGAGGCTGCCGATGTGGCGCAGCAGCGTGGCGCTGAGCGGGTCGGCGTTCAGCTGCTCCGAGCCGGACTGCAAGGAACGCTGCACCGAATTGCCTTCGTCTTCGTGGAACATTCCTCGTCTCCCTGATTGGGTTCGCTTCCGCGGGCCTCAGCGCCCCGGCGTGCGCGAGGGCGCGCCGCCGGTGAAGGTGCCTTCGACCTCGGTGGGCAGCTCGTCGACCTCGATGCCGTCGTCGGTGATGTGGTAGCGCCGCACGTCATGGCTGTGGCCGCTACCGCGCACCTTGACCACCGACATGAACTTGCACAGTTGGCCTTCGACCTCGGCGTAGCGCAGCGCCACCACCGCGTCGGTCAGGTAGGAAATGTTGGCCTGGCTGAAGCGCAGCTCCGTGAAACTGTCGTCCAGGCCGATGGTCACCAGCGCCGTGACGCCGAGATTGGCCACCACCGACAGCATGCGAAATACCGCCAGGCGCAGGTCGGCGTGGAATTCCGGGGCCATGTAGAGGCCGAATTCCGACAGCGAATCGATTACCAGGCGCTTGGCGCCGGTGCGCTGCAGGGTGTGCACCAGTTCGTCGATCAGTTCGTCGACGGTGAGGTCGAGCAGGCGGCTCTCGACCACCGCCACCTGGCCGGCCTGGGACATCGCCGCCAGCTCGGCGTTGCGCAGGCGCGGCGTGCCTTTCTCGAAGAACATGGCCACGCCTTTTTCGCCGCGCGCCACGCCCTCCTGCAGGAAGCGGGTGCAGAGGATGGTCTTGCCGGAACCGGTCGGCCCCACCACCAGCATGGTGTGGCCCTGCGGCAAGCCGCCCTGCAACATCTTGTCGAGCCCCGGCACGCCGGTGGGAATGCGCTGCGGGCCGCGGTCGATGGCATCGCCGGCCTGAGAGTCCTCGGCCAGCGGCGGCAGCACGCGCGGATAGACGCGCAGGCCGTCGCCGGTGATGCGGAAATTGTGCGAGCCTGCCAGGTGGGCGCGGCCGCGCATCTTGACCACGCGCATCTTGCGCACCACGGTGCTGTGCTCGTGGGCCTGGGTCAGCGACAGCATGCCGTCCGCCACCGTCATGATCGGGTTGGCTTCCGGGTCGGTGTGCATGTATTCGCCGATCAGGAAAGTCGTCGCCTGCCAGGTGGTCATGCGGGTGCCGAGTTCCTGGATGAAGAACTGCAAGTCGGCCACGCCTTCGTTGCCGCTCTTCGCGGTCTGCACCACCGAGCGGAAAGAATCGACGAACACCAGCGAAGGCGAGAACGCCTCGACCTCGGCCATGATGCGTTCGAGCACGCCGGAAAAATCGCCGGTGCGCAGGTTTTCGCCCAGGTTGACGTAGCGGATCGCCGGGCCGACCTTGGACACGTCGAAGAAGGAGAACTGCTGCTGGTAGCGCAGCATCTTGAGCGGGGGTTCGCCCAGCACGGTGAAGAACAGCGCGCGCCGCTCGGGGGTGGCGAGCGAAAACATGATCTGGTGCGCAAGCGTGGTCTTGCCGCTGCCGGGCGGACCGGCGACCAGGTTGAACGAGAATTCGGGCAGTCCGCCGCCGAGTAGCGTATCCAGTCCCGGCACGCCCGTGTTCAGCAGTCCCAAGGCTACTTTATCGCTCATTACTTCTGCTCCTGTTCATTCTTCTGCCCGTCTCCGCCCATTGCGTCGTGCAACAGCTGCTTTGTTAACGCTTCGCCGATCAAAGTGCCCAGCTGTGTGGTGAAAGTGTCGAGCAGCGCGGCATTCGCCGCCGCTGCCCCCTCCGGTCCTAGCTCGTTCAGGGTTCTGGTCAGGGACGCAAACAGGAGTGAAGTCGACTTGGAGGGATCGCATCCCACCAGGCCGTCGAAACGGGCGGAGGCCAGGCGCACCGCACGCCCGAACAATACGCAAAAACCGCTGTCCCCGATCAAGGGCGTGAGCTGCTCGGCCAGGCGCAGCCAGGGCTGCATCTGCGCATCGGGCGCGGGTTCTGCTCTTGCTCCTGCTCCGGTCATCGTCGAGTCGTTCCTGTTCGCCATGTCGGCTTTGCTGGGCGGCGAAGAACCCGCGCCCTTGTTCTGGTCCATGCTTGCTGATCAGCTATCGTTGTATATGTGCACGGCCCGCCGACTGGCTGGCTGATCCTCAATTATAGAGGAAGGGAGATAATTTTTATAAAAAGACAGCACGGAGGGCAAAAACATTTCATTCTGTTGTCACGCCGAAAATCCGCGCCGTTCGCGCGCCGCTGCGACATAATGCAAATTGGCAATCTTGAATTCGACGAAAACGAGGAGAGACATGAAGCACACGCTGGTCGCGGCCCTGGCCGCTGCGGGAATCCTGATGGCAAGCATGGCGGGGGCGGCGCCGGCGCACGGCGCGGCGGATGCCCGCTTCGAAAGCATCTACAAGGCCGAGTGGCAATGGCGCGTCGGCGAGCGCCTGGCGGGCGACGACAGTGCGGACAAGGGCAAGGCGCGCGCGAAGGTACGCCCAGCATTGCCGCACGTCGACGCCAGGACCCAGGCCGCGCGCCTGGTCTACTGGCAAGGCGTGCTGCGCCAGCTCGACGCCCTGCCCCAGGCCGGCCTGAGCGCGCCCGCGCGCCTCGACTACCAGGTCTACCGCGCCCAGATCGCCGCCTTTGTCGAGGAACTGCGCTTCCGCGAATACGAGCAGCCGGTGAATGCCGACAGCGCCTTCTGGACCGACGTCACCTACGGCGCGCGCCAGGGTTTTACGAGCCGTGACGATTACGCCAACTACCTGCAGCAGCTGGCCAGCTACCCGCGCTATTTCGGCGAGCAGCTCGACAACATGCGCGCCGGCCTGGCGCGCGGCTTCACGCCGCCCAAGGTGACGCTGGCCGGACGTGACGCCGCCCTCGCTTCGGTGGCCGAGGCCAAGCCCGAGGACACCGTGTTCTACACGCCGTTCAAGCGCATGCCGGCCACGATGCCGGCGGCCGAACAGGCGCGCCTGCGCGAGCAGGCCGTCGAGGCCATCCGCACCCAGGTGCAGCCGGCGTATGCGCGCGTGCTGACCTTCATGCGCGAGGAATACATGCCGGGCGCGCGCACCGTGCTGGCGGCCGAGCGCCTGCCCGACGGCAAGGCCTACTACCAGTCGAAGATCGTCGAGTTCACCACCACCGACATGAGCGCCGAGCAGATCCACCAGATCGGCCTGGCCGAGATGGCGAAGATCCGCGCCGAGATGGCCGACACCATCCGCCAGACCGGCTTCACGGGCGACTTCCCGGCCTTCCTGGCCTTCCTGCGCAGCGATCCGCGCTTCTACGCCAAGACCCCGGAAGAGCTCCTGATGCGCGCGGCCTGGGTCGCCAAGAAGTTCGACGCCAAGGCCGGCCAGTACTTCGGCTACCTGCCGCGCCAGCGCTTCGCCATCCTGCCGGTGCCGGACGACCAGGCGCCCTACTACACGGCCGGCCGCGGCGGCCCGGGCGTGTACCTGGTCAACACGTATAACCTGCCCGCCCGCGCGCTGTACAGCCTGCCGGCCCTGACCCTGCACGAATCGGCCCCCGGCCACGCCTTCCAGATGCCGGTGGCGATGGAACAGAAAGGCCTGCCGCGCTTCCGCCGCGCCTACATCTCGGCCTTCGGCGAAGGCTGGGCCCTGTACACCGAGCGCCTCGGCACCGAAATGGGCATCTACGAGACGCCCTACGAGGTCTTCGGCATGCTCAGCTACCAGGCCTGGCGCGCCTCGCGCCTGGTGGTCGACACCGGCATCCACGCCAAGGGCTGGACCCGCGCACAGGCGCAAGCCTATTTGCGCGAGAACACGGCGCTGTCGGAGCACGAGATCACGACCGAGGTCGACCGCTATATCTCATGGCCGGGACAGGCGCTGTCCTACTACCTGGGGCAGATGGCGATCATGGAAGCGCGCGCGAAGGCAGAAAAGGCGCTGGGCGATCGCTTTGATATCCGCAATTTCCACGACACCGTGCTGCAGCTCGGATCGGTGCCGCTGCCGGTGCTGAAGGAGCGGATCGACCGGTTTATTGCGGAGGGTGGGAAAAGCCCGTATCCGAAGGACACGGGCGCGTAGGTGGGCGCCCCGTGCCCGCGCGGAACGATGCGTCAGGTCAGCGGACCGCCGCAATCGGCGGGCGCCGTGGCCTATTCGAACAGCTTCAACTTCAGCTGCAGCGAAATCCCGCCATACAAGCGGTCCTTGTAGCTGGGGATGATCCCGATGTTGACGCCCACGCGCTGATAGTCATAGGTCAGCGTCGGGATGATGGCCGGGAACCAGCCGCCGTGGCGCATGTTCGGGTAGCCGTCGAAGGCGGCCAGCGCGGCGCCGATGCGCACCGGTCCGACGGCATACGGCTGCCAGATCACGCCGGCATAGTTCGACCATTCCCGGTCGCTGTTGTAGAAGCGCCCGCCCACCGCCGCCATGGTGCCGGAAAATCGGTATTCCGCGCCCAGGCCCTTGTTGTTGCCGTTCAGGTTCTTGCCGCTGTCGAAGTGGCCGGTCCAGAAGCCGGAGTCGATCCAGAACTCGCTCTTCGGTGCGGCCTCGATCTTGGTAAAGAAATCATCGGCGCGGGCCAGCGGGGTGGCCAACGGGACTGCCAAAGCCAGCAGCAGTGGCAGCTTGTTGAATACGTCGGAAATCAATCGTCCGCTCCAGGGTCGAGGTCGGGGAACATCACTTCGGTGAAACCGAAGCGGGAAAAATCGGTGATGCGCATCGGGTACAGGATGCCGAGCAGGTGGTCGACCTCGTGCTGCACCACGCGCGCATGGAAGCCGTCCACGTCGCGCCGGATGGCCTTGCCGAACTGGTCGACGCCCTCGTAGCGCAGGCGGGTAAAGCGCGGCACGCTGCCGCGCAGGCCGGGCACCGACAAACAGCCTTCGAAGCCCTCTTCCATCTCGTCCGACAAGGGCGTCAGCACGGGGTTGAGCAGCACCGTCTCGGGCACCTGCGGCGCATCCGGGTAGCGCGGGTTGGACTGGAAGCCAAAGATCACCAGCTGCAGGTTGACGCCGATCTGCGGCGCGGCCAGGCCGGCGCCATTTGCCGCATGCATGGTGTCGAACATGTCCTGGACCAGCGCGTCGAGTTCCGGCGTGCCGAAGGCGGTGACGGGTTCGGCCACACGCAGCAAGCGCGGGTCGCCCATCCTGAGGATCTCGCGAACGGCCATGGTCTTATCCCTTCAGTTGGGCCAGGAAGTCGCGGAAGCCGGCGGCGGTTTCCGGGTGCTTCAGGCCGATGGCGGCGGTGGCTTGCAGGTAGCCGAGCTTGGAGCCGCAATCGTAGCGCTGGCCGGCGTAGCGGTAGGCCAGCACGCGCTCGGCCTGCATCAGCGCGGCGATGCCGTCGGTGAGCTGGATCTCGCCGCCGCTGCCGGCGCCCAGGTCCTGCAGGTGGTCGAAGATCGCACCGCTCAGCACGTAGCGCCCGACCACGGCCAGCGTCGACGGCGCTTGGTCCGGCTGCGGCTTCTCGACGATGCCGGAGACCAGCTCCAGGTTCGGCTGGTGAGGCCTGGCGCTGACGATGCCGTACTGGCGCGTGTTCGCGCGCGGCACGTCCTGCACCGCCAGCAGGCTGGCGCCTTCCTGCGCATACAGCGCGGTCATTTGCGCCAGCACCGGCGTGCCGCCGTCGGCATCCATGAAATCGTCGGCGAGCAGCACGGCGAAAGGCTCGTTGCCCACCACCGGCCGTGCGCACAGCACCGCGTGGCCCAGGCCCAGCGGCGCCGACTGGCGGATGTAGATGCAGGTGACGTTCTTCGGAATCACCTTGCGCACCACGTCGAGCAGCTCGTGCTTGTTGTGGGCCTCGAGTTCGGATTCGAGCTCGTAGGCCTTGTCGAAATGGTCCTCGATGGCGCGCTTGTTGCGGCCGGTGATGAAGATCATCTCGGTGATGCCGGCCGCCACCGCCTCTTCCACCGCATACTGGATCAGCGGCTTGTCGACGATCGGCAGCATCTCCTTCGGCTGGGCCTTGGTGGCGGGCAGGAAGCGGCTGCCGAGGCCGGCCACGGGGAAGACTGCTTTACGGATGGGCGAAATGGGCTGCGTCATGCTGTGCTTCCTTTACGTGTGGTTGGCCAGCAGCGCCAGCAGGCCTGCCTCGTCGAGCACGGTGACGCCGAGCGCCTCGGCCTTTTCCAGCTTGCTGCCGGCTTCGGCGCCTGCCACGACATACGAGGTCTTCTTCGACACCGAACCCGACACCTTGCCGCCGGCGGCCTCGATCAGCGCACCGGCCGCATCGCGCGACATGGTCGGCAGGGTCCCGGTCAGGACAAAGGTCTTGCCCGCCAGCGTGCCTGAAGGCGCCTCGGCTTCCTCGGGCAGGGACGCCAGCAGCTCGCGCCGCAGCGCCGACAGATTCATCACCGCTTCGCGGTTGGCGTCGACCGCCATCCAGGCTTCCAGCGAGGCCACCAGGGCCTCGGGCAAGCCGAACACGCCGAACACCTTTAAAAACGCCAGGTCTTCCAGCGTGCGGCCGTCCAGCAGCTGGCGCGCGCGCGGCTCGGTGAGCCTGGGGATGCCGAGCGCGGCCAGCAGCGCCACTTCGTCGAGGCGCTCGCGCAGCGCCGCCTTGGGCGCGTGTTCGCCCTGGGGCGCGACGCCGGTGGCCAGCAGCGCGTTCAGCGCGATCCCGTTCTTTTCTTCGGCGAAGAAGTCGGCGATCGATTCGGCGACCGTGCCGCCGATGTCGGGCAGCACGCGCAGCAGCGCGGCCGGGGCGCGGCGCACCAGGGCCAGGGAGCCGAGCCAGTCGGCCAGGGTCTTGGCCGTGGATTCGCCCACATGGCGGATACCCAGCGCGAATAGCAGGCGCTCCAGCGGCGGCTGCTTGCTGGCGGCGATCGCGGCCAGCAGGTTGTCGGCCCACTTGGTCGGCACCTTGCCCTGTTTCACTGTCTCGGGCGTGGTGCCGTCGCGTTCATCCGCGAGACGCTTCATCTTCAGCAAATCGTCGAGCGTCAGCGTGTACAGATCGGCGACGCCGTGGATCAGGTTCGACTCCACCAGGCTGTCGATGTAGCGGTCGCCCAGGCCCTCGATGTCCATCATGCGGCGGCCGGCGAAATGGCGGATCGCTTCCTTGCGCTGGGCCGCGCAGGTCAGCCCGCCCGAGCAGCGCGCCACGGCCTCGCCTTCTTCGCGCACCACGTGCGAGCCGCACACCGGGCAGCTGGAAGGCAGCGTGTAGACCATCGGCTCCGGGCTCGGGCGGCGCTCCAGCACCACAGCCAGCACTTCCGGAATCACGTCGCCGGCGCGGCGTACGATGACCGTGTCGCCGATGCGCACGTCCTTGCGCCGCACTTCGTCTTCGTTGTGCAGGGTCGCGTTGGTAACGGTCACGCCGCCCACCGACACCGGCACCAGGCGCGCCACCGGGGTAATCGCGCCGGTGCGGCCCACCTGCACGTCGATCGCGGAGACGATCGTCAGCGCTTCCTCGGCCGGGAATTTATGGGCCAGCGCGAAGCGCGGCGCGCGCGACACGAAGCCAAGCGCGCGCTGGTCTTCCAGGCGGTCCACCTTGTACACCACGCCGTCGATCTCGTACGGCAGCGTCGGACGCTTTTCTCCAATGCCACGGTAGTAGTCGAGCAGGCCCGCGCTGCCCTTGACCACCGCGCGTTCCTTCGACACCGGCAGGCCGAGACGGTCGAACCAGTCCAGCACCGCGGAGTGCGACGCCGGCATCTCGGCCCCTTCCAGCAGCCCGATGCCGTAGGCGAAGAAGCGCAGCTTGCGCTGGGCCGTGATGCGGGCGTCGAGCTGGCGCAGGCTGCCTGCTGCCGCATTCCGCGGGTTGGCGAATTCTTTCTGGCCGGCCTCGCGCTGGCGTTCGTTCAGCTTCTCGAAATCGGCCTTGAACATCAGCACTTCGCCGCGCACTTCCAGCACCGCGGGAATATCGCCGCCGTGCAGGCGCAGCGGAATCACGCGCACGGTGCGGATGTTGGCCGTCACGTCTTCGCCGGTATAGCCGTCGCCGCGCGTGGCCGCCTGCACGAAGACGCCGTCCTCGTAGCGCAGGCTCATCGCCAGGCCGTCGAACTTCAGTTCAGCCGCATACGCGACCGCGCCGGCGCTTGAGCCCAGGTCCAGGCCTTCGCGCACGCGGCGGTCGAAGTTGTCGACATCCTCATCCTGGAAGCCGTTGTTCAGCGAGAGCATCGGCACCGCGTGCGTCACCTGGCTGAACTCGGGGATCGGCGCGCCGCCCACGCGCGAGGTCGGCGTGTCGTTCGATACCGCTTCCGGATGCGCCGCCTCGAGCGCCTGCAGCTCGCGGAACAGCTTGTCGTACTCGGCGTCCGGAATCGTCGGCGCGTCGAGCACGTGGTAATTGTAGATGTGCCGGTTCAGTTCCTCGACCAGCCAGGCCATGCGTTCGAGGTCATCCTGTGCTTCGCTCATGCTCGCCTCAGCTGAACAGGCGCAGCGCGCGGGTGGAGCCGGCCGGGATGTCCGACGCTTCCATCTCCTGGTAGAACTCCTTCACCTGGCCGGCGATTTCCTCCAGGCTGGCGTCGAGCAGCGGCTGCTCGAAGTCATCGACGATCGTCGCGTCCAGGCGCCCGACCAGCTCTTTCGCACAGGCGACCATGGCGCCGAAGCCGTCGCGGGCCGGGGCCACGCACGGTACGTCGAGCAGCAGGGTCAGGCGGTCGGTGCTTTCCGCGCCCATGTTCACATTGGTCGAGAGCGTAAACAGCACGCCGCCATGGCCGTCGGACATGGCGAAGCGGCCGCTCGGCCCAACGTCGAAGCCGGCGTTTTCCAGCGCGCCGATCAGGGTCGACATCGGCCAGGCGGCGCCGTTCGCTTTCAGGTTCACGCCCAGCTGGGCGTCATGGCCGGCGACGAACTTGTGCAAGGTGCGCGCCTCGCTCATCACCTCGATCATGTCGGGCACGGCCGGCTCGGCGCCGATTTCGTCGGCCACCGCGCGCAGGCGCGTGACCAGTTCCGAGTATTCCAGTTCGTTCAGGGCCGTGGTGCGCGTGGCCAGCTGCACGCCGGCCTGCAGCTCGGTATACACGCCGCCATGGACGATCGGTTCCCAGTCGCCGCTGACGGCCAGGCCGATGAAGTGGATCGGCTTGTTGCCGACACGGCGCAGTTTCAGCAGCGAAGGCAGGATCTTGTCGCCGCGCGCCGCGCCTTCCAGCGCCAGCGGGATCATGCAGTCGATCAGCGGATCGACCAGGCTCTCGGCCACTTCGGCCGGCGCCGGCGCGGCGGCCACGCTGGACGGGGCGACGCCGGCCGATGGTGCGAGTGGGGCCAGCGGCTCGTGCGTGGACGGTGCGGCGGACGATGCGGCGGCCACGGCGCCGGCGGCGGCGCCGATGCTGCCGCCAGTGGCGCCCAGGTCGAGCGCGTCGGCCGGCGGCGCGCCGAAGCTCGGCTCCATCGCCTCGGCGCCGGGCATGCCGACGTCGAGCACCGGTTCCTGGCGGTCGACGCCGACCGAACCGCTGCGCATCAGCACGTCGTCGTGGTCGGAAGCGAAGGCGCGTTCGACCGTCTTGCGCGCCTTGTATTCCTGCCACTTGTTATAGGAGATGACGCCAACGACGAATACGCCGCCGGCTGCGATCAGGCTCATTTGGAAGTCTGTCATGCTGCTTGTACCTCTTGTGCGAAGTGGGCGGCGGACTCCATGTCCACCGCCACGATGCGCGATACGCCCTGCTCCTGCATCGTCACACCGATCAGTTGATTGGCCATCTCCATGGCGATTTTATTGTGGGAGATGAAAAGAAATTGGGTATGTTCGGACATGCGCTTGACCATGCGGCAAAAGCGCTCGGTATTCGAATCGTCCAGCGGCGCGTCGACCTCGTCCAGCAGGCAGAACGGCGCCGGGTTCAGGCGGAACATGGAAAACACCAGCGCCGTGGCCGTGAGCGCCTTTTCGCCGCCCGACAGCAGGTGGATGGTGGCGTTCTTCTTGCCCGGCGGCTGGGCCATGACCTGCACGCCGGCGTCCAGGATCTCGTCGCCGGTCATCACCAGGCGCGCCTGGCCGCCGCCGAACAGGATCGGGAACAGCTCCGAGAAATGCGTGTTCACGCGCTCGAAGGTATCCTGCAGCAAATCGCGCGTTTCCTTGTCGATGCGGCGGATCGCGTCTTCCAGCGTGGCGATGGCTTCGTTCAGGTCCGCGTTCTGGGCATCGAGGAAGCGCTTGCGTTCGGTGGCGGTGGCCAGTTCGTCCACCGCCGCCAGGTTCACCGCCCCCAGCGCGGCGATCGCGTTCGTCAGGCGCGTGACTTCGCCTTGCAGGTACTGCGGTTTCAGGTCCGGGTTCAGCTTCTCGGCCAGCTGGCTTTCGTCGGCGCCGGTGGCGGCCAGCGCTTCGGCGAACTGCTCCCGGTTCAGGCGCGCGGCTTGTTCCTTCAGCTGCATCTCCGTGATGCGGTCGCGCTGCGGCTGCAGGCCGCGCTCGTTGCCCATGCGTGATTCTTCGGCGTGGCGCAGCTGCTGCGCCACCTGGTCGAGTTCATGGCGGGCGTCGGCCAGGGCGCGCTCCTGCGCCGTGCGCCGTTCGAGCAGCTCCTGCAAGCCTTCGTGGGCGGTGCCGGCTTCCAGCGCCGCCAGTTCGGACTGGCCGTTCGCCAGGCTGCCCGCCACCTGCGCCGCCTGCTGCTGGGCGGTGGCGATGCTGCGCCGCAGTTCCTCGATCTTCGCGCGGCCCGTCTTTTCGGCGAACAGCGCTTCCTGGGCGCCGCGTTCGAGGTCGCGCAGCTTGTCGCGCGCCTCGGCCAGGGCCGCCTCGCGCTGCAGGAACAGGGTCTGGCCGTCTTCGTGATTGCCCTGCAGTTCTGCCAGCTCCATGTCGAGCACCTCGAACTGTTCTTCGGCTTCCATTTTCACGTGCTGCTGCTCGGCTTCCTGGGCGCCGATTTCGTTCAAATCGAGGTCGATCTGGTGGCTGCGCTGGTTGAAGCGCGCCTCGACTTCGCTCTGGCGCACCACCTCGATCTGCAGCGCATGGACTTCGCGCGTGAGCGTCCCGACGCGGGTGCGCGCATCCTGCAAGCGGCGCTGCAAGTCGGTGACGGCGGCGTCGGCGCGGGTGGCGCGCGAACGCGCTTCGTCGAGCAGCAGGGCTTGCGCGCGCAACTGCCTGGCGGTGTTGTCGATGTCGTGCTGGCGGCCGAGCATGCCGTCCTGCTCGGCGTCGGGTGCGAAGAAGCGCACGCTCGACGGCGACACCATGTGGCCCTGGCGCGTCACGAACGCCCCGCCCTGCGGCAGGCGCGCGCGCTCGGCAAAGGCGGTGGCCGCGTCCTCGGCCACGAACACCAGGTGCAGCCAGTCGTTCAGGACGCCGCGCAGGCCGGGATCGTTCAGCTTGAGCAGGTTGGCGAAGGGCTTCAGGCCAGGGGCCTCGGCCGCAGCGGGCGCGCTCGGCGCCGGCGAGTACAGGGCCAGGCGCGCCGGCGGCGCATCGTTCAAGAAGGCCTTGGCCCAGTCGATATTCGATACCTCCAGGGCGCCGGTGCGTTCGCGCAGCACGGCTTCGAGCGCGGTCTCCCAGCCCTCTTCCACCTGCACCTGCTGCCACAGGCGCGGCAAGCCGCCCAGCTCGTGCTTTTGCAGCCAGGGCGCGACCTTGCCCTGGGTTTGCACGCGTTCCTGCATGCTCTTCAGGGCCGACAGGCGCGCTTCCAGCTTGGCGTTGGTGCCGGCCTCCTGCTGGACCTGGGCGTGCGCCTCGCGGCGCTCGGCTTCCACCGACTCCTGGCGCTCGCTTGCCTCTTCCTGCACCATGGTCTGCTCTTCCAGCGCCTGCTGCTTTTCGTCGAGCTGCAAGCGCAGGTTGGCCAGGTGGCTGCTGTCCGGCGGGCTGAGGGCGTTCTTTTCCTGCTGCAGGCGCTCGCGGCGCGTGGCCAGGCTGGTGAGGATGTTCGACGCGTTGCGCCCATGCGCCGCGGCCAGCTCGATACGCTGCTGGATCTGCATGATGCGCGCGCGCGATTCTTCGGCCTTGCGCTGGGCTTCGCGCCAGGCGGTGTCGAGTTCGGGCAGGCGTTCGCCGGCCGCTTCCACCGCGATCTGCGCGCCTTCCGCACGCGCCGCCAGCTCCTCGACGTTGAAGCTGGCTTCCTCGATCTGCTCTTCGTATTCGGCAGCCTGCGCCAGCCAGCCGTCGCGCTGCGCGGTGAGCGTGCCGAGCTGGTTCTGCAGGCGCGTGCGCGACTCGATCACGAACTTGATCTGCGCTTCCAGGCTGCCGATCTCGGAGTTGGTCGCGTACAGCGCCCCTTGCGCCGTGTGCAGGCGGTCGCCCACCGCGAAGTGGTGCTGGCGCAGGTGTTCGAGTTCGAGTTCGACGTTGCGCAGCGTGGCGGTCTGCTCTTCCAGACTGGTCTGCGCTTCCTCCATCTCGCGGAACCAGCGCTTCTGTTCGGTCTCGGCTTCGTTCTTGCGCAGCAGCCAGAGCAGCTTCTGCTTTTCTTCCTGGTCGGCTTGCAGCTGGTGGAAGCGGTTCGCCACCGCCGCCTGCGCTTCGAGCTTTTCCAGGTTGGCGTTCAGCTCGCGCAGGATGTCTTCCACGCGCAGCAGGTTTTCGCGCGTGTCGGAGAGACGATTCTCGGTCTCGCGGCGCCGTTCCTTGTACTTCGAGACGCCGGCCGCTTCTTCGAGGAAGACGCGCAATTCTTCCGGGCGCGATTCGATGATGCGCGCGATCATGCCCTGGCCGATGATGGCGTAGGCGCGCGGGCCGAGGCCGGTGCCGAGGAAGATGTCCTGGATGTCGCGCCGGCGGACCGGCTGGCTGTTGATGTAGTAGGTCGAGGTGCCGTCGCGCGTGAGCGTGCGCTTGACGGCGATCTCGGCGTACTGGCCCCACTGGCCGGCGGCCTTGCCCAGGCTGTTGTCGAACACGAGTTCGACCGAGGCGCGGCCCGAGGATTTGCGGTGGGTCGAGCCGTTGAAGATCACGTCCTGCATCGACTCGCCGCGCAGTTCCGACGCTTTCGATTCGCCCAGCACCCAGCGTACGGCATCGATGATGTTCGACTTGCCGCATCCATTCGGGCCAACCACGCCGACCAGTTGCCCAGGTACCTGGAAATTGGTGGGATCGACGAAAGACTTGAATCCCGACAATTTAATTGAAGATAGTCGCACCTTGCTTCGGCTATTCGGGAATCGATGAAAGCCGCATCATACCATTTGTTGCTTGCTTTTCGGCCAAGTTTGCGGCAGGTGCGAAACGGTGGAAAGCGACACGCTTGAGCGTCGCTGGCGGATCAGCCCGGGCCCTGGAAATTGCGGTACAGGGCAATAGCCGCAACCGTCGCCAGCAGGAGCAGTTTCAGGCAGGCGATCACCCTGGCGCGGCGCGGCGCAGAACGCCCCGGGCGGCTCGCTGCCAGGGCAGCCTCGCGGTCGTCGGGATGCAGGTAGCACTCGTCGAGGCTGCGGAAGGTCTCGAAGTCGTCGTTGCGCACGCGCGCGCCGAGCAGCCGCGCCAGTTCGATCATCGCTTCCAGCAGGCGCTCGTCGGGATTGCGCGCCCACAGAGCGTCGGGTTCGCACACGATGCATTCGCGCGCGTCGTCGAGGGCGGGCATGACGATGTGCTCGCCTTCGCCCCCGGGCAGGAAGGCCAGCTTGCCGCCCATGCCGGCGAGGGCACGCTCGATCTCGGGGCGATGAATCGGTATGGTCTTGCCGGACAAGGTGCGCAGGATACGAACGTGATGGCCCATGGTTTTCTTGATTGGGATCGGAAGGCGATTGTAGCAAGGCATGCATAGGCTGACGCAGGCAGGCTCGCCCAAACCGGGCAGTCGAAGGCAGCCCAGCGCCTGGCAGCAGGCTATGCCGATCCGGCCAACGGTCCCGACATGGCCGCCGCCCTCTGGTGGGGGCGGCAGGGACACGGCTTGCGGCTATCGTATTGCGCCGTTAGCAAAGAGGCGGCGGACGACCCGGATCGCTTCGTCGCCGAACTGGGCGCCTGGCCTGCGTCGCGCCTTGCCGCATGCAACTACATCGTCGGCGTCATGTCCACGGTCGCGGCCGAAGTGGTGTTTCCGGAACGTGCTGGTGACTTCGCCCTCGGCGGCAACCTGGACCTGCGCTTTGTTCCCAGCACCGCGACGTTCGCGGTCAAGATGGGCGAGGCGCAAGATTACGCCATGCTCGGCGTGCTGGACGGCGACGCGCTGCGTTTCCGTCACACGAAAGACAAGACCGGGGTCTTCGAAAAAGCGGTGAACGATGTGGCTACCCGTGCCCTGGCGCGCTATCCGCAGCCGCCCGGCATTCCTGCCGGGATCACGCTGGACATGCAGTACAACTTCAGCATCCACCACCGCTAGCAGGCCGATGCGCGGCTAGCCTGCCGCGCGCTTCGGCCCCGGGTCGTTGACGGCTTCCTGCATCGCTTCGGTCAGCACGCGGCCGACCACGCCTTCGACGGCCAGCACGCGGATGCTGCCGCAGCGCACCGCTTCGACCAGCTTTTCGGCCGGCAGCGAGAACGATTCCTGGCGCGCCGCGCCCGAGAAGATGAAGAGCGTACGCAGCGGGCTGACCCAGGCCAGCTTGACCTTGCGCACACTGCCGCCGCGCTCCCTGAACTCCAGGCGCATACCGCGCTCCAGCTCATCGACAGTACTGATTGCCGTGTCCTTTGGTGCTGCGTCGTCCTGTGTCCGCTGGTCGTTTGCCCGCTCCACGCCTGCCGGCCCGCCGAGCGCGCGCTGCTCCTGCTCGCGCTCCTGCTCAATGCTGGCCTGCTCCAGGGCGATGCGGCGCAGGGCGTCCTGCTGGGCCGCCTCCACCGCCAGTTCCAGCTGGCGCTCGGGCGAGAGTTCGATCGGCGCACGCACGATCTGCAGATGGCATTCGGCCAGCTCGGCAAAGAATTGCAGGCGGTCCGCATCCTGCCACTTGATAGCGTCCAGCCACTTGTTCAGGGCGGTCAGCAGCGGCGGCAGCTTGGCAATCAGGGCCTTGCGTTGCTCCTGGGTCGCCTTCGGTTTCACGGTCCAGATCAGTTCGTCCATGGTCTGGGTGGCGTTCTCCACGGCGCCGGGGCGTTCCTCGTCGATCATGTAGGCAAACGTCAGCACGTCGACCCAGCGCTTGTCGAGGAAAGCCGACACCGTGGCCACCAGTTCGCCGTCGCCCAGGCGCAGCGCCACGGCGTTGCGCGCCGAGCGTCCAGCCACGGTCTGTTTTTCGAGTCTGGTTGCGCGGGCGATCGGCTGGGCGATGGCGGCTTCGGCGGCGCGCTCCTCGGCGGCCAGCTGGGCTTCGACCTCGGCCACCGCCTCGGCAAAGGCTTGCGGCTCGGCGCCGGGTTCGCCGCCCGTGCGGCCGATGCGGTCGACGCCGCGGCGCATCGCCTGCAGCACCGGGTCGTCCGGCGCCTGGCGCTGCTCCCAGCCCATGCGCGACAGCAGGTCGATCATGCGCCGCGCCGGGTGCGTTTCTTCGAAGAAGAAGTTTTGGTCGAGCAAGGCGGCTTTCAGCACCGGCACTTGCAGGAAGCGGATCAGTTCGCGCGTTTCGAGCGGGATGTTGTCGTCAAGCAGAACCGTTTCGAAGATACGCGACAGCAGATCGAGCGTGTTTTCCTCGCCGCGCGACAGGCTGCCCTGGGGCAGGCTTTGCTTCAGGCGCGGCAGGTAGAACACCTGGTGCGGGGCGCTGGCGGGGTGGCCGGCCTGCGCCGTACTTGCTAGGTCCACGCTGCCGACTGCGGGCAAGCCCGGCTGGGCCGGCTGCAAGGAGGCGAGCAGGTCGAGCAAGGAGGCCGGCGCGGCCCCGGCAGCCGGCATCCCGGCCAGCGTAGCGCCCCCGATGCTGGGGGCATGCACGCCGGCTGGCGCAGACACGAAGCCCGGCGCTGCCGGCACGCCTGGGCCGGCAAGCGGGACCACGAAGCCAGGGACAGTGGCGCCGCCGTTGACGGCTGGCATGGCCAGGCCGGCCTGGACGAACTGCACGGCAACGGCAGCGCCAGCCGACGCCATCGACGCCACGCCCTGCCCGGCCGATACCGGCACGCCGCTTTGCGCCTGCCCCGTCGGTGCGCCCGACTGTGCGCCCATTTGTACGCCCGTGGTCGCGGCATTCGCACCGGCTTGCGGCGGCATCAAGGCGCCAGCCTCCTGCGGAACGGCAGGCAGGGCCGGCGCAGCCACCACAAAGCCCAGCGCCGAACTCGGACGCCAGCCGCTGCCTTGGGGCATGTTCGGCAACTCGGGAATCAGGGGCAAGGCCGGCTCGCCGTCGGCGCCGCCCAGCAGGTTGCGCAATTGCTGGGCCAGCGCGGCGTCCATGCCCGAGCGCTTGCTGCGGGCGGTGTCCGTGGACTTGCTGATATGGAAGCGTTCACGCGCCTGCTTGTTGCGGGCACGCAGTTCCTTGTCGGCCGCGTCCAGCAACTCGCCGAGGTCGAGGAAAAGATCCGGCCTCAGCAGCGGCAACAGCAAATCGTGGGACCCGGCGTCCGGCTCGAAGGCGCACCAGGCTTCGTGGACGGCGGTGAGGAACAGGTCCGGGCGCAGCGGATTCTGCGCAGGGCGCAGCACGTCGCGCCCGAGCAGCAGGCCAAGACGCACGCAGATGCTGGCCAGCACTTCGGAATGGGCGATCTCGAAGGGCCGGCACAGCGCGCCAAAGGCGACCTTGCTGTCCATGACTTCGATCGGCACGAGGCTCAGCGAGTCGAGATCGGCATCGGGTTTGCTGGCCGGCGCCAGCTCCTCGGCCGCGGCGGCGAGATGGCGCGCCAGGGCTTCGCTCGCCAGGTGGATGAAGGCGTAGGAATTGGTTTTGAGCAGGTTGCCGGCGCGGGTGCGGCGGTAGGCGGACTGGGCGTCGTCGCCGGCCGTGGTCAGGTCGAGCAGGACGCTCACCAGGCGCGTGACCATGCCGCCCAGCTGCTCGCCGGCGCCGCGCGCCGCATTGCGGGCGAGCTCGGCCACGACCTCGCGCGCTGGCGTTGCGGGTTGGATTTTGCTGGATGTCTCGGTGGTAGCTTGAGCCATGGTGTTGATTCCTTCGGCGTGGGGGCGCCGCTCCTGCCATTGTTGCACATTATTGCCACATGGCAATAGCCCATTTACATATTTCCCGGCGTTGCAGACGCCTCCTGTGGCGTCCTGCGTTGCTAGCGGCCGAGAATATCTTAACGGCAGGTTTTCTGTTGAGCTTGAACAAATTCGGCGCATTTCCTTTCCATAACATTGCTAGGTTCCTCCTTCCGCCATCTCTCTTATTTGTCCAGGAGCGCCCATGAAGACCCTTCGCCAGCTCGACAGCAGAATCAAGATCCACCTTGCCTTTGCCCTCTTCTTCCTCTTGTATGCGCTTGAAATCGTGCAGCTGGGCGCGCAGGACGGGCGCCCGCTCCTGCACCTGGGCGTGCTGGGTCCGCTCGGCCTGGGCCTGGGCCTGGCGCTCGGCTTTTCCAGCTGGCTGGCCGACGACACGCAGCGCGCCCTGCGCGAGGCCGGCGCCCTGGCGCAGCGCCTGGCGGATGGCGACCTGCGCGTGCGTGTCGATTCTCCTCAGCACGGCGAAGGCGGCAAGCTGATGGCGGCCATGGCGGCGCTGGCGCTTAAACTCGCCAGCGTGGTAAAGGAGGTGCGCGCCGGGGCCGAAGGCATCGGTACGGGCACCGGAGAGATTGCCACCGGCAATATGGATCTGTCGGCGCGGACCGAGCAGCAGGCCGCCTCGCTCGAGGAAACAGCCTCGTCGATGGAAGAATTGACGGCGACCGTACGCCAGAACGCCGACCATGCGCACGAAGCGAGCCGGCTGGCGGTGTCGGCGTCGGAAGTGGCGGTCAAGGGCGGCCAGGTGGTGGCGGACGTGGTCGGCACCATGGCCTCGATCAACGATTCCTCGAAGCAGATCAGCGAAATCATCGGGGTCATCGACGGCATCGCCTTCCAGACGAATATCCTGGCCCTGAACGCGGCGGTGGAGGCGGCGCGCGCCGGCGAGCAGGGGCGCGGCTTCGCCGTGGTGGCCTCGGAAGTGCGCAGCCTGGCCCAGCGCTCGGCTGCGGCAGCCAAGGAAATCAAGGCCCTGATCGACGATTCGGTGGCCAAGGTCGATGCCGGCACCCAGCTGGTCGACAAGGCCGGCAAGACGATGGAGGAAGTGGTGAGCAGCGTGAAGCGCGTCACCGACATCATTGCCGAGATCGCCGATGCCAGCGTGGAGCAGACCGCCGGCATCGAACAGGTGAACGGGGCGATCGCGGCGATGGACCAGGCCACCCAGCAGAACGCGGCCCTGGTCGAGGAATCGGCGGCGGCGGCCACGGCGGTACGCGAGCAGGCGGCGGCGCTGGCGCGCGCAACAAGCGGCTTCGTGCTGGCGAACGACACGCCTGCCCCGGCCGCCCCGGCCAGGGAAAAGCTGTCGGACAAATTCCTAGCGCCTGCTGCGGCGAAGCTGGCCGGCAAGCCCCGCCTGGCAGCGGCAGCGCCCCGCCCTGCCCCTGGCGCCAAACCCAAAACCGGCAAATCGGCGCCAGCTACACCAGCAGCACCACGCGCATCGGCCAAACCGGACGCCGATTGGGAAGAGTTTTAAACAAAACGCGCGAATTACATTGACGTATTTGAGGATGCGCTTATTTTGAATATGTAGGAGTTTCCCCTACACGGGCTCAGGCGGTCATCCGATACCTCTTCCACGGCATGGGTCGCATGATGGCGCTACCGAATTGACTGCTCATTGAACGCAGTAGTTTGGCGAGTGACGTATTTCTCTACATTGAAAGGAAATAATCATGGCCTCGAATCAAAACAAAGGTACGCAAGGCGGCACCCCTGAGCAACATGCGGCAGCTGGCCGCCAAAGCCACAAGAACGACGCAAACAAGCAGTCCGGTTCGGGCTCGGGTTCGCGCTCGGGCTCGACGGCGGGATCGGGAGCGGGCACCCGCGGCGGCACGCCTGAACAGCATGCCGCAGCCGGCCGCCAGAGCCACAAGAACGACGGCAACAAGCAGTCGGGCTCGGGTTCCGGTTCGCGTTCGGGCTCCAGCTCGGGCAACAGCATGCGCAGCGACGCATCCGAACAGAACCTCGAACTTGGCCGCCAGAGCAGCAAGGGCAGCAAGAGCAAGCGCTGATCCGCTGGTCCGACGCCCCTTGAAGGGCGACCAATAAAAAGCCTGGCGCAATACAGCCCAGGCTTTTTTTATTATCTGCACGAATGAACCAATTGGCCGAAACCATCGGTTATTTGCATAATGCGATCACGGTGCAAATAGTGTATTGCCGGGTTAACCCGACTGCAAATACTATTTGCACTGCCGCCTCCATCGATTAATACAATACGGCCTTTATCAATCGAGCTCAGATATTGCGCAGGATCGCGCCTTTTGGCGGCGCAAAATCGGCCACGTCGTCGATCATGCGCGCGGTTTTCGCATCGCGCGCATTCAGGTGCAGGTCGGAATACTGGTGGATCGCCCACTGGTCCGGCGACAGCTCGATGTGACGCCGCAAGATCGACTCGGTACGCGCGTCGTCGGCGCGCAAACCCTCGACGATGATGTTGAGCGCATCCGGCCGCGAACCCGGCGAGGCCGTAGCGTGCGACTTGTGCACCATGAAACGCGCCGTGTCGCTGGCATAGCGCCGGCTGCCCGACAGGTACATGATGACGGCAATCGAGGCCACCGCCCCGCCGTTGTACATCACGAACTCGATCGGCGACTTCGACATGAAGTTGTACAGGCACAGGCCGTCGCTGACGTAGCCGCCGTTCGACTGCACCAGCACGTGGGCCGTCTCGATACCGTCTTCGGTCATATGGCCGACCGCCTCGAATACCCGGTGCACCATGTCGCTGTTGACGTCGCCAGACAGCGTGAACCAGGCTTCCTTGTCGTGTTTGGTTTGATCTTCGCTCATAGTCTTTTTCTACCTGCAAAGTGTGAAGCCTAGTTTAACAAATCGAGGAAAAAGCCTGCGCGCATGCCCGCCAACGGTGCGCGCCCCCTCCTTTCATTGACAGCAACGTGAGCCTCGCATATTCTCCACAGTCTTGATCGGGAGAGCGCAGTTCACGCTGCCGCCGAAGGGGCATCACCCAAAAACTCTCAGGCAAAAGGACCGGTCAGGGGACGGCGCGCACGGCGCACCGGACCAACTCTGGAGAGCGGCCAGCAACCCTGGCCCACCGAAGGGGCAGGCGGATTTCCGCTATCTCTCAGGTACCAAGGACAGAGGGGCGCGCAGCAGCGTACGGCCGTTCGAACGGCGTGCGCGGCCGCTCCCTTATATATCTGCCCAGAGGATTCCATGACGCTCCAAGCGACCCCGCTCAATTCCGCACACCGCGCCGCCGGCGCCAAGATGGTCGACTTCGGCGGCTGGGACATGCCGGTCAACTACGGTTCGCAGATCGAAGAGCACCACGCGGTGCGTACCGACGCCGGCATGTTCGACGTCTCGCACATGTGCGTGGTCGACCTCGAGGGCGCCAATGCGCGGTCCTTCCTGCGCGGCCTGCTGGCCAACAACGTCGACAAGCTGCAAGTGCCGGGCAAGGCCCTGTACTCGGCCATGCTGAACCCCGAGGGCGGCGTGATCGACGACCTGATCGTCTACTTCTTCCGCGAAGACTGGTTCCGCCTGGTCGTGAACGCCGGCACCGCCGAGAAAGACGTCGCCTGGATGCGCCAGCAAAACGACGCGACCAATAGCGGCTTGAGCATCACCCCGCGCCGCGCCGGCCTGATCGACAACGACCAAGCCATCGCCCTGGTTGCCGTGCAGGGCCCGAACGCCCGCGCCAAGGTCTGGGAAGTGCTGCCGCAGACGCAAGCCGCGTCGGAAGCCATGAAGCCCTTCAATGTCGTGATCGTCCCGGACACCGCCTTTGGCGAAGCCATGGTCGCGCGCACCGGCTACACCGGCGAAGACGGTTTCGAGATCGGCGTGCCGGCCACCCAGGTCGAAGCGCTGTGGAACGCCCTGGTGGCCGCTGGCGTCAAGCCGGCCGGCCTCGGCGCGCGCGACACCCTGCGCCTGGAAGCGGGCATGAACCTCTACGGCCAGGACATGGACGACAGCGTGAACCCGCTCGACGCCGGCCTGGGCTGGACGATCGACCTGGTGTCGGAACGCGACTTCATCGGCAAGGCGGCGCTGCAGGCCAAGGGCCAGCAGGCGCAATTCGTCGGCCTGATCCTGCGCGAAAAAGGCGGCATCCTGCGCGCCCACCAGAAGGTCATCGCCGCATCCGGCGCCGAGGGCGAAATCACCAGCGGCACCTTCAGCCCCAGCATGCAGCAGGCGATCGCCCTGGCGCGCGTGCCGATGGACGTGCAGGTCGGCGACACCGTGCACGTCGAGATTCGCGACAAGAAGCTGGCTGCCTCGGTCGTCAAGCTGCCTTTTGTCCGCAACGGCAAAGTGCTGGCTGTTTGACCCCCGCGACACACGATTTATAATTCCGCACCATCCCAACCAGGAGTTTTACATGAACATTCCAGCCGACCTGAAATATACCGAGTCCCATGAGTGGGTCCGCCTCGAAACCGACGGCACCCTGACCGTCGGCATCACCGAGTACGCGCAGGACGCACTGGGCGACATCGTGTTCGTCGAACTGCCGCAGGTCGGCAAGTCCTTCACCGCCGGCGACGATGCCGCCGTCGTGGAATCGGTGAAAGCCGCCAGCGACATCTACGCGCCGGTTTCGGGCACTGTCACCGCCGTCAACCAGCCGGTTGCCGACGCGCCGGACTCGATCAACAGCGACGCCTACGGCGCCTGGCTGTTCAAGCTGCAGCCAACCGACGCGAATGCGATCAACGGCCTGCTGGACGCCGACGCCTACGGCAAGACCACCGACAACTGATTGTCGCCAGGGGACGGCTCGGCCGTCCCTTTTCGTATCGACACGCGCATCACGATCTCCGTCGTACCTGTTCCCTACCCCGGCGCCACCGCGCCAGCACCTTCTCTTGGCCTCTACCATGACCCGCACCAGCCTCCTTGACCTCGAAGCACGCGATTCCTTCATTCCGCGCCACATCGGCCCATCGGAATCCGAACAGGCAGCCATGCTGTCGACCCTCGGCTACGACACGCGCGAAGCGCTGATCGACGCCGTCGTTCCCGCCAACATCCGCCGCAAGGACACGCTGGACCTGGGCCAGTTCGTACAGCCGCGCAGCGAAGAAGAAGCACTGGCGACCCTGAAAGCGCTGGCCTCGAAGAACAAGGTCATGAAGTCGATGATCGGCCAGGGCTACTACGGCACCCATGTGCCGAAGGTCATCTTGCGCAACATCTTCGAAAACCCGGCCTGGTACACCGCCTACACCCCCTACCAGCCGGAGATTTCGCAAGGCCGCCTGGAAGCGATCCTGAACTTCCAGCAGATGATCACGGACCTGACCGGCATGGGCATCGCCAACTCGTCGATGCTCGACGAAGGCACCGCCGCCGCCGAAGCCATGACCCTGATCCAGCGCGTCGGCAAGTCGAGCTCGAAGGTGTTCTACGTGGCCGAGGACGTGCTGCCGCAGACCCTGGAAGTGATCCGCACCCGCGCCACGCCGATCGGCGTCGAAGTGCGCAGCATCGCGCCAGGCGACATCGAAAAGCTGGAAGACACCTGCTTCGGCGTGCTGCTGCAATACCCGGGCGTGAACGGCGAAGTGCGCGACTACCGCGCCGCCTGCGAACACCTGCACGCGATGGGCGCCATGGTCGTCGTGGCTGCCGACCTGCTGGCCCTGACCCTGCTGGCCGCGCCAGGCGAATGGGGCGCCGACGTGGTCGTCGGTAACAGCCAGCGCTTCGGCGTGCCGCTCGGTTTCGGCGGCCCGCACGCCGGCTACCTGGCCACGCGAGACGAATACAAGCGCTCGATGGCCGGCCGCCTGGTGGGCGTGACCGTCGACGCGCAAGGCAACCAGGCCTACCGCCTGGCGCTGCAGACGCGCGAACAGCACATCCGCCGCGAAAAAGCGACCTCGAACATCTGCACCGCGCAAGTGCTGCTGGCCGTGATGGCCGGCATGTACGCGGTGTACCACGGCCCGCAAGGCCTGAAGCGCATCGCCCAGCGCGTGCACCGCCAGGCCGTGATCCTGGCCGCCGGCCTGCAGTCGCTCGGCTTCGAGCTGGCCAACGCCACCTTCTTCGACACCCTGACCGTGCGCACGGCCGATGCCGACGCCTTGGTCGGCGCCGCAGCAGCCCAGGGCATCAACCTGCGCCGCGTCGACGGCACCCACGTCGGCATCTCGCTCGATGAGACCACCACCCGCGACGACCTGGCTGCGCTGTTCACGATCTTCGGCAACGGCACCCAGGTTGACCTGGACGCCCTCGACGCCGATGCAGGCGACGCCTTCCCGGCCGCGCTGGCCCGCAGCTCGGCCTATCTCACGCATCCGACCTTCAACCGCTACCACGCCGAGCACGAGATGCTGCGCTACCTGCGCTCGCTGGCCGACAAGGACCTGGCGCTCGACCGCACCATGATCCCGCTCGGTTCGTGCACCATGAAGCTGAACGCGACCTCGGAAATGATCCCGGTCACCTGGCCCGAGTTCTCGAACGTCCACCCGTTCGCGCCGCAAGACCAGACCGTCGGCTACCGCGAGATGATCGACCAGCTCGAAGCCATGCTGTGCGCCGCCACCGGCTACGCCGCGATTTCGCTGCAGCCGAACGCCGGCTCGCAGGGCGAGTACGCGGGCCTGCTCGTCATCCAGAAGTACCATCAAGCGCGCGGCGAAGGCCACCGCAACGTCTGCCTGATCCCGTCGTCGGCGCACGGCACCAACCCGGCATCGGCCAGCATGGTCGGCATGAAGGTCGTGGTCACCGCCTGCGACGAGAACGGCAACGTCGACCTGGCTGACCTGAAGGCCAAGGCTGAGCAGTACAGCAAGGACCTGGCCTGCGTGATGGTCACCTACCCGTCGACCCACGGCGTGTTCGAAGAAGGCATCCGCGAACTGTGCGAGATCGTGCACGCGCACGGCGGCCAGGTGTACGTGGACGGCGCCAACATGAACGCGATGGTCGGCGTGGCCGCGCCGGGCGCCTTCGGCGGCGACGTCAGCCACCTGAACCTGCACAAGACCTTCTGCATCCCGCACGGCGGCGGCGGCCCGGGCGTCGGTCCGATCGGCGTCGGCGCCCACCTGGCCCCGTTCCTGCCGAACCAGCTGTCGACCGGTTACGTGCGCAACGAACAAGGCATCGGCGCAGTGAGCGCGGCTGCCTACGGTTCGGCCTCGATCCTGCCGATCTCGTGGATGTACATCGCGATGATGGGCGCCGAGGGCCTGACCGCCGCGACCGAAGTGGCGATCCTGAACGCCAACTACATCGCGCGCCGCCTGGCGCCGCACTACCCGGTGCTGTACACCGGCCACGACGGCCTGGTGGCGCACGAGTGCATCATCGACCTGCGTCCGCTGCAGGACAAGACCGGCATCTCGAACGAAGACGTGGCCAAGCGCCTGATGGACTTCGGCTTCCACGCCCCGACCATGAGCTTCCCGGTGCCGGGCACGCTGATGATCGAGCCGACCGAGTCGGAATCGAAGGCGGAGCTGGACCGCTTCATCGAGGCGATGATCACCATCCACGCCGAGATCGTGAAGGTCGAGCGCGGCGAGTACGACAAGATGGACAACCCGCTCAAGGGCGCCCCGCACACGGCCGAGGTGGTGACTGCAGACGACTGGCAGCACACCTACACCCGTGAAGTGGCCGCCTTCCCGGTGGCGTCGCTGCGCAAGAAGAAGTACTGGCCGCCGGTGGGCCGTGCGGACAACGTGTACGGTGACCGCAATCTGTTCTGCGGCTGCGCGCCGATCAGCGATTACGAGTGATGTGATTCGCCGTAGGTAACCGAAGCCCCGCCGCGTGCGGGGCTTTTTTTATTCGAAGCCGGGAACCGCGACCGTACGGTGGGCACTCCGTGCCCACGCGGTTACGTGCGTATCCTTTGGCTGGCGGCGGCGACTGTTCGCCCCGCGGCTCAACCACCGTTGCGAACGCTAACGAGGCGCTTTTTCGAACGCCGCGAAGGCGCAAGCGTTTCGATGAAACAGGCGCCCACAATGATCATCGTTCCGCGTGGGCACGGGGTGCCCACCCTACGGATTTGGCGATAACGATCATGGCGAGCACACCGTCGGCACGGCCAACCTGCCTGCAACTCAATCCCGCCGCGACGCCAGATGCAAATGCGGCCGCGGATGGCGCCTGCGCTCGGCAGCCACCTCCAGCGCCCCATCCTGCGTCACCAGCCGCGACCAGGTCTTCACCGCACCCGGCTTGGGGTCAGGCGACGGCGCAGCAGCAGGCTCGCCCGCCGCCACCTCATCCAGCCGGAACGCCGACACCGCCCGCGACAGCGTCAATGCCTGCATCTGCAAGGTGCGCGCCGCATCGGCCGCCTCTTCCACCAGCGTCGAGTTGCGCTGCGTGACCTGGTCCATCTGCACGATCGCCTGGTTCACTTCATCCAGCCCGCTGGCCTGCTCCAGGCTGGCCGAGCTGATCTGGCTGACGATGTCCCCCACCTGCTGCACCGACATCGCGAGCGTCGCCATGCTGCTGCCGGCCTGGGCCGCGCAGGCGGTGCCGCCCTCGATCTCGGCCACCGACTGCGCCACCAGTTCGCGGATCTCACGCGCCGCGCCGCCGACGCGCAGCGCCAGCGAGCGCACCTCGCCCGCCACCAGCGCAAACTCGCGCCCGCCGTCGCCCACGCG
>Ga0265797_10002879_pt1 | contig 28362 bp, 17 predicted proteins | sample P2T30metagenome_FD_192433 | JGI IMG/M metagenome (GOLD analysis project Ga0265797, IMG submission 192433) | Plant litter microbial communities from East Loma Ridge, Irvine, California - P2 T30 | ecosystem: Environmental > Terrestrial > Plant litter > Unclassified | place: USA: California...
AGTGTGATCCTGCTACTGGCACTGGGCCTGGTCGCCCCGCACCTGGTGGGCTGGTCGGCGCTGAGCGCGATCTCGATGAGCAGCATGGTCATGGCCTGGCACCGCGCCGGCCGCTATTTCGGCAGCTAACCCTCACATGAGGGTCAGAGTAGAATTATTGGCCAATATCTTCTAAGTATTTGCCGGTCGCCTCTTTCTACTGACGAGCTTGGCTAACGCGCCGAATAATGAGGGTCAGAGTAGAATTATTTTTCAATTGATTTACAAAAATTGTCAAATAATTCGACTCTGACCCTATTTATTTTGGCGCCATGATAGCGCTAATCCGCGATGGGAAAATTCCTTATCTAATCATATTAATTCAACGAAACAAAACAGCGAACTGATCCGCTTATAAATAATGAGGGTCAGAGTAGAATTGCGGAGCAACTATCAAAGTTGTCAAAAAATTCGACTCTGACCCTAATTATAAAGAAACATCTTGCAAATTAATTAGGGTCAGAGTCAAATTAATTTGCAATTGATTTACTGAAGTTGTCAAACAATTTTACTCTGACCCTAATTAAAGGGGGAGGGTGGCGAGCGTGAGCGTGGCGCGCAGGCCGGGGGCGTTGTCGTTGAGGGTGAGGGTGCCGCCGTGGAGGCGGGCGACGGCGGAGACGACGGACAGGCCAAGGCCGACGCCCGGTGTGCCGCGGCTGGCGTCCATGCGGTAGAAGCGCTCAATCACGCGCGTGCGCTCGTGTTCCGGTACGCCAGGGCCGTTGTCGGCCACCACGATCTCGACGGTTTCAAGGTCCAGGCGGCGCGCGGTGATGGCGATCGTGCCCCGCACCGGGGCGTATTTCAGGGCGTTGTCGGCCATATTGCCCAGGGCCTGGGCCAGCAGCACCGGGTCGCCCACGACCCGCAGGTCTTCCGGCGCGTCGAAGCCCAGGTCGATGTCTTTCAGTTCGGCCACCGGGCCGTAGAATTCGGTGACTTCGGCGCCCAGCGCGGCCAGGTCGACTTCCACGAAGCCGCGGCGGCGGCTGCCGCTGTCGATTTCGGCCAGACGCAGCAGGGCGTTGAAGATGCCCATCACGCGGTCGACGTCGTCGATCGCGGCGTCGATTTCGGCAAAGGTTTCTTCACTTGACGGCCGCGCCACCGACAGCTCTTCCAGCCGTGCGCGCAGTTCAGAGAGTGGCGTGCGCAGATCGTGGGCGATGGCGTTCGAGACGTCCTGCACGCCCGTCACCAGATGCTCGATCTGGTCCAGCATGCGGTTGACCGTCTGGGTCAGCTGCGCCAGCTCGTCGCCGTCGCGCGGCGCCGCCAGACGGTGTGACAGCTTGCCTTCGATGATCGAGGCGGTGGTGTCGCTGATGCTTTGCACCCGGCCCAGCAGCGCGCGCCGGATCAACACGCCCCCCAGCGCCGCGCCCACCAGCACCGTCAGCGCGCAGCCCAGCAGGCCGTAGGCGAACAGGCGCTCGAGCTTCTGGAAGCGGTCCAGATTACTCGCCACCAGCAACATATAGCCGTCTTCGAGCGTCACCCGCACCAGCTCCACATTGCGCGGCTTGTCGTCGACACGGATCGTCACCTGGCACAGGCCGTCCTGCTCGGGTACGCCCTCGGGCCACTCCGGCAGGTTGCCGGCCAGCTTGGTGCCGTCGGGCGCGGCGAACAGCATGATCTTGCGCACGCCGTCGTTCACGCCGTGCACCTGGCTGTCGATCGCCGCCGCCAGCGCCGGCGGGCCCTGGCGCACGAACAGATTGCTCAAGTGGGCCGCGTCGGATTTGAGCAGCTGCGAGCGCACCTCGCCGATATTCGTGTGCCAGGCGAACCACAAGGGGCCGGCGAACATCGCCAGCACCAACAGGCTGACCACGGCGTAGCCGATGGCGATGGTGCGGGCGGAAAAGCTGGGCAGGCGGAACATCGCGGCGCTCACAGGAAGATCATGGCTGATCGGTCAGCATATAGCCGGCATTGCGCACCGTGCGCAGCAGGGGCGTCGCGAAGCCGGCGTCGATCTTCTGGCGCAGCTTGCTGATGTGGACATCGATGACATTCGTTTGCGGGTCGAAATGATAGTCCCACACGTTCTCGAGCAGCATGGTGCGCGTCACCACCTGGTTCGCATGCCGCAGCAGATAGGTCAGCAGCTTGAATTCGCGCGGCTGCAGCGCCACCGGCTTGCCGGCGCGTGTGACGCGGTGCGCCAGCATGTCGACCGACAGGTCGCCCAGCGACATCACGGTCTCCACCGCCTGGCTCTGCGAGCGGCGCAGCAGTGCGTCGAGCCGCGCCAGCAACTCCCCGAAGGCGAACGGCTTGGTCAGGTAGTCGTCGCCACCCGCGCGCAGCCCGCGGATGCGGTCGTCCACGCCGTCGAGCGCCGACAGGATCAGGATCGGCACCCGGTTGCCCTGCTGGCGCAGCGCTTCGATGATGCCCAGGCCGTCGATCCCGCCCGGCAGCATGCGGTCCATGACGATTGCGTCATACGGCTCGCTGACGGCGTGGTACATGCCGTCGCGGCCGTTGTCGGCGTGGTCGACCGTATGGCCGGCCTCGGTCAGCCCCTTCTTGACGAAGCGGGCCACGCGTTCATTGTCTTCGACGAGTAGCAGTTTCACGACGATCTCACTGGGAAGCCGGCATTGTAGCCGGCGCCGGCTGCTCTGGCGCGTGTGCGACCGGGGGTTTGCTGCGCCCCGCAATCAGCACATAGAACAGCGGGATCAGGAAGGTCGCCAGGAAGGTTGCCGTCAGCATGCCGCCGATCACGCCGATGCCCAGCGCGTTCTGGCTGCCCGAGCCGGCCCCGCTGGCAATCGCCAGCGGCGTCACGCCCAGCACGAAGGCCATCGAGGTCATGATGATTGGGCGCAGCCGCACTTTCGAGGCTTCCAGCGCCGCTTCCAGCACGCCCATGCCCTGCATCTGCAGTTCGCGCGCGAATTCGACGATCAGGATCGCGTTCTTGGCCGACAGGCCGATGGTGGTCAACAGGCCCACCTGGAAGAACACGTCGTTTTCCATGCCGAACAGGGTGGCCGCGCCGAGCGCGCCCAGGATACCGATCGGCACCACCATGATCACCGAGATCGGGATCGCCCAGCTCTCATACAGCGCCGCCAGGCACAGGAACACGACCAGGATCGACAGCGCATACAACAGCGGCGCCTGGGCCCCGGCCTGCGACTCCTGCAGTGAGATGCCGCTCCATTCGAAGCCGATGCCTTCCGGCAGCTTGCCAACCAGTTCGGTCATGATGGCCATCGCCTCGCCGGTACTGTAGCCCGGCGCAGGCTGGCCCTGGATCTCGGCCGATTCGATGCCGTTGTAGCGCGCCATCGCCGGCGAACCCCAGGTCCAGCGTGCGGTCGCAAACGACGAGAATGGCACCATCTCGCCGGCGCCGTTGCGCGCGTACAGGTGGCGCAGGTCGTCCGGGTTCATGCGGTACTGGGCCTCGGCCTGGATATACACGCGCTTGATGCGGTTGTCGGTATCGAGGAAGTTGTTGATATAGCGCGAGCCCCAGGCGGTCGAGAAGATCTGGTCGACCTGGGTCAGGTTCACGTCCAGCGCGGCCGCCTTTTCGCGGTCGATGTCGATTTTATAGGTGGCGTTGTCGGCCTGGCCCGAGAAGCGCACCCGCTGCAGGCGCTCATCCTTGGCGGCCATGTCGAGCAAGCCGTCGCGCGCCTTCGCCAGCGCCTCGTGACCCAGGCCGCCGCGGTCTTGCAGCTGCAGGTTGAAGCCGGTGGCCGAGCCCAGGCCGCGGATCGCCGGCGGCTCGACGGTATTGATCACCGCGCCCTGGTAGTTGGCGTAGCGCGCCGTGATACGGCTGGCCAGTGCCGAGACACCGAGTGCGTCATCCTTGCGCTCGTCCCATGGACGCAGGCGCACGAACAGGCGGCCCTGGTTCTGGCCGCGCTGCGGCTGCGAGGCGCCGTTGGTCATGAAGGTCGCTTCGACCATCGCCTTTTCGTCGTTGAGCAGGTACTGGCTGATCTCTTCCAGCACGCGGCCGGTGGTTTCCTGGGTGCTGCCGGGCGCGGTCTGCACCTGGACGAACATGAAGCCCTGGTCTTCCTTGGGCAGGAAGCCGCCCGGCAGGCGCAGGAACAGCGCGACCACGATGCCGACCATGACCAGGTAGACCAGTATCCACAGGCCGCGCCGCTTGATGATGCGGTTCACGCCGCCCAGGTAGCGGTCGCGGGTGCTGTCGAACGAGCGGTTGAACCAGCCGAAGAAGCCCTTCTTTTCGTGGTGATCGGGGTCGACCGGCTTGAGCATGGTGGCGCACAGCGCCGGCGTCAGGCTCAGGGCGATGAAGGCCGACAGCAGCATCGAGGCCACCACCGTGAGCGAGAATTCGCGGTAGATCGCGCCCACGGTGCCGCTCGAGAAGGCGACCGGCACGAACACCGCCGACAGCACCAGGGCCACGCCGATCAGGGCGCTGGTGATCTGGCCCATGGCCTTGATCGTCGCTTCCTTCGGCGGCAGACCGTCTTCGTGCATCACGCGCTCGACGTTTTCCACCACCACGATGGCGTCGTCGACCAGCAGGCCAATCGACAGCACCAGGCCGAACATCGACAGCGTATTGACGGTGAAGCCGAGCGCCGACATGATGCCGAAGGTGCCCAGCAGTACCACCGGCACCGTGATCGACGGGATCAGGGTGGCGCGGAAGTTTTGCAGGAACAGGTACATCACCAGGAACACCAGCACGATGCCCTCGATCAGCGTATGGGCCACGCCCTTGATCGAGGTCTCGATGAACGGCGTCACATCGTTCGGATACACGGTGCGCAGGCCGGGCGGGAAGAACTGGCCGAGTTCTTTCAGACGCGCGCGCACCCGCTCGGCAGTATCGAGTGCGTTCGCATTCGGCGCCAGCTGGATACCCAGGCCGGAGGCCGACTTGCCGTTGTAGCGCACGTCGACGTTGTAGTTTTCGGGGCCGAGCGCCACGCGCGCCACGTCGCCGATGCGCACCTGCGAGCCATCCGGCTGCACTTTGAGCAGGATGCGGTTGAACTCATCCGGCGTGCGCAGCATGGTCGACTGGGTGATGGTGGCGCTGAGCGTCTGGCCCGGCACCGCCGGCAGGCCGCCCAGCGCGCCGCCGGCGATCTGCACGTTCTGGGCGCGGATCGCGTCGGTCACGTCGACCGGGGTCAGCTGGTAGCTGGTCAGCTTGACCGGGTCGAGCCAGATGCGCATCGCGTACTGGGTGCCGAACAGGTTCATGCTGCCCACGCCCGGAATGCGGCTGAGCGGGTCCTGGATGTTCGAGGCCACGTAATTGGCGATGTCGAACTTGGTCATGCTGTCGTCGTCCGAGACGAACGCCGCCACCATCAGAAAGTCCGAGGTCGACTTGGTCACCTGCAGGCCGGATTGCTGCACCTCGCTCGGCAGGCGCGGCACCGCGGTCTGCAGCTTGTTCTGCACTTGCACCTGCGCAATGTCAGGATCGGTGCCGGCGGCGAAGGTCAGGGTGGTGGTCGAGCGGCCGGTATCGTCACTGGTCGACTGCATGTACAGCAGGTTGTCGATCGCCGTCATCTGCTGCTCGATCACCTGGACCACGGTGTTCTGCATGGTGTCGGCCGAGGCGCCCGGGAAGGTCGCCTGGATCTGCACCGATGGCGGCGACACCGGCGGATACTGCTCGACCGGCATCTTGAGCAGGGCGATCCCGCCGACCAGCATGATCAGGAGGGAGATGACGATCGCAAAGATCGGGCGATGGATGAAGAACTTTGGCATTGTCGCTTATCCCTTGGCCGGGGCGCCGGCAGCCGGGACAGTCGCGCCTGCGGCAGGGGAGGCTGCCGGCGTTGCGGCGGCAGGGGCGGTGCTGGCCGGCGCCGACGGCGCGCCGATCCGGACCGCGGAACCGGGTCGCAGTTTCTGGGTGCCGCTGACGATCACGCGTTCACCTTCCTTCAGGCCCTCGTCGACCAGCCAGTAACCGTCGACCAGCGCGCCGGTGCGGATATTGCGCACCGCCGCCTTGTTCTGCAGGTCCACCACCATGACGGTGGCCGTGCCTTGCGGCGTGCGGGTGACGGCGGTGGCCGGCACGCGCATCACGGCCTGGCGCACGCCCTGGCTGACGCTGGCGCGCACGAACATGCCCGGCAGCAGCAGTTTGTCCGGATTCGGGAAGCGTGCGCGCAGCGTGACCGAGCCGGTGGCCTGGTCGACCGTCACGCCGGAAAATTCCAGGGTGCCGTGGCGGGCATAGGTGCTGCCGTCTTCCAGCGCCAGGCTGACCTTGGCGGCATTGGCGCCGTCCATGCGCACCCGGCCGGCGGCGATCTCACGCCGCAGCGCCAGGCCCTCGGCGCTGGATTGTTGCAGGTCGACATACATCGGATCGATCTGCTGGATGGTGGTCAACAGGGTCGCGGCGCTGCCCTGGACATAGGCTCCCTGGGTCACGGCCGACACGCTGCTGCGGCCGGTGATCGGCGCCTCGACCGTGGTGTAGCCAAGGTTGATGCGGGCGGTCTCGACGGCGGCCTTGGCGGCGGCGACATCGGCCGCGGCTTCGAGCTGGGCGGCCTCGGCATTTTCGAATTCCTGCTTGCTGACCGCGTTTTCCTTGACCAGCACCGCGTTGCGCTTGAGCTGGGAAGCATTGCTGGCCAGGGTCGCTTGGGTCCGCTGCAGCTCGGCTTCGGCGCTGGCCAGGGCGGCGCGGTAGGGCGCCGGATCGATCAGGTATAGCGGTTCGCCCTTGCGCACGTCGGCCCCTTCCTGGAAGCGGCGCTCCTGCACGATGCCATCGACCCGGGCCCGCACCTCAGCCAGCAGGTAGGGGGCGGTGCGGCCCGGCAACGCGATATTCATCGCCACGTTCCCCGTGCTCATCGTCAGGACGGCCACTTCGGGCACGGTCGGGGCGGCGGGTTTCGGGTCTTTTGCGCAGGCAGTCAGCAGCAGCGCCAGCACAGGGGCGCCGGCGACCAGCAGGCGCTGGCGCAGGGGTGTCATCGAGGGCATGTAGTCGGATCCGGTTTGCAAGGTTGAGAGCGTATTTTTCCCTACCTTGGACTATGCCCGTTGCCAGCTTAAGCGGGGGTGGCTGATTAATTAAATATCGTTAATGTTTCCCCCACTGGCTGATGGTCCCCGCAGGGTGCTGGGTAAGATGGTGCACTGTAAAGGGTTTATTATTGTTAATATTCAGCGCCACTGTCGAGCGATGGCTTTTATCAATCCCGCTGTATGGACGAGCAATAGCCTGCGTCTAAATCGCTTCTTACGGATGAGCGATAGGATTCGTCGCATCCCGTTGTGCGGATGAGCGATAGCATTTCCATCGCTGCCTCCTCCGCCTGGCGGCGGCAGTGGAAGCCCGGACGGGGAGTATCCGCCACCCGGCGTGTGCGGCAGGGGAGTATGTTGCGCTAGTGGCCGACGGTTTCGCCGCGCGCGAAGGCCAGCAGGTCGGCATTCACCCGGTCCTTGTGTGTATCCGTCAAACCATGTGGTGCGCCTGCATACGCAATGAAGGTGGCATGAGGAATCAATTGTGCTGACGCACGCCCGCCGACGTCGATCGGCACCACCTGGTCGTCGTCGCCATGGATGATCAGGGTCGGCTTATCGAATTTCTTCAGGTCATCTCGAAAGTCGGTTTCCGAAAACGCGGCAATCGCATCGTAGGTGTTCTTGTGGCCGCCTAACATTCCTTGTTGGAACCAAGATTGGATGAGCCCGGGCGACGGCGTCGCGCCGGGCCGGTTGAAGCCATAGAACGGTCCGGAGGGAATGTCCATGTACAGCTGGGCCCGGTTCTCGACCTGGGCGGTCCGCAGGGCGTCAAAGACCTCGCGCGCCACGCCGTTCGGGTTGTCGGGCTGCCGCACCATCAGCGGCGGCACTGCGCTGATCAATACCAGGCGGGCAATGCGCCCGGTGCCATGGCGCCCGACATAGCGCGCCACCTCCCCGCCACCGGTCGAGAAGCCGACCAGGATGACGTCGTTGAGGTCGAGCATGCCCAGCAACTGGGCCAGGTCGTCGGCGTAGTGGTCCATATCGTTGCCGTCCCATGGCTGGCTGGAGCGCATATGGCCGCGCCGGTCGTGCGCCACAGTGCGAAAGCCGTTATTGGCAAGATGAAACATTTGCGCTTCCCAGCTATCGGCGCCCAGCGGCCAGCCGTGACAGAACACCACCGGCTGGCCCCGGCCCCAGTCCTTGTAGTAGATCTCGACGCCGTCGCGGGTCGTGAAGGTGCTGCCGCGGCGGGCCGCTGCGCGTGGCGCGGCGCCGGCCTGGAGGTCGTTGGCCATCGTGGTTCCTTTCGACGTGGTGGATATGACCCGACATAAACGTGATGGCGGGCTTCGTCGATTGTTCCGGAACCGCAATCGCGCGTGGTGGACCGGATCAAGGCCGTGTTCGGAACCCATGGCGGGAGGTGAAATAGGCGCTGTCACCGTTATCTGTAGATGACGCCAAATGCGATGCGCAACAATTGTTCGACAGAAGTTACCCTGCCGCCATCGAGCGCCCGGTGCCACCCCAGGTAGTTAGGCAGACGGTGCGACGCCACCCCATGAAAGCGTGCCAGCCATTCGCGAAATCGGCGGTGGTAGGCGTTCACGTTCTGCACGTGGATGGCGCCTTCGTTGCTGCGGCGAACCCTTTCTCCGGCGCTCAGGTTGACCGATCGGTGCGCGATGCAATGCTTGCGCGCGAAAGCCTGGTAAGCCGCGTTGGCATCGGTAACGAGTAACGCCTGGGGGGCGAGCCTGGGCAGCAGATGTTCAGTCAATTGGGCCAGCTTCAAGGCGCCTCGCCCGGTGACGGCGTCGATGGTCTGGCCACTGCGGTCGCGCGCCACCAGGATACAGTCGAGTTCGCGGGAAATGCCGCGGCGACTCGCCTTGCCGCCACGCTTGCGCGCCTTTCGATCGAGTTTGCGCGAGCCCTTCTGCGACTCGAGCATGAACATCTCGTCGGCTTCGACGATGCCGGTCAGTTGTGCGGGACGGTCATCCTTGACCCGTTCGAGAAAGCGGTGGCGCCAGCGAAACGCCGTGTTGCGGTGGACGCCGACCCGTTTGGCGGCGGCGCGCACCGTCTGTGAATCGAGCAAGGCGCCGAGGTAGTCGAGCCATTTGCCCTTGAGCCGCAGCCGCGCCAGCGGCGTGCCGGTGAGGTCGTTGAAGGTGCGGCCGCAGCGGCAGCAGCGAAAGCGCTGCAAGTCGTTGGCATGCCCATGCCGGTGGCATTGTTCGCAGGCGCATTCGGGACAGCGCCGCGTGCGCGAGCGAATCTCATCGATGAGGGCGACTATCCGCTCCAGCCCGGCTGCAGGATGCAGGGCCGCGAGTACTTCATTTCGCTGATGCCGGTTCAATAGCGTGAGCCGGGCGAACAGCCTGGCGAAGGTTGGCGCTTTCATGATCCGATCCCTATCGAATACGAGAGGGGTTGGACCGCGAATCAGCTCGGCAGTTCAATCATCGGCCCTATCTAACGATGACAGCGCCGTGAAATAAGGTCGCTAGCACTGAGCGACAGAGAGTGGTTGTCGACCGTGCCACGGTCGCAACCTACTCCTGTTTCAATGGCAAGCCAGAATGAAAACAAATGGTGTCTGATGTGGTGGCGAGGCCACGCAAGATATTGAACAGCCTCCGCAGAGAGTTCTCGCACAGCAACAAATCCAGTAAAATCGCACGGTTCTACCTCCCTACGCCAATGACGCTCTTACGCATGCCTGCTGTTCGGAACCTGTCTCGCATCTTGCTGCCGCGCGGTCTCGCCGGCTATATGGCGCTCGCCACTTCGGTCCTGTGCGGCGTCCTCACCATCGTGCTGGTCGCCCTGGTCCAGGACCAGGCGCGCGACCAGGCGCGCGACAGCATTGGCGCCGGCCTGGGCGAACTGGCGCGCCAGGCCGCCGATAAGCTCGACCGTGGCATGTACGAGCGCTATCGCGAAGTCCACCTGCTGGCGCGGCGCCTGGCCGAGATGGGCCCGGGCGCCACGCCGCAAGCGCAGCGGCGCATGCTGGAAGACGCCTACCGCAGCTACAGCTACTACAGCTGGCTCGGTGTGGCCGGCCTCGATGGACGGGTCGAGACGGCGGCGCTCGGCATGCTGGAGGGCAGTAATGTGTCCGGACGGCCATGGTTTCGCAATGCCCTCGAGGGCACCTATGTTGGCGAGGTGCGCAAGGCCCGGCCGCTGGCCGCTGCGCTGCCGGCAACCGGCGGCGAGACGCCGCGCTTCGTCGATGTCGCGTTCCCGATCGATGGCGCCGGCGGCGCCGCACGCGGCGTGCTGGGCGCCCACCTGTCGTGGGAATGGGCGCGCGACATCGTCCGTTCGGTGGTCGAGCCGATCGGCACGGGGCGCGAAGTCGATGCCCTGATCGTCGATGCGCGCGGCCTGGTGCTGCTCGGGCCACCGGACCTGCAGGGGCGCACGATCGCCACCAGCAGCCTGCAACGCTCCCGCGCTGCGCGCGGCATCGGCTTCGTGGCCGAGGAATGGAGCGATGGCCGCAACTACCTGGTCGGCTACAGCCAGACCGCTGGCTACAGCGACTACAAGGGCCTGGGCTGGACCGTGCTGCTGCGCCAGGAGGTCGGCAACGCCTACGCACCGATGCAGCAGCTGGGCGAGTACGCGCTCTGGACCGGGGTCGCGCTGGCGGTGCTGTTCTCGATCGCCGGCGTGCTGGTGGCGAACTGGATCACCCGTCCGATCAAGAACCTGCAGGAGTACGCCGACCAGATCCGGGTCGGCGCCACCGCGCCGCTGGCGCCGGACGAACGCGCCTACGGCGAAGTGCGCAGCCTGGCCAGCGCCCTGAACATGCTGCTGGCCGACCTGCTGCGGCGCGGCCGCGAAACCGAAGAACTGAACCGCACGCTCGAGCAGCGCGTGGGCGAGCGCACCCACGAACTGGCCAGCGCGCTGGCCACGGTGCAGCAGAATGCGCAGCACATCAATACCATCATCGAAAGCGCGCACGACGCTTTCATCGGCATGGACCTCGACGGCATCGTCACCGACTGGAATACCCAGGCCGAGCGCATGTTCGGCTGGCGCCGCCACGAGGCGATCGGCCGTTCGCTGGCCGACCTGGTGCTGCCGGCGCGCTACCACGACTCGCTGCGGCGCGCGATCATCGAGTTCCGCACCACCGGCCATACGGGCGCACTGAACCGCCGGGTCGAGCGCACCGTGCTCACGCGCCAGGGCGAGGAATTCGCGATCGAAATGACCGCGGGCATCGCCGGCATCGGCCAGCGCAGCTTCTTCAGTATCTTCCTGCACGATGTCTCGCTGCGAAAGCGTGTCGACCAGATGAAGAACGAGCTGGTGGCCACCGTCTCGCACGAGCTGCGCACGCCCCTGACCTCGATGCGCGCCTCGCTGTCGCTGCTCAAGAGCGGCGCAGCCGGCCCGATCGACGGCGAAGTGGAGGAACTGGTCGAGATCGCGCACCGCCATTGCGAGCGCCTGGTGCGCCTGGTGAGCGATATGCTGGACGTGGAGAAGATCGAGTCGGGCCGCCTGAGCGCCCATCCCAAGCCGCAGCCGCTGCAGCCGATCGTGCAGGGCGTGATCGTGGCGATGCGGGTGCAGGCGCATGACGCCCAGGTTGAGCTGCGCAGCAGCTGCGCGCCCGGCCTTGAGGGGTTGCCGGTCGAGGTCGACCATGACCGCATCACGCAGGTCCTGATGAACCTGCTGTCCAACGCGCTCAAGTTCTCGCCGCGGCAGGGCGCGGTCGACGTTCGGCTGGCGCGCGGTCCGCACGGTGTGCGGATCACTGTGTCCGACCGCGGGCCGGGCATTCCGGCCGCTTTCCGCGAGCGCATCTTCCAGCGCTTCGCCCAGGCCGACGCGAGCGCCAACCGCAAGGACAGTTCAGGCCTGGGACTGGCGATCAGCCGCCAGATCGTGGTCGAGCACGGCGGCGAACTGTGGTTCGAGGACCGCCAGGATGGCGGTACCTGCTTCCATGTCGACCTGCCGCTCGACGGGGCCCAGGCGGCGGCTCAGGCGGCAGTCCAGACCGCCAGCTCGTAGCCGTCCGGATCGGTGAAGTGGAAGCGCTTGCCGCCAGGGAATGAAAAGGTGGCGCGGCTGATCGCGCCGCCGGCGGCAACGACCTTGCGTTCGGTCTGTTCCAGGTCCTGCGAGTAGAGGATGACGAGCGGCCCGCCGGTATGCACGGGCCCGTCGGTGGTGAAGCCGCCGGCCAGGCGGCCATCCCGGAATTCGGTATAGCCGGGCCCATAGTCGATGAAGGTCCAGCCGAATACCTGCCCATAGAAGGCCTTGGTGCGCGCGATGTCGGCGACGTTGAATTCGATATTGTCGATCTGGTGGTGATTGCCCTGGGTGCCCATATGCCGCTCTCCAAAAGATGGTAGGAGCGGCAATCTTACGCCATCTCGCTCAGGCCGCAAGCAGTCCCGTTGCCGCTTCGAGCAGAGCCTCGGGGCTGAACGGTTTGACCATATAGTGGTCGGCCCCCGCCGCCAGGCCGGCCGCGACATCGCTCTGCTGGCCGCAGGCCGACAGCAGCATGATCTTCATGCCGCGCGTGGCCGGGTCGTCCTTCAGCTGGCGGCAGAAGGCCAGGCCGCTGATGCCTTCGCCCAGCCACACGTCCAGCACCAGCAGGTCGGGAACCGATACTGCCAACGCCGCCTGCGCCGCCTCGGCGCTGGCGGCCTGGCCCACCTCGCCCAGCGCGCGCAGCGTCATGCGGATCAACAGGCGCAGGTCGGGCTGGTCGTCGACCACGAGGATGCGGCGCGTCATGGGCGCGCCTCCGCAGCCAGCGGCGTCTCGAGCGGCAGCCACAGCGTCACGGTGGTGCCGTCGCCCGGGGTCGACGCGATCTCGACCACGCCGCAATGCAGGGCGACGATCTCGCGCACGATGGTCATGCCCAGGCCATTGCCGGCCACGTCGGGCAGGCTGCCGGCGCGCCAGAAAGCGTCCTGCACCTGGTTGCGCTGGTCAAGCGTCATGCCGACGCCCTGATCGCGCACCGTGACCGCAAAGCCGGCGCGGCCTTCGTGCGGCGCGGGCGCGATGCCGACCCTGACCCGGCTGTCGGGTCCGGAATAGGCGAGCGCATTGGCCACGATATTGGCCAGCGCCTGCTGCACGCGCAGCGGATCGGCCGTCACCCGCGCCGGTTCCGCCACCGGGGCGAGATCGATGCGCGCGGCCTGGCCGGGGGCCTCGAGCGCGGCCACCACCTTGTCCAGCACCTCGGCCAGGTCCAGGGGCGCCGGGTGCATCTGGGCCGAGCCGCCGGCGTCGATGCGGGCCAGGTCGAGCATCTGGTTCACCAGGCCGATCAGGCGGGTGGCCTGGCGGTGGATGATGTCGATCAGCTCGCGCCCGGTGGCGGCGTCGAATTCGCGCTTGAGCATCAGTTCCGAAAAGCCCAGGATGCTGGCCATCGGCGTGCGCAGTTCGTGGCTGGCGGTGCGGAAGAAATCGTGGCGGCGCGCGTTGGCGGCCCGCACGCGCTCCTGCTCGGCGCGGTGCCAGGCGGCGTCGCGCACGGTCGCCACCAGGAAGGCCTGGCCGTCGAGCGCCATCTCGGCGATCGAGACGTCGGCCGCGAACCTGCCGCCGTCGGCGCGCCGGGCATTGCCCTCGTGACGCGCGACCGCCCTGGGCTGCATGCCCAGCAGTTCGGCCGCCGGGAGCCCGGACAGCACCTGGAAGGGCGCGCCGAACAGGCGCTCGGCGGCCGGGTTGCACGAGACCAGCCTGCCGTCCTGGCCAAGCAGCAGTACCCCATCGGGCAAGTGTTCGAGCAGGGCGCGCAGCGCCGCGGCGCCGCGCCGTTCGCGCTCGGCCGTGGCTTTCAGCTGCAGTGCCGCGACTTCGTTGGCGACGATGCCGGCCAGGTCGCGCAGCAGGGTGCGTTCCTCATGGCCGAATTCACGCGGCACCCGGTCGACGATGCACAGGGTGCCGATGCGCACGCCGTCACCGACCTCGATCGGCGAGCCGGCATAGAAACGGACCCCGGCGTCGCCCAGCACCATCGGATTGTGCGCGAAGCGCGCGTCGGCGCAGGCGTCGACCACCACCATCACGTCGTCCTGCAAGATCGCGTGGGCGCAGAAGGAATCGGCGCGTGGCGTCTCCGGAACGTCGATCCCGACCCGCGACTTGAACCACTGGCGATCGGCGTCGATCAGGCTGACCAGGGCCGTCGGCACCTGGAACATGCGCGCGGCCAGCCGCGTGATGCGGTCGAAGCGTTCGTCGGGCGCGGAGTCGAGCAGGTTCAGGTCGATCAGGACCTGCAGCCGGCGCGCCTCGTCGGGGCCCAGGGGCGCCGGGGTGTGAAGTGTCTCGTTCATGATCATTGTAGGGTGCAGTGGAGGGCTGCGGCGATTCAGGCGCGTTCCGGCAGCCTCGCGGTCACGGCGGCGCGCAAGGCCGCGAGCGGCGCCGGCTTGGTGAAATAGGGTACATCGTCGGGCAGGCCCAGGGCCAGCACGGTCGGCTTGTCCATGCCGCTGATGACCACCATCGGCATCGACGCGGTATGGGGATTGTCGCGCAGGCTGCGGATCATGCCGAAGCCGTCCATGCCCGGCATGTGCAGGTCGCTGACCAGGATGTCGGGGCGCGCTTCGCCGATGCGCATCAGCGCCTCGATCCCGTTGCTGGCCTTGCGCACCGCCAGGTCCAGGCCCCAGGTCTCGATCTCGAGCTCGTACAGGCGCAGCAGCATGGCGTCGTCGTCGACGATCAGGACCGTGCGCGCGCTGGCGCTCACGGCCGGGACCGGCGCGATCGGGCGCGCCGCCGGCGGCACGGCCGGGATGCCAGGCGCGCCGGCCAGCGCGCTGCGGCGGCCCTCCAGCAGGCGATCCACCGAGTCGATCGCGATGCGGCGGTGGCCGCCGGCGGTCTTCCAGGCTTGCAGCGTGCCGTTCTCGACCCACATCTGCACCGTCCGGTGCGAAACACCGATCCGTTCGGCCGCCTGGCGGGTGGTGCAGAAGGCGGCGCGGTCGCAGGCGACCCCGTCATTCAGTTGGTGATCAGTGGTTTTCATATTTACTGATTTTACTGTTTCACATTTGCCTGTCAAGGGCAATTCACCAAGGAACGAAATTACCGTAGAGCAAAGGTCGCGGCACGGCGGATGTGTGGTGCGCGCGGTACAGCAGGCCAGTAACCAGCGGGGTCAGGCGCAATCAGGGGGCGTCGCGGTCACGTCCACCGCCGGCAGGGAAATTGTGACTTCAGTACCGACCCCGGGCGTGGACTCCAGCGATATTTGTCCGTAGTGGAGGTCGATGATTTCCTTCAGGATGGTCATGCCCAGCCCGCTGCCCGGCACGCTGGAATCGCGATCGACCCGGTAAAAGGCGTCGAACACCTGCGCCTGCTGCTGGGGCGTCATGCCGATACCCCGGTCGCTTACCTTCAGCGCCACCATCGCTCGTCCGTCGTCGGTTGCCAGGGTGGCGCCCAGCGCGATCGGGCTTTCCGGCGCTGAATACTTGATCGCGTTGCCGACGATATTGGTCAGCGCCTGCTGCAGCTTCTGAAAGTCGCCGGCCAGCGGCGGCAGGCCGGGCGTAAGGTCGACGCTCACCCGGTGCGCCTGGCCCAGCCCTTCCAGGCTGAGCAGGGTCTGGGCCACCAGCTCGGCCACATCGACCGCCGCCATGCGCACTTCACCCTTGCCGCCGGCCTCGATCCGGGCCAGGTCGAGCATCTGGTTGACCAGGCCGACCAGGCGCCCCGTCTCGCGGTGGATGATTGCGACCAGCTCGCGCTGGGTGGCGGGGTCGAATTCGCGCTTGAGCAGGAGTTCGGAGAATCCCAGCACGCTCGACATCGGTGTGCGCAGCTCATGGGTGGCGGTGGCGAAGTGGTGGCGGCGCCGTTCGTCGTTGGCGCGCAGGCGTTCTTCCTGGGCGCGCCGCTGCGAGATGTCGCGCAGCGTCACGGCGAACTTGAGGCGCGCGGCCCAGGCCATGCGGCAATACGAGAACTCGACCGGGAAGGCGCTGCCGTCCAGGCGCCGCGCGCCGCTCTCGTAGGGCTCGCCTTCGCGCAGCAGGCCGGCGCCGCGCCCCGCCAGCAAGTCTTCGTCGAGCAATTCGGTCATCGGGCGGCCGGCCAGCATGGCGCCGCTGGCGCCGAACATCTTTTCGGCGGCCGGGTTGGCGGCCACGATCCTGCCCTGCGCATCGAGCATCAGGACGCCGTCCGGAAGGTGGGCAACCAGGGCTTTTTCCCACCCCTCGGGCGCGGGGCGGCCGGCCGGGCGCGCGCGCAGCTCGTCGCCGGCGATTGCGGCCAGGTCGCGCAGGGTGGCCAGCTGGCCTTCGTCGAACTGGCGCACCCGGCGGTCGATCACGCACAAGGCGCCCACCCGGCTGCCGTCGGCCGCGGCCAGCGGGATGCCAGCATAGAAACGCACATGCGGTTCGCCCAGCACGAAGGGATTGGCGGCAAAGCGGGCGTCAAGCCGCACGTCCTCGATCAGCAGGCCGTCGGTGTGCTGGATGGTATGGGTACAGAACGAGGTGGCGCGCGATGTCTCGGACAGCGCGATGCCGACCCGCGACTTGAACCACTGGCGGTCGGTGTCGACCAGGGCCAGCAGCGAGATCGGCACGTCGAGCAGGCGGCAAGCCAGGCGCGTGATGCGGTCGAACCGTTCTTCGGGCGGGGTGTCGAGCAGGTGCAGGGCGTGCAGGGCGCGGACGCGCTCGGCGTCCGGCTGGATCGGGGGCAGGGCGCTACGGGTCAGGCGGTCCGGCTCGGGGCGCATGGTTCTTTTCCTGTCAGGTCTCCGTCGCGGCCTTGTCGTCGGCGCCCAGGATCTGTTCGACCCTGGCGCGCAGCTCGGGGAATCGCACCGGCTTGGAAAACACCGGGATATCGTCCGGCAGTCCCATCGAGGCGATCGTTGCCCGGTCCAGGCCGCTGATCACGATAATGGCCATCTTGCCATAACGTGGATCAGCACGCAGGGTTCGTACCATGCGGAAACCATCCATCCCCGGCATGTTCAAGTCGCTGATCAACAGGTCGGGCTGTGCTTCGCCGATCTTGATCAACGCATCGAAGCCGTCGCGGGCCTTGATCAGTTCGGCATCCAGGCCCCAGCCGGAAATTTCCAGTTCATACAGGCGTAGCAGGGTGGCATCGTCGTCGGCCATGACGATGCGGCGCCCGACCGGTGCCGCCACTTCGGCTGGCGGCGCCGGTTGGCCGACCGCGACCGCCTGGTTGCGCTGGGCCACCAGCCGGTGCACCGAAGTGAACAGGATACGGCGGTGGCCGCCGGCCGTTTTCCAGGCCTGCAGCACGCCGCTTTCGACCCACAATTGCACCGTTCGATGGGAAACACCGAGCAGGCTCGCTGCCTCCTTGGTCGAACAAACTTCGGATGAGGCAGGATCTGGCTGCGCCGGCGATGGACTGCTGTGCGATTTCATGGATTCAGTGTGCATAAGGTTGGACGCGTCCGGCCCCGGTAGCCGGTGGCGGACGCGGCGCGCGACGGCCTGGATGGCGTGGTCGCACGGCGGAGCATCATGCAGGCCGTTGAAACAGCGGGCGACGACGCATGGGCAAGTCAACAATCTATCAAATAATCACAAATTGCGATAGTGAAACTCAATACGACGTTTCTTTATTGTAACTTGCAGTGGCAAATTTATGCAGCACTATTGAACTTTGACGGAAATCGTGACGGTCCCGGTGGCGCCCGGCGCCAGCGTGCCGGTAATGCCCCACTCGACCTTGCCGTTGGCGCCGACCTCCGGCTTGGCCGATACGGCGCACGCCAGGCCCGACGGCACGGCGCCGCAGCTGCTGTCGGCATAGGTGGTGTAGGCCGGCGTGGAATCGCTGATCTTGAGATTGTTGAGCGTCGTGGTGCCGTTGTTTTCGAAAGTGATGGTGTAGACGATGGTGCTGCCGGGCAGGGCGGCAGTCTTGTCGACCGCCTTGGTCAGCTTGAAATCGTCGCAGGTCTGGCAGATGCCTTCGACCGTCACCACCAGCTCGCCCAGGCCGATGCCCAGCAGCTTGAGCAGCGGGTCGGCCACGCCGGAAAGCACGGGCGCCACCAGTGGCGTCACGGTCTTGGTCACCAGGGTCTTGACCAGCGGCTCGACCAAGCCCTGCAGCAGGCCCAGGGCCGGCAGGCTGCGGATCGACAGGTTGTTGACCAGGCTGTTGGCGGCATTGGTGACGAACACGCTGCTGGTGCGCACGGTACGGGTCTGCGGGAAGCTGCCCGACATGGTCACGCTGGTCGAGAACGGCGCCTGGCCGCGCACGATGGACTTGATCTCGAGCGGGATATTCACCGACACCAGGCCCAGGGCGGCGGCCTGGAGCGAACCGATGGTGCCGTAGTCGACATCCGAATCGAGGATGGTGCGCGCGCGGTTGAAGAACACGCCGTCGTCGATCTTGCCGATATAAATGTCGGCCACGCCCGGCGCGACCTGCAGCGTGACGGCCTTGGTGGCGGCGCTGACCGCTGCCAGGCTGCCTTCGCCGCGCGCGACGTCGACATACACGTCCAGCTTGCCGATCGCGATCGAAGCGCTCTGCAGCAGGCCGAGGCCGACCAGGGTGTCGGTCACCGGGGCCAGCGTGATCAGGTCCAGCTTGAGCTTGATGCGCACCGCGGCCGAGTGGAAGGTCGAACCGGTCGGGCCGCAGGTATAGACCGGCGGCTCGATCACCTGGGCGTACAGCTGCAGGCTGTTGACGATGCCGGCCGCACCCAGCAGGCCGCCCGAAATCCCGACCGGGGTCGGGGTGGTGAGCACGTTGCGGCGGTTATACAGCTGGACCAGGCCGGTGAGCATGTCGAGCGCGTTGACGGTGGTGGTGCCGAGCGAGCCGGTGTCCGCCGTCACCTTGAGCAGGTCGCCCAGGCGCACGGTGGCGCCGGCGCCATTGAGTTGCGAGGCCAGGCCCGAGAGGGCGGTGGCCAGCGACGGCTTGGCCTCGGCCTGCGCCTCGACCGCCAGCGCATTGGCAATCTGGGCCAGCGTGATGTTGGCACCCAGCACTTGCGACGGGCTGGACAGGTTCAGCTGGGTCTGCAGCACGTTCAGGAAGTTCAGCAGGTTCAGGTTGCCGCCGGCCAGCGCATTCCAGTCGAGCGCATTCAGGGACACGCCGCTTCCCAGCAGGCCGCCCAGCAGGGGCCCGAGCAGGGCGCTCTGGTTCGTGTCGACGCTGGCCAGGCGCGGGCCGGCGGTGATGCAGGCGCCGGTGGCGGTGCATTCGGCCTGGGCGGGCATGGCGCCGAGCAGGCACAGGGCGACCAGCAGGTTGCGGATCGAGCGCAAACGCAGAAAGTGAACAGTCATGTCGATTCCTCGGATTCTCATTACTTCAGCAGATCGCCGGACAGCAGGCCCTGCAGCGTGTTTTCGTCGAATTTCATGCGCAGGCGCACATACGCGCCCTTGGCGGTGGCGTCCGCGCCGGCCAGGTCGCGCTCGGTGAAGCCGAGCAGGTTGTAGCCTGCCGAGACCCACATATTGCGCTTGAGCTGGTAGCCCGCCTCGAGGCCGGCGGCGTACTGGCGGCCACGGGTGTCGCGGTCGAGCAGCACTTGCGCGGTGGCGCCGATGTCCCAGTCTTCATTGATGTCGTGGGTGATTCGGCCGCCCACCAAGTGGCTCATGGTGCGGGTCGACAGGCCGTTCGACCGGTCCATGGCGATTTTTGCCGCGTAGCGCGCGCTCACGACGGTGTCGCGGCGCAGCTGCCAGTTAGCGTTCATTGCCACTGCATGCACGGCGCGCTTGAGGTTGGCCGGGCCGTCGTCGCGTTCCAGCTTGTACTCGTACTTGGCCAGGCCGGTCACGCCGATCGACTGCAGCGCGCGGTAGGCCACGCCGCTTTGCAGCAGCTCGGTCAGGCGGATCGTATTGGCGGCGTTCGAACGGGTCGCGGCCAGGGTATTCTTGCCCAGGTAGGTCCAGTTCTCGTCGATGCGGTAGGCCAGGCCCAGGGTCGACAGCAGGCCGTCGCTGTCCGGGCTGTGGCGCAGTTCGAGGCGCGCATTGCCGGTCCAGGTCGGGTGACGGCTGACTTCGATGGCGCCGGTCAGGGCGATCGACTCGTTCTCGTTATTGCCCGAGATGACTTTGACGCGCTCGACACTGGTGTTGGCGCGCACGCCTTCGCCCAGGGTCCACAGATTGCGCAGGCCGAGGGCTGCTTCGGCCTGGCGCTCGCCGCTAATCGTGCCGGCTGGCGACGTGCCGCCGGCGCGGTATTCGGTGAACACGCGGCCGTCCTGCATATAGTCGGTGTCGACGCCGAACACGGTGGCCTGGCGCTGCTGGCCCGAGTTCAGCGCATAGGTCGAACCCAGGCTGCTGATCAGTTCATGGCGGCCGTACACGCGGCTGCCGCCGGCGAAGCGGTAGTCGCCGCCCAAGCCGACCATGCGGCGACCTGCATCGCGCACGTCCTGCTCGGCCTCGAGGAACACGCCGGCCTGCGGCAGGCCAGGGATCTGGGTCGAGACCTTGGCGCGCACGCTGGTCAGGTCGGGCTGCGCCAGCACCACATCGTCGCCGGCGCTTTCGACGGCGCGGCGCACACCGGCTTCAACCTGGATGCCGTTGTCGAAGGCGTAGCCGGCGAACAGCTGCACGCCATTGCGCTCGGCGTCGGTGGCCAGGTCGGCGGTGTGCAGGGCTTCGACGCCGACGCTGGCGCGCTCGGTGAAGCGGTAGCGCACGCTGGCGCCGCCTTCGGTGCGGCCTTTCGGCAGGCTGGCCGACGGGTTGTCGAAGTTGGCGTCGGCGCGGCCAAAGAAGGCGTGGCTTTCGAGTGCGCCATCGTTGCGGGTGGCGTCGATGCGGGCGGCGCGGCCTTTGTCGTCGGCTTTTTCCATTTGCGCGGCTTCGACGATGACGGTGGTCTTGTCGTCCGGGGTCACGCTGGCGTTCACGCTCACCAGGCGGGTCGGGGCGACTGGGTTACGGTCTTCGACGGCGCTGGCGCCGAACTCGACGATCTCGCCGATCTTGTACTGGGCAGCTGCGCCGCCCACCCAGAAGCGCGGGTGGCCCTGGTCGACTTCGTACGACAGGCGCAGGCTGATCGGGTTCAGGTCCGGGTCCAGGCTGGCGACCGGGGCGCGCAGCAGGATGCGGCCGGTGAGTGGATCGATGTCGTAGTCGACATAGCGGGTCAGCAGGCGCCGCGACAGCATCAGGCCGCTCTGGTTGCGGTCGCGCACCACGATCTCGATGCGCTCGCTGTTGATGACCATCAGGCCGGCGCCGGTGAGGAACGGGCCCGAGGTGCCGTTGGCGGCAATCTCTTCGACCATCTGGCGGGTGCTGTCGTAGCTGGCGAAGGCGTCGACGCTCAGGCCACCGATCTCGGTGTGGGTGCGCAGGCCGGTCAGGTTGCGGTTGTAGGCGCCCAGGTTGCGCGCCGGGGTCACGCCTGGCGGGGTGAAGTCGCCGTACATCACGTACGAACGGTCGCGCTCGGCGCGCAGGTAGAGGCGGCTGGTCGATTGCGCCTCGAAGCCGCGGCGCGCGTCGTCGCCGTAGGTCGGGTAATACGCCATCGGGTCGATGTCGCGGAACATTTTTGGCTCGGTTTCCTTGTCCGAGTCGTAGGCCATGGTGACCAGGGTGTTCTCGCCGACCTGGCCCTTGGCGAACATGGCGGCGCGCACGCCGGCGGCCCCACCCTTGCCGTCGCCGGCTTCGGCGGTCTGGCGCAGGCGGTCTTCGAAACCATCGAAATCGCGCAGCGGGTTGGTGGTGTTGCCGCGGATGCGGTTCAGGCTGAGGGCGCCTTCGACCACGCCGGCGGCGACCAGTGGGCGCAGGTCCGGCACGAAGCGCAGTGCACCCTTGGCTTGCAGCAGGCCGCTCACGGCCAGCAGGCGCGCTTCGCCTGCGGTCTGGGGGGCCTTGAGCGCGAATTCGGCGCTGCCGCCTTCGACGAACACCTGCTGGCCTGGCTCGCGTGGATCGAGGTCGCTCGCATCCCACTGGCCGGCGCTGCTGTCCAGGGTGACCGGGGTGCGCTCGACGACCGGCACGCCGTTCGCGTCTTCCAGGGTCACGTTGACCAGGACCAGCCCCTTGCCGTCGGCCGGCGCGGTCTCGGATTGCGGCTTGATCGACAGGCGCGCCAGCTTGCCCGGCACCACCACGGTGATGCGCTGGCTGCCACGGGCATTGCCGAAGGCATCGATCTGTTTGATTTCCAGAACGTTTTTGCCGGGCTGCAGGGCCACGCCGACGTATTCGTACACGTCGAGCTGGCGGTCGGCCACGGTGCTTTGCTGGCCGACATGGCTGTCGTCGACGGCCTTGTCATTGACCAGCAGGGTGAAGCTGTTGCCGGCGGTGCCTTTGACGCGGATGGTGGCCTGGCCGTGTGGCAGCAGGGCGCCGTCTTCCAGACCGATGAAGGCCAGCGCGTTGTCGAGGGCGGCGAAATCGAGCTCTTCTTCCTTGGCGAAGACGGCGCTCTTGCTTGGCGCGGTCAGGACCGATGCGGCTTGCAGGGCGGCGCGCAGGCGCTCGGCGCGGGTCGCGATGGCGGCTTTCAGTTCGTCGCCGCAGGTGTCCAAGGCGAAGTCGGCACGCGCCAGTTCGCCGTCCTTGAGGTCGACGAAGCGGCTGCCAGGGTCGCCCGCATTGCGGTTGTTCAGGATTTTCAGGACGCTGCCGGCTGGCAGGGTGCTGTTGTCGATCTTGGCGACGTGGGTGCGCGGGGTGACGCCGGTGAAGCTGTAGCGGCCGTCGGCGTCGGTTTGCGAGAAGCTGCCGTCTTCGAGCCAGACGCGCACGTCCGGTACGCCCGGCTCGCCAAGATCGCGCAGGCCATTGGCGTTGCAGTCGGCGAACACGTCGCCCAGGATGTGGCCTTTCGAGCTGAACACGCCCGCTTCGACCTTGACCCTGGCGGCGGCGGTCACACTGGTCAGGACCAGCGGCGCTGCGCTAGTGGCGTGGGCGCGGTTGACGCCATCGCCCTGCAGTGCGCCGGCGCCGATGCGCACACGGTAGCGCAGCACGCGTACCGAGCTGGCGGCCAGCTCGCCGATATCGATGTCGAGCTGCGGGCCGCGGTTCTGGAATTTGCCGTCGAAGGCGGCGCCATCCAGGCGCATGGTGCCCGGCACCAACGAGAAGCCGGCCGGCAGGTTGTCGATCACCTTGACGCCGACCAGGGCCTGGTCGGCGGTGTTGTGGATGCGGATGGTGTAGTCGAGCACATCGCCGACTTCGACCACGGCGCGCGCCGCGTTCTTTTCAAGGTACAGGACGCCCGGAATCGGATCGAGCGGAACGTCGATGGTCACCAGGCCAAGCGCTTCGCTGACGGTGAACTCGCCGCCGTAGGATCCGTACAGGTTGGTGGTGCGGCTCGCTGGCAGCTCGCCCGGTTTGCGTTTCGACGGGAAGCCGTAGTTGTTCGGTGCGGTCACTTGCAGGCGATACAGGCTCGGGGCCACCAGCGGGAAGTGATACATGCCGAACACGTCGGTCACGACGGTGCTTGGCATACGGGTGACGCCATCGACGTCGAACACGACGGCCGGGCCGCCCGGGGCGCCGCCGTTGCCGGCGCCGGTGATGTCGATCAGGGTGACGGTGGCGCCGGCGACCGGCATGTCGGTCTTGCTGTCATACACCACGCCGATCGGATCGACCAGGATCGTGGTCGAGATCGGGCCGCTGCCGCAGCCGTTGATGCTGGCGGTGAGGGTGTCGTCAGGCTGCACGTCGAGGTGGCCGTCGCTCTTGTCGTCAGCCTCGCCTTCTTCCATGTCGTGGTCCACGGCCATGGTGGTGATGCGGAACAGGCTGCTGTCGGCGGCGGTTTCGTCGGCCGCGTAGGTGCGGCTGTCGCCGGTCATTTTGGACGTGATGGTGACGCTGATAATGTCGGCCCTGGCCGCATCGGCATTGCAGTCGGCGGCTTCGATCTGGATGAACAGCTCGCCGTTGGCGCGGGTGGCGCGGGCAACGGTCGAGAAGGCGGCCGAGGTGAAATAGGTGATGCTGTCGCGGCGGTTGGCGCGCACGGTGTTCGAGACCACGTCGGCGCTGGCGCCGCCAGGCAGGGCATACTTGGCGCTGGCCTGGTTGGTGATGGCGGCTCCCGCATCGGAGCAGATCAGCAGGACGGCGCTCAGGAAGATCAGGGCGAAGTGTCGGAGCAGAGTGGTCATGGTATGCGGGAGCCTTGGAGAATTCGTGGCAGCGTCCCGGGGGACGCTGCGGTTGTTACTGCAGGTGCGGCGGCGTTACGGGTTGATCTTGACGCCGAAGTCCAGGGTGTTCGACTGCGACGGGGTCAGGTTGAAGCCGGTGGCCGACACCGTGGTGACCACGCCGGCAGCCAGTGGCGCCAGGATCGAGCCGAGCAAGGTCTGGGCTGCGGCGCCGGTGTGATAGGTGGTATTGGCCGGCACGTTGTCGGTGATCACCACCGCGTTCATTGTGGTCAGCCCCTTGTTGGTAGCCACGATGTGGTAGCGGATGCAGGCGCCAGGGGCGGCCGAGATCGGATCCTTGGTCAGCTCGCCTTCGATGACGCCGTTGCAGTCGGCGTCCAGGCCCTGGGTCTTGACCAGTTCCAGCAGCGACTCGCCGGCCACGATGGTGACTGCCTCGTGGATGCGGTCGAACACGGTCGGGGTGGTGGTCGACTGGGCGCGGAAGTAGATGTCGGTGGTGCCGACGGCGGCGCCTGCAGCCGGGGTGACTTCGGCGGTGACCTTGACGTTGGCGCCGGCGGCGACGGTGGCGTTGGTGATGACCTGGCCGTTGCTGTCCTTGAACACGACGGTCCAGCCGCTCGGCAGGGTCAGGCCGCCGAAGCTGGCGTCGGTGCTGGCGGTCAGCGCGAAGGTATCCTGGCTGCCGCCGGTGTTGTTCAGGTAGATCGTGAACGCGGTCATGGCGCCGGCGATCGTGTTCTTGTTGTCCAGCGGCGCTGCTTCAGGACCCACGCCGTTGCCCGGTGCGGCGGCGCCGGAGGAATTGGCGGTGATGTCGATCGCGGCGCCGGCGCCGACGGTGGTGGTGTCGGTGCTGGTGGCGTTGACGGTGCCCGTGAAGCCGCTGGTGGCTTTCACGACCATGGTGTTGGTGTTGCCGGTGGTGCTGCCCGCGGCCAGGGTGGCGACGGCCACGAAGCGGTAGGTGGCGCCCGGGGCCAGCTGGCCGGTCGAGGTCACCGGGGTGGCGTTGTCGGCTGCGCCGTTGCCGTCCGCGTCCAGGTAGAACACGACGCCGGTCATGGCCAGGGCGCCGCTATTGGTCTGCGACAGGGCAAAGGTGTCAGGGCCGTTACCGGTATTGGTCACGCTGTGCGAATAGGTCACCGTGGCGCCGGCGGCGGCGCTCTTGGCGGTGCCGTTGTTCAGCGTCAGGCTGGCGACCTGCTGCACGGTCGTGACCACGACGTTCGACTGGACAGTCTTGGTGCCGGTGGAGTCGGTATAGGTGGCGCTGGCCTGGTTGGTGATCTGGGTGCCGGCGACGGTGGCGGCGCTGGCGCCATTGGCGGCTGCCAGCAGGGTGGCGGCGGCGACGAGCGTGAGACGGGTTTTCATGGCGGTTTCCTTCTTATGGAGCGGGGTAGTCATCGGATGAAACGGGTTTGTACTGCGAATGAATCGGGTTTGTTACTGCTGAAAAATCAATCAAATCAATGGCTTATTTGCGCGCCAGCTTGGGCGCCTCGGCCGCTGCGGGGGCTTGGGCAGGCGCACTGGCGCCAGCCGAGACCACGCGCATCCGGGACGTGACGGTCACGGCCTGGCCAGGCTCGAGGTCGCCCAGGTCCCAGCGCAGGAAGCGGTATTCGGCGGCCGGCACGCGTTCGGTTACCCGTACGCCGTTGCGCAGTACGTCGCGGGTCAGCGGCAAGGTCATGTATTTCTTGCCATCGATGCTGGCCTGGACCGTCTTCGGGGCGGCGCTGTTGGGCAGGTATTTCATCGCGCCGTCCGGCACCGGGAGGGTGGCTGCCACGCCCTTGGCGGCGCTCTTGCCCTTGTTCTGGTAGGTGATCTGGTATTCGATGGTGTCGCCTACTTCGGCTTCGGTGGCGGGGACCAGTTTCTCGGCGCCCTTGTCGGCGACGACCTGGAAAGCTTGCAGGCGCACGTCCACAGCCTGGGTATCGGCTGCAAATACTTTGGTGCCGGCCAGCACGATGGTCCAGAACAAGAAGATATTCAGGATGCGAATGAACATGGGGTTCCTTTGGGTCAGGCGGAGGGAGGGTGGCGTCATCATGGTGGTATCCGGTTTCGTATTTGCTGGTTTGTTGATAGAGCGAATTCTACCGACTTTACCGAATTGCTCAAGAAAAATATTTCGAATTTACTGATTGAGTTGTTTGGGAGGAACATCATGAACAACGCCGTTCTCGATGTTTCTCTATAAAGAGTGCGAAAAAGACAGCTGGCAAACCGACATTGTTGTACATGGACAACACTAGGCTGAGAATTTTGAATGTGCTGACTTTGCTGGATTTACGGTTTGATGGAAATGGCGCATGATGGCTTCCATGTCTCCTGTCGCGCTGCCGTTGCGGCGTCGCCTTCTACCCACTTACCTTCTGGATATATGGAAACGATCTACCTGGAATCGCCCGACGCCCTGCAAGACCTGCGCGCCATCTACTCGGCGCTTGACGGCGCCCAAGCCATCATCGAGTTCGACCTGAACGGCAATATCCTGCGTGCCAACGACAACTTCCTGAACGTCACCGGCTACAGCGACGACGAGTTGACCGGCCGTCATCATTCGATCTTCTGCGAGCGCGAGCTGGTCGATTCGCCGGCCTACGCCCGCTTCTGGCAAGACCTGGGCGCCGGCAAGGCCGACCGCGCCGAGTACAAGCGCATCGCCAAGGGCGGCCGCGAGTTCTGGATCAATGCTTCCTACAATCCGGTCAAGGATGCGACCGGCCGGGTGTGCAAGATCATCAAGTTCGCTACCGACATCACTGCCGAAAAATTGCGCGCGGCCGAGACCTCGGGCCTGGTGACGGCGATCGGCCGCGCCCAGGCCGTGGTCGAGTTCGACATGAACGGGAACCTGATCGACGCCAACGCCAATTTCCTCGACCTGCTCGACTACGCGCTGGAAGACGTGCGCGGCGAACACCACCGCGTGTTCTGCGACGACGAGTACGCCGCCAGCGCGGCCTATCGCCGCTTCTGGGGTAAGCTCAACCGTGGCGAATTCGACGCCGGCCGCTACAAGCGCCATGGCAATCACGGCAAGACCGTCTGGATCCAGGCCACCTACAACCCGATCTTCGACGCTGACGGCAAGCCGGTGAAAGTGGTGAAGTTCGCCACCGATATCACCGAGCAGGTGATGCTCGAGCAGGCCGCCGTGGAGCGCGCCGAGTCCGAGCGCCTGAAGGTCGACGCCCTGCTCGAACAGGTCGCGCGCGCCTCGCGCGGCGACCTGACCGGCACGGTCGACACCGTCGGCGACGAGCCGCTCGACCAGCTGGCGCGCGGCGTCATGAAGATGATCGGCGACCTGCGCGCGGTGATCGGCGACGCCGTCTCGGCCGCCGGCAAACTGAACGACTCGTCGCGTGCGATTGCCGACCGTTCCAATACGGTGGCCGCCAGCGCCCAGGCGCTGGGCGCCACGGTCGAGCAGATGAATGCCTCGGTCGACGGCCTGACCGCGTCGATCAACACCATCGCGCGCAGCACGCAAGAGGCCAACGCGCTGGCCCAGAACACCCGCGACGAAGCCGACATCGGCGCCAAGGCGATCGCCCGCTCGATCGAGGCGATGGCCGCGATCAACCAGTCGTCGGAAGACATCGGCGAAATCGTGAAAGTCATCGGCGAGATCGCCGGCCAGACCAATATGCTGGCCTTCAATGCCGCGATCGAAGCGGCGCGCGCCGGCGAGCACGGCCTGGGCTTCTCGGTGGTGGCGGACGAAGTGCGCAAACTCGCCGAGCGTTCGTCGCAGGCGACCAAGGAAATCTCGAAGCTGATCAACGAATCGGTGCGCCGCGTGGCCCAGGGCAGCGAGATCTCGCGCCAGGCCAGCGAAGCATTCGACCGCATCACCACTGGCGTCGGCAAGACCTCGCTGGCGATCGCCGAGATCTCGGACAGCGCCAGCGAGCAGTCGCTCACGGCCAAGGAAGTCAGCGCCGCGATCTCGTACATCGCCATTGAAACCGAGCGTTCGGCCGGTTCCTGCGACAGCATCGCGCGTTCGACCGAGGGCCTGAACGAGCACGCCGGCCATCTGAACAGCACCGTCG
>Ga0265797_10002880_pt1 | contig 28348 bp, 17 predicted proteins | sample P2T30metagenome_FD_192433 | JGI IMG/M metagenome (GOLD analysis project Ga0265797, IMG submission 192433) | Plant litter microbial communities from East Loma Ridge, Irvine, California - P2 T30 | ecosystem: Environmental > Terrestrial > Plant litter > Unclassified | place: USA: California...
CTTATCCCCCGCGTTAACATAACCTCATCTCGTATGTAGAGTGAAACTCGCAGCTACACCTTGGGCATTTGATCCTTCTTTCCAATGAAGTGGAAACGCTTGCGTATTGCAACGGCTGTCTGATCACCCCAATTACTTGAGCCACACGGCACTAACACTACGCTTACGTTGTTTCGTATCGACAGACATGGAGATAATCGGGCTTGGAAGTGCCTATTTGCGAGAGAGCAGCACAAGCATTGGTGTCGATGTATAAATCGGTGCCGTTCTTTCCATACAGGAGTCATCTTGAATCTAAGCATACCGCAGCATTCTAACGTCTCCCCATTACCCTTTCGACCCATCACCTCATTAATTCCAATTACCCACCATGTCGAACAAAGCAGCCTGGCAAAAGACCTTCAAAGGCGAGACCTTCACCATCGAAGACGCCCCAATGCCAGTCCCGCAACCACACCAGATCCTCATCAAAGCTCGCGCAATCGGCATCAACCCCGCCGACGCTGCCGTTCAGAAGCTGGGAATGATATACGACGCCTCGAAGTTCCCCATTATTCTTGGTTTCGACGTTGCCGGCCAAGTTGAAGCAGTCGGAGACCAGGTCACGCGGTTCAAGGTCGGCGATCGAGTGTGCGCATTTCCTATCGACCTGAGCCCTGAGGATTACAAGAGCCAGAGAGGAGCGTTCCAATCGTACTGCGTGTCGAACGCGGCTTTAACAGCGCATATCCCAGAGAATGTCAGCTTCGCCGAAGCGGCTGTTTTTCCTTCTTGCCTGTCTACTGCTGCTTATTCACTGTTCATGAAAGACGCCATGGCTTTGAAATTGCCTCCAGTGAGCGGCAAAGCGGAACATAACGGCCAAGTCGTCGTCGTCTGGGGCGGATCGTCTGTTGTTGGAAGCTGCGCGATTCAGATGGCTACGCTTGCTGGCTACGAAGTCGTTGCGACTTCGAGCGAGCGCAACTTTGAGCACTGCAGAAGTCTGGGTGCTCGGAAAGTCTTCGATTACAAGAGTGGCAATGTGGTCGAGGACGTTGTTGCTGCATGCGATGGCAAGAAATCAGCTGGTGTCTTCGTCGCTTACTTCAACAACGACAGCACTGTTACTTGCTCGCATATCGCGAGCCGACTGGGTGGCAACTCGGTCGTTGGGACAGTCGTACCGCCACATCTGTCTGCTCCCGAAGGTGTGGCCAAGAATGTCAAAATCACTTCCAGTAAGAGCTCAATGCCTGATTTAATGCTTGGCGAGACGCATGCTGACACACCGTTACAGACTGGGGTCCCGGTATTGGCGAGACCGGAGAAGGTATTCACATTTGGCAGAAATGGCTCACCCCGGCGCTCGCAGACGGCAGGCTGCAGCTCTCGCCACGCCCAGAAATCACAGGACAGGGTCTTGAGGCGCTCCAGAACGCTGTTGACGTCATGTTTGGCAGGATACACATGTTCGGGTTAAAGGAGGGAGAGCAGAAGAAGAGTATCAACCCGGGGAAGCTCGTGGTTGAGATCTGAAATGCCCTGCTCGCGAGAGATTCGAGCTTCAGTCTTTTCACTAGCCTTTGTAGTAGTAAAGTAGATCTATGTCGCTGACATTAGCTTCAGTACCCAATCAATTGCAAGAGATTGCTGTGTGGCGATCGAATGTTCTCCGTAGTACACCGTCAATTCGAGAAAGTCAACGCCGATGATAAAGATACATAAAGGTACATCTCATAAGCACAGGGCCACGGTGGAACAAGGTCGGGTGATATGGGAATAGGTGCATGCGAAAGAAGACGAAGTGGTAACACCACCATAATCCGGCTCGGGTTGATCATATGTCGCCCTTGAGAACGCCGTGTTTGTTCCTGAATGTGCTCGTCAGGCCTCGCTGCTGGCCGTCACATATATCTCCAATGGACTTGAAGGTTGGATGTCCTACCTGTCTTAGAGTCTGATCTATTGTGATGCTATCGCCTCTTGAATTCAATATCGAAAGAGACGAATACTTTCACAAGTGCTGCAACATAGGAGGAAGATATAAAGCATGCACCAGATCACCAGACAAGACAAAACAAGACAGGACAGGACAAGACAGACACTAGATTTTTGATTGCAATTCCATTTGTGTTGGGCTACCTTACGGAAGCGCTCAGAACCCAGGCTGGCAGGTCCTTCGAGTGACACGACATGCTCGGTAAAAAAAGGCAATTAGTATACCATCCGGAGCGCTGCTTTCAAGATGCAGTATCCTGTGCTTATTGGGCCCAAGATGCTGTTTTGGAGAAGCTTGCGTTGTGTATCCAAACGATAAGGGTTATTTATGCTTGCGTTAAGGTGTTGGGCGTGCTTTCGTTCTGGGTTTGTGGTATTCTTTGGGGTTTCAAGTGCAGGGAGTATTAGTGCTGTCGGAAGCTTGCGTTTATCCAGTCTGGGATCCGTGCGGTGTGGCACAGGTCAAGGAAATTGTGCTGAGGGCCATTGTCTGCAGTTGATGCTGACAAGTGCGATGGTGACTGGAGGTGTCTGTTTGGCGGTCATGCTTGTTGTTGAAGATGCGCGTTTGACAAAAGATTTGCCCAAAGCCGAAAGTGAGGAGACATTGATCGTCTTCATCATCACCAACAAAACTGGAGCAAAAAAAACCAAAGAAACGAACTCACTGATAGCCATACCCATTCTTGTCCTCGAGCCAGATGCCGCCGTTGTAGCTCATCTGGGAGACATCGCGATTGGGCGGCGACTGCATGATTTGGTGGCTACGACCACGCGGCGAGAAGACATCGTCACCTTCTCCAGCGATGCTAGTTGGTGAGGTGACGCCATGGTCACTGTCGTAGTGCTCAGATCCATGGTAGAACTTACCCTCTGTGCCGGAGTCAGTTTGGCCGACTGGAATTGTAGGACGACCGTTGTCGAAACGAGTGGCAGCATGCTGCTGTGGCGGGTGACCATGCGTAGGGGCGGGAAGCTCGACTGGGTATGCGCGACCGTACGTAGGGCTGCCAACAAGATGCTCGACGTCAGCATTCATGCGAGCATCAAAAGAGCCAGTGAAGCCTTCTGTGCCGAAGGTTCCCCGGCGGTGGCCAATGTTCTGGCCGATGTGGGTACGCTTATCGAGGCGGTTCTTGGAAACAGAGCGACAGATCTTGCCGTTTTCGTCAACTTCAGGTGCAATCAGCGCAGACTCGACAGATGATCCATTGGCTTCCTTGGGCCAGTGAGCGGAGTTGTGAGGCGTGACAGGGCTTTGTGGCGGGTGATCGTCTGTCGGCTGCGCAAGCTCGCCACGCGCCACTTCGTGCTCTCTATGAGCCGCAATGATGTCGACCTCCAGCGCGCCTACCCTGGCTCTGTGCCACTTAAGACACGACTGGGTGTTACTAGTAACGTGAGACATCTCGATCTCGGCCTCAAGCATTGCAACGTGAGACTTGTGCCACTTGAGCTTCTGTTCCATGTTGAGGTGACGAGTGATGAGACTCGATTTTTCTGGACTGTATGACTGAACCGCAGTTGTTATGGCCAGAGCTTGCCCCTTGCTTGGAGAAGGAGATGAAGACTGGTCGGTTTCAAACGTAGTGCGGCTCGGTGTCTCTATCACCCAGTGCTGAATGTTGGGTGGCGAGTTCTTCTCCCCTTGGAGATTACCAGGCTCGAATGACATAGCTTGTGCTCTCAAGTTTTGAGCGGAGATACGCTGGGTGACCTGCGGAATCATGACCGGCATGGACTGTCTGTGCTTCATCGAGTTGCCCGGGTTGATGATATTATGCTGAGCCCGCAGGAAACCGTTTGTGGCACAACCAGGGTACGTGCGATAGGGAAAGTTTGGGGTCGGGCGGGAATGGCCTTGATCAAAGCCGCTGTTGAAGGGTGCCGCAGATGGCGTCGAAAGGTTTTGGCTGGTGTGCCTAGGCAGCTCATCGGCTTGAGGAGAAGTGCTTGTGTTTGAAGGCCGCGATGAAGTGGCGGGTGAAGGCAAGTGAATTGGCATGGAAGCCGGGTGCAATGGCAACTTTTCGTCAGCATCCTTGTGAGCCGAGCGGATCCCTAGACCAGCCGGCGGGTTGCTGGCGAGCACAGGCACTTGGGCTCCACGACCACCCTGTTGCCACTGGACACTGTAAGGGCTTTGATGGCCGTCGCGAGCGTTCATCTCCGCACCGCGCCAGTTTGTGTTGATAGGCGGCGGTGGTGTGATGTGACGAACCGCGCGAGAAGTACGCCCGTCCTGAAAAGCACCACGGTAGTTGTTGGACTCGACGCGTACATTGGCCGCCTGCTGGTCAGTCTCATGGTCGCTGTTCAGTGAGCCAGAGTCTGATCGCTTAGCACCGCGGGATTCGGCGAATTCGGCAAGCATACGGTCGTCAGCAGTAATGAAAGACCGCGCGCTGCGAACGGCGCCCGGGGCGGAGCCGGAAGGGTGGTTACCCATCGCGAAATGCGGTGGCGATGCGGATACCCTGTTGTCTGAGTGCAACATCCCGCGGCGATGAGTGGCAACCTGGGTTGGCGTACCCCAAATCTGTGGCTGGTACCTCGGTGGCGTCGGTAGGGGAGGGTCGCGGCGCCATGACTGTCCCTGCACGGCGTCACGGTTGGCGCCGCTCCACTGATTGCGATTCCCACTACGGTGAATAGCGACTCTGGTTGCAGAACGTGGGTCGTGAGACTTGTTGTTCTGTGAGCTGTAGCTACTTGCACTGTAAGAAGTGTTACCACTTGTTGAAATGCGGAGGCGTGACTTGTAGTTCGTCTGCGCCTCGGCACGGTAAGTGATCAACAGGGAACTGAGCACGGGGTGCTCGCAGTAGATCTTGGCAACGTGATAGCCCGTGTTGTCATGGTACATCATCGAGTTCCACATGTTTGCGACAGGCTGACCGTTGGCCTTGTGCTTGATGTGATTGACGAGACTGAATGGCACGTTCTTGACATAGATGAATGTGACGAAGGTGACCCTGGGAGTTGGTCAGCTTGTGCACAGCTGAAGTGAAGAGATGGTTCAAGTTGGTTACCCTGTACAGCCCGGCTTGCTCCAGCCAGGGAGACGACCATCTTGAACCGGTGAAATCATCTCAGCCATGGCGCAAAATTCTTTCTGCCCACTGATGGAGAACATCATGAACACTCTCTGGCCATCGCGCTCATCCCAAACCGCAGTAATGCGTTCGTTGCACGATGGGAGGTTGGTCACAGCGCCATTGGCTATGCTGTACTTCATGTCCATCAATTTGTCGACTTTCATACAGATGATGCGAGACTAGGATAAGATTAGTCAAGGTCAAAAGAGTAGCAGGGTAAGGCTCTCGATTTACTTCGAGCGGCAAAAGAAACTGTTCGGGGTTGGCGTGCGAGAATATCTTCGCTGCGCCTTTGAATGTCTCCATGGAGATGTCGCCTTCGTAGTTCAACACCTTGTGGACGGTGTCAGGATGTTCGGCCTGGTGCCAGACTTCCGCCTTGTCAGGCATCGGATAGTGAAGTTCCATGTTCTGGATGTCAATGCGTGGTTGGGTATTGAGCGGTGCGCCTCCGCTACGCTGAACACGGTAGGCGGGCGAATTATGCACCGGAGCAAAGTTGTGGCCGTCGGTTTGAGGCGAATAAGTCCCAGCCATTTCATCCGCGGATGCGAAAAGACTAGCGTTGCTGTGTCCCAGCGGACGGGAGTGGTCTTCCATGTTGCGGATGCTGACCAGAGAAGTTGAGACAGGACACGCTGGCGCGGAAATGACTATCGCGGATATTCGAGCGATCTTGAGGGTGCACTTGCGTGCGTGGCGAGAAGATTAAGGACCTCCCGCTGTGGAGTGCTGTCAGTGATACAGGTTTTCACCAATGTGACGACAGGATGAGTGGTAGTGCGGCAGATGAAGCAAAAGTGAGGCGAGAATGAAATACCCAGGCACTTGTTGTGTACACAGATCCCGCCGCCCCGCACAGTGAGAAGCGAGGCTGGCTTCAATGGGTTCGTGCTGATGTGGCATTGCGCAGGCCTGTGCGCGCACGACGACATTGACGAGGAAGGAGCGACTCACCTGTCCGTCCGGTTGTTGTCCGAGATAAGTAGATTGCGATGGATGATGCCTGTAGGCGGTCTGATTGAGTCGTTCGTCAAGGGGTGAGCTGAGTAGTGGTCGGTGGTTTGCGAGCGAGATGTATGTGTGTGTGAGTGCACGAGAGAAAGCAAACAGCAACACAGCGAATCTTCACTCAGACCTGCATAATCGGTACAGTGATCTGCATGGTCACGAGGCCTCGACCTCCGTCGCCGCAAGTATGATGTCTTCAGTAGGCCATAATAGCGGAGAACCATTGTGATTGGTCGCTCGCTTGACCCGCTTGATGTAGAACGCTTTGGAGCGGCTTGACTGAGGCCACAGCATCCGATGCAGGAGTCTCAATGTATGGTGTATCTCAAGGAGTATCGATGACGGTACAGCGCTGTGGATGGCTTCTCAATTTGCACAATGGTCTTGATTCGAGCTTAGCAACCTGCTAAGGACCCGGCGTGCGATTGTCTGCCTTGGAAGATGAGGAGGTTTGACCTAGTACTGAAAACATGACCGCCACTCACTTGTGCGCCTGATTCCAGCTGTTTCATTTTCGTATTTTTTTCTTGAATCTTGCGACAGAATTGTAAACAGTCCTGCTAGCCTGACTAGACCAACACGGCACTCAAATTTGATTTGAGAAGGCAGAGTCCCCTTCAAAAGAAGGAATATCAGCTTATCACGGTAATTCAAGCAGTTTTGATGCAACATTGGGTTTTCAAGGCGGTTCGCGTCGTAGGCTTAGAAGGAGTGAGGTCCAACGCCGACGCGGATTTGGGTGATCCCGAGCTGGCCCGAGACACCATGCTTTCCGGCGCGTGCAAACCGCAAGCTTTCCTTTCCTTTCCCTACCTACACTTTGCTCTCAAAACACGTTTCTTCGAACGACCAGCTCGTGAGTCGCAGCGTTGACGCGTGATTCGCCCGATACTGGAGATGCATGATGTACCTGGAAGGGCTTGATGATTAGTCGTCGCCGCAGGCCATCTGCGAAGGAACTCATCGCTGCTTTTGGGTTGAGCCACCGAGATCATCGTGGGATAGCACATCAATTTCCATGTGGCATGTAAGATCTTGAATGCGCCAAATTGGTCTTTGATTTGGCGAAAGGATAAGTGGTCCATTCACTCGGTTCAGGCATGACCATTGGCGTACGTTGGCAGTCAGGTAGTGGGCGATTGCCGCATATTAATTGCCCTTCTATCACCGGGTATGTGGTTTGGCCTATCGCTAGAACATGTTCCGGTAGGAAGGAGACGATACGGATGTGGACGGATGGCTGCATCAATGTTACGACAGGCTTGGTACGTAAACACGGCACCGGTAGGAAGTAGGAATCAGGAAGTAGTGAGTTTCAAGACGAAAATGGTTGCAGCTGAAAACGTGGGCACTTCTGGAGAACTTGAGGTAGCTACGATGATGGTATGTTCGATTGGATCATCTCAATGAGCACGGAGAGCTGCTAACCTGCACGAGCAAGGTAGACCGTCGACATTAGCACACGCAACGCTGTTTGAAGCCGCGTATCCTCTCGATTGCATTGCATCTCTCTTGAGTGACAGAAGCACTGAGCTCCGAGCATCCGGCTCATTGTATAGGTTGTCTCATACCAGCCAGTGAGACTTGCGGGCATATCTGGCTGGAGCCTTGTTCGCGCCTTCCTTCCGTGTCGCTCTTTCCACACCTGCATGTCTCTCGCTGGCTGCAAACCTCAGGCCTTTCAACACGCTCGATCACCTTATTTGCGACGGGCTCTCTTTCACGCCATGCTGCCCTGAAAACCGCCGGATTCCCTCTCTCAACCCACTCGGCAACGCCCCCCATCTCTCAGCAATCATGGCCAGCGTTCAGCTCGTTAGACAGCGCAATGTGCAGACTCGCACGACAACCAAAATCGACCAGGTACAAAGCCTGCAGCTCGTGCAAACCATGCTTCACAGTGCCCTGAGTACACTGACGTACTTGCGAAACCTATTCCCGGACAGGGCTTTCGAAGAGCGGCGATACGAGTTACGAGACACGGTTATACCATACACGGACTACGCAGCAGCTCGTATACCATTGGTCAACGACGATACCGATGTGCCTCACACGAACTTGCCCATCCTCGTGCGCGATCGCAGCAGGCGCGCTGATGCTTTTTTGGATTGGCTGGTAAGTGAAAGTGGCGCATCTCAATGGCACGGTACTAATACTTTACAGGAGAAAGGCGCTTTCCCAGAGCTAGAGTCTGGTGATCTCCGCGCTGTGCAGATCCTCATACATCCTGACAAGCAACGCCGTAACGAAGTGCTGGAGACTTACACATTCATTGTCCGCTACATTTTTGCAGAAAGCGGACAGCGCACACCAAGTGCCGTGGTCACCGAAGTTCCCGAGGAACAAGAGGCTACCACTTCGTACGCGCATACGGCACTGCACGAGCTTTTGCGTAACGTTGACCGACTCTGCGAAGATCTCCCGCAATTGCCTTGTGAGTGCTTTCTTCTAGCTCGAGCTGCTCAATAGTTCACACTGACTCTTCGACAGCTGACCGTTTTCTGTCCATGACCCTTGTCTACGACAAGAAGGATCCCAGCGATGGGGTGAAAGACAAGCGCGTCCGTGGATTCTTGCCATGCAAAGAAGACACCTTGTCCTTGGGTGAAGCCAGCGGTTGGCAGGCTTACACAAGTTCATTGAAGTTCGACTCAGGATACCACGAGTGAGTTCACTGTCCGACCATGGGAGGTCGCTGCTAACATGACAACAGCACTCTCTTGAGGATCACCGGCTTGCAGCCGTATGGGAGCTCCCGCACTCGTCGGTCTCACGATTTGCCAAAGCAGCTCAACTTCTCACGCCCAGTATCACGATACGACGACATTCTCGTGACACCACAATCAACCATCTCTTTTTCACAAAAGTCCTCTGGATTTGTCGCTAGCTCCCTCGAGCACCGCCTTCCCGAGCTCGACGCCCAGCGGCGCCCTTCGACGCGGAGCTCTGGTTTGATGAAGCGGATTGTCCCAAAGAGCGACAACGCAGAGCCTCAGTCTAGTATGGTGAACAGCATTTCCCATGACTTGCAAGGCATGATGTATCCTGAAGAGATCACGCAAGGCGACACCCAGGCATGGGGCGGCACCTTCCAGCAACCTGCCCACGAAGACAGCCCCACTGTTACACCAACCACAACAAATGCATCGGCACGTAAGACGGGGCACTTTAGCACAATCGTCAGCAACGACACGTTTCCGCTGAGTGCAGAGACACAGCAGGATATCACAGCGCGCAAGCCGTACCTCAAGAAGGCAGCAAAGGCGCTCGCAGAGAAAGCAGGCGGTAGCAACGAAACGGGGCAATTGGTGTTGTGCCAGTGCGGGTTCGGCAAAGATGAAGGCGACATGGTAAGGGCTCCTCTGGTTTAATATCTCATGGCAATCATGTGCTGACATATCAACAGGTGCAGTGCGTCTGTTGCTCAACCTGGCAGCATCTGCATTGCTACGGCTACACATGTTCCGACGACCCACGCTTACCCGAAGAGCACGTTTGCTACTGGTGCCTGCTTGGCGATACAGACGCCAGCAACTACACAGCCCTTCAAGAGATTGCTGTTGAGCGCCGAGCGATGTACCATGTGAGCAAGAGCGGGATGAGGACGAGAACAGACTTGGCGCATCTCCTTGGTACGTCGACATGGTCATCTTAGATGATGCACGAACTAACCCGCAATCAACAGGCATCGATCAGAAGAAAGCCAGCAGCATGCATGCAAAGATCAAGAAAAGCGTATTCGTCACGCAAGCAGCAAAGTCGCACAAGCCCGGTTATAGAGCGACTGGGAAGGCGCTTTTCGTGCCGTGCCATGACAGCGCAGCTCTCCGCAAACTTCTGGGGACCTACTTCGACCCAATGGCTTATATCAGTCACCAGGTAAGTACATGCAACTTCTTGACCATTGAGTTATGACATTTGCTGACGAAAAAACAAAGTATGGACCTCCGCCTGCTGCTGAACTCATGGAACGACACATGCAAACCAATCAGCGCCTGCTTATGGCTTTAACGGCGAACGACCTTCCGCCACCAGCCACGCCTCACGGCCACAGGTTGAAGTCCGTGGCAGCCTCAGACAATGGACGCTCTCAAAGCCTGGAATCCACCCCAGTGCCAGTGCCATCTGTACCCGACTTGCCGACTTCGACCGTTCCAACTTCTGAAACGTTACGCGCAACACTATCGGGGGATCGAAGCCGTCAGACACGCACGAAGAAGCATGGTATGAGCAGTGAGGAATCCGAGGAGAGCACCGCCAAAAGAGTTGCAACTTCTTTCCGGACTCCGCTTCACTTCACTAGCCTCAGGTCTTTGAAGGTAATTGATGCAGATGGCAAGTCAAGTCCGGCGCAGTATGGAGGGGAGGTATAGCGCTACATCAAAGTAATTTCTGCTTTGGTGATGACGGGATGCTTGAAGACGCTTGGAGGTGCTGTTCGTGGGTGGCTGAGACACGGGAGAACAGCACACTTTGGGTGTAATTCGTAAAAGGTCGCAATCAGGTTGGAAGGATCAAGTCATGGGAGTAACAGCATGATTATTCTAGCTCAATCGTGTGAACTGCCAGATGTAATGAAATAAAATGTGTGGCGTTAAATCTTGGTTCTCAGATGCTTGTGCAAGGTCCCAATAATGTCTTTTGGTCTCGCGGGTTTCAGCTTTCCAGCCACTCACACTCTCACACTTACTTTCAGCAACCATGGCCGCCCGACCTCCAACAGCCAAACGCACAACCACCACCGCGACCTCTATCCCCGCTGCACACCCGCCTTGTACTATCCATCCCACTGCTGTCGTCGCCGACAAGACCCTGATTTTCGGCACCTTCCCTGTCCACATTGCCGAGCACGCAGTGCTGCACCCTTACGCCCGCATTCGCGCGGAGGGCGGTAGCGTCACGATCGGTCCCTACTGTACCGTCGCCGAGTCTGCTATCGTCGGATCGCCTACAAACCAAGCGGGCGACGTGGTGCTCGACGGCTGGGTCAGTGTTGATAGCGGCGCGGAGGTTCTGGCGAAGCATGTGGGCGAAGTCACGGAGGTGGGTATCAAGGCTAAGATTGACACCGGCGCTACGCTGGGGAGGTTCTGTCGGTTGACTCCGACCGAGAACGTGCAGGCTGGAGAGCAGGTGCAGGATTTTACGGTGTTGTTTGGCAACCGGCAGAGGAGGAGGGATAAGACACTGGTGGACAGCGAGGACCTGAGAGGCCAGAGAATCAAGGCTCAGGAGAAGCATGTGGAGGTGCTCAAGAGGCTGATCCCAGATGGCAAATCGAAGTGGCTTGATTGATCAAGATAATTGACCGAAGGACCGAAGACCTGGCACGGCAAGCATGGTAACGAAAGGCATCTGAAAGTGCCGGCATGGCCAACACCTGACGCTGGCACCCTGCGACCATCACTCACTTGAGCGCCTTGGTGAGCACGTTTTTCCGTTCGTTTCCATCCGTCCACACACCCTGCTTGCCTGGGACATCGGAGACTGCTATTATTCATCAGCGCTCCCCTCGAAGGACTCAGCCTGGGATCCAGTCTTCCTGTTCGCCTTGAAGCGAATGTGATCTGGTGTACCTCGGACAGCCGACAAATTCGCATATCTCCGAGTCACCATGATCCAATGGCGACAAGAGCTCCGCACTGGTACGTAAGGTGTTTGTAAGCCCAACACAGGTATTCACTAAGAGCAAGTCTCTAAGTAGCACCACAAGCTCAAACCGACTAGGAGGCTCAAGGTATCACCATATCGTCCCACTCGAGAGATGTTACACATTTACTCGAGACCCATGCCAATCATGTGCGTCGCAGCTCTATCAACGCGGTGAGAACTTGTATGAGTCACTGTGTCTAATGGACCCCTGGTTTCCGACTGTGGAAAAAGTATTGGTTTTGGGAGGCTACAGAGCAACGAGGCTACGGTAATGTGAAGCCTACCTAGGTAATTTATTGAGAACTGCTGCCTACGCGTTTGCCTTGTTCAACATGTTATGACAATTGCAGATTGACTATGTAAAGAAGTTCCTCCCTGATCGTACCATACAACCCCGAACGTTAATAAGACGACTCGATGACAGATCATGTACTAGTGGTATTTGCAGTCGACTTCAAAAGGGCGTCCGTGAACCGCCAGTGAATGGACTTTATGCATTTCCAACCATCATCTATAGATTACATAGTAGTACATAAAGTATACCTAGGTAGGCTATTTATGTGTATGGCAAGGCAACTTTCAGGCAACACCCAGGCAGCTTCGTCTACGAAAGCGGCTTAGCTCATCTTCGGCTTGGCCTGCGGCTTGCAGCTTTGAACGCGCTTCCTCGACAGCACCCAACTACAAGAAAGAAAGCTGCACGACATACCGCGCACTGCGCACCCCTTCTTCAAACCCCTCCTCTCTTTTGCTTGTACATCACGAGGGCACCTGCGACTTGTGCAAGCGACCGCGACGGCGACACTCTACGCATCAGCTAGCTCGCACCCCCGTTACGCTTCTTCACGACTGCGCGTCTCCTGCGACTTCACCACATCGACCATCTTGCTTCGTGCAAGTGGCTCCCTCGTTGACTCCCCAGCGTACTGGCGCAGTTTAAAACGCGATCATGTCTTTCGGGTTCGGCAGTGGTAACACCGGCACAACCTTTGGCGGATTTGGCAGCACCAATAACAACAACACTACAAACACCTCGGGCAGCTCTCTGTTCGGCGGCAATACCTCTACAACAGGCGGCTTCGGCGGTGGAGGTGCAGGTTTCGGCGGCAACACGAGCAGCCCATTCGGACAGTCCCAAAACAAAACCGGCTTCGGTTCACCAGCCCCCACGACCGGCGGAGGCATGTTTGGCGGCACAGGAGGAGCAAGCTCCACTGGTGGCTTCGGCGGCGGTGGAGGATTTGGCAGTACCAACAATGCTGCGAGCACTGGGTTCGGCGCGTCAAACACAACAGGTATGTAAAGAGCAGGCGTTCACGGCGGCCAAGAAGGCGATACTTGGTGCGTTGCATGTGTACGAGCGTCATGAGATGCAACCGTGTCATGCGTCGATGCGATGCCACGCGCCTGTCCGTCTCAAGTGCGAGTACAAGATTGGAAGCTAACTCATATGCAGGAGGTGGTCTCTTTGGCCAGAACAAGCCTGCGACAGGCGGGTTTGGTAGCCCGGCTGCCGCGCCCAGCGGAGGTGGCCTTTTTGGCTCATCTAGCACTGGCGGTGGTTTCGGTGCGACGAACAACACCACGCAGAACAACCCTTTCGGAGGTAACAACACCGCTGCGACCAGCAATCCTTTCGGCGGAGGAAGTACGACCACGAACACTGGCTTCGGCGCCAGCAACACCGCCAACTCTGGCTCCGGGTTCGCATTCGGAGGAAACGCGAACGCGGCGGGCAACACCACCCAAGGCACGGCCGCTACTCCCTTCGTACCGTTCACCGAGAAAGATGGCGCTGGTGCTAGTTCCACCAGTGCATATCAAAGTATCACAATGCAGCCACAATACCAGAACAAGAGTTTCGAAGAGCTGAGAGTCGAGGACTACATGCAAAACCGTCGGCTCCCTCAAAGTGGCAGCTTTGGTAGTGGTGCTGCTACTGGTGGAAGCACGTTCGGCGGATTTGGCCAGTCGGCCACTGCAGCACCAGCTGCTCAGACCGGAGGTGGCCTGTTCGGTAGCAACACTGGCGCGACCGGTGGGTTTGGAGGTGCAGGCTCGACAAATACCGGATTCGGTGCCAATGCTACAGCCAACTCTAACACTGGATTTGGCGGTGCGAGCACTGGCGGTGGTCTTTTTGGCGCGGCCAAACCTGCAACTGGAGGTGGACTTTTCGGAAACACTGCCGCGAGCACTGGAGCAGCTACAGGAGGCTTTGGCGGCGCGACGTCTGGAAGTGGCGGGGGCCTCTTCGGCAACACTCAAGCGCAGACAAACACTGGCAGTGCTTTTGGCGGCGCTACTGGCGGCTTTGGGGCAGGAGCTAGCAACACCAACACTGGAGGAGGCCTCTTTGGTGCCCAGAACAACCAAACGCAAAACAAGCCTGCATTCGGTGGTTTCGGCGCTTCTGCAAACACAGGCACTGCTGGCACAGGAGCATTCGGGCAAGCGAACACCACGCAGCAACCACAGCAAGGCGGCGGTCTCTTTGGCAGCGGTGGCGCCACGAACACAGGCGGTGGCCTATTCGGCAATCAGCAGAACAAGCCTGCGGGAGGTGGCCTGTTCGGTAGTGGTAACACTGGAGCTGCTTCGACGGGTGGTGGTCTGTTTGGGAATACCGCCAACAACACGACTTCCAACCAGAACACTGGCTTTGGGCAGTCCACTGGCAATACTGGTGGCGGTCTTTTCGGCGGTGGCAACAACACCCAGCAGAACAACACTGCTGGCAACAGCCTCTTTGGAAACAGCCAGAACAAGCCTGCTGGCGGTGGTCTCTTTGGCTCGAGTACTGCAGGCGCAGCTCCCACAGGTGGTCTTTTCGGTAGCAACAACAACCAGCAGCAAAACACAAACGCTGGCGGTTCTCTCTTCGGCAACAACAACAACCAGCAGCAACAGCAGAATGCTGGCGGCTCGCTCTTCGGCAATCAGCAGAACAAGCCTGCTGGCGGAGGTTTGTTCGGAAACAGTACTGCTGGGGGTGGTGGTAACTCTCTCTTTGGTAATAACCAAAATCAGAACCAAGGTGGCATGTTCGGTGGAAACAACAACAACAACCAGAGTGGCGGCAACAGCCTCTTTGGTGGAAACAACCAAGGCCAGAATCAGGGCGGAGGCTCAAGCATCTTTGGTAACAGCCAGCAGCAACAGCAGCAGCAGCAGCAAAACCAGCTCACCGCTACACTGACAGGAGATCCCTACGGAAACGCCCAATTGTTTTCTTCGCTCGCCGCACCCAGCCCGCCCGTCGGTCCCCTTGCAACCCCGCTGAGCGGCGCGAAGGCCCCCCAAAGGCCAAGGACCTCGCTCTTGTCTTCCGTCCGTGGCGCTGCACCTATGCTTGGTGCCAGCCAAAACATGACACCAAGGGCACGTCCGGGCTACGGATTCTCCTACAGCACCTTCAACAGCCCTGGCTCGGGCGCACAGACTCTTACACCGGGCGCCGCCGGCCTGCTACGGCCGACTGGTTCTCTCGGATCCTCTCTTTCTGGTAGACTCTCGAAGAGTTTCTCTACGTCCAACCTGCGTGGTGATACTGGTGCCGAAGGCCAGAGCCTGCTCCGAACCCCCGCTGTTGGACAAGCATCGCTTCTACTTGGCAACGGCAACGGCTCCGTGGGATCAGGAAGCGCTAGGAAACTCAAGATTGACCGCACCCTCAGAACCGATCTTTTCGGTGACAGCACACCCAAGCAGAAGCAGGTTGAGTCCACGAAAGACCAAGACCCTTCATTACGCAAGAGTGTCAGCTTCGATCGCAGTGCTGAGCACAGCAACGCGAGGGTTTCAAGTGACTTGGTCGTGCGCGAAGACGAAGACACGCCAACTGGATCCCTCGACCCGAACCATGTCAACGGTAATGGCAACGGCAACAGCAACCCTCTCGACTCTGTACCTGAGGAATCGAACACCCCGAAGTCTCCTGCAGCGGCGTCACCCCAGTCCAAGAAGGTTCTTGGCCCTGGTGCATACTGGACCACACCCTCGATCAAGCAGCTCCACACAATGTCGCGCCAGCAGCTCCAGAACCTCGACAAGTTCGTCGTTGGCAGAGAACACGTGGGTCAAGTCGAGTTTGGCCGTGCCGGTGGAGTAGACTTGAGCACTGTTCCTCTAGACCGTATTTGCGGCGATCTTGTCTGTTTAGAGACAAGAGTCTGCACCGTCTACCCAGACGACCAAGAGAAGCCCCCAATGGGCGAGGGCCTCAACATTCCTTCCACCATTGCATTGGAAGACAGTTGGCCCCGAGCCATCCGGGATGGCAGTGTGGCTCCGGGAAGCAAAGCTGCTGCTAAAGCCAATGAAAAGCACATGCGCGGTCTGGCGTCCGTCAAAGACACCGACTTCGTGGAGTACAACGTTGACACTGGCGTTTGGACCTTTGATGTTGAGCATTTCACTACTTATGGCTTCGACGAGAGTGACGACGAGGAGGATTTTGAGGATGGCACCGACATGATGGATCTGCAGCCCAAGATCCCTGAAAACATGCGCACTGCCTCCTCTAACGGGCTATCCGAACCTCCCATGACAACTGAGACACATGGCGCTGACGACTCTGACGAAAGCGACATGGAAAGCCCAGGTCTTGGCGAGCCGGAAGACACTTTTGAATTCAAGCTTTCCAGGCGCTCCCACCAGGGAGATCTCGACATTCCTGGAGGCTTCGATGGTCTGGAAAACAAGCAGAAGTCCACCTTCGAGCATGACGATGCTCCTCTCGACAACGCGCACCCTGACGAGTACAGCATGTCTGGCGGCCTTGGAGATTCATACATGGACGATCCCTTCATTGAGGCGGGCGGTGCCGTGCAGGCACCCCACCCCGGAACTCTCCAAAGATATCACAGCAGCCTCATGGAAGATGACGATGACTCTGAACAGGAAGTCCCTGGGTCCTACCACCAAGAGCCTCTGCCGCCTCGTAGCATCTTGAAGCCTACGGCTAACATGCGGACTTTCGCCTCTCCAGAAAAAGTCGCTGAGCTTCCGTGGGAGGAACAGCTTCAGCGGACCATGTCACCCAAGAAGCGTGATCGTCAGGCACTGAGGGACATGCAAGGCTCACTTGCACGTGCCCAGCCCCATGGCGGCGCTCAGGAGTCGCCTCTCAAGCAATCACTCTTTAGCCGCAGCCAGCTCGGACAGAGTCACCTGGCGATGAAGAGCGCGAAGAAGAACGCTGCCGCATTCAACGCAAGCACAATGGGCGGCGACTCTAACCTCGCCAAATCACAGGCCTTCACGACTGGTATGGACCTTATCAACTCGCTCTGGGGAAAACCACAGAATGACTCCAAGGCGAAAGACGCTACTGCAGAGGTATGACCACTCTTCTCCCCTGCAATAAGTCACTGCACTGCACATCCTCCCTAGATAGAAAAGAAAATGCGTCGAAAGTGGACGCGGCGGGGGAATATCGGACTTTCACCTTTGGGCGCTTCACTTCTCTGCACGATCTACCTCTTTCCACATTCATGACACTTCAAAAACGCTCGCAAAGCAACGCATACGATACATAGGTCAGATAGCTGAAACGATGAACAGATGCCATACCCTTCTAAACGCCGCCGCCTTTCCGCCTCCAACATGAACGAGCATGACGCCACCTACCATGACAGCTTCAAGCCTTCCTTCAACAGTCGGAACGCCCTGGTGTACTCGGTCCCTGGGTCTGCGCCTCAGCTTTCAGGCGACATGAAACAAGCTATCAAGCCTCTTACCAGTGGCGGTCGCGACATCAGGTTTGCAAAATTCACCGCTTTTGGAGATGCCGACTCGAAGACCCTAGAACTACAAAAACAGCACACTGAACTGTTGCAGAGGGACGACGAACAGTCCGAAGTCCCTCGGGCAATCACGCCGGCTGAGCTTACCTTTGCGACGCTCGCGGGAGTCGAAACCGGCGCCTCGTCTCTCGATGGACAGGAGAAAGCGGTATGGGAACTATGTTCCATCCTCTTCGACTCTATTGATGTTGCTGCTGGTGAGTTGCTGGACGGTATGTCCGACGAGCAGATTGAAGAATTCGGATCCAAACTTCGTCTCGAACGTTTGCAGATCTTTTGGTCCGACTTCATAGCTTCTGCTGTTGAATCCAAGATTAAGACGACAAGGTCAGCCGAAGAAAAGGCACTTTTACTCCTCACGAAGAACGACGTTGTCACTGCGTGCCAGCTGCTGATGGATGCTGGCGATGTCAAGCTAGCGACCCTCGTCGCACAGCTGCCTGGCAGCGAAACGAGCAGAGAAGTCATGAAGCAGCAAGTCCAGATGTGGCGTGAGCGCAAGGACTGGAGCGAGTTCTCGGATGTGCACAAGGCCCTCTACTCAATTCTGACTGGCGAAACATGCACGGTGTCTGGCCTCAACGGTGCATCGGAAGACCGCGCTCAGGAGTTCTGTATAAGTGAACGTTTCGGATTTGACTGGCGACAATCTCTGTCCTTGAGCCTGCACTTTGGTGGTCATGAGAACATCGTACACGCCATTGGCTCCTACATTGCCGGCGTCAAGGACGGTTATGAGGTAGTGAAGCCACTACCGTACGGCGAAGCCAGCGAGGGCGAGAACACTCTGCTCGGCCTCCTTCGTCTATACGCTCTCGGGGAAGCACAAGTCGAAAACCTGTTCGACCCTGCCACCGTCTCAGGGTCCGCTCTAAACAGCAGGCTCGCATGGCAGCTTGCTACCATGCTTGAAGCCAAGGACCTCTGCGAGTTCCCCGAAGAAAAGATGGACGCTGTGACACTCGACTATGCTTCCCAGCTTGAGTCTACTGGTGTCTGGACCAAGGCCGTCTGGGCGCTTCTCCATTTGAGCGAGGCTGAGTCACGCAAAATCGCTATTCGCGGCCTCCTGGAGCGCAGCGCCGCACAGCTCCCTTCCCCGGACCTTGACCAGGACAACACGCTCATGGAAGACGACTCCGGCTGGAGTCTCTCGGGTATGCAGATCCCAACCTCCCTAATTTGGGAAGCCAAAGCCGTCTACGCGCATGCTGTCCTCCACGAGCCCGCTTTACAAGCGCAGTGGCTCCTCTACACTTCCACGGACGAGGCTTCTGCCGAGGCTCACGACGTGCTTTGCAATACTGTTGGACCACGCGCGGTCATCGAGAAGGACTACACCGATCTCCGTGACCTCTTGGCTTGCTTCGACAAGCACGGCGCTCAGGAGTTGGCCGACTGGAAGCATGGTGGCAAGGTTTACGCTGATTTCTTACGCCTGATCGATCTGAGCGAGGCCAAGAGGCACGGTCGCGATGGTCGCAATGCCTGCTGGGTATTGAGAAAGGGTCTCGAAGGAGTGTCCGAGGAAGGCAGGAGCCTGGAAGTCCGCGTCGCGATCGGCGAGATTACCAAAGTTCTGGCTGATGTCGAGAGAGACATCGGGATCAACCCGAAGTATTCGTTTGATGGAATGGACGTGGACGATGTGAAAGGTGGAGTCACCAGTATGCTGGACGGATACAGGAGGGCGCTCGGAGTGGTGGTGTAAGATTACGCTATGTTTTCGGACAGCGAAAAGGAAAATTTGTTGTACTAGTATTGCTCTTGCAATTGTTGAACATAGACAGATGCTGCTGAATGATGTCTTTCTGTCGTATCGAAAGTTTGGCGCTTGAGGCAAGTTTGGCCGTACGAGATCCATTTGTGCAGTTTTCGCTTGATGGACGAAAGATACCCTTAACGTAAAAGGTGAAAAGTACAAGCAACATGCCTTTCGAAATCTACATGTCCCTTGCCTGGTACAGATGACAGCAAATCCTAGTTCCCGGAGACTTAATGTAGAAACAGCTTCCTTATGTTGATCGACATTGTAAAGTCAGTAAGAGGATACTACTCAATCAAGGGTTTCCAACTCGCAGCTGAGAAATTGATCAAGGTAGTATCGTCAACTTACGCATGTTACCATTTCAACAACCCCAGTGAGATAGCCCCGCTTGAACATCAGTCTTTCTCAGAAGAGAGATCGCACATGCAACGTTATCATAGACTTTCGTGAACCATGAACACAACGACGCCAGTGAGAAAGCACTGCTTAGCTGTCGGCCGCTCATATGTAAGGGACCAAACATGAGATAGTATTTATCAACATCCGTACGTATCAGTGCAAAGACGCCGGTGAGATAGTTCTATCCAGAGATCAGTCTCTCACATCTGAATGACTAACCTCGTGGCGATACCATTGACCTTCACATGTTTTGAACACAGTGAGCCACTGAGTTATTAAACTTCTATACATTTGCCACTAAACACTAAATTCATGGAAGCTGCATTCGTCAAGTTCATACCCCATTTGTACCTCCCATCTTCCTCGCCACGTTTGAGTCCAAGAAGCAGAACACGAACGCCGCGGTGGAAGTCGATTCATTTTCATTGCTGATCGTTTGGACGCTCTCTCTGACGCTGGACGATCCGCACGGAGTCATCTACGAGCTCGGGGAATGCGCTTGCAAATGCTGGGCCGATGCTCCAGTTGTCCAGCTGGCTGACGTGGTCTATGAAGGCGCGGCTGAGCTCAATTGAGGGCAGATCTCCTGGTGTTCTGGATGGCGTGATGTTCAAGCACGAACTCTGCGGGTAGGGCCAATTTACAGACATCGTGCTTGTGAAGGTGACGAAGAAATCTTCAAAGTGAGGGCGGGTACCGGGCGTGCGAGCCAGATAGAGCTTTCGGCGCATGTTTGGCCAGGGCAGATAGTCGATCCAGACTGGATGTTGATTCTCAACAGCTTCAGGAAGTGGGCGGGCCCAGACCGGACAGTCCTCGAGACAGGGCGTACACGGACAGACAAACCAACGTGCGAGGTAGTACATGCCGTAGAGGACAGCGAGGCGTTCAGGGTCGCGATCGATGTCAGGGAATTTGGACAGAATGTTAAGTAGGAGTGGTGTCAGGCTGTCTGTGATAGCGCCACGCTTTGGTTCTGCTTCTGGATGAACCATGCTTATAAGCGATGGCTTGTCAGGCCCAACGACTTGGGACAAGGGCACACCGCTTGCGAATTGGGCGCGGCGCTCCTGAACAAATGAGCCAACGAGATGATCGAGCGGACATGTCCTGACCGAGCGCAGCATGATCCGCGTCGCCTTGCCTGGTTCGTCGTCTGGCAGCGAGGCCTTTGGTTTGGGGACTGGCGAGCTGTGCTGTTGCTCTAAGAGGAAATTTACGCCGAGACGTTCGCCATTGTTTTCGCTTGGTTGCTGCATCTGTGCGGCAGGTGCAGACCGTGGCTGCTCGTACGGTAGACTATGTGCTGGATAGTGGTGATGTGGTCCCTGGGAGTCGGGCGTCCATTTTCGTGCGGGGCCCTCGGAGCTCTGATAGTGGGATGGAGCACCTGAAGGAGAGTCTGTTACACTGGAGTTGTTCGGCGAGCGAAGGTCCGGGTGCAAATGTTGCTGAGGAGCCTGTTCGTATTGCTGAGCCGGAGATTGCTGTACTTGAGGATACTGGGACGGTGTCGAATGCGCAGCGGCAGATGGTAGCGGGCTTTGCTGTGCAGTCAGAGCAGCAAGTTCTGTGCCATCTGGTGTAAGTAAGGCTTCCAGGTCGCGATTTATCGGTGGGGTCATACCATTGAGCCCCGTCTGGCCCAGGTCACGATTGCCAACAATACCAGCGACAGCGGCTAGGCGTGTCCTCAATGATTCGCATTCTTGCAGAGCGCGGTCGCGGTCGGCCAGGGCACGTTGTAGCTCTTGATATGGTTGACTGCTTTCCAGCTCACGAATCCTTGCCTCGAGACCTTCTATCGTGTTCTTCGTCCGTTCGCGGATCGCTCGTTGGGCTTCGCGGTCGTTCGCTCGTTTCTTGGCCAATTGCTCCGGCGTCAGGTTCGCTACGCCTCGGGAACCCGGCTGGCCAGTCTTCCGTTTGCGACCATTAGGCGCAGCAGTGTTGTTTGGCGTAGGGATGTGATGCTGCGACGATTGAGCATGCTGCTGCGGTGGCGGCGGCGGTGCAGAAAGAGCGGCAGCGGCCGTCTGTTGGTAGTCGTGCGGAGGATGCTGCTGACCAGGACCAGGCGGAGGAAGTGGCGGGTATGGCGAGGGCGAGGGATAGGCAGGATGAGAATGCGGATGCGGGTTCATGGCTGAGAGGCCGCCGTGGCCGCGTGAGACTGGGCGGAACAATCAATGCTCTCTGCAGGCAAGATTCAAGCAGAAGTCGGATCGATGGTCAACTGACTCAACGTCCTGTTCCTTCTGGTAGTGGTAAAGAGCTTCGAAGGGCTGTTTATGGAGCGACACGATGAAAGCCCCATCTGACGTTGAACTCACGTCACGTGGCTAGTACACCTACAACTGGAAGTCCTATACTGAGAAACATTCCAAAAGAAAAAGATGAAGTTAACTTCCCGGTATATCTTCCAGCGGTGCCTCACGGTCAATTCTAGGCGAGAGTATATGATAGTATCATCGACTGGACGACGAAAGTGGGACTTCTGACAAGTACTTTCTCGCCCGTGAAGTCTTTTGGGACAGATAGCCACCAACAATCCCGATATCTGTCCCAGATTTTCCCTCCTCCTCATCCATCTCTGTAGCTCTCTGCAGATGATCCTTTGAAGCTCCTTATCGTCCAGCCATTCCTTCCCGTTTTTGCCGCCACGATGACCTATCGGAGGGGTCGCGTTCTTCACACTATCTCCGTTTACATCACTAGCGGCTCGCTACCGATGATACGGGGGACTATACTTGACTGCAAAGCGACGGAATGTAACGTGAACGCAAGCGAGGGCAGAGTCAAAATTCTAACCATCAAGACAACGATCGTCAAGAACTCAAGATGGATTCAAGATCGCCTTGAGATGCTGCTGTCTAGGGAATACGAGTCAAATCGATTCACAGAGCCGTCGAGAGCAACACATTCGGCGATTCTTGATATACTGACATATAGTACTTGTGAGTCGTTGTGTGCTACACTGCTACCGCAGGAAGCTGAGCTGTTAATGTAGTGGTCGGCTCTCTCGAATGAGAGCTGCATGTTAGCCCGCGAAAGTGTCCGTGTTGTTTCAGGTAGGCAATACATTTAGGATACTACTTGTTGACATCTACTGAAAGTCTCAACCGTTTGATAAAAGAGAAACGCAGGTTCTTTCCCTGTCTAATTCTTGATTTGGAAACATACATTGATCATCAATAGGTCTGTCATGCGAGTCCATGCGCGGTGTGCTAACTTGATTCGAACCATTCTATGCAGGTCTCCTTGAGATGTTTCTCGTCGCTGTGAAGCTGGCCGAAAGCAATCTCACGGACAGACATTTACTCTGTCTGTCGCTCATGGCGTTGTCGTCCGCGTTGCGAAATGCTTTGGCCTCGATACCTTGCAACTCGATCTCAGTGGAGAATTCTCTCTGACCGCTGTTCAGGCCGTCGAAAGTATCACAGCTACCTTAGGGACGCGGCACTTGGTCTCATCGTGGTATTCCCTGTCAAATATCGGCCGGATTCGAAGAGTTAGGCGGATATCTCTTGGGGCTGGATCGACTTTGCTGTATCCAAACATCTTCAAGTTTGGATTTCTCCAGCCATCTGAAGCAGTTGTATGTGGCGGAATAGTGCTGAGAAATCATGAAGGGAATGTTCAGCCATTAGACACGCGATGATGCAGCACACTGCCCGCATCACTTTCCAAACTTGCGAGGCTCGTAGAGCTCAAGTGACGACTAGGAGAAACAGTCCCGAAGCCGTCGTGAGCCTTTGGCGTACTCTCTTCTTCTTTTTCCACAGCGGGCCTCCTGACCACAGAGTTGAAGCTCTCTTCGCTGTCTGACCCGCTCTCAGGCATGTACGGCGTGGCGGCTCTTGAAAAGGCCGTGCGGGCAGTCACTGGGCTTCGTGCGCTTGAACTTTCGCTCATGGACCGGGGTGGATCTGGGGTTGCAAAGTGCAACACGCTGCCTGCGGTTTCAGAGGGAGCCAGGCTAGACAAGTCGGGATCTAGAGTTGACGAATTGTCGCTTTCGGCCTGCGCACGTATCTCTGCGATGATTTCTGGCCGGAGCTCACCAATGCCTTCTAGTAGTTGCGCGAAAACCGCCATGAGGGCTTTGAAATTGTTCTCCGGGCAAGGTCGACCAGAAAAGCGAACGCTCTCGTACATGGCGAGAAATTCATGTCCTACGGACGGAGGGTTGATCAATCCAAGGTAGGAGAGTTGCGTGAGGTACTCTCTCAGACCCATCGTCTTTTGGCGACGCAGCGTTTCCATGACCACCTGATCGACAACCGGTGCTTCGTTCTCATTGAAGAATCCAGCCTCGGCATTAGGATCAGGCGGCGCAAGACTAACAGCTCTCGCCTCAATTAAATGCGGAAGTTCTGCGATTACAGTTGCAAACTGTAGGTTGCCCACAGTCTCGCTTGCCGAATGCGCTGGAGCAGTCCAACCAGCGTGTTGTATTTGTCCCCAAGGCGCTTTCATAGGATCAATGACAATCGCCGCGCCGACAGTCCATTGCTCAAGATCAAAGCCCCCAGTGACGTGTTCATCATCTGTAAGCCATCCCTCTTTTTCCGCCCGTACGATCTCGCCCATAGTATCCCGAGGTCTAGACTCCCATGCGATCACCGCGCTACGCTCCAACTGCGCTGCGATCATCTTGCGAACATTTCGGCCAACCTCACCATCTTCAACAGGAATGTAAGCTTTGCCCACGCCGGCCAGGACGGAACGGTTGGTGTAAAGGCGCGAAGAGTATATGAAGATAGCGATTAGGGCCGTAAGGACGTATGTTCCGCCGATCATGAAGACATATTGGAATGCTTCGCTCCTGATCGCTGTCCAGAGCATGGTACCGGGTGTAATAGCCAGGATGACCAAGGTGATGAGGAAAAGGGTGGTATAAGTTGTGCTGTAGAAGATGCGGAAGAACGGAATACGAAAAGGGAGGACATGGCCAGGACGGCGGCGCCGAAACTGCGATAGGCGGTGCAGTAGGGTGGTACTGGAGAAGTATCGAGGAGGCATCTTTGCGTATGGTATGTAATCGGATCAAGTTGGCGTGCTGGACGTGAGTATGCGCCGGAGATGAATGCACATCACGGGTTGGCGAGGTGGATTGATGTGCATGCTGGTGTGAAAGATGAAGGATCTGAGATGTCCGCCTGGGCGTGCAAGGTGTTGTTACGGTCTTCCAACGACCTGTTTAGTGTCATGTAAACAGTACGAACCTGCGTGGTAGTTCATACTCGCAAGCTCAATGACGATCGCCTCGGCCTGTAGGGCTAAATTGCCAACCAATCATGGCTTCCAGAAGGATGCGGCATGGATGCAAGTAATTTCCGAGACACGTGATCGCGATAAGGCACCCGTCCGTTAGTATCCAGAGTGCTATAAGACAACACGCCCGACCTCGAGCATAGGTAGGTCCTCGTCGGACTGAGGCATGGAGAGCGTGTTGCCTCCACGCCATGTATACAGTGCATGTTCACTTGAGGCCTTCGTACCTGCTCCGGGAGAACCATCGATCTTCCTCCATTTTACATCGGTTTGCGCGCGGCACACAATTCCTCCACCTGATTCGAGTTGCAGGATATTTCTGTGCATCTACACGGGAGACACGTAATAATGGTGATCCCCCCCGTTCAACGATGAAAACAACCTTGGAGCCTGGAATACGAAGGCGTGGAGATTAAGGGTAGAGACAAACTTTCCATGTCTCACTATTGCGGTCACAGCGGTCTCATTAAAGCTTGGCGGAGCACGACATCTCATCGCATCCCACTATCCTTTCGCCTCGACTCCATCACGCAATACTACAACCTACATAATGAGTGGTTGATTCGACCGCGCCAATCTATCCAGACAGGCAATTGTGCCTCGCCCCGCCCGATACTATGCATTTGGCGCATCACTGAGAGTCTTCTGCCACTACCAGCTGCATATAGCTACTTTCGTTCAACGGTCGTCAATCCAAGAAAGATACGCCTTGCCGAGTTGCGTGTGCCTAGATCACGTCACCCTCAGCTGCAGTCATGGTAGACATGTCTGGTCCGTACTACACTTTATACACCGATTCCTTTCGCCGGACCCTTTCTCATCATGTCCGGTCATGGCGACGGCCTCGCTGCACCCGTTTCTGACAACTGATACAGGCTTCTGGGGCGACTTGGCCTTGAAGGTCCTCGTCAACGTGAGCCCTTCTGTCCAGTGGGCGAACAAGGTCGCTGAACCCTGGCTAGGCTTACCTTATGGCGTCTATCTCCACGGCGGCCGACCGAGAAGGCCAAGGGCTTTAACCATGGCTACGGACTCTCCTGAAAAATCTGCCTGGTATCGTCTTCAGTTGTTTGCAGCTCTGGGCTCCGGGCAGATGTGCAACGACCAACCCGATTCTGGCTTCTTGTCAAAACTTCCTCTGGATGTACGCGTGATGATATACGACCTTGTCTTGGGTGGATCAACTATCCACGTCTCAGCCGGGGATAACCACTCGCGCATTTACCATTTCATTTGCCAAGTACCTCATCGAATCACCGAGTCCCAAATCCACGGTCAATGTCACCAGCTCACCACGAAACGTCCATCACCAGCTCCACGCGAGCAATACGCCCAAGCGACTGGCCTTCTGCCTTTGCTGGTGACCTGCCGAAAAGTGTATTCCGAAGCCATCAACACACTTTACAGCTCGAACGCTTTTGAGTTTACACAGATCCATACAGTCTTTCGCTTCCTTACACGCATGATTCCACAGCCGCGCCTTCCAGCAATCCGTCACTTTGTCCTCAAGATGGCAGTCCCCCGCCATCCACGCCTGAATAGCCGTACGAGACGTGACTGGGAAGATCTCTTCAAACTCTTCTCGACTGAGATGACTGGTCTGCAATCCCTTCACCTGACGTTAGGCATGTTGGAGAGCGTCAAGCAGACGATCAGAGACACCAGCGACCCTGACGGGGTTCTGTGGATGAAACCTGTGATGGAAATGGCGGTCGATGCATACGAGAGACGAGGCTGTAAGGTCCAGCTCGTGATTGACGGCTTCTCTCATGATCTGATGCACATCTACCGGTCGACTCCAGTAGGACACGCCGAAGTCTTCCCTGAGATGAAGTTGGATGGCGCTTGCACGACACTGCATCAACGGATCAGAGTTTCTTTGGGTGGGTAAGGCTGAAACATTGGCTGGCGTATGCTTTGGAAAGATTGCATGCCACTCCCGATGGAGATCAAATCCAGAAGTTAACCACACTATCAACCTATCCTGGAGCGTCAAGAGCACCAAGTCGTCACTTCGTTTTTGAGCCATGGGGCGTTAAGTCACTTTCTCATCTCAAAGCCGCGTCGTCTTTCGGCTGTCAGAAATCGCGGCTCTATTCGCCCCGTTGCTCGAGCATAGCGTTGTGAGATGCGACAAACGTGCGAGAGATATCTTTGTCATGGAACCCAGCTCTACAAGTCCGGTGATCGGATCAAAGACCCAGGCCTACGAGGGTCATGTCTCGGCGTTGAGACAAACGAAGCATATCTTCAGCAGCACGATACCTACACTACCATCAACGAACCACCCCATCTTCGCAACCACCGTCCACATCGAGCCCTCCAAATGTCGCACGTTCTTGACATCCCTAATCGCCGAAGCACCGCCGCCACTAAGTCGGCTCCATCACGGCAGACCATTCAAAGATCATACATTTCAGCGAAGGCCCTGTCATTCGCCGCTCGTCATTCACCAGCCTACAAGAACCATGCAGTGCCGTTTGCTCTTCATGCACAGCATTGGTGGTTTAGTGGTAAAATTGGCCGTTGCCAACTGAAGTCCTTCAAGTCTTCAAATGATATCGGCCAGCCCCGGGTTCGATTCCCGGCCGATGCATCTCACACTCACTCACTTCGAGTGCAGTTCTCTTTTGCTTTTTGTTCCCCCGTATCCTCCATCGGGGAACAGGGAACTGTCAGCTGGACTGGCAAAAGAGATGGGGTCTTCCAGTGTCGTCAGACTTTGTTCCAGAGATGGAGATGCTGGCTGGCTGGCTGGATCAGTTTGGCCTGGGTCTACGCACCTGATATGTCCCTGTTCCAATTGTTTCTCATCTCTTTTCGAGCCAGCTCTTCGGTCGGCCGCTACTTTTACCCACCCTTGTCAACTTCCCTCGCCGCATATCCAGTAATCCAAAATGCGCTCAGTTTCATAATCCCCGGTTTTGGCACCCTCTCATCAAGCATTGGTGGTTTAGTGGTAAAATTGGCCGTTGCCATCTGAAGTTTCTCCGAAGCCTAAGAATGTCGGCCAGCCCCGGGTTCGATTCCCGGCCGATGCATCTATCTTACTGCTCCTGTGAGCGGTCACCTTTTGTTCTTTTGCGCTTCACAGATATGTTGGACGTTGGCGCGAGAACGAGCGAGTTTTAGGAAAGGTGCGGGCCACCCAGGGTACGAGACGGAGATCAAGACGGGGGCCGGATTGTTTTGTTCGAGATTGGGCTTAAGGCATCGAGCTGATTGGATTGCTTGCTTTCAAGAGTAGAGTAGCTTAATGTGCTGCGAGCGACGAATGGTTGATTCTGGCTTTGCTTTTATGATCCTGTGTTGGTGCTATTGACTCTTGGCGTCCATGTCGTTTGTCCGTTTTTGCT
>Ga0265797_10002881_pt1 | contig 28331 bp, 20 predicted proteins | sample P2T30metagenome_FD_192433 | JGI IMG/M metagenome (GOLD analysis project Ga0265797, IMG submission 192433) | Plant litter microbial communities from East Loma Ridge, Irvine, California - P2 T30 | ecosystem: Environmental > Terrestrial > Plant litter > Unclassified | place: USA: California...
AACTAGCAGAGTTGGACCGAAGAGGTGGTGTCTCAACACATACCTCGCCACTAGCGGACGTGAAGGATGTGGGTGGACTGCTACAAAAAGCCGGCTTCAATCTCCTCACCGTGGACGTGGATGATATTGTAGTCGACTATCCCGATACCTTCTCGTTGATGAAGGACCTACAAGCTATGGGCGAGTCCAACGCTGTGCTTGCACGAGAGAAGGGGCCAATCCAGAGAGACGTACTACTGGCCGCTGAAGCTATATATAAGGAACTTCACGGTAACGAGGATGGTACACTTCCAGCCACTTTCAGATTGATCTACATGATTGGTTGGAAACCTAGTCCCACTCAAGCTAAGCCGCTTGAGCGGGGGACGGGTATGTTCAGCATCAAGGACCATCTAGAGAAGAATGGTAAGCCTGGTGGAGACAAGGAATAGAAATCAAACAACGATCAGCTTTAGCCCAACTCGTGGCTTCAAACAGGTAGTCTGACGTACGTACGGCACCAACGATATGGCAGAAACTGAGCATCTTCACGAGAAATTAGCAATCTCAATTCGGACACCACGTCCTGTAGTTCTGCTACAAAGCTTTGTATATATCTAATAATCTATAGATAGCTCGGTCTTCAAACGACCTCATTGACCTCCGTCAAAGGATGATATGTTGCATGACTATGTCGCTCCGGCTATTCAGCGGGTGATGGACTCCCTGAACGCAACCTCCCTAGTTTACTTCTCATCTCGTTCAACTACCTAGATGATGGGAACAGTGCGCGTCTTCCCGCCCTAACGAACCTCATGATCAGGTGTCTTTGAGTTCTCTGCATCTTCCGACGAGTCCTTAGCTTTTGCCTCTTTGACGGGAGGGTTCGAGGCAGCAGCTGCGCGAGCGGGACCGAGAGCAGGACGCAATCCGTTTACCAGCTTACTACCGCTTGTGGAGGCTTTGGTGAGAGGCAAGGCTGGAAAAGAGTAGAGGTCAGCGTTTTCGTTGCTTGACACGTCCTCCGTACACTCGCGCGCCATATGGCCTTCCTCGCCGCACTTGTAGCAAATGAAGGGCTGCTGAGACTTTGCCTTGCTCCGCTCAGATTGCGGCTTCTCCTCTGGGCAATTGCGTGCAATATGGCCTTCCTCGCCGCATTCGTAGCAGACGGGTCGTGGACGCTTGTCTGTTGCCTTGTTGAGAAGACCTGTGATGATCGCGGGTTTGGCGGCGGACTTCTCTGCTGGGCAGTTGCGGGAAAGGTGGCCGGTTCCTTTGCAGGTGTAGCAGACTGGACCTAGACGGTGCTCTGGCTTTTTGTAGGTAGCCCCAGTGGTGGTGCCGACCTCAGCAGCAGACGCAGTGCTGCAGTTACGTGCAATATGACCTTCCCCACCGCACTTGTGGCAGGTGAATGGTGTGTAGGTTTTGCTGACGTACTTCTTGTCGTGCTTGGCTGAAAGAGCTGGAATAGTTCCTGCTACGCCGTTCGCATCAGCCTTAACGTTGTTGAATAGACCTGGGGCGCCCTTGCCCTGCTGCTGAGACTTCCAGAACAACATATTCGAAGACCTGTCGGCGAACTTGGTGTAGGGACGACGACCGGCGCGGATGTCCTCGATGTAGTTAATGGCCCAGATCACACGGCGATCCTTCGTAGTGCGATAGTAATCTTCGCTGACCTTGACACGTGAGGCGATGTATTTCTGCAAAGCATCGTCTAGCGTCTTGCTGAAGGCCTCATTCGTGTTGGCAAGCTCTTGATACGGCTCGTAGTCGCAAGTCCACGGCCTCGCCGTCTCATCGACAATGCAACGAATCGCGCAGTCGTAGAGCGCTGGGATCGAATCCTGGTAGAGCTTAATCTCGTCTATAGTCGGAAGCGTATGGTAAAATTTGCTCTTCAGGCGATTGAAGATACGCTTCCTCAGCGAGTCGTACTCGAGAAGGTCGCAGTGTTTGTACATGTCGATCAAGGCATCCGAGTTCAGTGCCTCGAACGTAGGCATGTCCGAGGGATCACGCTCGCCAGCCTGCATGTACTTATAGATCCAACGGATGGCGTTCTTCGAGCCGTCAGGAACGGTCAAGACCGTGCCTCGTTCTTCGACTAGCTTCTTCCAAGCCACTGGAGAGAAGTGTGCTAGCAAATTCACGGAAGCACTCTCAAGACCAATGTATCGGTCATTGTCGGGACCAATGACGATGTTAGCCTTTGGGCCTTTCCTGAAGCTGCATTGGTTAGCATACTTCTATCATAAAAACCAGGGGGTCTTCAGGATAAACTTACTCGGCGAGCTGCCTTGGCGTGAGCTGGTTCGTCTTAGACTGAGGCATGCGCCCAGGATTGGTCATCGTTGTCATGTTGACAGATCCTTTTTAATCCAAGCTTGTCCTAACTGCTGTAAGTAAATGGCCCAGCAATCTGATAGCAATGTCATGGAGAGATAGGTCGACGAGCTAAGCCTGTGAAGCCCTTACAGGATCATGTATGAGGAAGAGAGGGGTTGACTTACTTCGAACGCGGTTGAATTAGCGACAGGTAGGCTAGGTGGGGAGAAGAGAGAATAAGAGCATGGCTAAGGCTTATATAGTGAGGGGTGCTTCTGTGGGCCTGTGCTGGGAGAACAGTGAACGAACCATCACGTGAGGACTAGTGAAGTTGCAACCACCTTTACTCCGGTGAAGGAACCGCTCGATCTTCGTGCATAGGTGTCGGCTTTTGTTTCACCAGCGACATGGGGGGTGACAGGTTCGCGTTGTCGGCAAGACCGAGTAAGCACTTCTCAGACCGAGACAAGTTGCTTTGTAGCGGCGCCACTTCCAACATTAGCTGACCAGAATATAGTGTCGCTAGTCGTGGAACAATGTTGTCTACTGGAATGTTGTCAACTAGCAAGATTGCTGATGCCACAAGCACCAAAGACTAACACTGCTTCAATTCGAATAATGAAGAAACTTCACTTCTCAACACTGTACCTATCCGAACCCATATACAATTGCGTGTTCTTGACATGTTGTGAGAATGACACAATGAAGAAATGCATAGCCTAAGTGAATCCGACTTGATGAGTTGGGACGGAGCAGTCGCGCTAGTCGGCCAGTCGTGTACTTCACCAACTGAGGCAACCGCACCTGCTTCCTTGACTTCTAGACTGCCCACGCAACACCAACATCGACCTCGTCACTAACCCAGCTACAATGCATTGTCGCAGTATCGACGTCGGACTGCATTCCCAATTCGATATCGAAAAATTGCCTGAGTATCGCCCAGATCCGCGTGGTAACACCAGTTTCACGCCGCAATTGGATGAGAAGACGTCGACTTGCAGCGTCTACGTCCCAGCTTTGCCAGGCAGCACCTTCTGGATCGAATACGCTGTGTCGCCGCCAGTCCCCGAAGGGCACTACTTCCTGTTCAAGCTGTACATCAACGGCGCGCACGTCGTGAGCTGGTCGACGGGCAAGGATGAGGAATGGCAGGGCAAGACTATGTTCGGTCTATTCGAGAGCCCCGGGGATGGCGGCGACAGGAAAAAGTTCGAGAAGCGAGTGCTTTGCTTTACAACCAAAGATGACGTAAATGCATTCGACGAGACCGCGCGTGTCGAGATCAGAGTACATCGTGCACATGGACGGAAGCGAGTCGAACGACAGGCAGAAGAGTACAAGGAAACGGAGCATGCAAAGACCGAGAATGGGATAGGGTAGGTGCCCGACAGGACACGCACGTACTATGCTAACCTCGAATAGCCTTGTAAACGCTGGGCCCGCAGGACCGCAGCATCCGAAGCGCTTTTACAAATTCGCCCTCATCGACCCCATCGATCAGCCTTTTGCGACATTCCGATACTACTGCCGCAGCTGGGATCAACTGCGCGAGCTGGGGCTGCTTGATCAAAATCGTGTTATTGCTGGCGAAGAGAACGACCTCCCTGTGATAGAGCCGAACGAAGGCGGTGGTATCGATGAAACCATCGAGGGCATAAGGGCCTGTAGCGCCATGAGCAGGGATTCGGAAGATGTCTTTCAGGACTGCAAAGAGAACTTTGATGGACGAGCCGCGAGTGCTACAGGCATACGAGGACAGACTAGGAGTTTGTCAAGCCCTACTCGATCCACATCAGCGGGGAGGCGAAAACCCTCTACCCACAGAGCGTCACTACGTCTGGTGAGCGATGCAGAGCCGCCACGCGCCTACATCCCACGCGGCGCACCAGGCCCGAAGGCAGATCTACCAGTTGAGCATGTAGGTGAGAATGCACAACAGCGCTATGGCATTGTCCGCACGCCAACCCCGTTCTACCGGCTCTCGATACCACCGTCTATCAGATTCGGGCCTCCAGAACCAGCTTCACGGCCTCTTCCTACACTTCCAATCAAGAACGATTTCGAGACATCCACATCGTACCACCCGCATCCTGCGTATCCACTAGACGACTGGACGGTGCGCACTCCCAGCCCCGTCAAATCGGTTCGGGACGGCATATCCACTCCACCGCCATATAAACGCAGAGAGCAAGGTCGGTCGGCTTCTGCGTTGATGAGCGTGATTGCATCTGCTTGGAAACGTCGAGGATCACAAACGCCAGATGGATCGCTGCGAGCAGACGCTACGGAAGATGCGCAGAGGTTGCTGTGATGTTGGGGGCGTGATAGAGCCGCGGTGGGCAGTGTGGTTGCAAGTGCTCTGAAGCGGGCACGTTGACATTGCGAGATTGGAGCATAGGATGAGGCTGAGAGGTCGATAGAGCTTCTGATGCTGCTGTACGGTACTCAATCAACATTTGAGATGTCATGAGGTCAGGACGCGTAAGATGAAACGTGGGACGATTGCCGATCGGCACGATGATGCAAGGCACCACGCCGTGATTCGCTCCTCCACAACCCCGCAAACTGCAGCTACCTCGAGCTTCCATCCCAGCTGACAGCTCCAACACTGTTGCGTGCTTCACGCTTCTTTGCGTACACAATAGCCCATAACTCATGATTTCGTCATTATAGCGTCGAGCATATTCTTTTGGTATCGATCTTGCGACCATAGTCCTTGAACTCCACCATGCGTCCCTTTACTGTCGCAGCTGCGGCGCTCCTAGCAAGCGTGGCAGATGCGTCGACTCTCCAACCACCCGTCCTTCCGTTGATCGTGCGGAACCCATATCTGAGCACATGGCTGCAAAACGCAAGGGAGGAGCCATGGAGCAAATGGCCCATGTTCTGGACTGGGTCTGAAGTTGGCTTCAGTGTCATGGCGTCGGTCCCTGATACCAACGAAGTATACCCGCTACTCGGCCGACCTCATGATTCTCTGGAGCAAAAGGACAAAGAGTATGTTTACTCTAACCTCTCGGAGCGCAACCATTGCTAACTCCTACCCGTAATAGTTACGCGATAGCATACCCCATATACCGGGGCGCTAAATACGACGCGTCGACGACCAACCTTACATACTCTATACCCGCACCCGATGCACTCCGCTCAGCGAAAGACGTCGAGATCACCTTGTCATTCCTATCACCCATTACACCGACCTCGACTTTGCGCCAAACCATACCGGCAGCATACCTGTCTATACACGTAGAAGGAACGTTCGATATCAACATATACGTGGACGTGAACGGACAATGGGTCAGCGGCAAGAGGGAGAGCCTGATAGAATGGGGCTTGTTCCAGCATGTCGCGCCGGGTCTGAACGATAAGCTGAAGACGTGGCAAGTCAAGCGACAGGTTGAGCAGCTCTTCACCGAGACGAACGATCAGCCCGAGTGGGGTCAGCTGCACTTTACTGGGCCAGTCGATGCGCGCCATGAATCGGGCACATCCGCGCTCTTGCGCCAGCGGTTTGCTCGAACCGGAACGTTGCAGAACGAGGTCGATGGGAACTTCCGCGCCGTCATGGATGAAGAGCCCGTGTTTGCATTTTCGAAAGCCTTCAAGTTGGCAAACTCTTCCACTACCGGCTCCAAATCCAGCAGCAACAGTGAGAGCGTGCTGTTCACGATAACCCACATCCAAGATCCGGTCACACAATATGCATCTGCTCGCGGTCTTACGTTCATGCGGCCGTTGTGGAAGTCCTGGTTCCCTCAAGACGACAAGCTCATTCAATTCCATTACGGCGATTTCGCAATGGCCAAAAGCCTCGCTGGCAACTACTCGGAGCAGCTGCGCATCGATGCCTATCAATCTGGCTCGACGAACTACGTGGATATCGTTGCCTTGTCTGCACGACAAGTCATGGGTGCCACGAGCTTCTCCGGAACCAAAGACAACCCGTTGCTCTTCCTAAAAGAGATCTCCTCCAACGGCAACAGTCAAACAGTCGATGTCATCTTCCCGGCTTTCCCGTTCTTCCTGTACACGCAACCTAGGTGGTTGGCATATCTGTTGGAGCCACTTCTGGAACACCAGCTATCCGGCCAGTATCCCAACAAGTACTCGATGCATGATCTTGGCGCACACTTCCCTAATTTGACGGGACATGCCGATGGACGAGACGAGTACATGCCTGTTGAGGAGTGTGGCGATATGCTGATCATGGGTCTGGCACTGGTCAACTCGTTAAGCTACAACTCGGACGCACAAGCTCAGTCCATCTGGTCAGCTATCGGCAACGACGCAGACCGTAGTACTGATGCAACCAACGCATTCTCTCTGAACGGCGTCGGACTGCACGCCGGAGTTGACTACATCGATGAGACTTGGGGCGGAAGTACCAAGGGTGTCGATCAGGCGAAGAAGTGGCTGGAGGGCAGCTATGACCTGTGGAAGCAATGGACTGGCTATCTTGTCGAAGACGCTCTTGAGCCTCACAACCAGCGTAAGCATTGACTCGCGATAATTCGAAATACAAGCTAACGAGTATCACAGTCTGCACTGACGACTTCGCTGGTTGGCTGCCACTTCAAACGAATCTTGCCTTGAAGGGCATTGTCGGCATCAAAGCGTTCAGTGAGATTGCTGACCTCATGGATCGGCCTGGAGACGCAAAGCACTACCGCAACATCTCAGAGACATACATAGAGAAGTGGCAAGACTACGGCATGTCGCGCGATGGCACACATGCCAAACTCGCTTACGATTGGTACGGCAGCTGGACCACTCTATACTCGCTTTACGCCGATGCTGTACTCTGCTTCCACCCCACCATCACAAACTCGTCTTCCCTATCTGAACAGCCAGATTACGTATCTGGAAACGATCAAGCGCAGCGACCCTTGTCGCCCTCCAAGCACTCCTCCGGCCGCGAACCCATCACCGAAGATTTCATCCCAGACAAAATCTACAACCTCCAGAGTGACTGGTACTCTACCGTGATGCAGAAATACGGACTTCCCCTCGACTCTCGTCACCTATATACCAAGTCTGATTGGGAGTTTGAAGCTGCTGCTATTGCGAATAAGAAGGTGCGCTCTGAGATTCTTGATCGCGTGGCGCTTTGGTTGAATGAGACCGTCACGGACCGCCCTTTCACGGATCTTTATGTCACTGAAGGTGATGGTGGATTCCCTGGGCCTTGGTTCTTTGCGAGACCGGTTGTTGGTGGGCACTTTGCGTTTTTGACGCTGGAGAGGGCTTGTGGTGGAAGTGGGGGAAAGTAGGATGGTGGAGGTACCTAGGTAACTGCATGGAAAGGGCAGTCTGCGGTGAGGAGATTGGACACTAGATGGATGCGACTACTAAATAAAGTATCACTCAAAATCATCGCAATCGATTCATCATGAGATGAGTGCGAACTCAAGAAGATGCGACTATTCATCACCGTTTGTATAATTCAAATTCGCAGCGCTTCGCGTCATGGTCTCATTGATCGAGCGTCTTCTTCCAGGGTATCATTGATGCGAATGCTAATCTAGCCGTATCCGTCGTAACCGAGGTACAACCTCTTAGCGGTTCATTGTACCTCTCCTAAACAACAATCCTCACACCTACGCTTATTTGCATCAATATTTCCAACGAACCAACACGCGTCTGAAGTTCCATGATGCCGTATCCGGTATCCTGTGGCGGCCGATTGGTGTGCTGTACACCGTATGGCTGAGTTGACCACGCGCTTTGTGCCGAAGGCGGCGCGCTCAAAGAAACTGATGCCTCGCGTCGATGGCTTCGGAAGTTTTCGCCTTTGTCAGAAAGTTCCAGATCAACAAAGGGTCCGCAGCATCGAAGTGGTATCTTTTGGCAGCGAACCTTGGAGTTCTCGAGTCCTGCTGAAGATCACCACCACATCCTCTGAGCCACCAATTCAAGCATCGACATCTCCGCTGAATATCACCACCACACCCTCTGAGCCACCGATTCGAGCATCGACATCTCCGCTGAATATCCGGACGACACCATGGTTCTTTATCATGCGAACGGAAGAGTTGTTGATGCACACGATCAATACTTAGACGATGAAGCACGGAATCTGGCAAATCATTATCGATACATCGAGCAGATTGACGTTTACAACCAAACGAGAGCGGACGCCTCTGCTGACGACGTGAAGATCATCATCGATGAGCAAGAGTATATAACACTCTATTATGAGAAAGGGGGAATTGAGTGGGAAGTCATCAAAAAGTTTAGGCGGAAAACCCCATATACCCTCTTACGGGCGGTTGATCGCGCTACTTTGATGATGTGCTCGACCTTCGCTGATGAGCACTTCAGATACAATCCGGGAGAGAGGACACTTCACCTGCCAGTGCGTTATCCGCGACAGCATCATTCTGCACGCGACGAATCCATGGATGATTTCCATAAAATCTTTGGGACTCTTGTGCATGGAAAAAAGCTCGCCGAACAATCTGATAGCCAAATGGCGTTTATACGACCAAAGGAGATCAAGGATTATGTCATTCCATGGCTGGAAAAAGTGCAAAAGCAGAGCAAAGAAGCGGACGAAGAGGAAGATGTAAGATCACCCAAGAAGGCGAAGCACGCACACGATCTAGCAAGGCCTGGCGGTGCCATTGCCATGGGGATCCCACAAGCACTTGAGGAAAAGATTCATCTCTACAACGCTATGCTGCAGCTAGGCCTACCCAAATTCGTGCAACTGGTAAGAAACACTCCTTTAATACCTGCATGTTTACAAGACATAGACTGACCATACATCCAACCTTATAGCCACTCATTGACGAAATCGTCATGCAGATGTACAAAACCAAACTCAACGCCTGCCATCTCGCCACTCTAGAGCATACAGTCGGGCGCTTTTACTCCAGGGGTATTGCTATCCTTGACCCAGTCCTTTGTCATTTCATCGGAACGTATCCTCGCAGAACCTTGCAAGATCGCAGAAATGTCAGACCTCCACCTGAAAGCGATACTGAATCATCAGACGATACGGATAAGACTGGCGAACAATTGCCAGAAGAAGCGCAGGATGCTGATAATCAGTCGGGAGAAGAACCACCAACATCAGTACCAGCACCAAAACCATTCGACTTCAAGAACTCGGAGAGAAAGTATCTCACTCACTGGCCCCATCCCGCGGGCCGCGCAAAACCTTATGATGAAGACACATATCTTCTCCCCCCTGAGCTGCCTGTCATCGGTCATAGTATAAAGCATTGGTCCGGAGTCCGCAAGAACGGCAGCACAGCTGCGGCTCATAACGGGTTCCCTCTCAATATTGGGAAATACAAGAAGTTCATTCGGAGGAACGCGACGGATGTGCTCAATGTAGATGACCATTATGAAGAAGAGACGAATCGACTGGCAGGGGAGCTCTACTACAAGAAGAACGGTCCGGGGGAGGGTGATTTATGATGTCTTTGTTGGATCACAGGCTACTTGCAGTATGTCATAGTTCATATTAAGTCTCCATTTTCTCCGCTTCCAGCATGGGTGTCACTATGAACTTGATACCTTATCTTCTCCAATATTTCATCTACATGCTTCTATCAAAGATATAGTGAGCGTCTCTTCCATACAAACATGACCTCGGCAGCGACCGGAACAAAAACAACGATCGCAACAATCTGACCAAACGTCCACTGCCCATCTGGAAAGCTCCCACCTGCTGCTCGGATCATGACACTTTGTAGTTGTCGTAGCCGAAAGAACGCCCAGAATTGCACAACCAGTGCGATGACGACGACAACGTCGATTCCTAGTCTTGTATACCACCCGATGATGCCTCCACCAAACGCAGAGTAGCACTTTGTCAACCAGTTCTGTTTATGGTCCTTGTCCTCTAAAGCGGAGGAAAGAATTTTCGAGATGACCACAATGGACAACAGCAGATAGCTGAGAATACCGAACGCCGTGGTGAGATTGCGTTCGTCTGAGCTGATAGTGCTAACGCCTTCGAAACAGACGCCTGCGATAACGCTCCATTCTTCGAACGTTATGGCGGTGTTTGGCGAACTTCCGATCCGGCTTTCGCCTGCATTGGTCAGACAGTGTTCTTTAACATAGTGTCGCCACTCACCAAAAGTCCCTCCCATGCGAGAGAAGAAAGGGCAAAAGCCCATAGCCCAGCATATTACAAACAAGACAAAACGTTGTCCTCTACGAGCATCGGAGAGAGAACCAGATGGTCCATCGGCGCCGCTTCCTGACTCTTCATGTCCGACTTGTGAGATATCAGTACCATTAGACGATCGTCTTCTAGCAGCATCTGTTGCGCCGCTTTCCAAGAAACTTTCCGGTCGCAACACCATTGGAAGGAGAGGCAGAAGCGTGAGCGACGAAACAAGCCAAGCGATCTCGACCGTGAAGCCACCCATTCCAACGGCGTTGACGCCGAAGTCAACCCCAGACAATGTAATGATACTGGCAGTTTGAATCGCAAAGGCAAAGAAGATGGCGTTGTCGAAAAAGGTTCTTGTGGCGTTCGCAACCAATAGCCTCCCGATGGTTGGATGGCCTTTTGCGCTTCGTTCAAACCACATCGATATCGCTACGAGACATGCGCATATGAAGCTCTCAAGGATGTATCCAATTGCCATACCAATACCGCTGATGTCTGGATTCCCTGAGCCCCATAATGCTCCACATACGTTAGTTTTGCAATCCTTCACGAGGCTGAAATCCCCGCCCGTGACGTTGCGGAGCAGGTCGATGTACGCTGCGAAATCCGTTCGAGTGGAGAGGGCAAGACAACCAGATGGGTCCATTGTCGAAATCGGTACGTGTCAAAGAGTAAGAAAGAGGAGATCGAAACGTTCGACACAATGATTAAGAGAGGTTGACAGCCTTGACGCGGCTGAAGTCTGCCTTATCGCTCAGCTGAACTGCCCCCTCTTGCGATAAGCTTGGCCCCCAGACTTGTGGAGTTTCTAGACCGACGCCTCGTTGCGGCTGAGGCCCACGCACATGAAAAAAGGTATATACATAGATCAGGCGTTTTCTCCAATGTTGAGCTTTAGATGGTCATCTTTTCCCTCATGCTGTCGCAGATGGAAGCGTTGCTTTTACACTTGCTCCTCTTCAATTTCATCACAATGACCAGCGCGCAATTTGTAAGAAACCCAACCTTCCATCAGCAAGACTAAAACTTACTCTACAGCTCGATACTACACTCGCCGCCTCTTCGTCATCTGCATTGGACTCAAGTGTGTTTGCGGGATTAAGCTCTCAATTCAATGGCCAACAATCGGTTTTCGTTACCATAACGCGACCATCCACAACAACAACATCATCTTCATCGTCATCTCCCGTGCCTACGGAATTTACTTCAGCAAATCCATCTCCGGCTCCGACAGCAGTTCCGACAGAATCTCCGTCTCCTGATATACCATCTAATCCGGGCAAACCTTCAGGCTTCTCTACAGGTATTTACATGATGCAGACGCACCTGAAAGACCTTCTCTACATGCTGATATCGGGACAGGCTATACAGTCGGTACAGCAGTAGGCGGCTCCGTTGGCGGTCTACTTATTCTCTCGCTCCTTATCTTCTGGTACTAGTCCAGCTCTTGCATTGTGCACTTACATACTGACTCATCAGGTTCCGCGCGCACAACAATAAAAAGAAGAAGTTGCGACTTTCTGTTAGCGGTGGATCAGCGCCATCAAACAAGCTTGAAGAAGAGAAGACCGAGAGTGTGAAGGCCAACATTGTTGAAAAGAGAAAGCCACTGCCGATAAACCATACGGCTTCTGGAACAGGAACGGGAACGCATGTGACGAAGCTGGACGGCGGGAGAACCCTGAAGTCTACTAATACGCTGTGAGATGAACAAAGATCACGTCAGGTCAGCGGCGGGTTGCGCTGCGTAGTTCACGTAATTTTGCAACATTTTATTCCATTTTTACGATGATTAAACTATCAAACATATCAAAGATCCATAGATACGTGTTACGAGCACATGTGCGACCCGCGCAGTGCCCGTTTTGAACTTCTCATTGATGCAAATGGACTGATGCTCCCTCGACTATCTTCGCTCCTCTTTCTCGAAACGCTCTCAGATGTGCGCCTGAAAATAGCAAATGGGTATCGTAGATGGGTCGCTCGTATGTGAACAGTACATACGCTGTGTAGCTTTGGGGTGGATGGCGACTTGACTGTGATGACGCGCTTGCAACGCATGCCTGTTTGGGGGCTCTCGGTCATGTGTAGTCCGCCTCTGCCCATAAGACTCATCCGCTAGACCATACCATTGGCAGGCATGTTGAGAGACTGGAGGGGCGCAGCTTTGGTGCTTGGTTTCGTCTTTTATGTCTGATTTGGCGTTTTTCTGCTTTCATCTTTTTTTGGTATGGATTTCTTCCCTTTCAGACAAAGAAAGTCTCAGATTCATCGCGTGCATATCCCGAAGGAAGAGATCTGAGCGTTGGCCATGCTGGCAGGGCCTTCTGTGGTACATTGGGGTGGCATGATCCCCATGTGTTGGGATTCTGCTTAGCAAGATCGCACCGTATGCTTGGTGTTCGTGACCAATGCCAGCGTCTTTGGCGATGGCTCCATGCTGTGCAGACGAAGACAGCGAGCTGATTCTCTACTTACTCCAGAAGGCCAATCGTTCTGAATCCGTCCTATACCTCGCCATCAATGACGACACCCAGGTTAGCGGTGTCGCACTGACTGGTATAGTATCCGTCTCTTTCTTTCTGCTCAACGTCCTTGCAAGAGCTTATGACCATCTCACTCCTGTAGACTGTGTGATTGCAGTAAGGTTCAGGATACTTTTGTTCCCAATTCAAAGCTCTTCGTCCTCTTTGTTGTGATCTGGGTTTTGGTTTTGAGCTTCATCATCCTCGTGGATGTCGGTATCGTCCCAATCTACCTCAACATCGTAGCGTTGAGATACTGTAGACGGAGTCTTGCACGGTCGCACTGCTTTAGTAACCGGTACTGTAGGCTCATGTGAAGATCCTTGGTATCCTCCAGGTCCGTCACGACCTGGTGAGGCCTGGTGAGGACTCAAGGACGGATCCATCGCCGTCTCTTGTGTCACGACAGACCCAACGTTTGCGACTTGTGTAGGTAACGTGGCATCGATGGTTCTTTGAGATACATCGTCTTCGCCAGTATCATCGCTGCTGCCCTTATCCGCAATTTGTCCAAATTGGGAGTTGGGACTGTCATGACGCGAAATACTGCCATCCTTGACCTTCGACGGTGGCGATTCTCCCTCTTTTGGCGAGACACGAGGACCTGGAGACTCAGCATGCATCAGAGACTGTAATGAGCTTTCCGCTGCAAGCGCAAGTTCAGACAAGTAATGTTCGCCATTGCTGCCAGGTGTCGCTGCTCTTCCCGCGGGAGATGCCAATGTTGGTGTGATCGGCGGGAGTGGTGCCGTGGATGCATAAACTGTTGCCATTCCCCGCGTTGCAGCCGTCAACTTACGCTGCGCCGCTTGTTGAGCTGCAGCTCGAGCTGCGAGAGGACTATAGTCAAATGTTGACCAGTCAATGATGGTAGGGTCGTGTGTGGTTGTAGTTGTCTCTTCTGGGTCTTTGAGCCAGTCTATACGACAGGTTTTCGAATAGTCGAACCAACCAACGACGCCATCATCCTCTCGCGCACCGTAAGCCATTCGGATCTCCGCGCCGGTGTTGTGGTCGATGTCGAAAACGCCATGCTCGTATACTACCACGGTAGAGCTGTGCGTGATTGAGATGCACCCTCCTTTTTTCAAGGCTGCACTAGGATGCCATGATTCCAAGACACGTCTATGCTCCGGATTGGGCGTGACTCGGCTCATCCAAGCGGGTTTATTCCCATGGAATCGTACTGGCTGCGTATCCGGAACTCCGATGAGCTTGATGTACTCTGCTGCTAGAAGAAGCCCTCGCTCGGTAGCGATGTGAACCTTCCCATCGTAGAGATAGAGATCACAGTCGCCGATGTCTCTAGTTGGCTCGACTTTGGAAGCATCTTTGCGGCCAAGGTCTTCGGACGTCCAGAACTTCTTCCTGGATAGGCGAAGCGCTTCCTGCCGCAGAACAAGCATCTTACGACCAAAGACATGGACCTCGTTGTCATCAATGAAAGATCGTTTCAGCCTGTTTGAAGGCTCATTCGTAACTTCAAATGGGTATTGATGTTCAATCGTATGAGAGCATAGGAGGGGTATGCTGTAAACATCGTAGTCGAAAAAGCTAATTCCTTCCTCTGGGAAGCGATCCTGATCGGCGTACAAGTGGTGATGATCCAGAGACCTCTTGATCTGGATATTCCGTCTTTTTATAGCCTCGTGGCTCGCGTTGGCCTTTTTGCGCGAAGCTACCTCGGGATTCTCTAATTCCACGAGCTTCCGCTTCCTGCGCTCAGCCGGCGGCGTGACTGTTTGGCTTGCAGTAGAACTAGGCTTTGGCTTTGTGCCACCTGCGATGTTTTCGCCAGCCTTTGCGTCTTCCATCTTGTGTATTTCCTTCCCTACGCTCGGTTGCCGTGACTTGGAGGTTGAGGCGGCGCCCTTGGTGACGGATGTATCGGGCAGAATCGTGGCCGCGGTCTTGGCGCTAGCATCAAATTGCTTTGACGAGCTGGCTTTGGTGTTTTGACTTGGGGTCCGTGGAGTAAGCGCCTTTGCCTCCGGCTCCGCTTCGGCTGCTGTGATCTTGCAACTGTCTTTGACACCGTGTCTCGTCTTAGGGCTCTTTAGCTCATGAGAGACGGTCTCCAATACAGCAGGTCTGCTAGGAACAACAGGTTTCTGTTTGAACTTGTCATCACGGAGCTTCTTCCTGTCTTCCTCGGTCATATTCTTAAGGTCAAGTAGGCTAGGGACCTTCTTGCCTGCATCAATGCTTTTCTCCACTGCTGGTGCGCGTACATGTTCTTGTCCGTGAGCGACCATTGTCGGTTGCATTTCTCCAGGTCCGCTACGGGCTTTCTTCTTCGCATGCAGTCCATCATCTTCAGTTGCCTCTTGTTTACGCTTCCGGGAAACCTGTTCAGCGGCGTCGGTAGTCGCACTTGCGCGGAGTTCTTGGACCTTGATTGGCCTATCGCAGATCTCTCTGGCTGGGGGTGGGGTGCGCGAGCGCCTGTTGTCTCGATGCTTGGATTGTTGCTCGCGCTGAATGTCTCGCCCTGGCGACTTGCTCCGCCGGTCGCCATGTCCACGCCTGCCACCGTATCCACGTGCACCATCACGGCCGCGTTCTTGCTGTTGTGCTTGGTCTTGGTGTTGAAGTACTTTTTTTGCCTTATATTGAACATGGGTAGTCATCGCAGTCTTGGGGTGAGTGTTGTGGGCGCCGTCCGTCTTTTGGTGCGAACCGCCGTTGCGTTTCCTGGCCATAGTGTCGATTATTGAGGACAGCAAAAGATCTGTGATTTGATACGGAAGGTCGTGTGTAGAGGGGAGCAAGTCAGACTAGTGAGACAAAGGTATTGTGTGGGTCCATTGTCGCGCTAGTACCACGTGCTCTAGTATTGTCTCTGTCACCCACATTCACTACGGCCATACTTTCGAAATGTCCTTCTCGAAGGATAGTGGTTATTCTATGCGCCGCCAGGAACGAGTTGTACCGTTGTGCGCGCATAGTTGCGTCATCACGGCGTTGCAGGCGCTGTTGCCAATCATGGCAGGCAGGCGCAGCCTATAGTGAAGAGCCATATTTTTCCGTCGCAGCATTGCAGAGCCTCAATCCGGCTTGACAGACTTACAAAGCTTAGAAACAACCTCGGAACGAAATGCTGCCGCTACACCATCGAGACGACCAAGCTACAGTTGCAGGCGCACAGCTCGAAGAGAGCTTCGGCAACATGGACATAGATACTACGGCTTCCTTCGACGATAGCCCGAAGCAGCCATTTGGAGATCTTTCGTATGAAATACGCGCTCTTCTCCTGGAAGGTCCTCCAATTTTGCTTGTCGCGTCTCATTCGGGTGCGCCATCGGACTACGCCCACCAGTGTTCTGCTGCCAAAGGTCTCGTTTCCCTCGATCGCAGTCGTCAGATGACCGAGCAAGCCGAGAGCGGCCACCGTCCATATGCCATCGAAATTTCGGTTTGGGCGCTCGCTGCGGCTTCGCAGGCGATTCGAACCGGCTATGAGGAATACCCAGACGTTTCGCAACTCGCTCTTGCCATGGGCCCCATCTTACCAGGTTACGCCATGTGTGTCCTCGACTGGCTTGTTCGGTGTTTCAGAAGCAAGACGACGACATCTTTCATTCCCGATGACCCAGAAGTCGATGGCGAAGATAAGTGGTATTGGCTGTATAGCTATGCGGCGATGCGCGCTCTCGGTATTGACGCTGTGGAAGATCTGCAGCCGTTCATCAAGCGTCTTATTGATCATGAAGGCCTCGTCGCGGAGATGACCAGCTACCTACGTCTTCTGAGAGCCCTGCAGCCTTCGGATCCAATCGTCACGTATCTTGCTGTAAGAACAGCCAGGCAGATGTTGGAAAATGCGCACGTGTTGTTCGAGGCGCAATGCGACGCCATAGGCGCAGCACACCCGCATTTCGCCGCGCTCGTCAACGAGCAGCTGCAAAAGTCGAAGTTGTGATCTCTTGTCGAACACCAGGCAGCGGTGAGGGGACGGGTCCCAATATAATAAGCAAGTAAACCTCATTGCTGGTTCAGATGTCTGGTCGAAGTAAGGCGGGGTCCCGGAGCTCCACATGCTAAACCTTTTCGGAAAGGTTCGCCTGGGGACAAGGGTCCCATTCAACAACAGATATTCTACATCACGTCCACCACCTCAACCAAATGCGCAAGTCGGTCAGCTGCGCAGTGCTCTCACACCGCATCGGATGAGAGAGTCCATCTTCATGACAAGTTTATGTCGTTTCTTGTCAGCCCTAGCCATGCCCCAGTATGGCCGTTTTTTTCCTTTTAATCCCCTATTTCGCTAGAATGTCAATGCATCGGCTTGTTCCACGGTACTGCCAAATGATTCGCTCATGCTATTGAAATGTCTCAGGATTTGTTCGCTGGACCGCATCTTTTCCTGTCTTTCGTCGCTCATTTTGTCTTCATCGTAACACAAGCGTATTTCCGATTATGGAAATGCTGATGTATCGTTCGCGGCAAACCCCTTCAATAACCCTCCACTGACATAGTGACTGATTGCCAAATGTTTCGTTGTTTCTGTCGTTTGTGTTGGGAAGTTGACCGCTCCCTCTCTTCAGCTAGGTTGCTGTCACCGCCAGGTGTGATGCGTGTTCCGCCCCGGCCATGATGCTGTCCGGGCCAACGTTGAGGGACACCAGAGGAGGTGAGGGCTCGGAGACTCTGCCGGCGCATCCATTTGACAGTCGCGCTAACACATCTTAGCTCAATGCGGGAGGATGTTCCTGCATGGATCAATATTACACATCCAATGTTGGGACTGTATGGTACAGCTGCAGGTACTTGCTACCAGTACACAACGCTTTGATTCTATCTGAGAAGGGTGAGGGTAGTGCGAAAGTTGGTGTATAAGAGGGGTAACATCCTCACTCTAATCGAAGCACAACATCAAGCATCACTTTCAACACATCACCTCACCAACAACCACACAATCATCATCATGCGTTTCTCCCAAATCGCCACTCTTCTCTCCGTTGCCGCTGCGGCCAGCGCCCAGTACACCTACAACATTACCCAAGCTGAGAAGCATGGTAACATGGAGAAGTACAAGTGCTTGTATGCTAAGCCCCTCCGAAACTTCCTTGGTCTATATACTAATGCGATGATGCTAGGGACAACAAGAAGCTCAGCAAATGGATGCCCAAGTGCCTTCACCAGTGCCAGGAGAAGGCCAACCATGCTGACGGCTGCGCGCCCGATGACTTTACTTGCCATTGCATCAACTACAGCGTCTACTCTGCCGTGAGTACCATGTCCGTCCTAGTCCCAGCTGCAGCACTTTTCTGACAAAGTAACAGGCGATCGAGCCATGTGCTTTCCCTGCCGCCCTCGGCGGTAAGGGTACTTGCTCGTTTGAGGAGCTCGGCAAGGCACGCCCTATCGTCCAGGACATGTGCAACTTCTTCAACGCCACTCTATACGACGACTACGCGGAGTGCGACATAGAACTGAGCGAGGAGAAGACTTACATGATCCTCGCTGACGAGGAATTCGGAGAGGTCACTTACTAGATGTAGGACGAGTAAGGCTTGGAGTGATAGATGGTGGTATTGGACTTAGGATTGAACTTTAATAGACTTTCATCTTCTCAAACATCTTACTCACAGTGGGACATGTCTTATGCAGCCGTGGTAACTGTCGTCGTTACAGCCAAGTGATTTCACAACACCTGACACCCGCCTCACATGGTGCCTCCACAACCGTCACCCTAATTACTACAAATATACTTCTCGCGCTGCACCAACCCAACCATTCATACCCTCACACTTCCACACTCTCACACAACCATAACCACTACCTCAAATACAAGCATCCCTCCCAACAAACCAACTACAATGCCAGAAACATACGGCGAATACGAACAAGAAGGCGGTCGTCGTGGCGGCGTCTCCGGCCAAGGTACCGGTAGCGGTAACAAGTAAAGACGTCTAGTCATTGTTGACCCTACTTCAAATAGAAATAGATGAAGCCTGGCTTTCTTACGGCGAGAAGCGCATCGTGTACACGAGCGCTTTGCTGCGTCGTCATGTGTTCGCGCACATGATGATCTCATCAGTTTAATGTAACCTTGACATCATTTTTGTTACCTCCTATGAGGAAGTAAGCTGAACTGTGATTCCCAAAAGTGGATAGACTGCGTGATGCCCAGATGTGATGTAGGTCAAGACATGACGCCCTGACTATTGAAAACGCTAGGAGACCAGACACGCGCATTCAGGAACTCATTTCGCCGTGTGTTGTTCCGACGCCCAGGAGATGTCGCGTTTCCAAGATGAGGAGCGGCGCAGCGCGATTCTAGCTAGCGTGCTTGGCATGAACGTGACGCGCGCGTGTGGCACATGTCTCCTTTCGCGCGAAAGTTCCACCAACACCTTCACATACCTACGTTATCCTCTGGGCCTACTGACTTTCTGTTCTTTCCGGACGCGTCGCGTTGCCCTGCGATACAGCAGCTCCGAAGCCGCCCAGTCTGCCAGTTTCAACTGGCCCTTCCGGTGGGCGTGCGCCATGGCAATATTTACTGGCTTAAACACCATTCCTTCAAATCTAGTGTTTTTACCAAGCCTCATCCTCCGCCTAAAGATGCCGAGGCCCAGACCGATTATTTAGTGCTAACGTGCATGTGTTTGGCCTCCATTTTGCCTATCAACTGTGCCAAGTGCAATGAAAATAAAGACTTCTGTAGTGAGCGGCTACCTAGGTATGAGACGTAAATAGGATATGAAGAGAAGCAGAAGGCAACAGCAACTCAGTCAAGCAATCCGAGCACGATGAAAACCTGTGCGCGAATATATATGATGGTGATTGCACTAATCCCAAGTGTCTGGCCGCTTTGTCTTACTCCGCTTCAGCCTCGACACTCATCCAGTGTGATGAATATGACAGCAATTCCCGCTTCCATCTTCTTCATGCCAATGACACTAGAATGCTTACGTCAGTTCTCACTAATGTTTCTATCCAAATCAACATTGGCGCAACTTACAGTACATTCCAATGTTGGATCCTTATACGGGGGCGCCGTTGGATAATACACCGGATATGACCCCGGCTGTGGTCCCGAAGGCTGTTGGTTTGCAACTGCACGGGGCTGCCTTTTGTTGGGCTTCGATGACTTAGACCCCATGATCAGGAAAATATATGGGAGCAGGCAGGTGGTGTAGTTGAACAATAAGGTAGGATAGATATGGGTAGGAAGACATTAATCTGAGCGAGTCGTGCCTCATTAAATACCTGCAGCCTTCCAACAAGGCTGTATTCATCAGGGGATGTAGTGCGTCACTATTTAATTCGCCCTGTTTTGATGCTCAGCCTTGCAGGCTGACTATGTGAAAAGCAAGCATACCCAGGTAGATACGCAGTTTCAATTTCCGGCTACCTCAGCTAGATGCGGGCAATCCATCACGCACGATCTATTACAGAGGCGTAGCTGGCTTATGGAACGCCTTGTTTTCTGCCGACTACTTGAGTGAGACTGCAGGTGGGCAAGGCTGCAATGCTCGCGGGCCATAGCTGGTGGGTTAACTTGGTGGTTTCCTTGCACGACTGGACCAACCTGGCGTTGGAGTCTTATGAAAGCACCGTTAAGATTTGAGATGCGAGCAGCGGCACATGCCTGCAGATGCGGGAGGGCTACGGCTCGGTTTGCTACCTACCTAGGTGGGTAGTTCGGTAGGATGAGCTAGCACCGCTATTGTAAAAAATTGATGGCTTAGACGTAAAAGACGCCTAGGAACCAGCACCGCTCCGTTACGTGTAGTACCTACTCACGAGAGCTTTTTTTTTGATAGTGCTCCAGGCTTAGGCCATAGTACTGAAAACACCCATTCGCACCTTGGCGGGTAATGACGCCCAGGCGTGTGATAATAGACCCCATTGAGAACCCAGGCTGAGCTATCCTTGTCGACGCAGAGGAAAACATGAGGTTATCTTGTGGCATTCGAGGCTCAACGATGTTGTGGTGGTGGAACCAGGTATGGGCCACGGGTGTGGATAACCGGCACAGGCGCGGAGGTCAGTGCGGAAGTCGGAGGACGGAACAACACATACACGGCACACGCCTTACAAAGCTACACAACCAAACAACTAATTACATCGAGCACCCATTCCGATATAGAAAGCCCCAGTCTCTTCACTACAGCATTCAAGCACAATACCGGCGGACTAGTGCCTACCTAGCTGGGTAATCAAAGAGGTGACTTTCTTGACATTTCCTTTTGCTCAAGCCAGGGACATGTGGCAATCCACCGCGGTGCCCAGCAGTTCGCGCGCATTGCTCCTATTTCTTGCTAACCTAGCAGTCCTGTTTACGCACATATAAATCCGAAAAATATTAGTTCGGCTGTCTCTACCCCGAGGTCAAATTCCGGAGAGGCCTACGCCTTCCCAGAAACCCGTAGATCTACGCCACCTCCGCAGTACCTCCACCTGTACTCATCGCTTACAAGACTCGCCAAGCACGAACCAACCTCGTTCAGGACAACCTACATGACGTTTTTCATACACCTGCTTGCGTGCAGGCTAGCTCACGGGTATTCTACCGAAAGCGACATGGTGAGCCGGGTATTCGACGGGCCACGGCCCGTTGCGGTCAAGCCGTAGCCAAGTACCTGGTCAAGACATGCAACTACAAAATGCTCGCCCTTTGGAGTGTCAAGTAAGGTCAACCCTGCTATCTGGTTGCGACGTCTTTCACTCTTTGCTCCATCTCGCGATGTTGAAGGCTTTGATTGGGCTTGCTGGCCTTGTCGGTTATGCCACGGCCCAAAGCGACTCTGTCAAAGTCAAGTGGCTCGAAGATACACCAGAATACCTCGCCGGTGTGACATTCGGCCTACCGTGGCCTCGTGGGCAGCACCTTGCGAACGAAACAACCTTCACCATCTCCGGAGATGCGGAACTGCAGTCGTGGGTGACGGCCTATTGGCCGGACGGCTCTTTGAAGTGGACCGGACATGCTCTAGGAGCTAGCGAAGCGCCGGCCAGCGAATACACAATCACGGCTTCTGGTGCAGGCAATGCTTCTACTTCGCTATACAAGCGTCAAGCCAATGGCATCCAAGTCACCGACTCTGACAACACCATCGTGGTCAGTACCGGCAAAGTCTCAGCAACCTTTCCCAAGTCGGGCAACATTCTGGTCTCCACCATTGAAGCCGGCGGAAAGACGGTCGGAAGCAACGGCCACCTCGTCCTACGCTCTCAAAACGGTACTCCTGATGACGACGAAGATGGCAAGCCAACCGGCATCGACTACTTCAGCTTCACCAGCAAGATCTCGAACGTCACTGTATCGGAGGAGAACAGCGTTCGATCATTAGTCACAGTCAACGGCATCCATACTATCGATGGAGATGGCGTTCATGACGACTGGATACCCTTCACCGTTCGGTTTTACCTTTACGCCAACTCCGAAGCAATTCGGGTCATTCACACCATCATCTATGATGGAGATATGCATAAAGACTTCATGTCGGGTATCGGCATCCGCTTCGATGTTCCCCTAGCTGAAGAGGAGTTTTACGATCGTCATGTCCGGATCGCGGGTGTCGATGGCGGAATGCTGCATGAAGCCGTCAAGGGCATTACCGGTCTACGTCGAGACCCAGGTGTCGACATTCGATCCGGTCAGTTCAACGGCACGGTCTTACCACCGAACTCTACATGGGATCAGAGGGTGACCACTCGTCTACAGTGGATCCCAACGTGGAGCGACTATCGCCTTACACAACTTTCCCCGGACGGTTTCAATCTCAAGAAGCGCACGAAGGCTGGCCAAAGCTGGGTCAAGATCCCTGGAGGCACACGCTCAGGTGGTCTAGCATATCTCGGCGGCGCTACGGTTGGCGGCCTTGCCGTGGGCCTTCGAGACTTCTGGAAGAAGTATCCTACCAGTTTGGATATCTCTAATGCTGCAACTGATACTGGGTCAATCACCATGTGGCTGTACAGCCCTCAAGCAGGGCCCATGGATATCCGCCCATATCACGACGGACTTGGACAAGACACCTACAAACAGCAACTAGACGCTCTGGATATCACATACGAAGACTGGGAAGGAGGCTACGACACTCCCTACGGCCTTGGCCGCACAAACGAGCTTTACATCTACGCGTTTGACAAGACTCCATCCGCCGAACACCTTGCAACGCTCACCAACTTCACCAACAACCCACCGGTTCTCATTCCTGAGCCAGAGTACATGCGCGACACCAAAGCGATTGGGTCTTACTGGGACGTGCCTGGTGCTGTGGACTCTGCGCAAGCACAAACTATCGAGAACAACATGGACTTCCTAATCAAGTACTACGAAGACCAAATCGAACAGCGCCGTTGGTACGGATTCTGGGATCATGGAGACATCATGCATACCTATGATAACGATCGTCACCAGTGGAGATATGACGTCGGTGGCTATGCTTGGGATAATTCAGAGCTGTCGCCTGATCTGTTCTTCTGGGACTTTTTCCTCCGCACCGGTCGTGCGGACACTTACAAAATTGCTCACGATCAAGTGCGCCACGGAGGCGAGGTTGACTCGTATCATCTGGGCAACTTCACTGGGCTCGGGACGAGACATGGCGTCCAACACTGGAGTGACAGTGCCAAACAGGCTAGAATCTCAACTCCAGTCTATCGTAAGACGTTTTACTACATCTCCGGCGGCGACGAGCGGACCGGCGACCTGGTAAGTGAGGTCATGGATGCTGATAAAGCCTTCCTTCGCGTAGATGCGAGACGCAAGGTGCGAGAACCGGGCATTGTCTACAACCCTGATCCAGAAGCGCTATTCCTCAACTTTGGCACCGACTGGGCTGGTATTGCCCAAGCGTATCTTATCGAGTGGGAGCGTCGCGGGCCTCGCTGGGAAGAATCTCGCAAAAAGCTCGTCGAGTCCATCATGACATATCCAAAGCTCAAGAACGGATTCGCCACTGGCGAAGCTTTCTACAACAGCCTCACTGGTGCGTGGGCACCGCCGCCGACAGACCCGAACAACACCGGCAACGTCACGGTTTCGCATCTGTCTGGTGTCTTCGGCGTCCTTGAGACTATTGATCAGCTTATGGACCACTTCGGTGCGGAGCAGAAGAATCTCACTCAACCTTTCTTCGAAGCATTCTTGGACTACTGCTACTATTACGGCGCCGGGAAGGCTGAACAGAAGGCTCGTTATGGCAAGGACTTTGGCACTTTAAGTTTGATGCAGGGCCACTCGCGCTTCACCGCATATGTCGCCAATCATCGCAACAACGCGACACTCGTTCCAAGAGTTTGGTCAGAGTTCTTGGGCGATGGTAGTAAGGATGGGCTTGCACCGGGTGCTCCATGGGCGAGGGTGAGGATCGATGGGAGTGATGCACTTTCTGCTGTCGATGAAGCCACATGGGTCAGCACGAATGCCGCAGCGCTATACGGCGTTGCTGGTATTGAGAACCTGGCTCTCGTAGGCGCGCCCGACGTGAGCACCGTTGGAGGTGGTAACGCGACAAAGGGATCTATGTAGTTGTAGGTACTTGTATTAGCCAGACTTCTTCCCTGCGAACTACCGCCACATTCCTGTCTCTATGCATGCTATCTTCCTTGGCTTACTGTCGGCCGAGCGCACGAGCATTGATCACGCTCTGTACGACGTATTCCACTCTAACGGTCCGATAACCCCGCGTGGCACGGTCCGGATAAAGGTCGGCGTCGTGGAGAACACCCGAATCTGTGAGTAGCGAGCGGCATGGCCCCTGTGACGGGTCAACGCAACTTACCCCGTTGCCATCAGGACGCCCCTGAAGTATGGGTTGATGCACAGCAGGCTGCTTCATACACACCGAAAAAGATACGAGGGGAATACAAATAGAGGGCATTTGTCGCCGTGACATTCCGCTGCCCCCATCCTTCAACCGCCACTTCTCATGATGGGCAACCTCACGAAACCGAGCACGTTTCCTAGGGTATCTGTCGTCATTGGGAATCTCTCTATAGCGAAATTCGTATCTCTAGCCATTGCATTTGTTTGTTTGCACTGATTCGCTTTCTAATACCCGCATATTCTAACATTGGCAGATTGTTATACGATGGGTAGTCAGAGGCATCTACCGAGTCTACTTCCATCCGCTTAGCCGTTTCCCTGGGCCAAAGTTCTCTGCTTTTACGCGCCTACCGTACCTCGCTGCCATAGCAAAAGGTGAACTACCGCGACACGTTGCTCAGCTCCACAAACAGTACGGAGAGGTAGTGCGCATCTCGCCCGACGAACTCAGCTTCACCAACCCAAAAGCCTGGCGCGACATCTATGGTTATGGGTCAAAGGAAGGACCAGGCTCCGCGCCGCCCAAGAATTGGAACCGGCAGGGAAGTTCTCCTAATGGAGCCAACTCACTTGTCGCAGAGCAAGACAACGCCGAACATGCACGAATCCGCAGAATCTTCTCTCCCGCGTTCTCTGATCGAGCGCTCGTACAGCAGTCACCGCTATTTACCAAGTACGCTGATCAACTCGTCCGCAACTTGAGAGAAAGTGTCCAAGCGAATGCGGTCGACCTCGTCCGAATGTGTACGTGAGATCTATGTAAAAACGCATGTGAGACAAGCACTGACTTTGTACAACTATCTCTAGACAACTTCACCACTTTCGACGTCATGGCCGACCTAACATTTGGCGAACCTCTACATCTGCTTGATAACTCAGAATACAATTCCTGGATCCAAGTCATCTTCAAAGGCATCAAGCGCGGCACGCTAATGAGCATCTTCTTCAACTACTACCCGCTCGCCAAGTTCATGCTATTTACATTGTTAGGTAAACGGATTGCGACATTTCGGAGAGAACATCACAACTACACCGTAGAAAGGGTCACCAAGCGACTTGAAAAGGGACGAGTGTCCGAGGGTGTCGATCTGTGGGACCTGGTTCTCCAACAAGAAGACAAGGGCAAAGCGGGTCTAACCCGCCCTGTTATGGATATGAACGGCGAGTTGTTCATGCTAGCTGGGACCGAAACGACAGCGACGTTGCTCAGTGGACTGACCTACTTGCTTCTGGCCCACCCCGAGTCAATGGCGAAGCTCGTGAATGAGATTCGGACGGCATTCAACTCATCAGACGACATTAGTATGGAAGTCACCGCTGGCTTACCCTATCTCAATGCGTGCATCAAGGAAGCGTTCAGACACTATCCTCCTGTACCGATTGGTTTGCCGCACCTCACTCCTGTTGAAGGTTCGACTATTTGTGGGCGTTATGTACCTCCGAATGTACGTTGTCATCTCACTCACATGTTGTCAAACAGCTGTCTAAGACTCACATCCTATAGACGAATGTCGCAGCTTCTCATCTGGCAATGTACAATTCTCCCGACAACTTCAGACTCCCCGAATCTTTTATCCCCGAGCGCTGGCTCGGCGACCAACGCTTCGCCTCCGATGAACGCTCGGCTCTTCAACCGTTCCATGTAGGGCCAAGGGACTGCCTAGGCAAGAAGTAAGTAACGCTGCCCCTTAGTCTCTGGAACATCGCAAAGATACTTACATGTTATTACTAGCATGGCCCTCCACGAAATGCGCCTCATTATGAGCAAGGTGCTGTTCAACTTTGATCTCGAACTACTTCCTAAATGTCGGAATTGGATCGCACATCAAAAGATATACTCGTTGTGGGAGAAGATACCCTTGATAGTTAAGATTAAGGATGCAGTAGTTGTGTCGACATAAGCGCGCCATCGACCTAGTCATACGTCAAATGATAGCCTGGAGGCTCTATTGAATAGAAGCAAGACAAGACTCTTTCACTTTCACTTCAGGCGTTGCCTACAGTCTAAATGTGCTGTACGCTAGTACTATTACAGCGTTTGTCTCACCTCCGCACTGACGCCGTCCCCCATTCGCAATCTTTGCTGCACCCATCTCTCATATTTGACCTCTCCGCCAGCACCCAGCGCTTACAAGACACACTGCCATCTACTAGGCTCATGGAATTCGCAGCCTCGGCGATGATGGCCGCCCGACACTCCTCCTTGACGATCAAAACACTCAGCAAGGTCCCCGACGTGGATATGTACGAAGATGTCATCCAGTTAACGACACCACTCCAACTCCAACCACCTGTATCCATCTACATCAAAAGCGACTCACCATATCGGGTCACTCTCATAAAGGGCAACAGTGTTGACGTCGACGCTGGCCCCCAGTCCATCACCAAGATCACGTCCTTCAGGCCGCTCATCATCGCGTCGTCAGCGTCGCTCAAGTCCGCATTCGAAGAGGGGTGGAACAGGCTACCAGCCGAGCTGAAAGTCCTAATCCTTGAGTTTAATGTGAAAGCCGAGAATCGCGTCGGCGCACGCAACAAGGCAGTCTACCTCCCAATCGTCCATTGTCGGCTGCTTCCCCACCTGACCATGACACGCGAAATCGCCGCAATAGCGCGAGAGATCTTTTGGACCAAGAACGAGTTCCATCTAGAGCCGTCATATGAGTCTGTTGTTATCGGAAATGGAAGGTTGGACACCCGCCTCTACTTCGCCTATCCCCCACAAGCATCTCACCATCTCATTCGACGGCTCGCTGTGCGCATCCGCCCGATGAGGATTGAATGGCTGAAACTTGCTAAGCTTGCGAACGGTGACTACGGTTTCGCTGCGCTTCGCAACATCGTTGTCGAGTTGGACATGCGGATTGTGCATTTGACCAGTGCGAGAAAATTTAACGACTTTCTCACTAACACGATCGGCGATGGAATCGATTTTCACTGCGCTGGCAATTTGAAGTTCCTTGCTCCACAGAAAGCCAAGGGCAGGTCATCAGAGGTTTCGTTCGAGGATGTGAAGAAGATGTTCAACGGCAAGATCAGGTTCGCGGTCGAGGAGACCAAGGCGGAAGGTCAAAGACTGTCGCTGCGTCTGGTAGGAGCCACAACGGTTGACAGTTCGTGGGATCAGAGCATGGTTTCGAGTTCAGGGAGAGGTTGGTGGATTGTAACAGGAGGCGATGAAGAAGTCAACGAATTGATAATAGAAGGACATGAGGGTAGTGATATTAAAGCAACTTCTGTGACGTAACCCAGCAGTGTGGTCAGTTACTTTCTTAGATATTAGGCTTGGGTTGATGTAATAACGTATATGGTTTTGAGATCCGTATCATACCTTGAGCACCTGTCTGCTCATAACGCCCACTGATTATGGCTGGCAACACATCATCCTTCTTCGAGCATGTGGCCTCTCCATCCGGAGGACGTCTTGTGCCATAGCTCTTTCCATGCGGACTTATTTAGTCTTCATGGAGCCCTTGCCAGCCTTCGCGTCCTTGACCTTCTGCTTCTCCTTCTCCGTCTGCGGCAAGTCCATGCTCTTGGTGCCGAACTTCGGAAGGAACTTCCCGACCCGCTC
>Ga0265797_10002883_pt1 | contig 28304 bp, 28 predicted proteins | sample P2T30metagenome_FD_192433 | JGI IMG/M metagenome (GOLD analysis project Ga0265797, IMG submission 192433) | Plant litter microbial communities from East Loma Ridge, Irvine, California - P2 T30 | ecosystem: Environmental > Terrestrial > Plant litter > Unclassified | place: USA: California...
GCCTACTTTCGTTGGGAGAGAGATGAAGCTTGCCTGTGCCACTGTGTATGAAATATCGTAGGACCGTCATGCAAGGTTAATGAACCATTTCATTCTTTCATGGCTCTTTGAAAAAAAAAAAAAAAAAACGTAGCAAAGATAACGAGGCCTGAGCTCAAAAAGAAGTATCATTTCCATATCTTCGCAAAAACGCCGTCGCTACCCTATGCTGCAAGAATAAAATTGATGATTACCCTTCTTTTCCTTCTTCGCTTCTCCAATCGGATAAATTCACAGGTGAATCAGAGAAATCTGAGGGCCGTTCGTAACATTCTTCTCCTCTACCTCTCCTCCTGCTGCTTCCCCTTGCCACTGCTGCTACCACGGGTGAACAAGTCGCCCAGCGTAGCGCTCATGCTTCGCGCTCGCAATGAATCACGAGTTCGCTGCCCACTGTTGAAGGTCTGCTGGCTAGTTTGAGCCTGTGGACTCTCGTCCGGCGAGAGCGTACCTGAAGCGATGGAGTGGCGCTTGCGAGCTGGAGTCGACGGCTCGACGTTGACATTGTACGGCTGGCCACGTGATGTGGTGTTACGGCGAACTTGACGGATGGAGCGGTTGTGAGATTGATCCACGCCTCGGCGGAGAGAGTCTGCGACGATTGCGCTCAAGCTGGAGGAAAGCGGCGATGTGAGAGGGCCGAGATCAGGGAATAGGGTGGTGATCGAGTTGCGTGACATGAGGGCCGCGCGTTGGGGTGAGATGTTGGGGTCGAGGTGGCTTTGTTCGCCACGCGCTTGGGGCGTGCGAGGCGGTTCGACGGCGGGTGTAGTAGTAGTACGTGGCGTTTGGGGTCGGTTTGGAGAAAGAGTTGGTACTATTGGCGCTGAGGTCGTCGCATGCATGAGTGAACGCTTTGTTGGATCGGTATCCGCTGGGATCAGATCTGCTGCTGAAGCGGCGTGGATAGCGCTGCGGTTCGCTGGGCCTGGGTTCAGGGTATATGCCTCCGTAGGCAGTCCAGACGGATTTTTAGGCGTTGATGGCTGGAAATCATGTGTAATGACGAGAGATGGTGGAATGTCAACAGAACTGATGCTGTTGATACGACCAGTCCTGCAGGGGGCACTCTTTGCTGACGCTTTGGCGCTAGACTTGCCATGCACATCGGACTGTGTCCCTTCGTGGTCGATAAGATCGACTGTTTCCTCCTCAGGCTCGTCTTCTCCACTTTCATCACTACTCTCATCATCATCAGAGCGGCCAGAGGTGATACACCACACTCCCAAGAAAGTGAGAGCGCAGCCACCAATGAATTTGCCAGCATCTTCAGGGCTCTCGCGTTCGAAGTCGCGATATAGAATGGCACTGCCGATAATAACCGAGAGCGTGAACATGACGAATTGCGTTGGGATGACCACGGTAGCGTTGAACCGCTGCAGCGCACGGTTGAGGTATTTGATCTGCATGACGGCGGTGGAGACCAGGATGGCCAACAGCAGGTAGGTGATTGGGAATGTAATCACTTTCCAGATCTTGCTCGAGAGAAGAGACGCGATTCCCTTGGTTGAGAGGGCAGTGTATCCGCCAAACAGGCCAACAAGGCCGATGTCGATGAGGACACTTTTGTGGCCATACTTGTTGCTCGCAAACATAAGTATGGCAATCAGTCCCACGGTTATGCCCAGATAAGTTTCGAACTCCCAAGTGGTAATCAGATCCCATATAATGTCCGGGTCTAATCTCGGGTTGCTGTCGCTGGCAGAGAGCACCACCGTAACGCAGCCTCCAACAGCGATGACCACGCCTATCGCGTCTCTCCAGCGGAACTTCTCGTGCAGAAGAAGCGGCGCGATCAGACAATTTGAGATCAGCGCCACCACTCCTAGTGGTGACACAATTGATGCCGGTGCAAATCCATATGCCAGAAAATTGCCTGCCTCTCCCAATGTCATGAGAGCGATTCCAAGCCACCAGATAGGCGACTTCAGATAGCTCTTGCTTTTGCCCTCAACATCCCCCTTCTCATCATCACCGTTCGGCAGAGAAGAATCCACCGTTGACGAACTTGCTTTCCTGCTGCCCAGGTCGGGAATGAGAGGATCTCCTTCGTGTGCCTCCTCCTCTTCAAGCTCCAACCGCCCATTCGCAGGCCCATATCTTGCATTCTCTCTAGCGCGCTCTTCTGCAATCTCTTCCTGCTGTGTGCCGCCGTAGTCCCTTCCATCGCCTACACTTTTCCTCTTGTTTTTCCGCCGTTGTGATCTCCGCCTCTCTGCGTCATCATTCGATTCCTTGCTCAAGCGCAAGTGCGCGTACCGCTGTGTGTTGAGCGCGAAAGAGATAAGGACGTTGCCCACAATCGCCGTGACAATGCCGATGAGACTCGACCAGTCCTCCGAGGTCAAGTCCTTCCCGCCTCCGAATCCAAAAGAAGTATGTCGTACAAGGTCATTATATGCGTTCAAGTCCAGCGAATCCGCGGCGTTTATGGTGGCAGGTATGTACATGGCGGCGTGATGCCTGCCGAGGCCAGCTTCCTAGTGCTGGCTGGGTATATGGGTTTGGCGCGTGGTGAGAGAGCTGGACTGGCTAGCTCCTCCTCATGGCGATGGCGTGTACTGTACAACGCAAAACAAATGGCGCGCCGGCGTCACACGGAATAGTTTCAAGGCGCAGCGAAAATGTGGCCGAGAGCAGCGACAGTGACATCCGAGGCGCATGGTAGCGCGGTGAGCTCGGACTGGTTATGCAGAGGCGTGGTATCCATTGCTTGGTAACAGGTCGGCCATGACGAGACCGTGCATGTTGCGCTAGACGTGTAGCGAACCCAATTTATTATGCTGGGCTCCGCTTTCACAAGATAACTAAGGGTTCTGTTGTCTCTTGCCTCTCAAAACACTACAGCAGAAAGTCGCTCATGTATAATGACGAACGAGCTAATGCTATGGCTGTCTGAGCTCCTTCATGGCGGACTGACCACTCTTACAACCGGTCATAACGTTCTTCAATTATACATTTAAAGTCGACGCTGTGCCGCTGAGGATCACCAACCGCTCGCTCGGAATTGGTTGTGGCAATGACATCGCTTCAGGTGCCAGCGAAAGAGGGCCTATCGACGCACAACAAGACCAAGGAGCATTGGTGAATAACCACGTAGGATTACTGTCAGTACACGTACAGATCGACTTCTGTCGCTTCAAGCATACGACCAAAAATGTACATTGACGCATGATTCTGTAATGCAGAAAGCACAACTCTAACCCTGGAGAATAGCACTACACATACATATACAGCATACATGTAAATCTGCGTGTAAATTACATATTCCCGTGCATGTATTGCAGCTATGGATGACATCGAAAAGACACACACCGGAAACTAACGGAGCTTCTGGTTTCTCATCGGAAATGCACCGATGCTAAAGTTTTATTTCATGATCGTATTGCACAACGCACGTTGAGCTCCGTGAAGCCAAGCGTATCATCCTGTCGTTAATCATCCCTTAAAGCCTGAACCCTGTTCTCGATGCACAAACAATGTTTCTTCTGCATTCCAAGAGCAGACTGTATCCTGAAAGATACAGCAATGGCGAGTCTGTCTACTGCCACCCCAATAAATGGCCATCTCGCTCGGTTTGAACAAATCCATCCATGAGGAGAATTAGGACCTGTACATGTTAGCGTTTGCGTGAGTTCACAGAGCACTGAAGACTCACTCTTCGCATTCATATTCCTGGGTGAGGTCCAAGACAACGTCGTCCTGGGTGAGGTCAAAGACAACGCCGTCAGTGGTTAGATCGATGCGATTCGGAATAGACCGGCTGCGTACGAACTCGAAACCTGGAGATCCAGATCGCTCGCGCTTGACGGGAGTGGATTCGTTGGATGTCAGATTGTCTCCAAAGTCAAAGTAAGGCGAGCTGGAGCTCTTGAAGTCGTCCTTTTCCTCCTTCTTGGGAATCGGAGAGTAAATGTGTGATGTTGCTCGAAAGTGTTGCCTGCTAACATTGTTGTCGTTCTGGCCAACGAGTCTTTCGATGAGACTGTCATTATTTGCATCGTTCGCTGTCTCGTCTTCGTCGCCCAGATCCAAGATATTGGTATTGTGGCTGGCACCCTCATTTCCTGTTGCAGCGAGCGTCTTTGCTCGTTTGGTTGCAGGGCGTTTAGCACCGTTCTGGGGGAGGAACAAGGATCTAAGCATATCAGCTTCAAGTCTCTCGCCATCTATTATGATCGGAGACTTACTCTCCATCGTCTCTTTCGCTCGGACCAACAACCTCACCTCCTCCTAGGCCGCTCGTAGGCAATTGTCGACCGAACAAGCGCTGACGCTTCGACGGCCTTTCAACTTGCTGGGGAGCTGGCTCCAGAGACTTCGAAAGTGCAAGCAGATTCTTTCTGATCTCTGGACTGTTGCGGATTACCTCTCTGGGAGTCGTGCGTAGTTGCTTGCGTAGTTGATCGACTTGTTTCCGCAGAGCATCTGTATTATCCATGTCGTTGCCGTCATCTTGACCGTCATTGGCAGTCTCGTCACCCATGTGCCGTCGGTCGTCGTCTCCGCCATCCCCTCCTCCAGGACCGTGATCGCCTCTGGTATCGCCGTCTTCGTTGCTATTGCCGTCTTCACTGTCTTCGCTGTCTCCGTCTCCATCATTTCTATCACCGTCATCGCCTTGATCCCCGCCTCCGTTGTCTCCGTCTTGCCCGTCCGATCCATTCTCATCACCTGGGTTGGCCAAATTGTCGTTATTGGGACCCTGGATTTCGACGGCAACGAGCTCAAGCTTGTTAGTTATCTTCACCTGATCGGGCTTGATTGCAAATCGTTTCACTAAGTCCTCGGATCCGTTTTCTGTTTTCTTGAGCCATACACGTCTCGTGTTCGAGGATGTAAAATAGTCTCTCCCCATGAGCTGAGGAATCGTGAACTTAGCTTTGCCGGTTGGACTCAAAGCGTACTGCTGTACCCTCCGGTGAATGCTTTCGAAGAAGTTGCAATTCCGTCCATTGTTGCCTGCGTACATGATCTCGATCGTTCGGAATTTTTGTTCCCACATTGCACGGAGGCGATCCGGAATCCAGCATTCGAGAATCACCAGGCAGTCCGACTCCGCGTTGCTGATAATCTTAATGACTTCCTAAGCGTCGACAGTGCGTGGACCATCGCCACGGAAAGTCCTAACAAAGTCAGCCTATCGCCTTATGCCATGTCTGTCTTCTGGTGGCAGACTTACCATTTGTAGTCGGTCTCGAACATGCCGGTCCTACCACCGTGATAGATGATGGTGATGTGGTCGTGGCGATCGTACTGGTTAAGGTGATCCTTCAATCGGCGAATGAAAGCCGCTTGTTGTTCTCCTGGGTTCATGATGATCTCAATGATTTGGTCGTGGTCGACATACCTGACGTACATGTCCCGCATCAAGTTGTACTTTTGCTCGTGTTTCAAGTCGTCAAGACTGGCGCCCTGCCGCTCGCCGAACCCGGGCCTAACGGCATCGAGGAAAATGACGATGTGTCGGGTGTAGTAGGTAACTTTGGAATCTGGCTGGTTGCACACTTTTTTGGTCCACCCTCGCCGGCGATCCGCCATCTTGCCTCTGGTATGAATCTCGCCGGTACTCCCAATTGCGTAGCCAGAAGGTTCGAAAAGAGTGTTTGTTGTAAATTTCACGTATGTTGAGCTTGGTGTGTAGGCTGTAGAGGTGGATGTTATTGCGAAAGTGTTGTAGGGGCGGGCGGTGGCTTATGTATTAACGAGGACGAGAGCAAAATCATGTGAAGTGCTCACCATCTTGATCTGAAACGAGTGATCTGATGAACCATCGCAGAAATGAAGAGATGATACCTTGCAGAGTAGCTCCAGTGATGAAATGAGTGAATGAAAAATGAAGCTCGTGAGTCGTGGCAGCAAGTGCCAGGTGAAGTCAAGCCAGCACGTGCTTGTGGTTAACCGCATATTGAGTGAGGCCCTGACAGGTCCGTGACACTGTAGTTGTGAGGCTAAGCGTGAGAAAACACTGACATGAGTGAAGTGCTGATTGAGCTGTGGAAGATCTGAAATGAATTCCAGGAGTGGACGACTCGTGAAGAGACGCAGGTTGAAATTTGAGCGAGTTTGGGAACAACATCTGGACTTGTCTGCCTCCATATGCTTAAATGTCCGGCAGCGGCAACATCCTTTCCTGCACTCTTTTCACGGTGTCGACGAACCTCGCCCGCTCCTCTTCTGTCTTGAACTCAATCCTGATGCCCGTGACGTTCCTCTCTGGTCCTTTCTTGCCTTTTGTTTCCCAGGAGTTTGAGCTAGCAGTGTCGCTTGTTGCTGCCGATGAGCGGATGCCGTTCGCGGTACTACTCTTCTTTTCGACAATTCGCAGAACTCGAACATCGATGCCTTTGAGCTTAGCAAACTTGTTGTGCTCATCTTTGACGCGAGCCTGCTGCCTCGAGGAATTGATCCACCATTTTGCATAGCCTTGCCCGAAGTTGCCACTCATATGCAGCAGCGCCATGACACCGCCCGCGCCTCCAGGTGTGTTGACTCCATCATCTTCCCACAATCGTAACACCTCAATGTTGGAAAACTGCTCTTCGAAAGCGAACGCTCCTTTAAAACCTTCGTGGATAACTGTGGTTTTGGAGGTTCTAAATGAGCCCAGCAGCTTACGGCCGAAGATCGCTGACTGGAACTCGTTCGCATGCTTTTCAGACTCGAAAACATAATTGACCCACTTCGTCCTAATGTCTTTCTCCTCGCGCTCTCCCCACTGAGGTGCATGTAACCTGAGAGTAATGTCGCCACCAGTTGGAGGCACAGAAATTTTGGTCGATTCAAAATATGAGCAGTAGGGCACAGTTTCGTTCAGCTCTGCCAGCTTGTGCTGACAGCGGACTTCTCCGTCGTCAGAAATGGTCCAGATCGAAGTAACGACTCTTTTGCCGCCATTGTCGAAGTCTTGCAGATTTTCCCGCTTGCGAATCACGAGAACCCGAGCTTCCTTACAGACTGGCAACATTTCGGTATCAAACCGTGGGTCCGGCTCATCTGGGTTGTGTTGAGCGTACTCCACCAGGATCGTCCGAATTTCGCATAGTATAGCTGCGTTGCGGCATAGAGCCTTTTCGAATGCTTGCGCGTTGGTGGGAGACCTTGGGCTTGCCTTCTCTGAGCCAAGACGTGGTGAGCTAAGAACGGAGGAATGTTTACTGGTCTGTGCAGAGAAGTTCGAGGTTGTCGTCCTGCGCGACACATTACCACTTTTATGTGAAGGGTACCGAGTCGGGCCTAATGTGCTTCCAGTGAACATGGAAGTTGGGGTGGCCGGTTGATGTGAGCGACTTGGTGCTTTTGGCGGCACTGCAGGAGGTGGTAATTGTTGCTCAAACCCCTTGGAATCGATTCTTCGTTTTCCTTCGTGTGACATCGGGGACATCCTGGTTAAGCTCCCCTTTCGGCTGCTTCCTACTTCGGCGTCATCCTCTGTATGTGAGGCGAGAAGACCGGGAAGAGTTGTAGATTCTCTGCGAGGGATGTTGAACACTCGATCTCTGGGCAACCGCTCTGGAGGGCTGTTGAAGGAGCTTGGACTTGATGTGACTGGGGTCGTGGCCGGCTTCCCTGTATATTTGTCGCCGATACTCAGGTCACCAGTTGGTGGCGCACCACTTTCAAAGTCCCAATCTATAACATTGTTCGCACGGCCATTTTCAGAACGCCAGAAGCCATCATCATAGCACACTGAGTTCTCTCTCCAATGATGGGCGAACTTTGTACCAGTATCAGGCCCATGAGATACTTGTCGGCTGATTTGGTGGTCCATGTAATAATCGAGTGTGGCGACTGTGCTATCTGACGTAGTGCTGTTCAGCCTTTCGTGCGTACTTTGTCCTGTCACCGCCGGGGTTCCATTCTCAATCGCCGAGCTTGACTGCAGGGCCTGCATGTTAATGTTGATAGTGTTGGTGTGCATGTAAAGCAGGTCGCGCAAAGCTGAAATATCGCCACCTTCTGCGGTCCATTTGAGAGTCTTGTAATTTGTGATGACAAGATCAGACCAAGATCGTTCTCCGGATCCCGGCTTTATGGTCCTGTATCGGGCAACAAAGCTTTCCAGATCATCGAGCGTCCGCTGAGCGCTGTCCAGGATTGTAGAAATAGCAGAACTCGTTGAATCTTCAGCTTGATCGAGAATACTAGCATTGCTACTCAAGGTCTCAGCCACGACCCGAAGCGCCTCGCTTAGCCGCTCTGCCTCTCGCTCAACCTCAGCAAATTCGACTGGTACGATTTTCTTTCCCGGTGTGAATGCTCTACCAACTCTCCATGCTGTCTGAGAGAGCATTAAGATGTCTCCAACTGAGGGAATCATGGCCATAGTTTCGGTTGCCGTTGAGGCGCTGCGCAAGTTCGCGAGAATGTGTTAAGGCGGAGTACTAAGTGGATCCAGAGTTTCTAGAGATTTCTGACTTGTTGAGGGTTTCGTTCTAGCTGTCTGGACGCCGTTCGGGTGTACATAACACGGAAGGAATACATGTGAGAGGCTACAGGAGTCAGTCTAGAACAGTGAAAGGCAGAGCCAAGGCATCCGTTAGCACCACGATGGAGCACCTCAGGGACATGCATCGCTTCGTTTCTAAGAAGGCGTTCCTTTCCTTTGCTAAGCGAGATGTAGGGCATGGCTAAGGTGGTCGTCGTGCGGGAGGTACCAGCTAACGAGGCCTTATGTTTGCTGGGGCAGCCCCGCAAGCCGCCATCAAGCGAGCAGATTGCATTATCTGCCCTGAAGCACCGAAGAGATGGGTGAATGAGAGCCGGGGAGAAGCAGCGTGTACGAGGTGAGCCGACGTCGCCGTTGTGTCTTAGGATGGGCGTGGGCGCATCCTGCGATTCAATTGGCTTCTGCGTCTGGGGCCAGCTGTCGAAGCACGCGAGGCCACGGCCTCAACATCCATACTCGGGTGGAAGTATGGAAGACGACATATGGCTGCTCCTCATCCGGACCGCAATCAAACCTAGGCTAGGTGGGTGCTGCATACTGCATCAAGTGCCATGTGCCTCTTCACAGCAAATGTGCCGATCGCGTACACGTGGGTTGGAGCCAACGGCAGATCTTTGCTCCACAAGACTTCACCAAGCATAGCCGAGATATTGCTTGGACGCGTCGAGCCCCTGGTAGCCCCGTCGAATGTTGACCCTGTGGCTAAACAGGGTGTATAGACATGTAGAAGACCGCCTTTTGGTAGAGTCTTTGTAGCCAGATCATTGATGGACATGGAGATGGAGCAGCGTCAGAACCGACGTCCAATCTGCGCTGATGTCATCTACGGCACGTGACTTGCACCTCCTACTGCATTAAAGGGCATGTCAACTAGCATCAATGAAGCTTTTCGAAATAGATTTATGCTTACCCATGCGGTGTTGATCTTAACGTGATAAATGTGGTTGACGGCAAGACTACTCGAACACCGCAGACCCGCAATCGAAAGGCTTCACAACGGTGATTGCAATGATGATTGCAAAGCTACTTTATTCGAATTGAGCAATGTTGCGTCCATGCTATATAGAAGAAATGAACGCACTAAAAGCCATGATCAAAATCCCTCCAAGGCTCCTCAGCTCTGATCACCCCAAATCACTGCTTAATCGCCGCCACCTCCCCAACCGCCGGGAACGAACCCTCAATCGAAGACAAACTTTGACAGTTACCCTCAAACCCAGCATTGAAACTCATACCCACGCAACCATCAACCATATCACAAGCATCCGCACACCCATCAAAAGTCCTAGTGAAAGTCCTCGCATTGATCTCGCGATCCTCAAGCGACATGTCCGCTTCTGCGTCGGCCTCACGCTCGCCCAGCGAGTTCGCGGCCAGAGCAGCCTCTTCCAGGTCTCGCTCCTGGTCGAAGCGCTTGCGCTTGCCGCTGGTGGTGATGATTTTGCCGATGAAGCGCGTGTCGCAGAGGATGCCGTAAGAGTTTCCCATCGAGTCTTTGCAGGTCTGGTGGTCGACGTCTGGGCACATGGTGTCTGAGCATGCGACTACCGTTGAAGGGCTGGCTGTTTGGAAGGTTGGAGTTTGCCAGGCTGTCGTTGCGGTGGTCACGGTGCTGAGATTGGAAGTCAATACTTATGTACTGGCAAGTGGTGTGGCTTCGCTTACAATTGGTAGGTGTATGAGACGGGTGGGAGGGCACCGTTTCCTATTCCTCCTGGAAGAGGTGTGTATACACTTTGAGGAGGTAGCGAGGTAGTTTCTACGAACGATGGTCAATTAGTGTTCGAGAGACGCGAGGAGTCAGGGATGAACAAACCGCTTTGCGCCGCTGCAAGAGCGACCACGAGCAACACTCGGAAACTAACCGACGGCGACATGTTTGACAAGTAGGCGCTGATATTGTGATCTGTAATGGTAGTAAAAAAACGATTGTCATTATGTAGAAGCTAAGCGTGCCACTAAAGTCATATCAGCGCCGAGTGTTTGGATGCCATGAGCGCGCTGGAATGCAAAACGCGACATGTCACGCCATTCACAACCCATCGTCCGGGGACCACACATTGCGCATCCACCTTGTGTCCAGTGGCGCACCCTCTTCGTAAAACCTCAAATCTGTCGAAAGTCGGATCCGACCTGACGAGTCTTCGTTCTTTGCAGCGCCATGGAGGAGGTATGGGTTGTGGAACACGACATCGCCAGCTTCATAATTTCCGACCAGCCACTTGCGGGTGTTGCGGCCGCTGTATTGGGCAGTCTCCAGGTCTTTAGTGAAGTCTTCAATGTTATGTGTGAGTTGGCCGTCTCTCGCCATGTTCATGTTGAATCCGGAGACTCTTTCCTCAACAGGGAGGTCCATGTTCTTCTTCATGAAGTCCGCTTCCATCTCGCGGCCAATATCGTCAGAGTGTTCGAGGTACACGAGGCCGCCACCAGTGGCTGCGACATCTCCGATTGGTACCCAGGCGGTGAGGAACTCTGCCTCTCCTGCGCGTAGGAAGAGGCGATCATAATGAACTCCCGTGGACAAGCCGCCAGGAACGTTATGTCTGAGCATAGTCCGCTTCACCAGAACATCATTCTTCCAACCCATAAATTCTCGAACGAACTGCCTTAATTGCGGGTGTTCCAAGAAAGCTAGATAGAACGGGTGCTTGTGCACCTCAACAAGCTTGTTAACTCGTTCGATATCCTCGGGCAGATCGCGTCCGCCAACGCCATTGTGAGCGATGGGATCTTCTCTCGAATCGAAGATGCCATCACGGGGAGAAGTCCCTGGTTTCAAAATTCCGGTCGGCGCCATGTGCTCGAAGTAGGCTTGTCGCATGTCCAGCACGTCTTCACGCGGCATCACATTCTTGACCCAGACGTAGCCGTCCTGTTCGAAGCGTCGACGCATCTCATCGACAGGTGTATCGATGGTTGTTTCACGCATCCAACCAACGTTGGAATCTTGTAGGTAGGCGCCATAGTTGGAGCGTAGTTTGGGGAGCTGTTCGGGCTCGTAGACCAATTCGTGCGCAGGGCGCGGTGTTGATTGTACTGCGGCAGCCATTATCTGTAGATGAATGTAGAAGAACGTTGGGACTCAAGTTGGGAAAGCCTTCGTCGAGCTATAAATATTGCAGTTCCCATCGATTTAACCCCATGGGCAGCATCACCTTCTCCAGTTTATGCATGTCACAGTGGAACTCGATGCCGTAGTTTGCAGCCTTGGGAACCTCTTCTTCATGCTTTCATGGTGAGAAGAAGATAGACACGGCGCGGGGCAGTGATCTCATGGTAATATGCTCCGCGTTATGGATCGTGAAGTATTACCCCATACAGCGAGCGTGTTCATGATTGGCCACCTCCAGGTGATTTCCCCAGGAAAGAGAAACCTTCTTCTTCGTGGGGAGATGCCTTTTTTGGATTGATAGTCAGGGCCATGGCAGAACTGGCCGGGATTGGAAGTAGACGCCTCAGTGTTTTCACACTAGTCATAAGAGTGTCACCAAGGTGTCTGTCTTTAGCCGTCTTCGAAATCTCTCGGTGGTAAGTGTGTGCGAACCAAGATTGACGGCCGATGCAATGAGCAGATGAGCAATGAAGCTGGTATGCAGGTTCGTGCGTGGTCTGTCACGCCTGAAGTTCGGACGGACATGTTGTATGACGAGCGAGTCCTTCCCACAAAACCACACCTCACCCTCCAAAGTCCCTAAAAACCTGCCCCTTCACCTTGCCCCTCGAGTCAAACTTGACACCCTCCTCACCGAGTAACTCTTTCTTCTTCCCAGCATACCTCCCCTCCTCTCCCCAGTCGCCGTGAAACCCACCTATAGACCCATCAGAGCTCAAGATGCGATGGCAAGGCACTTCCGGCGCGAACGGGTTATTCCTCATCGCACTGCCAACAGCTCTCGCGCACGTCTTGTGCGAAGTCGCCGTGATATAGTCTGACATTGCTTGATACGTGCTCCATCGACCGGGTGGGATGCGACAGAGGAGGGTCAAGGTTTGTTTTCTGAAGGGCGTGAGGGTGGTGGAGGATTGGATGCGTTTGATTTGGGCGGCCATGTCGTGATCTTTATTCTTGAGAGGCGCTGAATCTTTGCTTTCGCGCGAGTCGTCGTCGTCGTCGTTTTTACGCTTGGCAGTTTCTTCATCATCCTCAGTCTTCACGCGTTTCGTTTCGGAAGGCGACTCGGGCGTTGGCGCAAAGTACTTCGAAATCATCTCATCCGCCTTCCTCTTCTTCTCTCCAACACGCACTTTCTCCTGACCCGTAGTAGCCACAGCCACAGCTTTCTTCTCCCTCTTCCCCCTCAGCCTCAAACTCACCCGATCCAGCTCTACAAGATCAGCCTCGCCACTCGCCACCTTCTCGCCCAGCGTCAACGCATCGCGCAATTGCTCCACAGTCATATTCCGCACAGCAGGCGATTTGACAGCCTGAGTCCAAGGCTTATCGACACCAACGGCATTGTCGAGAATGATGCGCGCGAAGCAATGGTCGAGGTGTACGGGCCAGTGTTTCTGGGCTGGGTCGCGGGCTCTGGCCAGGGCGGGCAGGTGGGAAGTGTACAGGTGGGTCCAGCGGTCGCGGAGAGAGTCAATGCCCTGTTTGTCTGGAGGCGACATAATTATCATTCTGGAGTACTTGGGTGTGTTTGGAAGCTTGGGATTTGTCCGTTTATTGATGGGACTTTCGCGTCGCTGTGGAAAGGCAACGACGCGCTCAAGCGCGTTAAAGTGGAAGTGGAAGTGGAAGTGGGAAGTCTAAATCGTCGCCACTTTGTTGACACTCACGACTGCAAAACAATATCGCATCACTTTATATCAGCACATTAGACCTGAGCAGCCTTAAGAGCATTGCGAATGAAAGGCGAGTCAAGCATAGTACGGTATTCAAAAGATAGACTTCCCAATGAATTTGATACCATAACTTTCGTTTCATCTATCCCCAAAAATTCGCAAAAGCCCGTCATCTGCGCCAAAAGCAAGCAAGGTATCATCAAGTAAAAGTAGGGAACACCCGCAGGCTTCCCGTCATCCGCGCAGGAAGAAAGAAATCAATACACGCCATGAGAGAGGGAAAGCGACCAGCAAAAAGTGTGTCGGTCGTGCCCGCCTTTCATCCGGCAACCGCCCAAAGACTGGCCTTGACGGTCTCATCTCTCCTCTCCTGGCTCATATCCCATCATTGCGTCGCGCGAAGCAGGACGGCCGTGTGTATCATTTTGAGCTACGTAGCGACAAGCATCGTCTGCGCTTGCCAATTTTTTTTAGTGCAGTCTGTCTGTCACTATTATTCTTGCTTTCCACCGCATGCAAGCCTTTAAGCTTAGTGGCTGCCACCCTTCCTGAATCGGAGAAGCTCGCTGAGGCTGGCGATGCTGCAGCCGTGCTGCAAGAAGTCGTGCCTGCAAAGCTCTTCTGCGGTCGCACGGCTCTTGACGTCGACGCACAGGCACACACTCAAGAACGCCTTCAGCTCCTTGGACAGCTTCTCGGGCTTCTTAAGTCTGGGAGTGCCGTTGGTTGCGATCAGGTAAAGAGCCTTGAGGGGCTCTTCGTTCAAGTATGGAGGCTCGGACTCGATCATCTCGATCGCCATAATGCCGAGGGACCAGATGTCGACCTTCGAGCCGTACTCCTTCTGCTTGACGACTTCGGGTGCCATCCAGTATGGTGTACCGACCATGGTGGCACGCTTGGAGCGTTGCTCAGTGAGCTTGGCGCAGAAACCGAAATCAGTAATCTTAACGTTGCCGCGGGACGACAGCAAGACGTTGTCTGACTTGATGTCACGGTGGATGATGTTTTGGTCGTGGAGGTGCATAAGGCCCTTGCAGGTCTGGGAAAGAAGTCAGTACATCATTCGTTAATGGTAATTCGGTCCAACTTACCTCGAAGCAAATGGTCGCAATTTGGTCCTCAGTGATTGAGGCGTTGTTGTCAATAACATCAGTAAGTGCACCGCCCTCCATGAACTCCATCACGACCCAGAGTTCGAAGGTGTCTTCTTGCAAGAAAGCGTCGAGGAAGTTGACGATATTTTCGTGCCTGCTCTCCTTCATGACAATAATTTCGTTCACAATGAGTTCCTTTCGTGGTTGGCTGCGAAGGTCCATCTGCTTGATCGCCACTTGTGCTCTGGGGCCGTTTGTGCGCATGATTTCCTGAGCAATGCGACTCGGAGCGCTTTCGCGGATACGTGCAACGTACACAGATCCAGAGGCACCCTGACCAATCTTCTTCTGCTTGTTGTAGCTTTCAAGAGGGTTAGAAAGGTTGACCACTTGACGGAGGCGCTCCATGACCTGCGTGTCAGACATCGCACTCATGCGAGTCTCCTTCGACTTCTCGGTCGGTTCCTTCTTCGTAAGTGCAGCCTCAGTCTGCTTGTGGTGGTCCTTCGGTGTGCCTGTCGGTTGCTTTGTGGCAACGTTGAGAGGCTTGACTTGGTTGGTGGACTGCTGTTTCTGATGGCCACCAGCTCCTGATGGCTTGCGGGCAAGAGGTGCCGCCTGTCCATTGGCAGGAGACGACTGCTTATAAGGTGAAGATCCGTTCGCTGCCTTTTGAGGCGATTGTCCAGGCGGTGCTGGTGCTGGTCTTTGCGCTTGGAGGGTGCGAACAGGCAGAGCGCCGTTCTTGCTTCCCGTGGGCGCTGGAGGCGCAGGCCTTGTTGCATTGTATCTGCCTGCGTTGGGATCACTGGCGTCGCTGTATCCTCCGCCAATTTCCTGCTTCGCCAAAGGCACGCGAGTCTTTGGTAGCGAGTCATTGTATTCCCGATCTTCCTGTTCCTGTCGTGCACGTCGCTCACGCTCCTCGTCAGCACGGCGGCGCTCGGCGTCTGCGTACCGTCTTTCTTCCTCTTGCTTCCTCCTGTGGTCTTGCTCTGCACGCTGCTGGTCCTGGCCATACTGGGCTGTAGAATCTGCTCGTTTGGCGTCGTAGCCCGAACCAGGCGTTCCTGTCCTTGGGGGTCCATAGCCAGATGGCTGTTGTCGGGGTGGCGCAATGCTGGTCCCTGCTGCATAGCCCAGCTGCTTCTCTCTGCCGCTGTCTACTGGAGGAGTCGGCGTCAATGAAGGGTAGCTTTGCGGGTCCTGCGCTCTCGGGGCAAGTTTGTCGCTGTAGAACTGCAAGACCTCCATAACGGCTTGCGGGTTCTTTGCCATATCATCTTTCGTCAAAGCTGAGCCTTTCAAAAGGCGTTCCCATTCCACGGGCAATCCCACAAAGCCACCAGTCACAGGATCAAAACCGACGTGTACTCGATGAGCAAAACCTGTAGGTCCCGACACGGCGCCCATGCTGGGACAGCGGTCGTAGATGTTGTCCAGCCAGCCGTATACATCGTTGTCGGTCTCGAACTTCAGAATCCATTGTTTGTTGCCCTCCTTCGTCAACTCAATACTGAAAGGGTAGCTGTCTGAGCGCGCTACGTTGTTTATGTCGCGCAGGTAAACGGTCAATGCGACTTTTGTGGTGGTGTTGGATTTGAAGAAGTCAAGTTGCTTCTCTCGTAGGATGAGGAAGCGCTCGTTCCAGAACTGTTTCATGAATCCAGCGCCTTCTTCCTTGACTTTGGCAAAGCCATCTTTGATGATCGGGTTGTCGCCGCCCAAGCTCGTGTCAGATCGGTTGAAACTGGGAGTCGATGAAGCCGGACCGAAGCCATTGTTCAGGTTGGGATTGCCAGGAGTCATGTACACATTTGGTGTGAGAGAGACCTTGGGTCGATCGGTCGGCGGACGAGGTGCTTCGCGGGTGGCTAGAAACTGGTCCGGCCGGTAAATACTATATGGTAAGGCAAGTCAGCGAATGCGGCTCTTGATACAGAAGGTTCGCAACTCGTGCGATACAACGCATGTGCGGCTTCCATGCAGAGACGTCGCGCGCCCAAATCGCACGCCGTCCGGCACCTGGCAATTGCGCCTGTCCGACGAGACTCGTGTTTCGGGGTGTGACGTACGTGTTCTGCTGATGCTGCGCCATGGCTGCGAGCACACGCGCAGTCAAGCGCGGCGGTGCGCGTGTAAATGAGGGTGTACGAGCGAGCGACTCCTGGGTTGGCGGCCGATTGACGTGGTATGCGCTCGCTCCCGCGTGCCCAGGGTTGTCTGGTGGCGTCTGTGGGCGAGTTGAGCGGGGTGTCTTTGTTTTAGAGTGCAGCACTGGTGGAAGTGGCCAGCACACGGCGGGGACAAAGAGCGCGGTGGTGTAGGTTAAGGTAGGTGGGTGAGTGGGTGGTAGCGCAGGCGGGCAGGGGTGCCGACAAGGGTGCTGGCGGCGGGCGGACAGCGAGCGCGAGATCGAGGGGCTGTTTGGCTGCTTGGGCGTCGGTGGATGTGGGTGATGGTGGCACGGAGCCGGCGGTGTTCCCTGTGCGCGGCGATGACGGGGCGGTGGGTGACGATAATTAATGAACAGCAGCAGAAAATATCAGCAATGCTAAGGCACACACACAGCTTTGGACGAGGTAGCGAAAACGCAGCGAAGAAGGGAGAGGGAGGGAGGGGAGCAGTGTTAGTTATCGTTAGCTACAGCATTAGTGGGCTGCCTCTGTGAGAGAGAGAGAGAAAGACGGGCCCGCGGATGCAGTGCAGCCTCACCAGGCGGCACGCCGTTTCATCTCGCAATCCATACCATACCAGGCAGGACTGCTGCATTGCATTGCATTGCCTGCATCTGCTGCTGTAATCACTCCTCTGCACCACGCTAATCTCCTCCTGCTCCTATTCTTGTCACTTTTCTAGTGTGCTCACCGCGTTGGTGACATGCACACAGCACTTTGCAGAAACACTCCCCATTCCGTCACCGTGTTTCAGCAGGCGTGAGTAGACACCTTTGAGGCTTCGATCGTCTCAAAGTTCAACGGCTGTGTCACGGGAGTCACCACCGTTCGCACTTTACTACCTCCTATACGAAAAAGGGGGTTCGCAACCCTTCTTCTAAATGCCATACATGCCACCATGGCCTCAATTCCAGTGAGCAGAACAAGTAGTGTGGACACTTCCGAGGTCAAGACTCAAATATGATGACAAAACAGGGAACTAAGCTAGTCTAAGCTATTCAATTACTGACCCTAGGACCGCGTTGACGCCGGCAAACCGTCATCATGCGACTTCCTACATCAGCCAGATCGCGCACAGCCGCTATTGCTACGATAGTGTCAAGCAAGTTGCATCTCAATGCCGAGGGACCATCTTCACCCGAGCGTCTCCGTATCATCTGCATCCGAATTATGTGTCGTAGACCCTGGCACTGTTCTACTCATCCCAAGAGGCGGTCATTCTCAGATTCATGGGCGAACTGATGTTGACAAGAAGGACAAAATCATACCGATACCTTGCTACTATTGACCCAAATGCTAGAATTCCTCAAAAATCGCTGATGTCGCAAGTGGGCTTGAGTGTGCCGAAAACGCGACTGCATACCGTACCATCAAGCCTCGGTCATCAACTTGAAAAGCAGCAGAAGACATCGATGTCCGCTTGGTGTATACTGCAAACCAGATCTCTGCGGAATCATACACTGGCTGTGCTGTAGTCATCTACACTATCCTATGATATGATTGCTTGGTGACTATTGTACCTGTTTGCTATTTCTACCATCATTTACTTTTCCCTTATAATTTTCCCTACTGGCCACCCTTCTTCAGTCTTCCTCCTACCTTCTCACAACTTTTGGATTGCGACCTTTCCTACTTTCTAGTGTCTATGTTAGTCGCCGAAAGCTGTCACCACTACTCAATCTGATACCTGGTCACTTAACCTTCTCATTTCCATACTTACGACAGCTCTCCAACTGCACAGCCATGTGGAGCTATGGCGGCTTTTCCGGTGGCTTCGTCAGCGGACCAGCCTTCGTAACTGGCGCTGTGATGCCTGGGTACGGGTACGGGTACGGCTATTGGGGTGCTCCCAGACCTCTAGGCTTCTACAGCGGCTGGTACGGCTTCCAGAGTCAGTGGGCCGGCTACATGGGCTGGATGGAGCATACCGACTACTGCGTCTGGCACGGCTGGCAACAGATGCTCGGCGGTATGAGCATCGGTGCTAGCGAACAACGGAATCTGCTTGAGGGAATGCTCCAGCAAGAGCATGGAGATATGAATCGACGTGAACTAAAGGAGTTGACTGAGCGGATTTTGAAAATGAATAAGGAACTTGGGGCTGGCGATGATGGTCGGGTGAAAGAGGTCACGGAGACGAATACCACCACTACCACCACTACCACTACTAGCACTGTTACGCAGCAGCAGAGATATGATACTGCCAATGATTTCCTCCAACTCCTGACATCATCAGGAGGCATGGGCTTCACACTTGGGCAAGCAAAGCAGAAGGCCGAAGATATCCGCCAGGGCAGGCAGGATACTTTTGTCACGACACACCTCGAGAGCAAGGCTGCCAAACAACAAGCTATACAAGCGCCGCCTCAGCAGATGCAGATCCAGTCTCCTCCACCTGCACAGCAAGCGCCGCCACAGCAGATGCAGATTCAATCTCCTCCGCCTGTACAGCAAGCACCGCCACAACAGCCTCAGCCTCAGATCCAGACTCCGATGCAGCAAAATGTCTACTCGCCGCTGCCACCTCAACCGCAGCCATTCCCTGCTCAGAATCAGCAAATTACCTCACAGCAGACTATCATGTCACCGCCTCCACAAGTGCAGGTTCAGTCGCCTCCGCCCATGGTCCAAAGCCCACAGCCAGTATACTCTCCTCAACCTCAACAATTCCAGCAGCAGCAACAGCAGCAGCTATATACATCACAGCAGTCCCAGGCAAACATGCAATCGCCTGCGCCACAGATGCATCAGTCTTTTTCGTCGATGCAATCGACGCCTATCCAATCGCAAACCCATGTTGGTGGTGAATACAATCAGCAGTTGAGCGCCACTCAGTATGGTCAGCCATTCCAGTCACTCACGTCAAACGACAACAGCATGACGACTACAAGCACGAGCACTACAACAACCACGACGGACACTATGACCTCGGCCATGCAGGGAATGTCCCTAGGATCGCCAAACACCTATCAAGTCCAAAGTCCTGCTCCTCAGCAGCAGTATGCTCAGAATCCTGTGCAGCAATATCAATATGCTCCGCAACAGGCCCAGGCACAACTTCAGAGCCCTCAGCCGCAACAGCAACCCCAGCTCACATATCCTGGCTACGCAGGTCAACAAGCACCTCAGGCAGCCGATTTCAGCCATCAGCAGCATCCCCAAACTCCTGCTACTCAGGCCCAAACGCCATTGCCTGTTGCAAACTTCAACCAGCAGACGCAATATGCCAACCAGATGCCCAGCGTCAACGTTCAGCAGTTGCCACAGCAGCAATTGCAGTATGCGCAGGTACCGCTAACTCCTCAGCAGTGGACGCAGTCACCCGCCGCGCCTATGCAACAACAGGTGCCTCAGCAGGCGCCACAGCAGATGTCCCAGCAGATGTCTCCTCAGCCACAACACCAACAGCATCAGTATTTGCCGACGCCTGATCAGACGAACTTCCAACAGCCGACATCGCCGTACAACCAGGCAAACCAATACCAAGCTGTGCAACAGCCACAGTACCAGCAGCAGTTTGCCCAGGCGCCGCCGCAGCAAGGCAGCCTACCAGTCACGCCCAGCCGCCAGGTGCAAGCACAATCTAACGCTCAGCAACAAGCTCAAGCCCAAGCTCCTCAGAGCTCTGCAGGTAAGAGCTGGCTAGACAACCATCGCATGGGCTGGGGAAAGGGGAAGAAATAAAGGAGCAATCGAGTTACATATCTGTCGTGCTTGTCAAAAGAATTCATGACGTGCGCAATTGGGGTTCTCAGCATTTCTACAAGCGTTCGACATCTACAAACCATGGCGAGTATCCATTCACATGCGGAGGTTTCGTGATTTTGTAGCTACAACAGACGTGTATATCAAAGTGAATCCACAGTGGCACAGGCATGCACCTCAAATGGCTCAAAGAGAAGATAAGCAAAGTCAGTATAAAGGCACCAAAAGAAGGACAGGGTCCATAAGACCAGGAGTGCTGTCGCACAATGTATCTCAGCGGCAGTGGTTGACAAGAGAGCGGGCGGGTGTAGTGTAATGATCCATTAGTGCTTTGATCGCGCAAGAGAGCGTAGGTAGTGTCTGTCCAACGGCGTGCAAGTGGTCCATCGAGGACACCAACTCCATCATCCGTTACCTTAGTGCCTTGTTTTCTTGCCCAAGATTGCCTAGAGAGCTCAATCTTCGTTGAGTTGCTCGTGAGCGATTCGTCGGAAGAGAGGGAGAAGACATGATAGTCGCAAGCGCACCAACATAGATCAATGACAGCGGCATCTTCACGTGAGCTGATCAAGAGGATGAAGTAAATCGTGTAGCGTAGTTCCCGAAGCCAAAAAGTTATCCGCTCGAGGTTGCAAGTGAAATTGTTCAGGCCACGGACAATGAGGCACACTGAACCGAGATGACGAACCGACGCGAGGAATTGGTCGAGTTCGTTTTTTTTTTGTTTGTTTTGGTATTGCTCATTTTCGAATCTCGTCATGGTCTTAACGTGAACCGCGGATGGTCTGTGGTATTCAGCAGCCGGGACTTGAGAGGTGGAGCAAGCCATAAAGTTGATCGCGGGACCATTGATATCAACAGAGAAAAGATCAGACAACTGTACACATTAAAGTTCTGCTTGAAATTGGACGGATTCTGGATTTTCGAGTGGATTGGGGGCAACGGTTGCACTGAGACGGAACATGTTGAAGAAAGAGACATCGTGAATCCACGAGGGCGCTTGGTTGTTCCCAAGTGAAGTCGGAATGCGATCTTTTCCAAGATACCAGGTGAAGTCGAATGCGTGGCTCGGTGGTGCGATGCAGAAGAAAGCACCGCATGGTGGTTCCATACAGCATTCAGAAGAATCGATTGTGCCAAACACAGCACGTCTTGCGCGGAGTTCATCACAACATCGACTTCTGATCAGGCTGGGCTTGACTATATACGAGGGGTAGATGGATGGTATGTGCATTCGAACAACTTTCAGCTGATCTCTGTCGGTTGGCTTCAGGAAGTGCATGGGACAATGTCCATGAGCAAAAGTATGATTGCTAGTACATTCAATCATGATCGGGGTATCGGTAACTGTGATAGAGGTGATGCCATCGTCGTCGTCGGCGTATTCTGCGGAAGAGACAGACTTGTGATCAGATGTGTATTCAAATTCAGAGTCGGATTTGATGTTGACATACCCGTCACTAGGGGATGCAGAGCCGGATTTTCGCTGTCGTTAAGCTAGGTCAAGTCTAGATTCGATGTTCATATTTCCATCGCCGCGAGATGCAGAGCCGGATGTTCGCTGTCTTTTAGCTGGGCAGGGCAGCGACTGAGTATCTCTCTCTGATGTGCCCGCTTGTGGTGTGCTGAAGCCCATTGCACGAGGATCGACAATGAAATCGGGACCAGACGAAGTATATGAATCCAGATTGGCCTTTTTACCACAGCTAGGGTGGTATTCACACTCGAGACCAAGGTAATCACAACACCTACAGGGAGACTCGCGGTCGCAGAAGTCGCGTGTACTACATGCAACGCATGGAGCTCCGAATTGCTGTTGCAGCCCTCGAAGAACTGTCCTGTCGTGATCCGAGATATGATAGCATTGATCTGAGACGCCCGCGCTTGAACAGGACGCACAAGGAGAATTGAAGTCGCACATATCGCCAGTGCGCTTGCACCGAGTGCATTTCTCCTTGGGTTTCCAAGGGGAACTTCGTGAGACCAGAGCTGAAGTCAGGTTGGCGGGTAAAAAGCGCCCTTCCTCTTCGGTGGGATGAGGATTAGAGGGGGCTTGAGTGGACTCTCGCGCCGTAGTCTGTCCCAAGAAGACGACTTCGTTGTCATCAATGTTGTCTATAGGGGTTGTGGGTGGAGCGGTCACAGCCTTCTCGTGATTGTCAGCAAATGTAGTGATTAATTTCAGACGGTACGCGGCCATGTCGCGCTCAAGAGGCATTGAGAGTCCACGTAACCAGTTAGATGCGGCAGCAATGAGAAAAATTCCACAATCGCATGGATTCACCATCATCTGATCAGACGCGAACTCCATGTACTTCACTTTGAATGTGGAGTCCGAGGCTTTATGAAGAGCCGCCTGAGCTTGTTCTATTGCCCATGCGGTGCTTGAGTGTTCCTTGCCAAGAGGATTGTAGACGTAGCATTTGAGTGACGTTAGATCAACGAAGATCCCAGCGCGGTGATCTTCGTTGATGCTGGCGGTGTCGTCGAGGGTGGCATCATAAAATTTGGCATGATCGAGGCGGGCGTGATCGCGGTGGCGCGAATAAAGTTGTTCATCGTCGCGGTGGCGCGAATCAGGCTGAGCATCGTCGCGGCGGCGCGAATCAAGTTGAGCATCGTCGAGCCGCTCAGGTTGAGCATCGTCGCGGCGGCGCGAATCAAGGTCGCGATGGAGCAAGGTGAAGATGACACGAGTGCTTCCGCCGCGCATGGCGCGCACGAGCTGCTCGCTAATCTTGTCGGATGTGTCGGAGAGAAGGTGTGCCACAGTGACATGCTCTTGAATACAGACATTCGCCAAGGCGGGGCAAACGACGTCATCATTGAGTTAGGTGTTCGGGCGCAGGTTGAGGAAATCCAAAATGGTGAGTGAGCAGTTGAAAGGCAGCACTGGTGCGGAAGTGCTGTGGGAGTTATCCATGAACGGCCGAAGTGAGGTTGTAATCCGGTCGCCTTCTGCAGACCAATTGACGAGCACTTGGACTTTCTGGCGTTCGTTGTGAGGGAGAGTATCCATTGTTGCGAATAACTGAGCGTGGTGGTGCATGGTCTTCCAGACCATCGCTTGCTCAGACATGTGACCGAGCCAAGTACCTGTGTCGATGCCAGCAAATAAAATCTCATGATGAATAGAGTTCCAGACGATCAAACTTCCATTAATCCTACACACAAGTAGCCAAGGATACATGTATCTCCTACAAGACGGAAGAAGAGTACAAAAGAAAAAGATAAGAAGCTGCACTTCCGGCAGGCCGCGTCTTCTGCCTTCGCTGGGTATCAAATAGTAATCCCTAGCGCCAAAAATTTAATCCTACATTCAGAAACCAAGAACAAACGTGACACTTGAGAAAGAAAAAATTGCGAAAGACGACCCACGACCTTTAATCCTGCCTCATGTGGCTGGGCAAGTTCCATCCGGCGTAGTCCAAGTGCACGAAAGCCCTGTCAACATTCGGCACAGACTCAATGACGTACTGCAAGCTCTCGCCCAAATCGTGGCTGTCGCGCAAACTCGTACCTTCGTCGAGCACAATGTCGACTTCGACGTTGAGCTTGTCACCGCTGTGGTAGGCCTGGAGACCCTGAATGGCCTTGATCGTCTTGGCGAAGCGCATGGTGAGGTAGAGCAAGATGTTGCGCTCATCGGCGGTCGCGGCGGCGCCGGTGAGGTTGCGGATGTGCTCAGAGGAGGTCTGCGACCAGTTGATGATGACGTAGCAGGAGAGCAGGACACCACCCAGCGAGTCGAGCCACCAGATGCCAGCGTAGTAGCCGACGAGAGGGAAGATTATGGAGAAAGTGTTGAAGACGACGTCGGTCATGGCATCTTGTGCGAGCGCTTGCACGGAGCTGTTGGGTATGAGACGACACCAGAGCCAGCAAGCGAATTTGATGACGACTGTGGCAGCCATGATCGCGATGGCGGGAACGGTGAGTTGCACGATGGCGTGGTCAGGGCCAGTCAGGCGCTGGAAACCTTCGAGTGCGACTTGGAAGAACGAAGTGACCATGATGACAGAGAAGACAAGAATGCCGACCGGCTCAAGGCGACGGCGGCCAATAGGATATGCATACTGGTCGTGTCGAGAGATGAGGTAGGTAGTGACCCAAACGATTGCGGTGGAGAGGAAGTCGAGAGCTGCGTCCACGAGAGATGCCAGGACGGAGACGGAGCTCGACAAGGCGACGACGACGATCTTCATAATTAGCAAAACAGTGTTGGCGATGAGGTTCACGTAGATAGCAATAGTGACAATTCGAGAGCCTGAATCGGCTTCCTCTTCAGGCTCGAAGTCTGGCGGCATAATTTGTGTCGAGGTCTCAGGGCTCTCGTCTTCTTCGTCCTGGATGGATTCTGCGGAGAGCAGAGGCGTGTTTTCATCGTTGGGCTTGACGCGATAAATGTCCTTGGTACGGATGACCCTATGAGTAGGCTTGCTCCCCGAGAAGCCCTCGCTTGGTGGAGAGCCATTGGGTGTCGTTTCCTCGGTGTCTGCTTCTGTGATCGTCGCAGGGACATCTGGTGGATGAGCGCCGCCTTTGTACCAGTCTTTCACGGCTTGAGCGTGGTGGTATTCCTGGATCAGGTTGTGTGGCAGACTGCTGTCCAACAAACGATCGATGTACAGATAGTGCTGGATCAGATGGTTGCACCTCTCGTAGTATGCTCTGATCGGCTTCTTCATCTTCTTCAATTCCTCCTCCGGTTTGTAGTATTGCTCCCAGCGGTATCTCGGGTTACTATATCCGATCAAACGCATGCTGCGCATCTGCGGCGTCATGAGCAGACGAGCGCGGCTGTCATCCATGTGCTCACTGTCGCTGTCGCCCCACATGGGTGTGAACGACGAGCCTCTCCTCCACAGGCCAGACTCGACATCGTCCGGGCTGCCTCGCTCGCGACCATCGTTACTGTTGCGGCCGTTGTCATCGGAAAAACTACTGGGTCGTCGGCGGTATGATCGTTTATCGGTACCACTGTTTTTGCGGGCCGAGATGAGACCTGGCAATGCCTGCCCGCGCGTGGACATGGCGTTGTTCTCTTCGGAGGAGAGTGGCAGGAAGCCTTTCAAGCCCGGTATGCGATAGCTGCGCGGCGACTCGCGCTCGTTGGAGGATTCGACGTCGCTCATGGTGTATGTATGGCACGTTTCGCGTGCAGTGACAGTTACTGAAACGTCTCCGCTCGCGTCAATGAAATGCTCACTGGTGTGCTGTACAGAAAAGTCAATGGTGAGAAAGAAGGTAGGCCCAGAACGAACTGCAGCTTCCCCAGCCAGTTCGCATCTGCAGCACAGCTCAATGCCGAACTTTGGACGGCGCTACCAACAGTCCGGCGTCTACACGTGCGTCTCGAGTGGATCTCCAGTGGATCTCTACCGGTCAATCAGATAACTGCTATCAGATGGTCAGACCCTTTCGTCGCGTCATGGCTCGCAGCAGCTTCGCTTGAGGGCGCACAGGAGCAACACAGCACAGCCCGGCCCTCAACAAACAATCTCCTGAGAGAAGCCTCTTCCGCATCACGTGGTGTCGCGCATCATTTACTGACAAACATATATGTGCGGTCTCCTGTGCGAGAGGATGACGGCGACACATGTGGGAAAAACAAAAAAGACTTCTTTCGAATAGTCTCCTCGCCTGGGATCCCACGCTCTATTTGTACATCAAGGTACTTTTTCCAATGCGCAGTCTCAAATTCATTTAACAGAACAATATCATTATCATCATACTTGCAGTCATAGCCTCCCAATAGCCAGGAACCCCTTACAAAGCAAGCGCAAGTCCTCCCACCGCCATCAAAGCACCCGCCAATGGCCCACTAGTCATCATGGCTGCAGCCTCTGCCTTGCTGGTAGAACTGCCAGAAAGACTCGTAGCAGCCGCCTGAGCCAGGCTGCTGTAACTCTTCTCGGACAGCGGAATAGTTGTGCTGCACGATACAGATGTTGTCGCCGAAGCGTTGACATCCGCAGCACCAACGCAACAGTACGGGTTGTTGCCTCCGCCAAGGACTTTGCCGGGACAGCAGTAGTGGTCGTTTCCTTGCTTGTTGTTCACCTGGTTGTCTGGGCAAGATTCGGTTGTAGTTCTGTTCTTGGTCTTGCGGCGCCTGGTTTTCTGGTGGTGTCAAATGTCAGCTCAGTGGTCTTCAGTCATGTTGTGGACTTGTATGATCAAGACTTACTGGATCAGGGTCGGCGAAGGCCGAAGGGATTGCAGCGAGCAGTGTAACCATGGTGATGCTGTAGTTGAGCTTCATGTTGATGACCGGAACGCTGGCTTCTTTCCGGAAATGGTGGTGTCTTGTGGTAATGTGTTGGATGTATTGCCTGACTGGATTCTATACCATACAGAGGTTATTTCACAAGATACTTATATGTTCGCTATGCAACACAGCCGCTCTATAAAGTTCGAAGCAGGCGCGCTCATAGTTTGAGTCGCTGTCAATGATCTTGACTTCCAACGTATTCTCAGCCAGTCAATTGATTCCGGTCGTATGGCACACAGCATATTTTCCCAACAAACTGGGAAAAGGATTCATCGTACCGCAGGATTGGTTGATCGTCTTATAGAAGGATGAATTGAGTGTGATCTACAGGTCGCCGGATAATCATCGTGACAGTGCATCTCCGTGTGAGGGCTCAGACGACCACGGCTGGGAGCCCTAACTTCCTCTCTCCATTGGATATAAGATGAAGCTTAGCGAACAGAGCCCTAACTGAGTGTCTGACCTCACGTCTTGAAGAACTTCAGTCAAGTGTAGAGTATTACTATAATTACTTGTTGTTAATTTGTGTGATGGACAAGTCCAAAGCTCATCCGAGCATCCCGAAGCTTTACATCGCGATCACAAGAGATCTCGATCAACAAGATTTCAACTCAGCTGATCAACGCTGCAAGATGTCATGCGAAATCCTTCGCCATGCATTTCAGCTGGTTGCCTGCATACGGTAATTCATACGAGCTATCTTAGAGCTTTGCGATCAGCGCTGGCTGTGCTGTGGCTGAAGTCGCGTTTTACTTTCTACAGCCGTAAACTCAACCAGTCCGAATCGACGTCAGAGCTGGCTTCGATCGGCAAACGTCCAACACTCGCAGATACTCGCTGCAGAGCGAAAGTGTAATCATGCTTTTCTGGACGCCTGGTCACGCAACTACAGAATAAGCCAAGATAACACAAACTCCAGGGACAGTCCAAGGTTTGACGACGACGACATTACTAGAACACGCAATGCACTGGATCGCGAATTTGAGGAAGACACAATTGTGTCGACATTGGTATGAGATACGAAAGAAGAATATTTGCAATGAGTCTGATAAGGGAACCAGTCCCCTCGGACTCGGATTCAACCACCTCCTCCACGACGGAGCTCCAGTGTCGCGAATTAACACGCACAGGGGATTCTCGTTCCTCCAATGACCTGTCACTCTCAATCTACTTCTTGAGGGTGAGGAGACCGGGCCTGTAGGGAAGCTTGTCGTCTGCGATTCTGTTAGCTCGTGATTCTTCAACCATTCAAGACGGGGAGACTCGCAGTCGGCTTTCTGGTTGGGGTTGCGGCCTTGGTAGAGGAGCTGAAGGTTGCAGGGGTCGACGGTGAAGGTCTGGTCAGCGCTGGTGCGGATGAGTTCACCGTGGCTGATGTCGTTGGTCCAGGAAGCACCGCTGTTGGCCTTGCCGGCGAAGGGGTTGGACTCAGAGCCAGCCTGCTCGGTCCACTGGCCATCGAGAGAGGTGGCGGTGTAAGAGCGGAAGTAACGGCCGTTGTTGCCCTGGGCCTCGACGATCATGAGGTACTTGTTCAGGCCTTTAAGCGTGTACACCTGGACGGCCTCGAAGACCCTCTGGGGGGTGTCGCTGATGATGGTGGTGGCCTGGGGGAAGTTGCCAGGGAAGTTGCCAAGCGCCATGCTGGAGCGGTAGATCTTGCCGTTGTCACCGCAGAAGAACAGGTAGATGTTCTTGCTGTCGGCAATGACGGTCTGGTCAATGGGACCAGTGCCGGACTCAGCCTTGGAGAGAGTGCCGGAGTACAGAGC
>Ga0265797_10002884_pt1 | contig 28297 bp, 33 predicted proteins | sample P2T30metagenome_FD_192433 | JGI IMG/M metagenome (GOLD analysis project Ga0265797, IMG submission 192433) | Plant litter microbial communities from East Loma Ridge, Irvine, California - P2 T30 | ecosystem: Environmental > Terrestrial > Plant litter > Unclassified | place: USA: California...
GCAATTCTCATTGAGAGTGTGTTGTCGTAACTCAACAGAAGGAACAGGGTTACTACCACTGAGGTTTCATCATCATTTCACTTGTTTGACACCTCGATCGCGCCAGATTGGGAGATGTACGATACTTGCCGCTGAAATGTTCCTGAGAGTGTCTCTAAAGTTTGAGGTCAGGGTCTCCAAAACGTGAGACACGCTTTGATGTATGCAATGAAGCTCAATGACCGACAGAAACGCAAGGAGTCCAGCCAAGATGCGATTAGTTACTGCACCGCTGTTTGAAATGGACCAAGCCGATCAACCACATATCGTTGAGGGGAACGGTTGTTATCATTAGCAGGACTAGGTTCTTGACAGACAGATCGATATACATTCTTTTTTGACACTGACCCCAACACTAACCCTGGGTTGCCAATGATATCCAGTCTCAGGTAGGAAAATCTGTCCCTGGATTTCGCCATGTCAGATGCATTGCAATCAACTCGCCGATGGCGCAAGCGATGAAGGTCTCCTCAGATAACTACCGAGTCGAATGCCACGCGGTATCGGCGTAAGATGACCACCAAATGCCCCGCAATCACGCTATACAGCACGAGCTCGGCAACTGCAAGAGTAGTATCACGCAATCTCAACCAAGCATGTCACGTAGTATCTTATCAGTCCAATCGGACAATACAGGGTGCGCTTGCGTGTAGAAAGCATTAAGTACTGGCGAAGATACATCCATTTCTTGAAACAATGTCAGAGAAGACAATTTGAAATCCACACCTGCTCTCAAACTTCGTCCACATGCGCAATGGCTTCTTCTAGCAACAACTCACAGGAGCGTCTCCAAATTATCAAGGATCAACTTGAGCCCACAAAACAGGACGAGCATGTTCGATTGCACATCGAACCGGAATCGACCTACCCGTACCCGACAGACTTCAAAATTAGGGAACACCCAATTGATCACCATCGAGAGCTCAAAGTTGCTGTAATTGGCGGAGGTCTTTCCGGTATCACTGCAGGCATTCTGCTACCCAAGAAAGTGCCAAATATCAACCTCACCATTATCGAGAAGAACAGCGATCTTGGCGGAACTTGGCTTGAGAATAATTACCCCGGCGTACGCTGTGATGTACCTGCCCACGTGTATCAGAGCACATTCGACCCGAACACACAATGGTCGGAAGTCTTTGCTCAGGGCCCTGAGATTCTTGCTTACTGGCAAGGATTGGCGAAGAAACACGATATCTTCTCCAAGACACGCTTCAATTCCAAAGTCACGGGAGCATACTGGGACGAAGCAAAATCCCAGTGGCGAGTCAGCACCAGCGACACGAAGACCTTGCAACAGAAAGACGAGTACTTCGACTTTGTCATCCCAGCGATTGGCCACTTCAACGAATGGAAACTTCCTGATTATCCCGGCATTTCAACGTTCAAAGGTCACTTGAGACACTCTTCCAACTGGGATCCCAAGTTCGAGCCCACCGGGAAGCGTGTTGCGGTGATCGGAAATGGCGCATCTGGTGTCCAGGTGGTCCCGAATCTGCAGCCTAAAGTGAAGCATCTTGATCACTACGCTCGAAGTCCAACCTGGATCGCGGGTGCGTTTGCCGGTAGCCTTGAAAGGCAGCTTGAGCCTACGCCCTACAGTGTGGAGCAACTAGAGTCATTCCAGGATCCAGCAAAGTACCACGAGTTCCGGAAAGAACTGGAATCCACTTTCTGGCGACGATACGAGACCCAATTGAAGGGCACCAACGAGTCAGCTCAGGTGATTACTGACTTCCGAGCTCTGATGGCGAAGCGCCTCGAGGCGAAGCCTGAGCTTTTGGAGCAGATTGTTCCTGACTTTTCGCCACACTGCCGTAGACTGACTCCGGGACCTGGGTATCTCGAGGCTTTGACTAAAGACAATGTGAGCTTTGTCAGAACACCAATAGAAAGAATTACGGAGGATGGGATCGTGACCACAGACGGGATCCATCGTCCGGTGGACGCTATCATTTGCTCGACCGGAGCGAATGTCGACTTCGCACCGCCTTTCCCCATCGTCGCAGGAGATATAGACCTATCCCAAGCTTGGCGTCCAGAAGGCTTGTACGGGTTCCCGTACACGTATTTGGGTGTCGCCACACCAGGCTTCAGCAACTTGCTCTTCCTACATGGTGAGCTCCTTGATGCCACGGTATCGTTTGAAGTCATATTAACGCGTTACAGGTCCCAATGCAGCGGGAGCTTCAGGAACAATTACACACGCTGGTGAGTTAACATGTCGTTATGCGTTACAAGTGGTGTATATTCTGACGAGTTGCCGTACAGCTGAGACACAAGTGGCATTCATTGCCAAAATTCTGCGCAAGGTCGCCAACCAGAACATCGCCACGATAACACCACAGAAACAAGCAGCGGACGACTTTGTCGGATATTGTGATGCGTTCTTCCCCAGGACAGTTCTCAGTGAGAATTGCAGCTCTTGGGCAAATGGCGGACGGCCTGGCGGCAGGATCCACGGCATGTGGCCAGGCAGCGCAGCCCATGTGACATGGGTACGGAGAGAGCCTCGATGGGAAGACTTTGAGTACACGTACTTGCAGTCGAGAAATCGATTCGCGTGGTTTGGAAATGGAAGGCGGGAAAGGGAGGCGAATGTGGAGTCAGATGCTACACCATATTTGAAGGTGGCGGGGAGTGTCGACCTCCGAGATTATCACGAGTCTTGGTGGGACCTCTGAGGCTGCCGTATTCTTCATAGAAACACAATTAGAGACTTCATTATCACTCTTCAATCGTGGCATGTCGCTCCTCTGATTTCGAGTGCTCTCGCGGTAGTGGCTACGTCGATGTGGCGATAACCCATCCCACATCCTCAGATCAACCTGTGGAAAGTGGTCTTCTCATCTTGATGCGTCGAAGGGTAGTGCTCATTGGGAAGGTGACTATGTATAAGATCTCACGTATTTCATGTTTTTGAGAGCTGATTATTCGATATCGCATGCCAGGAATGTTCTACAGTATGCTCTCTCAATTTCCGAGTATCTCATTGATATTTTCAGCATTTATTTTGCTTATTTCATACGCGGCCAATAGCCACTTCCCCTCATTGCTGCGCTCTTTTGCGATCTGCTTCTGAGTACCTGAATACACAGCGCCACGCAAACTCTTCGCAATACCCATACTTGGATACGCAACCAGACCGACCGCTCCGGCACCGCTCTTTGTCACCAAGGAAGCTATGCCTTTGCCAAAGCCTTTTACGGCTCCAATGGGGCCTTCCTTCTTGGCACCGGCATATGGCAGAGTGACAATACCGGACAAGCCGTCGACGAGGCCCCAGGTAAATGTCTTCCCAGCAACGATCGCGCCGCTCTGGATGTCGACGACAGATCCATGATCGCGGACCTTATCGTTATAGTATCGTGGCATGGTGCGTAGACCTTCCGCGAGAGCGTAGGGGATATCTGCCGCTGCCCCTTTGATTGCGGTGGGTGCAAACGTGCCGATGCTTTTCGCGGATGCTGCTGCGACTTTTCTTGTGTTGGTATCATCTTCTGAGCGTGAGGTTTTGATGGACATTCCATCGTTGTCGCGAGGGCCGAAAGATCCAGATTTCGACGCTGTGGAAGCCGGATCGGTGCTGACGTTAGCGCTAAGTCTCTTCTCGCTGCGGACACGTCGTCTCATCTCGGTCTTACGTTCTTCGATGGGTTTGGTGACCATGCCAGTAAGACAGCCTATCAAGTCCATTGCGGTATTTATAAGTGCTGACGACCCACCAGAAAGTGGATCCCACGGTCGAGATTCGATATGTATCGGCTTAGTTTGGAGACTGAGTGGTGTTAGTGACTGATGTAGGAATAGCATCGGGAAGGCTTACATCTGTAAGTGTTTTCTCAAAGCAGGTCGTCGAGTCATTATGTCTTCTGCAGCCAATTTGGACAGTTGAAGCCGCCTCTGGCCAATTTTGAGCTTCCACACAGCTGGTTGATCCAGAATATCACACCTCATCCGCTGAGATGGGAGATGCTTGTGGAACGACTCGGCAGCGGCTTTCACGCCGTTCTCTGAACACATCTTCAGGGCGATAGTCTGAGCAGCGGATCTGGCTTCGTGTGAGAGGCAATACTGGATACCTGTGAGGAGTGTTTCGGGGTCTAATAATTTGTGTGGTACTGGTAAGGGCCCAGCACCTGCGGCTGCGACCATTTGTCCCCAGAACTGTTGGCTATTGTCGTTGCCGCGTTAGTGTCCATATTGGAAAAAAAAAGTCTTGGTGTTTTCATGACATACTCCCCAAAAAATGGTATAATGAATGTGGGCTTGCCGTTCTTCAGCCCGCAAGCTGTCGTGCCAGCACCTCCGTGGTGTACCACTGCGGCAACCTTGGTGAACAGCCACTCGTGCGGGCAGTCTCCTATCAGGTACACATCGTCTCGATCCTCAACGGCGAGATTCGACCATCCTTTCGAAATAATTGCTCGGGCTCCTGCAGTTTTCACAGCATCAAGGATCATCCCGAGCATCTCATTGGGGTTTTGGAGTACAATGCTGCCAAAGCCAATGTACACCGGCGGTGCTCCTCGCTTTAGAAAAGATAGAAGCTGGGCAGGAGGCTGGTAGTGCGACATCTCGCGGAAGAAGAAGCCACTGACATCTGCATGATCAATTTTAGTTGCCAGTAGGCCTTTCATCCAGCAATGCTCGTAGACTCACCGATATTCTCCGGCCAGTCGTTTGGCTTGGGAATTAATGCCTCAAACGATGTTAGCCGCACTTGGTCCATAGCTTTAGACGAATACATCTCAACGAGCTTACAGGTGACCAGCAGTATGTGAAGGGTACCTGGAGCAAGGATGCCAATTCAGGACCTTCGAACATGGCTATTGCTTCCAGGCCAATACGATGGCGCCACTCATTGATCAGATCCCCAAGTCTGGCGAGCTAATCGTTAGTATACGTTGTGCTCCCCTGTAACTTTGAGTATTACCCGGACCACATCATCCATTCAACCACGATGTAGGACATGCGGTTCCTGAATCTTTCGTCTCCAGAAGCGTTCTTGAAGTTGGCTAGGGGGTGAGGGAAAGCCCTGGTACCGCTCCATGGCATTGTGAACATGAGATGAACAGGTATGCTAAGGGCTTCGGCACAATGTACACTATAGCGTCAAGTCAGCTTTGCTGGAGAGGTACCATGGATGCGTTTGGAACCCCGGTCTTACTGTGCAAAAGATGGAGGGTTAGCAATGATGGCGTCCGCCACAAAAGGTTGTCCGCTCAATATGTCAGGCAAAACACAAGAGTCCCAACAACCCTCCAGCATTTCGAGGACCATGTCACGCTTTTCCTGGATGTCACCCGCCATCAAGCTGTTCATGCTCGGCAGCAGGCCTGGATTTTTCACCATGTACGCCATGAGCGTTACAGGATCTCCACCAATTGGGTAAAACTCGAGGCCGTGATCTCTCACAAAGTCATCGAACACGTCGTGCGTCGCAATGCGAACGCGGTGCCCGTACTTCTGCAGCTCATTGCCGAGTGCTATGAACGGCTGGACGTCGCCACGACTGCCAACAACTTGCACCACGATATTGAGTTTTGGATGCTTCTGTCCGGATCCAGGAGCACACTCAGCTTTAGGAGGTGTGATGCCTTCTGGTTGTGAAAGTGGCGCATCGTCATATAAGCGTGTCAGGGCGCGGACAGCTTTGGAGTCGAAGTCGATCTCGACCCGACCGTTGTCTGCGTCTATCAGCAATTGACCTGCAGGATCTTGGATATGACAAGAGTACCTTGGACGGTAGCACCCAAGCCCTCTGCTGCGATGAACGGCGGTGCTGATACATTCGCATCGAGAGACTCATCGTCTTCGAAACCCTCTCGTTTCGTGTCCGGCGGAGGCGGCACGGAATGCAAAGAGGGCGATTGCTTCTCAATTTGTCTATGGTCAGTTCGCATGATGATCTGGATGATATGGTATTGGTTCGCAGCCCAGAAGAAAGTGTTGTAGTTGTAAAGGAGATGTCAGGGTGCCTTCAGATGGTACTTATGGTATGGCAGTGTGGCTCTTCAGGGATTGCGTCGCAAGCAATGCTGTTCTGTACGGGCGCTCGTGCTCAGGGAACGCATGTCTTTTGCGCATACTCAATCCGAAGCTGCAGCCTGTTGCGAAGAATATCTCCAAATAGGCAAGGCTTAGCCTCGCTAGTATTGTTGAAGTAACTCTTGTACGACTGAACCAATGAGCGTCGGCCGCCGAGACATCAGTAAGCCAGGCACCGCAGAGGCGCAGCCCACAGGCCCCTCCTACGACGCTACAACGACGATCGCCTGGCCGTCTCAGCTTTCCAGACAGGTATCTGGTGATGTTGGTCCTTTGAGAACTGTCGGTGCATGATTCTCTCAGGTAAAGAGCAGGAAGAATTGATGCAGCTCGTGGAAAGGGGGGGTTCGCTCGGCTTTCTCGAAAGCTGACACGGTTTTCTGTCCTGGGTTTGCCTATTTACTCTCTCATTTATTTGATGATAGAGCTCTCCAAGAATCGGAGGTTTAAGAGACCGAAAATACCAAGTTCTGAACCTAAGCAAGTACTCAATTGACGAAGTTATTACGGAGCGTGGTAACGATATGAAAGTAGTGCAAGTCGAAACCCTTAGGACACAGATTAGCACTACAAGTATCGAGCATGAACAGAAACAAAGTCAGGGTTAGGGTAGGCGCTGATCACAACAGGACATGGACACCTTGGACCAGGATGACGCGTCGAGGATGTCCGTTATCCCAAATCTTACGTACAAGTAAAGACGGACGTGTTGCCAGCAAGCTCTGCGTTCTATACGATTGCCTGCCAACAACATGAGATCTAACACTTTCCTAAGGTGCATGTTTCAATGCGGTCCAACGATTTTACAGTGAGAGTACTTACAGGCAAAGGATCTGCGGAGCACAAGCTCGCCATACGAGCTTCTGATGGCGAAGACCTCACCACTTACAAGCTGACAAGCAACGCCCAATGGCATAGAGTTGCTATCTTGGCACGCTTCAGCATCCGGCCTAGTATCATACCACGATATAGTCGTCTGCTCGAGTCTACATAGACTGGAGACTATTGCCACCGACTTCGGCATCCTACGATCTCGTCAGCGAATCTCCCCTCTTGTGGACTCCGTATTAGCCAATGGCCACTACAACCTCTAATCTGAATAGATTATGCGCCGACTCAGCCCACAGTGTCGTGATTGGGGCGGGGCGTGGTATCACTATTGTCCCGTTGATCCCACAATAATGGGGAGGCACGAGCAGTTGTTGCTACTACGGAGGTAGGAGGTACACACGGACTGCGTCATGCAGATCCAGACCGGCACTACTGGCCGTCGTATCTGGCTGATGAATAGGTAGAGTACTTCTTGCGTTTGTATGTGCCGCCCTACCAGTCTTGCTTTGACTTTTGTAGTTGATGGGAAATTATGGCCGCAAGCAAGGATGACACGGTGGCAACCATTACAACACCGAGCGAGACATCTATACCGAACGACGAATCATCATCGCAGGATACAAAGAATGCCAATATCACTCTTGCTCAGCGCGGCGTCAGCAATGACGAAGATGCAATTGCACAAACGGAAGACGAAACAGCCCGCAGAAATCGCACGCTCCTTTCTGCACAAGAAGAGAAAGCGCTTTTGCGACGCATCGATTGGCGTATCATGACAGTCTGCTCGCTACTATTTCTTTTGAAGAATATCGATGCCGACAACATCTCGAACGCGAGGATTATGAACAAGGGGACAGACCGAAACATCATGACGGAACTCTATATGACGTCTGACCAGTACAACTTGCTGAACGTCCTGTATTATGTATGGCCACATCAACTCCTGATGCGAGATGAACGCTGACTGACCGCTCCAATAGGTGCCTTATATCGTTTTCGAGGCGCCGTCAAACTTGCTTCTGAAGAGGTTCAAGCCCAGCGTCTGGCAATCCAGAATTATGGTCTCATGGGGCATTGCGCTTCTTGCGCACGTTGGAGTGCGGAACAAAGAGGGCATCTATGCGACCAGGTTTCTCCTTGGATTGGTATAACCGCTGCATACACACGCTGACATTTGTATCTCGCTAATCGCAATATCAACAGTTCGAAGCCGGCATGTTTCCAGCAGTGATCTCTCAGCTCACATATTGGTATCGACCAGATGAGCTATCGATGAGGCTTCTATACTTCTGTAGGTGCCTCGCAACAATCAAGTGAGACGGACACGTCATACTGATTGCCGACAGACGTCCTGGGCAACCTATCTGGAGTGTTTAGCGGACTCTTAGCGTACGCCTTCGATACCATCTCCGGCTCACACGGTCTCAGTGGGTGGCAGTACCTTTTCCTTTTCGAAGGTCTTGTCACTGTCGTATTCGGTGTGGCGGTCATATTTCTGCTACCAGATTGTGAGTCTATACTTGAGATCTGGTTGCGAGCTTCAGTCCTGACTATTGAACAGTCCCCGACACAGCAAAATTTCTCACAGAGCGTGAGAAAACATTCATCCAAGCCCGCCTGCCACCCAACGCTCCTCGCGCTTCAGAGGAGGATTTCAACCTGCACGAGATATATACCGCACTCAAAGACAAACGTCTTTGGCTATTTACCCTCATATGGGCGACCTTCACAGTGGGAACGTCAGGAGTACGGTTTTACCAGCCAACCGTCATAGCGAACCTGGGATTCACCAGCATCGCACAAGCACAGCTGCTCAATCTGCCGATATCCCTTCTTGCTATTGCAGTCATTGGTGTCACAGGATTCTTCGCCGACAACGCAAGACTTCCCCGGCCAGTGTATCCGTTGGGCATATTTACAATCATCATAGCCTGCTACGCTGTGTTGGTCGTATACCCGTCCAACGGTGCCGTATACACCGCCACGCTCATCGGAAACGCATGTACGGCGGCATTCTTCCCGCTTATGTGGCCGTGGCGTGTGCAGACAACATCACGCGCGACCGGAAGTGCTTTCTCGATTGGATTTGTGAATAGCTACGGTCAGATCGGTGGCGCCATTGGACCGCAGATCTTCAAGTCAAAGTACGCTCCCAGATACCGCGAGAGCTTCGCAAGTGCAATGGCGCTTGTAGCAGTATGTGCGATTGTCACACTTGTGACATGGTGGGTGACGCGACAGACCGAGGCGGATACAAGGAGACTCAAGAGAGCAAGGATACAGGCGGAGAAGAACAATTTGGCTGTTTTGGACGATATTGTGGATCATGATCTGGATTCGAGGAAGTGATGCGCCGTGTCAGCGTTTGATAACGAGGCATGTACAGTCGTGGGATCGGGAGGGAAAACAGCATGACATTTGGCGTGTGCTTCCTCATACATACGTGCTCAATTCGAGCCATCGTCTACTTTCAACTCCAAGAGTGCGCTACATAATTATTTGTATGTTCATAATTCCGCCTATTGTACAAATAGAGTTTCTTCCAGCCTGTGAGTCGAGGACATATCGTTTGCTGATCTCTTGTCGGCTTGAAGAGCACAGGGCGTGCTATCGCAAGACCATGTCAATTGCCGAATAGATTAATCGGTAACGACTCAGGACTAGCGGATAATAATTTGTTGGGATGCTACAGCAGTATCTGCAACATTCTACTACAACATGGGGTTCTTGTTATCGGAGTCGATTGCGTGCTCGCCTAATCGGCAAGCTAGCTTGCGTGCTCACATCGCGCGACCGTCACAACCGGGAGGGAGTGGAGTCGAAGCATCCGACACAGGAGCATCTGCTTATGTATCTTACCATATGGAAATGCGATTCCAATCTGAAGAAATATATTACAATCCCACAATATACAGAGGCCACATAGGTCCGCAAAATCACAAGTTGTCAAGATGGCTGGCCAAAGCCAAAGCAACGGCGTCCATGACGCAAAGCATCTCAATGGCAGCACTCCAAAGAAGCATATACTGCTGAATGCATTTGACATGTCTAGTAAGCCAGCTGCTGTAATAAAGTTTGCTGCTTCAGCTAAACGATATACCAGCGATCGGCCACCTCTCACCCGGACAATGGAAGGACCCTAACGATAAGTCTGCCACGAAGACTGGCCTGGATTACTGGATCAACCTGGCCAAGATCTTGGAACGAGGCGACATCAACGCACTCTTCCTAGCCGATACGTACGGCGGATATGACACCTACCATGGTAATCTGGACGATTGTATACGACGAGCGGCGCAATGGCCAATGACAGACCCAACCATCCCCATCTCGGCAATGGCAGCGGTAAGCGATTAGAAATCGTATGGTTTCTGAAGCATTTTGCTGACTTTGACCGTCCGCTATGCAGGTGACGACGAACTTGGCTTTTGGTATCACGGCGTCAACCTCGTTTGAACCGCCTTTCCTGCTTGCCAAGCGCTTCTCTACTTTGGACCACGTCACAAAGGGTCGCATCGGGTGAGTGCAAAAGCCTCATAGCAATGTACCATGTAGTATAAGAAGTGTGTCACTGACTTCCGTACCTTACTAGATGGAACATCGTAACCAGTTGGAAGAAAGCGGCGTTCAAAGCCATAGGCATCGACACACCCATTGAGCACGACCAGCGTTACCTACAAGCTGATGAGTATCTCAGAGTGCTTTACAAACTGTGGGAAGGCTCTTGGAGTGAAGATGCCACTATCGCAGATCGAGAGAACGATGCGTACTTTGATCCCGATAAGATCCGCACGATCAATCACAAGGGGAAGTTCTACAACCTCGAAAGTCGACACATCTGTAGTCCTTCGCCTCAGAGGACACCGTTCTTGTTCCAAGCCGGTACAAGCTCCGCTGGATCAGTGTTTGCATCTCAGCACGCAGAAGCAATCTTCGTCTCTTCACACAGTCCTGCACTGCTACGACCAAAGGTGGACAACATCCGACGCCTTGCGGCTGAACAAGGCAGAGATCCCAGGTCGGTAAAAGTGTTCGCTACTTTCACTTGCATTCTTGGCCAGACAGACGAAGAGGCGCAGGCCAAGCTTGAACGCCACGCGAAAAACGCATCCACTATCGGCGGTCTGGTTCTCTTCTCAGGATGGACTGGCATCGACATATCGAAGATCCCCTTGGACCAGAAAATCACTGCTTCAGACTCCAAGGAAGCTCACAAAGTGACCTCTATTCTTTCAGCATTCACAAGCACAAGCAAAGAAGTGCCAGAATGGACTCCACGAGTTGTTGCGGAAAAGGCTTCGATCGGTGGCCTTGGCCCGGTCGGTGTTGGCTCTCCAGCTACGGTTGCCGACGAGATGGAGCGATGGATCGAGGTGGGTGACCTCGACGGTTTCAACCTCGCGTATGTGACGACTCCTGGTACGTTTGAGGATGTCGTTGATCTTCTCATCCCGGAGCTCCGCCGTCGTGGAGTATACCCCGAGAAGGTCGAAGATGGATTGACCGCCAGAGAGAAGGTCTATGGCAAGGGTCAATCGCAGCTGCGTGACGATCACACTGGCAGCCGGTACAAGTATGACGTGTATCAGGAAGACCCGCCTTACGAGCATTCGAAGCCGGAGCAGACTGTCCCTGATGCATCTGAGGTCGCCAAAGTCGGCGTCAAAAATATTGATCACGATTTTGTCGCAGCTGCAATAGCTGCAGATCCTGCAGCTGCCGAGCTGCATGCTAGACTTCAGATAGTACCGTCTGTATGGTGAATGTATTATTGGCGGGTCACTTCTTCAAAGGCCTTGAGTGTCATGACGAGTGCGCCCATGACTTTTCTGGTGAAATAGATGCAATTTTGTGATGATCCACTCGTGAGCATAGGGTACCACCGCCGACAAACAGCAAGTCTTGTAAAGGTCAACGGGTGTTTCTTGAAATTGGCGACATGGAAGAACGAAGACACAAGGGGGCAGGCGGCTTGTCTCATCGTGTGCTAGACTATCTCTGGCCTAGCGCAACCAAGCGCAGATCCTGTCCACAACGGTTCGGAAGAGTCGGACAAAGTGCGAGAAGCCGAAGTGTTTGGACTTCCAGGAACCTTTACCTTGCTGACTTCTGCTCTGCTCCATCGGTATTCGGGTGTGGCGAACGTGCTCAAGCGATATTTCGGTCTTACGTGCGGTTCTGCGATTACGCGAGTTTCTCGGTTTTCCCAGCACATCACGTATCCTGGGCCTCTACAGCGGCCCTGCGACGGCAACACGGCGTGAGTCCGACTGGTGACGCACCTGGCGTTGTAAATATCATCATGTCTGCTTCTCCTTCTTCGCATATCTCTTCGGGATCTTCGGCCCGTATCCCATCGAAGTCACCAAACCCTGCCAGCTCTGCAGGTGTGAGGAAACCAGCTCATACTTCAATTCAAAAGCATACCAAGTCCAGAACTGGTTGCAAGACATGCAAGAGGCGAAAAGTAAAGGTATGCGATCGATCTTACCACTGGCAGATCACTCACCATTCTGTCTGAATGCGCTGACTCCATGCCTAACACAGTGTGATGAGAAACGACCATCGTGCGGGAACTGTGTCAAACATGGCTCGCACTGTGACTTTGCTCTTCTGACTAGTCATCCGGTCGACATCGTACCAGTCGAATCCGTCCCTGCAATCAACCTTCTCGACCTGGAGCTTCTCAACAACTTCACGTCATCGACTTATAGCACGCTCTCGACCAACGCAGAACTCCGAAATTTCTGGAAGAATGCAGTCGTACGGAAGGCTCTCGGTTGCGAATTCGTCATGCGTGCTCTTCTCGCAGTCTCGGCAACGCACATAGCACAGCACAGGCCGAGCCAAAAGCATTACTATATGTCACACGCAATGGCATATCACGATATCGCAAGCCGCAGAGCCGTGTTGCTCATGGCAGAAATGCTTCCAGAGAATCTGGAAGACCTGTGGATCTTCAGCGTCTTGACCATGTTCTTCGCTTTGGGTAGTCCGCGTGACACCAACCATTCTCCATTAAAGATTGGCGACAACATACTCCCGGAATGGATCTTCTTGTTCAATGGTGTGCAGCAAATTCGCTTCGCACTCCATCAGAGGCCAGATCCGCAACATGGTATGCTCGCACCTATAGAAAGTCACGGCGGCGAACGATGGGAGGCGGCACACAAGCCAGAGCATACGGGTGCAAATATTTTGCATGAGCTCAAAGCTCAGATCGATGCTACAATCACCAACGCCGAGGAAAAAGAGATCTATGCACATGCGATTCAGGAGCTCCGCTGCCAACTGAGCTACGTGCTCTCATCGCGTTCCCATGACCTGGACCTCGCCGACGCTTTCGTCTGGCATACTGCAATGGCCGAGAACTTCATGCCTCTTCTGCAGCAAGGTAAACAAGAAGCTGTCGTAATTTTTGCGCACAGCCTCATCATTTTCACTGCGGTGAACGGATCAAGATGGATGAATGGTTGGGACACATGTCTGCTTGCACGAGCGTGGGACATCTTGGACCCGGTACATCGCCTTTGGATCCAATGGCCTATGGAAGAGATTGGATGGATGCCTCCTTGTTAGATGTCGAAGCCTGTCATTGGGAGAATGGGTCAGTCTTTGCTTCTCATAGAGGGGATTGCGAGAGGGAAATTGTGAATCATCAGCGATTCTGCCACACATTTGATGCCACTAGCATACCAAGAGGTTTTCTGAACCTCGTCACAGAGCCACGGTGCTGCGCTCCGAACCGGTCAACTCTACCGTGACAGCTATACTTACGCCCGCTTCTGTCTCGAGAGTGTACGATCTACGCCGAGTGAGACACACCAGCGGAGGACGTATGACGCAGTTCTGGAAGATTTTGCCGAAAATATCGGATAGCGTGCGAAAAGTCCGAAAAATGCGAACTTTGCGAAATGTGCGAGCTTTGCGACGAGCGGGACGAGGATCCAGGGAATGAAGGCAGAGCCTTTTTCTGTCTTGCTGAGCCCGAACCATGCGGCAGAGCCGACAGGTTGACGAACGCAAGAAGGCTGAGCATCATCGATAAGATACCGTGCCCTGCGTGTCTGAAGTACTAATTGCACCTGCTCCTTCCACTGTGCATATATTTTGTTCATCTACAACTCATCGGCCAGTGCTTTCCACAACACGGAACACAGAACAAACCCACTCGCCTTCGAACCCTCCCTTCCTCTGTTGTCAGCATCGAAATCTTGCGATATCTCGATTGTGACTTACACCAACGAACAGACAGCAATCCGACATGGCCTCAAACGACCCTACCACCGCAACCGAAGTCGACAATGGTGGATACGACTTCAAACTCTACCGCTACGACCCTTCGCTACCAGCGGCCATTGTCGCGACCATAGTCTTCGCCGTCCTCACTGCTGTACACTTTTGGCGGCTTCGAAGAGCTGGAGCAGTGTATTTCACACCATTCCTCATCGGCGGCATATTTCAGACAATAGGCTACTGCGGTCGAATCTGGTCTCATTTCGACAAAGAGTCTATCGGCGGGTTCGTCATGCAGGCAATCTTGATTCTGGTCGCCCCTGCGCTCTTCGCTGCTTCCATCTACATGATCCTTGGTCGGCTTATTCGCGCACTGGGAGCTGAGCATCTTTCCCTAATCCCCATCAAATGGGTCACCAAGATCTTTGTCACAGGCGACGTGATCGCTTTCGGCCTACAAGCAGGCGGTGGTGGTATCCAGTCGGCGGGCACTCTCGAGATGTACGACATGGGAGAGAAGATTATCATCGCCGGTCTCTTCGTCCAAATCGCGATCTTTGGCTTCTTTGTGGTCACTGCACTCTTGTTCCATTCCAGAATGCTCAAGAATTCGCGCGCCGGAACGTCCCAAGGTCCTGTCGCCTGGAAGAGACACCTCTACGTTCTCTACGTAACGAGCGCCCTCATTCTCATCCGATCGATCTTCAGAGTCGTTGAGTACCTGCAGGGAAATGACGGGTACCTCATATCGCACGAAATCTTCATTTATGTGATGGATGCCCTTTTGATGGCTATAGTCATGGCCATCTTTGCTGTCTGGTACATTGGTGACCTGCAGCCAAAAAAAGCTTCTGATGACGCCTCGGGGCTGAGCAGCAATACAGATCATCCCATGATGGAAGTTAGAGATCACAGCAAAGGCGGCGCCGGGAACTCACCTTGTTAAACCTGGCATCTCATTTGTTTTGCGATGGCGCAAGGAAGGTTTTTACTTAATCTCGTTTTCAAGCATTGTATATCACACATAGATATAGAGGTCTCATAAATGGCAATCAAACGGATTGAAATGCATCGTGACGTGTATGAGGTTCCGAGAAAGCAAAGTTGCATCTTGAATGAGACCTGCGTCCACACGTATGCCGCTATTATCACCAGATACTTTCAATTGCCGAGCCGTGTTACACTACCGTAGCTCGTAGCTCGTTCTGCAGCTCGCATTTGTCCGAGATTCCTCGCATGCGTGCTTTGCAACCGTTGTTAGGCTAATCTATAGCTGGACGATGGGTGGCGATTTACCGGCTCTGCCGATGCGGACATACGCGATGCTCATACATATAGGTAGTAATCCAGTTGCTTGACCAGAGTCAGTCTACAACTTCAAGTCTTACTGCACAACTATTGTCATGTTAGGCGAAATACTAGAACATGGTGCAGAGCTACGTTGGTTATGCGGGTCGGTCATTGGACTCGTAGGTGCCATCGCCACGGATATTTCTCAGCGGCGCAACATGGTTAACATTGATAGACATGCTTCTACATGATCTTTACCATCACGTACAACATATTCTTCCATCCACTCCGCCATTATTCGGGTCCTTGGTATCGCGCTGCAAGCCGTTTGCCGTACACAGTTACGATCTTCCGAGGGGATGCAACGCATCGCGTTGCAGCTTTACATGAGCGCTACGGAGACGTTGTCCGCATCGCTCCAGATACGCTGTCTTATATCACAGCCGAAGCGTGGCCAGGTATGTCGGTATTTGTTTTTGCAATCAATGGATTCCGTCTGAAGCTGATGCCGTCCCAGACATATACGGCAATAAACATCATAACGGACGCGGTGGCCTCCAGAAAGACCCAAAGGCGTACTTGAGGTATTCCAGTGATGCCGAGATCGTAGGTTCAAACTTCAAGGATGATTGTCTCGCCAAAATCATCAACGTGCTAATATCGCAAACAGTCCACCGCTTCAGATTCAGACCACCGACGATTGCGGCGCATCCAGTCCCATGCTTTCTCAATGAAAGCACTTGAACTACAGAAACCGGTTTTGGAGCAGTATGTCTCCAAGTTCAACGCATGCTTGCGAAAGACAGCAGATTTCAACCATGGCGTAGTGGACATGACAACACTGTTCAACTGCTTGACCATGGACATCATCGGTGACCTGGCGTTCAGCGAAGACTTCGGGAGTCTCGATGCTGGAGATCTGCAGCCGCGGTTGCAAACGCTCTTCACAACGATGAAGCAGTTCACTTTTGTGAAAGAGATCTTGCGACTTCCATCACCCTTACGGATGACCATTACTACTGTCTTGTCCGTAGTCATGAAGCGTCGTGGTCCTGCGATCAACGATCTTGGTGCAGCGGTGATGGTAAAGCGGCGCACCAGATCCGAGATAGGAAGACCGGATATGGTATCGTATATGCTCGAACAGGCCGGAGGAAAAGATGGAGGGTGCGTATGTGTACTGCCTCGCTACCAGACTTGGGCAACTGATATAAGACAGAATGACATCCCAAGAGGTGGACAAAGCTGCTCTGACCTTTGTCATTGCGGGTTCAGAAACCAGTAAGCAATCCGCCACGTCTGACGGTCATTTATAAAGCTGATCGATCCCTCAGCGGCTACTCTGCTCTCCGGTGCCGTCTATCTGCTGATGAGCAATCGACGCGTGCTCGATAAGTTGACCGCCGCGATCAGAGCCGACTTCGAGACCACGGAAGACTTCACATATGCTAAGCTGGAACAACACGAATATCTCAATGCTGTGCTGCAAGAAAGCCTGCGCTTATATCCTCCGGCTCCAGACATGCTCTTCCGTTCCACAATGGAAGACGCCGCTACGGTGGCCGGCAAGATTGTCCCGCCACACACAAGCGTAACAATAAACTTATGGGCTGCGAATCGATCAGCAAGCAACTTTCATCGTCCAGCAGAATTTGTCCCGGAGCGCTGGTTGAAGCATCCGCCAGCCGAGTTCAAAGAAGACCGTAGATCCGTGCTTAACCCTTTCAGCATTGGATCGAGAAATTGCATAGGCATGAAGTGAGTTCTGTGCAGTCCCGCATCGAGATAAAACTTGGCAAAGCTAACAAACACGAAAGCCTGGCATGGATTGAGATGCGCATGGTGCTCGCCTCGCTGCTATTCGACTTCGATCTTCTCGAGGTGCAATCAGACAGCAGAGACTGGATAGACCGCCAGAAAATCTTCTTTCTGTGGGAGAAGTTGCCTCTGAACATTCGGATCCGACCTCGCTCATCAGCGTGATAGCGGATGCGGTGACGGTGGATATGCGTTGGATCCATGCAAGCTTGTGTGGATTCGTGGCTGCTTGAAGACCAATAGCTCTATTGATTGTGCAGCACTTGCTGGTTGATTGGGCTCTTTTCCTATATTTTACATTGATCGAATTACTTTCAAGGCATGATCTATTTCTCCTTCCATGCCTCCGAGAACACAACTGGTCCTTTGTACACGTGGCGAGCGCGCACCATATAATCTACCACGCTGATGAGGAGAGTAACGATGAACATGACACTCGACCAGTTGAAGCTCTCGACGGTCATGCCGACCTCGTTCGGCCAGAAAGACCAGAAGAATGCGAAGGTGGAGTACAGCAGCGCACCGATGTTGACGGTAACGCCCCATTTTCCTAGGCTCCACTGGCATTTGGGCAAGAGTGCCGGGTAGTAGATGCGGCGGTACAATACGCAGCTGATGGAGACCATGTATGTGAACATGAGGCAGACAAGGTTGAGGGAGATGATGGCGTTGCTGTGTTGTAAGTCAGCGGTCGTATCAAAGAGTGGGGCAGAAAGGAAGTTGCTTACAAGGCGACATCAGAGCCAATGTTGATCAAAGACAACAGAAGGATGAGCAACGCAGTCAACACAACAGCATTGCGGGGAACTTCCAACGAGGGATCAACCTTTGCGATCCAGCGCGAGAATGGCAGACCTTCGTCGCGAGCGAACTAGGGAAGATGTCAGCACTGATCGACGTCCAACGATGAAGATTTCGAAACTTACAGCCCAAATTTGTCTGCTGCTAGAAAGGTTGTACGAAAGTGTACCCGCGAAGATAAGGACAATGACAATGGATGTCAATGCATTGACAGCCTCCATGCTGAAAGCTTGTTCGAAGACGTAGAGGAAGGGATAGCCGGTCGGATGATTGATTGCGCCTTCAATGTCAATGATGACAAATAGGTAGCTGACCAGGAAGACCACAGAAATCACACCACTGAGGAGGTATGAGCCGATCATCGCCGTAGGGACAGTACGTCCAGCGTCCTGTTGGCAAAGTCAGCCAAAAATGAGTCTTTCGGAAGATATAGCTGCATTCAAGCATACCTTGATCTCTTCGCTCATGTGCGCAGCAGCATCTGAACAGATACAAGCGTAAAGTGCGGTGATCTGACCCACCATGAGCGCAAGGCCCATGCTTGGCCATCCGCCCCCGTCGGTGAATTGGGTAAAGACGACAGTGGCTGTGTTTCTCGGGGCCAAAACCCAGAACATGACGATAATCTAAGAGATTGCGTCAGTAAGAGAAGATGTGCTTCGTAGATCAGAAATCACTTACAGCCAAGAACGCAAAGACATGGACAATCAGCATGACGTTCTGGAACACAGGCATGGCCCTGCCACCGTACACGTTTCCGAGGTATACAATGAAAGTGATACCCCAGACCATCAGCGTACCCTGCCAGTTGGTCGCCTCGTAAGACTCCTTGTTCACGAAGACAAGAGACTGAATCATGGTTCCAACGAGGAACGGACCCGAAGCAGCACCAGCTTGCCAGCTCATCACGGACATCCAGCCAGTGAAGTAGCTTAGCAACTTTTGATGGTTCGGAGGAGCGAACTCTGAGACCCAATCTATGTTGTCATCGTTAGTAATTACGTACAAATTCGTTGAATAAGGACAAGAACTCACGGTATTGTCCGCCACTGGTTGGTGCCATACTCGCCATTTCAGCGAGACTCAAGACTACTAGTGCCATGCCAGCATATGTCCAGACGTAGCTCCAGAATAGACCAGCAACACCGCCAGCAACGAGACCCTGCGTTGAGGCAACTAAGAGAACCTGGTATTTGATCAGCTTTCTGCACATTAGAAATACATCTTGCGGCGAAGCACACCTCCCAGCTATTACTTGTCAGCGCACGGCTCCATTGTAGTCAGATAACGCAATGAAGAACTTACCTGCCTTGCAGAATAACGGTGAAAGCCAACGCAGAAAGAGCACGGAAATCTCTCCTCAGTTCCTGCTGTTTGCCCATTCTGCGCATGTCTGTGCGATCGTTCTTCGTGTATCCATGATCGCTGCGCGATCCTCGCAAATGGCTGTGATATTGATCATGGTAGTCGATCTTGTCAGAAAGCTGGTCGCCGTCGATCAATTCCTGGCTTGTCGGTGTGAAGACTTCCTTCGCGGCGAGGATGCCGTTGTGATCCGCCATGTTTAAGGCTGCAGGACGAGCACTGGGGCCTTGCATCGTCTCCGTGCTGTTGGGGGAGGGTGGCTTGTTGATAAGGCGGAAGGATGGACAACCAGGGCCAAGGAATCAAGCGAAGCGAGCACATATTGGAGAGAAATGCGTGTCCGCAGGGCCGGTAGTGCACATGCCGGCAGCAGGGGTGACGATGGGGTTCCTCCGTTCGAGAACGCTGATCTCTTGACTCGGCCCTGCGGACAATCTATCCAATACGCGATAGCGTGGCAGTAGATACAGACCATGGAGCTGCAGGGGGGCCACTGGGGCCACGCCTCCAAGCAAGCGAAACAGAAAGGCAGGGTTGTGTTTCGGAGGCTCATCACTCTGAGCTCACACACTAGCAGTAGTTCTGCACATACAACCACGGCCCAAAGCAGCCGGCCGTGCTATAGCCGTGTAGCGCAGCTCAACAAGCCTCGACGTACAGTTAGTTACAGTCGAAGGAGCATTGTGAATCAATATTGCGCCGCGGAAGGATTCGATGGAACTGGCGCCACGTTGAATCTGGATGAATCGCGTGCCGTTAATGCGCAATGCCAAAGTCAAATCGGAACAACAGGGAACAAATAGCGATGATGAAGACTCGTTAGAGCAGCACTAATGGAGACTAGATTCTCTTCGGGCAGGGTCACCGGCGGCACCAAGGCTAGCGCACCGCGCACGTGCAGTAGATAAGGTTGCTTCTGGCTGGAGACACTAACGTCGAACAGGCTGGCCAATTATTTGCCGTACGAAGAGGCATCGGGAAGCCGACGTGAAGATGTGAGCCCAAAAGGGCTGGAAACCCACTAAGCGAGTTACAAGATCGCCGACAAGGAGTCTCAAGATTGCTTTCTCCATAGACTCCTTCGCCTGCCGAGACCGAGGATCAATGCGGCAGTTGCACGTGTCGGCGCAGCAGCAAGTCGAGCCGCCATCTTTTGTACATCTTGCTTGTGTCCCACCACGAAAGTCGCTTTGACCGATCGTTTCTCGTTTTCCCTGGACAGACACAACGGTGCGGGCACGCACGCACAATGGCCGATCCCTACATTTTCGCGGAGATCACCAGCACAGACCGAGCTGGTGTGGTTTGGGTGGCATCCATCCTCAGCCTGCTATACAGCCTTTCGACTCTGGTTGCACGCTTCTTCGTCAAATACCACACTCTCGGCTACGACGACTGGCTGATTCTTGCCGCCACACTTGTCGCTCTTGCACAATATATCGCGGTTTTCGTCTCACTCAACCAAGGGCTGGGCATCAGCTCGCTTATTCAATCCGAGGATGCCGTCCGAGATCTAGGACCTGGAGTTCTGGCCAACAGTATCCTGTTCATTCTGGCCATAGCCCTCACAAAGCTGAGCGTGGTGTTCTTCGTCAAGCGGTTGTTGACCCAGGAGCTCCGCAAAGCATGGTGGTTTGCACATATTGTGATGGGCCTCACCGTGGCCTGGACAACCGCAAGCGTCCTACTGGTCAGCGTGGGCTGCAGCCCGCAGAATGCTGTATATGAGCCGCAAACGTGCACAGGAATGGTATGTGAATCTGACACCTATATGCACAACTACACCCTGCTAACAGTAATCTAGACCGCTCGCTGGAGTGTTGTCATCGGTACCGACGCTCTTCTGGAACTCTCCTATGTCGCCCTGTCAGTGGCACTCGTTGTGCCTCTTCAAATGAGCAACTACATCAAAGTCACCGTCGTGGCAGCTTTCGCATTCAGACTACCATGCGTTGTGCTCTCTTCGCTGCACGGCGTGGCCATCCACCGCTTTGCCACTGCAAACGACCACGGTCTATCTATCGCCAACCGCCTCCTATGGCAACAGGTCGTGCTCGGATATGCTCTTGTCTCGGCTACAGTGCCAACACTGAAGAGCTTCATCCGCGGCTATAACAAAGCTCTTGGCCGGGACGTGTCGACAAGATCAAGAAAATTGGGTGGAGGTTACGGTCTCGAAACGTATGGGCGTTCTGGAGAAGACAGCGGCCTCGAGCTAAGATCAGTAAACAAAAGTACGAGGAGGGGCCCAGGAGAGTTTGGTGACAAAATCAAGCTGCGCCAGGACGGCGGTGACCAGTACCGTGCGAATGCCTTTGGCGATAGTGTGATAGATCAGCACAAGAGGCGCACGAGCTCGGGGTCGCATGGCAGCGAGGACCCCATCATCAGACGAGATATCAACGTCACTGTTGAGTACGAGGATGCGCATAAGAATTAGACAGTCCGCTTACAATAGGTAGAGGCACTTTATGTAGATTACCCTTCTTGATATCTCAATATGAATTTCTCTTTGTTGAAATCAAAGACTGTTTCTTGCCCATACACGTGTGATGTCCCGACCTACTCGAATTTTTCCTTCTCGAACGTCGCGTGGCGCTCGCGTGCTCGCTAGAGGAACAAATGATCTGTTCGCTACCAGCGACATGAAATCCTATAAGCGACGACGCCACATATCTGCCGGATCTGCGGCGCGAGCGAACGGCGTTGATGCCTCGCTTGTGATGAAAGCCGAGCGCAAAACTTGAAGACAGCAATCGGTGGAAAATCCTCGAAGAAACACAAATACTATAGCAAGGCTTGAACTCAAAGATATAGACAATAAACAGTTATACATGTAATATGCTTTCCTCCCCCAAACACAAACTGCCAAGTGTAAGCAACACCCCCAACCCCTACACGCAATTTAACTCTGCATCAGCAAAACCCAGTCCTGCAAGTCCCGAAAACCCAATCTCAAACTTTTTTTCTTCATCAAGAGCAAAATCCTCTAACGGTCATCGCCGCGTAACCTGGGGGACGAAAATCAAGAAAAATCAAATAAAGTAACACACGGCATATATGAAAGTAAAATAAAGTAACAACACGGCGTGCCAGGCCCTCCTCCGCAAAGTGTGCGAAAACCGGGATGTTGGCAAGGAATCGAGATTGGTGGGCGTAACTGGTGGGAAGGGCAATACTCGAAGTGGGTCGCGACCGTCGCGCAGTTGCGGGAGTGTTTAAAGTTCCTAAGGGTGCGCTCCGCGAGGTGCCGTTTACCGTGTTGTCTAGATTGAGTCGCTCCGCGAGGACCAAGGGCCCTCGCTCGCTCGCACGGGAATGGCCGGGCGCTAGGTCCTCGTGTCAGCGGTTTTCGGGGGACCCGGGGAAGGATGGTGGTCGGCGAGGCGAGGTAGGGCTTATGTCACTACGTGAACGCCTCCAGACGGGCTCGACGGGCTATGTCTTTGTGGTGGCGGACGAGGGGGGAGGCGAGGTAGGGCGAGAACGCCTATGGACGTACTACTTTTACTTGTGGTGGCGGAGAAGGAAACTGGACCTGCGCTAGCGGAACCGATGCAGGGCACGAGAATGATGATTGTACAGCAGTCTGGATTCCAAGATCGAGGATGCATGATGAATTTTGGATACAGGGAACATGCAGTCTCTTTATGTACAACTAGGTAGGTGGTAGTAGCAACGCGGATGTGATCTTACATACATACATATATCTTCACAAACCAAAAGGATCAAATGCGCATGCCCTCAAGTATAACCTTATACTCCTTCCGCTTCTTCTTCTCGCCACCCAACTTAACGCGAAGCTTGCCGATAGCGGCCGCCAACGGCTGAAACAGCTGCTTCTCGGCAATGTAAGAAGCAGAAAAGCTGCCGGCCGCGAGAGCGAGGATAAACAGCCTGAAGTCGACGCTCATCTCAGTGAGCTCCATGAGGTCGAAAAGCCAATCGGCCGGGTCGAAGAGGATGTAGGAGCTGATCGCCAAGGTCATGCCCATGGTAATGACAAATGGCAGGTTTTGGCCCATGCTCTGGCGGAAAGGCGGGCCTACACTTAGGACGACGGCCGAAAGGATGTATTGGTAGCAGGAGAGCGTGAAGAGGGTGGTGTTTTCGCTGTTCTCGGAGTTGGAGTGGTTCTTGTCAAGGACGGGAGGCTTGTACCATGACTGCTGACGGACAACGAGCCAGCCGCAGAGCTGTGTCAGAATGCAAATGGTGATCTGGCCAAGGAGCGGAACGAGAACCTTTCTGCTGACCAGGCTTGCCGTGGGACGCTTCTTACTAAGCTGTGGGTAAGGACCCGACCATCCCATGAAGATGGCGATTGGCAGGATCAAGAGAAGATCGATGTACAGGAATTGGAAGTCTCCAAGGTTGCTAGCCGTGGCGTACAAGAAGCTGACCGATGTGAACTGAATGGCCGAGTACAAAGACATGTACTTGAAACAACTGAAGCTGGTAACAAGTGCTGCGCGACCTTCACGAATGACCTCTGGCACGCAGCTGATGTCGAAGACACGACTGGTGAAAGGTGCTGCCACAGATGCCTCAGCTTCGGAGAGTGAGATGCCAACGTCGGCGGCTTTGAGGGCACCACAGTCGTTGGCGCCATCACCACAGAATCCGGCAGAGTAGTCGATGGACTGGAATTTTTCGATCATCTCGTGTTTCTCGTCGGGAGACATGCGCGCGAAGACCTGGCCGATAGCAAGCATTTCCCTGAGGACCTTCTCAGAAGCGAAGTCAACGATCCAACGGAAGACATCACCCGAGACAGCAACAGAGTAATTGCGAAGGTTGGAGACATCGTATGGCAGAGAAGAATCGTGCTCTGCTGGAGGCGGTAGAGGCTTGAGAGTGCTCTCGTCCAGTTGGTACATCGGGTTGTCCACACTCTCCCAGACAAGCTTGGAGAGCGCAGTGTGTGAATCGCCTTCCGCAAAGTGAGGAACGAAGCAGTGGGCAGTGCGATCAATAACGCCGCACTCTCTGGCGACACTGATTGCAGTGAGAATGTTGTCGCCAGTGCACATGACCGTGCGAATGTTGGCTTCTCTGAGCTCATTAATGACACCAGCGGAGACATCCTTGAGCTTGTTCTCAAAGACGATGAAGCCAGCAAATTCCAGTCCCGACTCTGCTTCCTCACGCTTCATCTTCTGAACCTTGAGCCAGTTGAGCTTGAAAATGTGTTTAGTAGCACAAGCGATGACACGGAAGCCTCGGTGGGTGTAGTATGCCAGCAGCTCATCGTAGTCTGGAGGGAAGCTGTCGGGACGACAGATGTCCTTCATTGCCTCGGGGGCACCTTTAACGTAGACATCTCCACTCTTCTCGCCGAATTGGCGAACGATGACACTTGCGCGGCGTAGCTGTGATGCGAATTCGAATGACTTGAGGATTCCAAGCTCGATAGGGCGGCGGCTGTTTGGTGAGTCTCTCTCTTCATCGAGATCCAGTTCCAAACCTGGTGGTGGTCGCGCAACTGAAGGTGTAAGGGACTGGTCATCTTCTTCTTCTCCACCGGCGGGACGCTCTGAACCTTCCTCGAATTGCCAACCTGTGTACTCGAACATCTTTAGATCAAGAGGGTCGCCAATGAACTCGCCGTCCACAACGCGCAGGGAGTGACAGGTCGCCATAGTGTACAGAATGGCTTTGTTCGCGTTGTAGTCGATGGTCGGATCGCGCTCGAAAGTGGCACCGGGCAGAAGTTCATTCGCATCCGAGAGGATATCACCGAATCGATTGTGGGGTCTCTGAACGAGTCTCACTCCAAGAACATCGAGGCCATCTTCAGTTAGGGTACCGGTCTTGTCAAAGCACATGATGTCGAGCTTGCCACCAACGTTCACTCTTTGAGGGCTGATGCAGAAGATCTGTTTCTTCTTCAGGCGGGCCAGAGCAAAGTTTGTACCGATCGTGAGCGTGGCTGGCAGGGCTGGAGGAACGACGATGGTGATCAAATCAAGAGCGCGAACCACGATCAAATGCCAAGCCAGTCCAAGTCGAATGAAGTTGAAGAAAGATGCAACAAAGCCAACAGCGGCAATGCAGGCCATGACACCAATGTATCGGAAGGAGTCGCGGTAGAATTTGAAACCAGACGGTTTGGGGAAAAGCATAGAGCGGACCAAAGCGCCCTTAGTGGTGTTGAAACCAGTACGCACGACCAAAGCAAGGGCGGCTGCCTCGTCGCTCTTGTCTTCTTGTGGACGCCTAGCACGGATGATCTTTGTGCCACTGAACAACATGTGTTTGGCAACATCGGGATGGATATTTAGTGCAGCCAGGTTCAAGAGCTCCAGAGTCTCATCAGTAGAGGGCGACTTTGAGACAGGGACCGACTCGCCGGTCAACATACTCTCATTGACAATGCAGTCACCGGAAAGCAGCAAGCTGTCGCAAGGGAACTGGCCAAGGTTTGGGTCGGTAACTTCATACACATCTCCGGGTACAAGATCGCCAGAATCGACGTAACGCCAGAAGCCACTGCGAAGCACTCGAATATCGCAATCGAAGCGCGAGATCTCACGCAGGCGCTTCATGGTTGCCTTGGTTTCGATGAGGGTGGTGGTGATGCTGATCACAGAGATGAGGAGGATGCAAGCAGCATAGTAGTAGTATTCGTCCACGGACCAGAGGAACAGACTAGCAATCTGAAAGACGTAGAAGGGATGGAACGCTTCATCCATGAGGAGCTGACCGGTAGTCTTTTGCTCGATGTCGATGACGTTCCTGCCGAAGATGCGCTCGCGGTTCTCTTGCTCATCACTGTCGATGCCAGCCCTGACGGCGGTGACATCGGTCCAAGCAGGATCTTGCCATGTGTTGCCAGGAACCAGCTTATCCTTCACAGGGTGGTAGCAGAATCGAAGATATCGGTAGTCCAGTATGCGTAGCTCGTCCATGATGGGATCATCGTATTCATCAAAGTCCTGCATCTTGCCCTTTGCGCCCTGCCCAAATACCGAAGACATCGAATTTCCAAACTCCAGCCTCTTGAGATCCTGGACCGACATTTCTCCCCATTGGTTCTCCACGACAACCCAGTCGCATTGGCCCAGCGGAGCAGGTTTTCCTGTGAAACTGACGTACCACTTTGGCAGCCAGCGGAAAATCAAGTAGCCGAGACCTCCAGTGAGAACACAAACGCAGACATATAGCGCGAATCCAATCATCGAAGTCTTGAACCCAGCCACCACAATAGTCATATCTTCGGCATGGATGTAAATCTTCTGGTTGGTACGTCCACCTGACCGATGACCACTAGTATCGGAACCGGCAGACGTGTTTCGCCTCAGCAGTGGCCGGTCTACAGACCTTCTCCCGGGTGACGCCGAGCCTCTGGATGACTTGGTCATTCTAGAGCTCCTCGAAACTCCAGAAGAAAGTCTGCGACGAGTGACCCGTTGGCTTCCTCTTTCCAAATCGTCATCTTCGTCCATGTCAGGTTCCATGAAAGTGTTCTCTGGGTCCAGGCTTCGGCGCTCTGGATCATCGTTCTCTTCTTCCACATCAAGCAAAGCATCTTCATCCGACCATTCTCCTGATATAGAATCGCGTTCGTCGTGGTCCTGGTCCGCTTCCAAGTACGCAAAGCTCGTCGTGGAATCCGCTCGTGATCGTCGGTGGGAGAAGACACTGCTGGCATTGGGTACACTTTCACCCATTGGGCCAGAGAAGATCTATGCGCGCATTGCATGTCAGTGGTCGCGTGTCTTTGCTTTTGTTGAGAGCGGCGCACTCACCTCGTCTTGCGCCATCTCTACGTCGCCGCCGAAGCTCGATCTAGAGAACGTCAGACATATGGCACCACCAACATGGTACATCGTCCCACATACTGGCTGTAGTTGGACGAGCGACGGTACATTGCGCTCCGCCTCCTCTGCCATGCCTCATCGTCGTGGACGGCCGAAGGCCGTCTGCTGCTGTGGACTGACTCGGAGTCCATGTTGGTTGTTTGTTGATGAGACCTGGTCTCTGAATATTGTACAATCTAGCACATTGTTGGCGAGCCGAAGAAAAAAAAGCAGGATCGCCGAAGAGAAGGCAGTCGAGCGATCTCAACCTTGCTCGAGACGAGAAGCGTGAGCCGTTAGCGCGCAAGTGGATCGTCAGCGAATCGAGCCTCAGTGCAGCAGCGAGCAGCGTCACTACCCAAATTTGTCCCGCTTTGCACGCAGCCGCATTTCTGTACCAAACACCTCTCCCCGCTTGGGCCAACGCCAGTATCGCACATATCACACCCTCGTTTGTGACCTTTGACGTCTTTGAAGGTCTCGTATATTCGCCACAAGAGTGCCTGCGTACTTTCAATCTCGATACACCAAAAGCAAACTCCACCGACCTAGCTCGCTCGAAGCGAGACATAATCCGCCAAAATGGTGAACATTACAGATAAGATCAAGGAGTACGTTGCCTAGTGCATCTACGTACCATGTTGTCTGAGTCAAAGTCTAACGAGAATGAAGGATTGAGCATGAGATGGCCATCACCCAAAGTAAACCATCCTGAACCAAGCCAACAAGTGGCGTTTGAACTTCACTAACATCTCACAGAAAACAAGGCGACAAGTAAATACGATCCTCCGGAATAGTGATATGATATTATGACTGACAACACCAGACTACCATCTCGGTTTACTGAAAGGGTATGATTCCTTTTTCCTTTGAATACCACCTACAATTTGAAGCCCTAACAACAACCACCAGTAAACTCGCCCGCCTGCGCGCCCAACTCCTCGAACCCACCACCACAGGCGGTCCCAGCCAACAAGGTTTCGACGTGTCAAAGTCAGGCGACGCCCGTATTGCCCTGGTCGGCTTCCCGTCCGTCGGAAAATCGACTTTCTTGTCCAAGATCACCA
>Ga0265797_10002885_pt1 | contig 28296 bp, 22 predicted proteins | sample P2T30metagenome_FD_192433 | JGI IMG/M metagenome (GOLD analysis project Ga0265797, IMG submission 192433) | Plant litter microbial communities from East Loma Ridge, Irvine, California - P2 T30 | ecosystem: Environmental > Terrestrial > Plant litter > Unclassified | place: USA: California...
AAGCAAGGGCAACGACGCCAACCTGCTGGGCAAACTCACCTACCAGCTGACCCCGGAGATCACCGCCTTCACCGAGCTGGGCTATACCCGTACCGAACGCGAATACCGTGGCAACTCGTCGAGCATCGTTTCGACCTCGCCAACCACCGTGTTCCGCACCAACGGCCTGCCAAGCGACTACCAGCTGATCCTGCCGGTCGGCCATCCGGACAATCCGTTTACGGATTCGCGTTCGGCTGTTGGCTACCGCTTCACCGACATCGACGGCGGCTCCAAGAACGTCAATCAGTCGGGCCGCTTCCTGGCCGGCCTGAAAGGCACCACCGGTCAGTTTGACTGGGAAACCGGCCTGCTGCTGAACCGCAGCGAGCGCACCGAGACCATGCGCGGCATGCTGTACCGCCCAACGGTCGACCGCATCGTCAGCGAAGGCCGCACCCTGGCCGCGACCGCCGCCGATCCGAGCGTCTCGCGCAACGTCATCAACAAGGGCTACGCCCAGGTGTCGCAGCTCGACGCCAAGGCATCGACCACGATCGGCACCCTGGCCGGCGGCGATATCGGTCTGGCCTTCGGCGGTGAAATCCGTCAAGAGAAGCTGTCGATGAACCCGGACCAGGAAACCCAGGTCGGCAACATCATCGGCCTGGCCAACTCGCTGGTCGAGGGCAGCCGTATGGTCAAATCGGCGTTCGTTGAACTGCGCACCCCGTTCACCAAGAACTTCGAGATGGACTTCGCTGGCCGTTGGGACAAATACCCGACCGAAAACAGCTTCGTGCCGAAAGTCGGCGCCAAGTTCATCGCCAACGACAAGCTGACCTTCCGCGCCTCGTATGCCGAAGGTTTCCGCGCCCCGGCCCTGTCGCAGATCGCCGAAGGCGGCGTGCAGTCGTTCTCGACCGTCACCGACACCGTGCGCTGCCCTGACGGCAAGAACCCGCTACCGGGCGGCGATTCGTCGGACTGCTCGCGCCGCATCTCGTCGATGTCGGCAGCCAATCCTGACCTGAAGCCGGAAACCTCGAAGAGCTACTCGTTCGGCGCGATCTTCGCCCCGACCAAGAACCTCGACATCCTGGTCGACTACTACCGTATCCGCAAGGAAGACGAAACCGCGCTGCTGTCGGCCGGTTACGTGATCTCGCACCCGGAGTTGTACAACGACCTGGCGATCCGCGACACCAACCCGCTCAACGCCCTGATCGACGCCAACGGCAACCGCATCCCGGGCACCGGTCCACTGAACGCGGTCAACCGCTACTACGTGAACCAGGGCGCGACCGAAGTGTCGGGTATCGACCTGGAAGTGGCGCACCGCCTGTCGCTGGGCGACATGGGCCGCCTGAACACCAAGTTCGACTGGAGCTACCAGCTGCGCTACAAGCGCTCCGAGCGTCCGGGCGAGCGTGAAGCCAACCTGGTCGGCACCAACGGCGGCCTGTCGGATTGGGCAACCTCGGTTGGCGACATCCCGCGCCACCGCGCCACCCTGTCCACCAACTGGACCCGCGACGTGCACTCGGTGACCGTGAGCGGCGAATTCGTCTCGCGCATCTCGATGCTGCGCCGCTCGGACGACTTCGACGTGTATGAGCAGCCGTACTGCTACTACGGCAAGGGCCAGCCAGCGTCCGCCTACAGCCTGGGCGGCCTGGAAAAGTTCAGCAACTGGGTGAGCGATTGCTCGGTGCCGTACTGGGCCACCATGCACGTGGCGTACTCGTACACCGGCTTCAAGAACTGGACCCTGTCGGCCAACATCCGCAACCTGCTCGACAAGGCCGCGCCGTACGATCCACGCTACCCGAACGAAGGCTTCAACACCCAGCTGCACAACGGCCAGGGTCGTTACTTCCGCCTGACCGCGAACTACAAGTTCTGATTGAGTTTGTAGCTTGAAAAGAAGCCGCCCGGGTCAAACCGGGCGGCTTTTTTATTACGCGAGCAATGCTGGTTCAGCAGGCGTCGGCAAAGGCCAGGTACAACTCACGCGCCTGGCGCGCCAGCGGACCGGCATCGAGCGTGCGGCCTTCGTAACGGGTGCAAGGCGTGACCTTGCCGTAATTGCCGGTGCTGAAGATTTCACGCGCGGTATCGAGTTCGCCGACCTTGACGCTGCGCTCCTGCACCGCGATGCCAGCCGAAGCCAGCAGCGCCATCACGCGCGCCCGGGTAATGCCCGCCAAAAACGTGCCGTTCAGCGCTGGCGTCACCAGCGCGCCGTCTTCGGTCACCAGGAACAGGTTCGAGGCCGCGAACTCGGCCACGTGGCCTGCGGCATCGAGCATGATCGCCTGGTCGAAGCCGCGCTCTTTCGCTTCGCGCATGGCGCGCGTCGAATTGGCATACAGGGCCGAGGCCTTGGCGTCGGTCGGCGCCATGTTCGGCTGTGGCCGGCACATGGTCGACAGGCAGGCGCTGAATCCGGCGAATGGCGGCAACGGCGCGTCGAACAGGGTCAGCGCGAACTGGCTTTTCTCTGCCACCGGAATCAGGAAACCTTCCGAACCGAACACCAGCGGACGAATGTACAGTTCGGCGTCGGGCGGAAACTTGCCCATGCCTTCGCGCACCAGCGCTTCCATCTGGTCCACGTCCAAGGGGCAGCGCAGGCCCAGTTTCTCGCTCGACGCGATCACCCGCTCAAGGTGCGGGCGCAGGTCGGGCAGCTTGCCGCGCATGGCGCGCGCGCCGTCGAATACCGACGAACCCAGCCACAGACTGTGGTCCATCGCGCCATACAGCGGGGTATTGCCTTCGGCCCATTGGCCGTTGAAATATGTGAGGTACATGGTGTCTTTCCTGTTGCACAGCGCTCCAGTGTATCGGCAGCGGCGCCAGAGCGTCCAGTCGGGGCAAACGGCACCATATACTTCCCCTGGGTTACTGTTCGTTGCCACACCAACGTTACCGTGCTCGTCGCGTACACTACGCCTTTCAGACTGAAGTTGTATTCATGCTTGCTACTCTCGAACGGATTGATCCCAACAGCACCAATATCGACAGCTTGGTCGAACTGGTCTGTCGCCTGCGCCCGCGTCAGCGTTGGGTGTGGCAGAAACAGGACGATCCGGCGCAGTCGGTGCGCACCCTGACCCAACTGCTCAGGGGCAATCCCGAGCAGGCCTGGGCGCTGCGCCGCTACATCACCACCCTGCTTGAAAACCGCCGCCATACCAGCCTCTACAGTGACATCGGCATCCTCTCCAATGACGGCTTCGTCACCGAACTGAAGAACCGCATCGCCTACCGCTTCCTGCCGCCGGCGCTCGACGATCTGTACATGTCCGACGCGCTCGACCAGGTGCTGTACCGCGAAGACGACTTCACCTGGATCCGGGCCGTACCGGATGCCGACTGGATGACGCTGTTCGACGTCATCGCCCACGCGGCGCCGCCCGCAGAAGCGAACGTCGGCCAGGCGCGCCTGGTCACGCTCGAAGGCCTGCTCGATGCGATCCGCACGCTCTCGTGCCGGGTGTGCGCGCTCGGCCTGGAGCCGCGTCTGGTGCACAGCTACAGCCAGATCGAGAATTTCGATTCGCCGTTTTTGATGCAGAACATCGAGACCAACCATTACCTGGATGAGTACGCGCGCTATCTGGCCGGCGACATCGAACGCCCCGATAATGCGCGCCACCTGCTGGTGATGCTCGACCAGTGCGAAGACGTGGTGCTCAAGATCCGGCGCGGCGCGCTCTCGACCGGCACCAGCGTCGCCCTGACCTATCTGCTGGTGGCGCTGCAGCAGAGCATCGACCGCCTGCAAAAGCTGTTGTTTCTGGTCGATGTGCCCGAGACTGCCGCGGCCGCGACGCCGGCCCCCGTGCCCTCGGCCATGTTGGCGCCGAATGCGGCGGGCGTGCTGCAGGCCGACACCGTCCTGCTCTCGCCGCAGCGCCTGGCCGCGATCGCGCTGGCCCAGGAATTGATCGAGGCGCACAACACCAAGTACCAGGTGCGCGGCTTGTTGCGCGACAACGTCGACCTGCTGGCGCGCAACGTCACCGAAAACGCCAGCCGCACCGGCGAGCACTACATCGCCGAGAGCCGCAAGGACTTGCGCGCCATGTTCGGCGCCGCCTCGGGCGCCGGCTTCGTCGTCGGCTTCATGGCGCTGTTCAAGATCCTGCTGGGCTACCTGCGCACGCCGCCGCTGGTCGAGGCCTTCTTGTTCAGCATGAACTACTCGCTCGGCTTCGTCGTCATCCACCTGATGCACTTCACGGTGGCGACCAAGCAGCCGGCCATGACGGCGCAGCGCATCGCCGCATCGCTGCACCGCGCCGACAACGGCCGTGGGCTGGACGTCGACCGCCTGGCCGAGCTAGTCAATAAAGTGTTCCGCACCCAGATGGTGGCGGTGCTGGGCAATGTGCTGCTGGCCTTCCCGGTGGCCTGGGCGATCGCCGCCGGCTACAACGCCATCAGCGACAAGCATCTGGTCGACCCGATCAAGGCGCTGCACCTGCTCAACGACATCGATCCGCTGCACAGCCCGGCCCTGTTCTATGCCGCCGTGGCCGGCGTGTGGCTGTTCGTGGCCGGCCTGATCTCGGGCTACTACGACAACAAGGCGCTGTACACGCGCATGGGCCAGCGCATCAGCCAGTTGCGCGGCCTGCGCCGCCTGCTGGGTCCGGAGCGCCTGGCGCGACTAGGTCAATATATCGAGGACAACCTGGGCGGCCTGGCCGGTAACTTCTTCTTCGGCATCCTGCTCGGCACCACCGGCACCGTCGGCTTCCTGCTGGGCCTGCCCATCGACATTCGCCACATCGCCTTCTCGGCCGCCAATTTCGCCACTGCGCTGGTGGCGCTCGACTACCAGATGACTTGGGCGCAGATCGCCAACGCCACCGCTGGCGTGTTCCTGATCGGCACCGTCAACCTCTTGGTCAGCTTCGGGCTGGCGCTATGGGTGGCGCTGCGCGCACGCAAGATCCGTTTCAAGCGCGGCATCCTGCTGGTGCAGGCGCTGGGCCGGCGCTTCATCGGCGCGCCGATCGAGTTTTTCATCGGCCCCAAATACCGGCAACTACCGCCACCTGATCCTTCGACCATGAAGAGTGCAAAATGAACAACAAACGCTTCGCCGCCTGGTTCGCCGCCCTCGCCCTCGTCAGCGTGGTGGCCTCGTGCAAGAGCCTGCCGAGTGCCGAATCGATGTCGGCGCAAGTGTCCCAGACCGTGCCGACAGTGACTGGCCAACGCGGCGAGCTCAAGGAGAAACAGGCGTCCAGCCTGCTCAAGCGGCGCTGGGCCCGCGCCACGACCGACCTGAAGGCGCTGGCGGTGCTGGAGGAGCAAGCCACCGGCGTGCCGCTGATCGCCGGCAACAAGGTGTCGCTCCTGTTCGACGGCCCGGCCACGATGCGCGCCATGATGGAAGCGGCGCGCGGCGCCACCACCTCGATCAACCTGGAAACCTATATCTTCGACCAGGACGAGATCGGCCTGCAGTTCGCCGATATCCTGCTGCAGAAACGGCGCGACGGCGTGCTGGTGAACATCATCGTCGATGGCGTCGGCACGCTGGCCACGCCGCGCGAGTTCTTCGATAAATTACGCCAGGGCGGCATCAATGTGCTGGTGTTCAATCCGGTCAATCCCACCAAGCGGCCCGGCAAATGGCAGTTGAACAACCGCGACCACCGCAAGATCATGATTGTCGACGGCAAGGTGGCCTTTACCGGCGGCATCAATATCAGCAGCACCTATGCCAACAGCTCGCTGTTCCGCTCGAACAAGAAGCCGAGCAAGGTCAACCAGAGCGAGGTCGGCTGGCGCGACACCCACATCAAGATCGAAGGCCCAGCCGTGGGTGCGCTGCAATGGGCGTTCATCGACAACTGGGTGCACCAGGATGCGGGCGAATTGCCGCAGATCGACTACTTCCCGCACCTGGCGCCAGCCGGCGACAAGGTGGTGCGGGTGCTGGCCAGCACCCCCGACCGCGACTCTGAAATCTATAAATCACTGGTGCTGGCGATTGGCGAATCGAAGAAATCGATTCACATGACGGCGGCCTACTTCGTGCCGGATCGCCAGATCGTCGAGAGCCTGGTGGCGGCCGCGAAACGCGGCGTCGACGTGCAACTGGTGCTGCCGGGCGTGTCGGATCACAGCTTCATCAAGTCGGCCGGCGAATCGTTCTATGCCGAGCTGCTCGAGGGCGGCGTGCGCATCTTCCAGCTGCAGGTGGCGGTGCTGCATGCCAAGACCACGGTGATCGACGGCATGTGGTCGTCGATCGGCTCGGCCAATATCGACCGCCGCAGCTTCATTCACAACTACGAAGTCAATGTGGTGGTGCTCGATCCGGCGTTCGGACGCGATATGGAAGCGGCGTTTCGCGAGGACTTGCGCCACTCGAAGGAAGTCACGCTCGAGGCGTGGAAGAAGCGGCCATGGTCGGACCGCCTGCGCGAAGCGATGTCGCGCCTGACCGAGTACTGGATCTAGCGCCGTACGGTATTGCCTACAGTCCCGCCGCCATCAGGCCGTCGTCATGCGGCGACCAGATGCTGCCGGCGCGGATGAACTTTTCGGTCGAGACCAGTGAAAAATCGCCATGCACCACGTCCCAGCCATAGCGGTCGATCTCGACGCGCAAGCGCTCGACCCGGATCACGTTGAACGAATTGACTTCGCCGCGTCCGCGGGTCGAGGTTGCCGTGCCAGCCTGCACCACCAGCGCCGCGTACTCGTCGATCTGGTAGCGCGCCGCCGTGCTGCCGGCATGGCTGGCGTGCATATGCCCCGCCATCAATATATCGACGCCGGTTTCGGCGAACACTTCCATCGCCAGCGGCGCCCGCACCACCAGGTCGCGTTTTTCGAAACTCTCCGGCAGATCGAACGGATGATGGGTGACCACGATGCGCGTCACGTCCGGCGCCAGCCCGGCCAGGCGCGCGCGCATGCTGGCGATCTGCTCGTGGCTGACGCGCCCATCCTTGATGGTCAATGAACGCGCCGTATTCACGCCCACCACGGCGATTTCGTCGTCGATATACACCGGATCGAGGTCGTCGGTAATAAAGCGCTTGTAGCGCGACAGCGGCTTGATGAAGCGCCGGAACACGTTGTACAGCGAGATGTCGTGATTGCCCGGCACGATGACCTGCGGCCCCGGCAGGCTGTCGAGAAAGGCGCGCGCCTGTTCGAATTCTTCTTCTTTGGCGCGCTGGGTCAGGTCGCCCGAGATCACCACCACGTCGGCGCCGATGCGCTCGACCAGTGCGCGCAGCGGATTGAGCAGGGCCTGGTCGACGCGGCCGAAGTGCAGGTCAGACAGGTGAACGAGAGTGCGCATCGATGGTTTCCTTTAGATTTCCTGGGGTGGCGCGGCGCCCTCCTGGCGCCGCTGCCTGGCCGCGCGCCGGCGGTTGAGCGTGGCGGCGGCGCTGACGCAGATCGCCAGCCAGCCGCAGCCTTCGACCAGCGCCGCGAGAATGTCCGACAAATAATGGGCGCCCAGATACATGCGCGAGAAAGCGACCGCGCCGATCATCAGCGCCGCCAGCACCACCGGCACGGCGCGGCCGAACCAGCTGCGCGCGTGGCGCGCCGCGTAACACGCCAGCAGGCCGTACAGCACGGTAGCGGCCATCGTGTGGCCGCTGGGGAAACTGTACGTGCTCAAGGTGAGGATCGGCTCCTCGAAGTGGGGCCGCGCGCGCTCGAAGGTGTGTTTCAGCGCCACGTTGAGCAGCATGCCGCCAGGGACCGCCGCGACCAGCGCCATTGGCCAGTAACGGTGTCCGCGTTTGATCAGCCACAGCCCGACCAGGAAGGCGATCGCCAGTACGCCGGGCGTGCTGTGCAGGTGCGTGAGCAGCAGCATGGCGTCGCGCAGCAGGCCGCCCTGCTGCGCATGCAGATGCAACCACATGGCGATCTCGGCATCGAGCGCCGTGATCGGGGCGCCGGCGACGACGGCGCCGGCCAGATGTGCGAACACGGCCATCGCGCCCAGCAACAAGACGACGCCGACCGTGAGGTGCAGGCCGAATTGTCCTTCTGGCGAAAAGCGGGCGGCGGCAAAACGCTGCAGGCGGGGCAAGACATTGTTCATGGTGAAGCGATTATGACTGACTTGGCGAAAAAACCACACACAGCAAAAATTACTGTATATCCGCACAGTACCTGTAGATTTATACAGTAGTTGTGTTATTCTTTCCTCACTGCATAACTACTCGTTAAAAGGTAACGCACATGACCACTCTGAACAGCTCTTTTGGCCTCAAGTACGCCCTGATCCCTTTCATGATCCGTATCGGCCGCCGCGAAATCCTCGTCACCCGCGATTTCCGCAAGCGCTTCTACGCCGTGAACCCGATCATCGAATGCGATACCGGTGTCGAGCCAGGCCATCTCGAAGTGCTGATCTTCCGCCGCTGGCTGTTGATCCTGTCGAAGGCGCACTGATCTTCTGCATCCAGTTGCGGCGCTCGGGCGCGAAAGCACGTACCGTTTGCTGGCGCTGGTAGAAACCGCATATGGATGTGCGAATTAATTCGTTTTCTTATCGATGGCCGGGAACGTACGCTAACGTTTCCCACTCCAAAGAAAGAGAAGAAATGCTTCGCAAAACCATCTTCCGCTCGCTGGCGGCGCTGACCCTGCTGGTTCACACGGCCGCATTTTCGGTCGCGTCCGCTGCAGACGTCAGCCTGCTGAACGTATCGTACGACCCCACGCGCGAACTGTACCAGGACTACGACGCCGCCTTCGCCAGGCACTGGAAGGCCAAAACCGGCGACACCGTCACCGTGAAACAGTCGCATGGCGGCTCGGGCAAGCAGGCGCGTTCGGTAATCGACGGCCTGGGCGCCGACGTCGTCACGCTGGCGCTGGCCTACGACATCGACGCGATCCGCGACCGTGGCCTGATCAATGCAGGGTGGGAAAAACGCCTGCAATACCATAGCTCGCCGTACACCTCGACCATCGTGTTCCTGGTGCGCAAGGGCAATCCGAAACAGATCCGCGACTGGGGCGACCTGGTCAAGCCAGGCGTGGCGGTGATTACGCCAAACCCCAAAACCTCGGGTGGCGCGCGCTGGAACCACCTGGCCGCTTATGGCTATGCCCTGCGCCAGCCGGGCGGCAGCGACAAGACCGCACGCGACTTCCTCGGCCGCCTGTACAAGAACGTGCCAGTGCTCGATTCCGGCGCGCGCGGCGCCACCACGACCTTCGTCGAACGCGGCATTGGCGACGTACTGCTGGCCTGGGAAAACGAAGCGCTGCTGGCGCTGCGCGAACTGGGCCCGGACAAATTCGAGATCGTGGCGCCGTCGATCAGCATCCTGGCCGAGCCGCCGGTGGCCGTGGTCGACAAGAACGTCGATAAAAAAGGCACGCGCAAGGTAGCCCAGGCTTACCTCGAGTACCTGTACAGCGACGAAGGTCAGGACATCATCGCCAAGAATTACTACCGCCCTGCGGTGGACAAGTTCGCCAAAAAGTATGCGTCGCAATTCCCGCAGATCAAACTGTTTCAGATTGGCGAACTGGGCGGCTGGACGCAGGCGCAGAAGGCGCACTTCGCCGATGGTGGCGTGTTCGACCAGATCTACACCAGGAAGTAATCTCGCAAGAAATAGGCAGCAAGAATAGGCAGCAAGAAATAGGCAGCAAGAAATAATCAATGGGGTTGGTGCGATGCCGCCAACCCCATTTTGCGTGCGCCGCAAATTCGCTCTTGAAATCGCGCCATTGGTCACGAAGTGAACAATTCACTAACACGTGGCCTGCCCGGCAAAGCCTGTGCCGCGGCAGTCCTTCCCCGACCCACCAGCACGGAAAGGAAAGCGCAATGTCAGTCAAACTTCGAAGAATCAATGAGCAAGTCATGGTCATCACCGGCGCCACCAGCGGCATCGGCCTGAGCACGGCGCGCATGGCCGCGCGCGAAGGCGCCAGCCTGGTACTGGCAGCACGCGCCGATGATGCGCTCGACGAACTGGCGAACGAACTCGAGCGCGCTCACGGCGCCGAGGTCATCACCGTGAAAGCCGACGTCGGCAAGATCGACGACGTGGCGCGCATCGGCGCCGCCGCCATCGAACGCTTCGGGCGCATCGACACCTGGGTCAACAACGCCGGCATCTCGATCTACGGCCGCCTCGAAGACGTCTCGCCCGAAGACCATCACCGCTTGTTCCAGACCAATTTCTGGGGCGTGGTAAATGGTTCGCTGGAAGCGGTGAAACGCATGAAGCAGCGTGGTGGCGGCGCACTGATCAATGTTGGCAGCGAATTGTCGGACCACGGCATTCCGCTGCAGGGCATGTATGCGGCCTCGAAGCATGCGGTGAAGGGCTTCACCGATTCGCTCCGGCTCGAACTGGAAAAAGAAGACGCGCCGATGTCGGTGACGCTGGTAAAACCGTCGGGGATCGACACCATGTTCGCGGTGCACGCCAAGAACTACATGGACAAGGAACCGAAGCTGCCGGCGCCGGTCTATGCGCCCGAGCTGGTGGCCGAAGCCATCCTGTACGCGGCGCAATATCCGAAGCGCGATGTGTTCGTCGGTGGCGCGGCCAAAATGAATTCGTCCGGCTCGCGCATGCTGCCGCGTGCATTCGACAAGTACGTGAAAGCGACCATGTTCGCGAACCAAAAACAGGATCGCTCGAGCGACCCGGGTCGCCGCGATTCGCTCCACAAGCCCGACCACACGCGCGAACTGCGCGAGCGCCAGGGCATCTACAACACCCATGAGCGCAGCCCGTACACGGCGGCCAGTCTGCGCTCGGGTTCGGTAACCACCGCCCTGCTGGGCGGCGGCGCCCTGTTAGCGGCCGTCGCCCTCTCGCGGCGGCTGGCTCGCTAGGAACCCGGTGTCATCCTCGGTCAGCGGCAGATCGGGGATCGACTCGATATGGTCGGTGCTGATGTCGGCGCCATCGCGCGCCACGGAATCGCGCCCGGCCGCGGCGCGCTCGCCGGTGCCGCCCATGTCGCTGTCGCCAGAGAAATCGGCGTCGCCGACGTCCGGACCGGCGGTGTCGCCGGCATGGCTCGCTTCGAGGTCAGACGTGGTGCCGCCATCGAAATCGAGCACTTGCTCATCGTCGAGTGCGGCCGAGAAACCAGGGCCGCCAACCACGTCGCTACCAGTGTCGGAAATGTCGCTCGGACCGAGCGCGTCAATGCCATGGCCCTTGCCCAGGCTGCGGTCGGGACGTTCCGGGAAGTTGTCCGGATCAAGTGTGCTGGTACCAGTCATAGTGCCTCCTCAAAGTTGATTGACTATGGAGACAGCCTACTGGATGTTGGCTTTCAATGTCGCAAGGCTGCCCATGTGCGTCCCCGCACACAAGCGTTTTCAGAAGGCGCGCCGCATCCCGACATTGAGCGCCGAACCGTTGCCCGGATTGACCCCGAGGTGCACGCCATTGAGGTGCTGGATGCGCGAATACGCCGCGTAGAAATCCATGCTGCGCGACACGGCGTAGGTGGCGCCAATGGCCAGCTGGCGCGCGTCGCGGTTGGCCAGGTCGCGGTCATTCTTGCGGATGAACGAGGCCAGCAGCGTGGTGGAACGCGTCATCGGCATGGCGATGCCGGCCAGCACGTCGCGGCTGTTGGTCGATGGCGAGGCCGAGGCAATGCCGGCGCCGTAGGGATTGTCGGGATTGAACAGCGGCGAGCTGCCCCAGCCACGGCTGGCGCTGTAGGCGGCATACGCCGTGCCCCAGCCGAAACGCATGTTCGCGGCGACAATCGAATTCTTGGCCGCCATCGTGTTGCCGACCTGGTCGTAGCGGGTGATCTTGGCCACGTTGCGGTTCTGGTGCGCGGCGCGGATGGTCAATGGGCCGGCGCTGAAACCGAGCGACATGCCCCAGGCGCGGCCCGACGGCGAACCGTCGATGTCGCCCTTGCCCCACTTGGCGCCGGTGTCGAAACCGGCCACCCGGCCCTGGTAGGCAACGCTGTCGTCGGCGCGCTCACCGCGCGGCTCGGCCTGGCCGGCAAGGCCGCCGTGGAACGGGTCGCCGACGTCGTTGAGCGTGGTGTAGTCGAGGTTGTATTGCCGCCCGAGCGTGAGCGTATCCCGGTGCAGGCGGTCGCGCTTGAGTCGACGTTCGTCGACCGTTTCAAGCGAAAAGATGGCGGGAACATCGCCCGAGGGCGGCGCCACCGCGCGCGCAGCCAGGTGCAGCTCGGCCTGGCAGGCCTCGGCGCAGACGGCTTCCTGGATTGCCCCTGCACCTGATGCGGGAGACGTATCTTTTTGCGCATCCTGCGCCGCAGCCGTTGCCGTACTTGCAGCGAGCACGGCCAATGCAACGATAGACATTCTCATGGCGTCATCCTCTCTGACGCCTACTATCCGCCTGTCAGGACGACCTGATCTGTCTAATACCTCACATAAAACATGGTTTTCTTGTAAACCTGTTCAAGAACAAGGCGCGCAGCCGTCTTTACGCAACGCGCCGTGATTTCAGCAATTGTTCGGCAAACAAAGTGCTCAACGGCGCAGCGCCGCAAAGGCGGCCGACACCAGCTCGCCCTCCTGCGCCGGCGTCAGGGTGCGCAGATGGCGCTGGCCATCCTGCGCCTCTTGCGCGATCTCGGCCAGGGTAAAGCCGAGCAGGCCGCAAATCTCCAGCAGCCGGTCCAGCGTACATCCTGCGCTGGCAAACAGGCGCTTGACGCTCGGCTCGGACAGGTCGAGCGCAACGGCTACGTCGCGATAGGTCAGGCCCTGCAGCTTGAGCTGGCGCTTGAGGGTGGCGACGATGCGGGTGATTTCAGAGCTGGATGCGAGCGGCATGAAGCAAGCAAGGAAGGTGGTTGAGCGGACGGTCAGACCGGCACGCCGGCCAGCGCCACCGCGTTCTTGCCGTTGCGCTTGGCCGCATACATGGCGTGGTCGGCACGCGCCAGCCAGCCGTCCAGGTCGTGGCGCGCGTCGGGCGCGAACACGGCCACGCCGATGCTGGCGCCGACACTGACGCTGGTGGTGCGCAGCGTGAACGGCGCGCGCACCCGCTCCAGCACCTTGCCGGCGGTATCTTCGGCATCTGCCGGGTTGGCCAGCATTTCCAGCACCACGACGAACTCGTCGCCCGCCAGGCGCGCCACCATATCGGTCTTGCGCACGGTCTGCGCCAGGCGCACGCCGAACTGGCGAAGAAGCTCGTCGCCTTCTTCGTGGCCATGGGTGTCATTGACCGCCTTGAAGCCATCCATGTCGATGAACAGCAGCGCCGCCGGGCGCCCCACGCGCTGCGCGCGGCACATGGCTTCAGGCAGCGTCTCGAGCAGCGCGCGCCGGTTCGGCAGGCCGGTGAGCACGTCGCGCAGCAGCAGCGCCTGCAGTTCGGCGGTGCGCTCGGCAACGGCCGCCTCCAGGCTTTCATTCATCGCCAGCAGCGCGCTGCGGTACGCCGCTTCGCTACGCACCAGTTCGCGCATTGTGCGGGTCAGCTTGCTCGCTTCCTGGAAGCCATTGATGTGCGGGATAGGCGGCAACGCTTTGCCGGCGGCAGTCGCTTCGGTGACGCGCTCGATCGCTTCGCCCAGTTCGTTCATCGGCCGTGTCAGGCGTCGCGCCAGCAGCGCGGCGATGCCGGCCAGCAGCACGCCAAGCGCGGCGCTCCAGAGCAGCATCCGGCGCTTGAGTTCGCTCGCGCCCTGCAGCGCCATGTCTTCATCCTGGCGCACCAGCACCGACCAGCGCAGCGTGGTGTTGTTCCCAACCTGGCCAGTCTGGCTGAATCCGGTCAGATAAATTTGTCCGTCCGGCCATTGCTCGCGCAACGAGCCGGTATCGCCCTGACGCGCCCGGTTCAAGCTGAGCGTGCTGATCTTTTTCTCGACCAGTTCCTGCGGGCCGAGCATGACGGTGCCGTCCTCGCGCACGACCACGATTTCTGCGCCGTATTCGCGTAGCGCCGGCGTCAGCAGTTTGCGCGCCTGGCGCCGCGCCCAATCCCAGCTCAGGTGCATGCCGAGCACGGCGAACAGCTCGCCATCGTTGCTGAACACGGGCGTGGCGACATCGACGAAACGCCACGGATCGGGCGCGTGCGGGAGCAAGGAATCGAGTAATTTGGCGGGGTGGTAATCGGTGGCGCGCACGCCCGTCTGCCCGGTCTGGAACCACGGCCGCGCGCTGACATCGGCGCCTTCCAGCAGGCCCTTGGTCGAGGCGATCACCTTGCCGTCGGTGCCAGCCAGGCCGATCCAGGCGTAATCGGGAAACGTGTACTGCAGCGTTTCGAGCGCATTGCGGGCCGCATCGGCATTGCGCGCCTGGCGCACCTGCGGCAGCGCGGCCAGGATGCGGGCGTCGCCGGTGGCCTGCTCGACGACGCGATTGAGCGAGTCGCGCATCTGCCACGACAGCTGCTGCAGCCGAAGCTCGGCTTCGGCGCCGGCCTGACGCACCGCGAAATGATTCACCACCGCCAGCTGCAGGGCCACGGTCAGCGCCACCGTGGCGCACACGGCCAGGGTGATCAGGCTGGAGAGCCTGAATTTGCAGAGAAGACCGTTCATGGGCGCATTGGACTGGTGACGTAATACCCCGTCATGATACCGAATGAACTTGAGGTTGTTATAAATCAAGATGATTCTGCTGGGAATCTTCCGTTTCCAATGAGATGTTTTGGATAAAATGCAACAGTCTCCCCGATTGTCACGCTGTTTTCAGCTCGTCTCCAGCTCGTCTCTAGCTCGTCTCCAGCTCGTCTCCAGGAAACAGGACACTTTCAACGGGTCCGTTTGAGTTCGGCTCGACCGTTGTCGGCGTTGTGCTGGAGGCACGTTATTATTGCTGCACAAGCTTTCAATTTCATCATCGTCAAAGGAGACCCCGATGCCACGTTTGTCCCTCGTTCCCCCTCTATTACTGGCCGTTACTGCGCTGGCGGCGCCTCTGGCCGGCGCGGCTATCACGAATCCGCGCGTTGAGATTGACAGTGGCAAGATCGAGGGCAAGGTCGAAGACCGGGTGGCAAGCTGGAAAGGCATTCCCTTCGCCGCCGCGCCCACCGGCAATCTGCGCTGGCGCGCGCCGCAGCCGGTGGCCGCCTGGACCGGCGTACGCCAGGCCAGCGCTTACGGCGCCGACTGCATGCAACTGCCCTTCCCCAGCGATGCGGCCCCGCTCGGCACGGCGCCGTCCGAAGACTGCCTGACACTGAATGTATGGAAGCCGGCCGATGCACCCGCCAAGACCAAGCTGCCGGTGATCGTCTGGATCTATGGCGGCGGTTTCGTCAATGGCGGCTCGTCGCCGCCCACCTATTCCGGCGCCGAGCTGGCGAAACAGGGCGCCCTGGTCGTCAGTTTCAATTACCGCATCGGCCGCTTCGGTTTCTTCGCGCATCCGCAATTGACGCGCGAAGATGGCGACAATGGATTACTCGCCAATTACGGCTTGATGGACCAGATCGCGGCGCTGCAGTGGGTCAAGCGCAATATCGCAGCGTTCGGCGGCGACCCGTCGAATGTGACGATTACCGGAGAATCGGCCGGCGGGATGTCGGTCAATGCGCTGTTGACGTCGCCGCTTAGTGCAGGCCTGTTTGCCAAGGCGGTGGTGATGTCGGGCGGCGATGGCGCGACGCAGATGACGCCGATGGCCGACGTCGAAAAGACCGGCGTCAATTTCGCGGTCAGTAAAGGCATCGCGGCCGACGATCCAAAAGCGCTCGAGAAACTGCGCGCGCTGGCGGCCGACACTATCGTGGATGGCTTGAACCTGGCGACCTTCATGCGGCAAAACCTGCCGACCTATCACGGCCCGTTCGCCGATGGCAAAGTGGCGATCGATTCACGCGACGCATTTGCCCGTGCACGCATGCACAAGGTGCCGGTCATGATCGGGGCCACGAGTGCGGATATCGGCGGCAAGACCGGGTATATGGTTGCCGGTGCGCGCAGCCTGGCGGCGACGCTGGCCGATCATGGCGTGCCGGTGTATGCGTACCGCTTTTCGTATGTGGCCGATTCGATCGGCAAACCGGGCGCCGGACACGCGACCGATATCCCGTATTTCTTCGATACGGTGAAGGTCAAATATGGCCGCCAGGCGACGGCCAGGGATATTGGCGTCGGCAAGGCGATGAGCACGTATATGGTGAACTTCGCGAAGAATGGCGATCCGAATGGCGCCAACCTGCCGCAGTGGCCGCGCTATGCCCGGGCCAGCGACCAGATCATGGATTTCTCTGACAGCGGCAAACCGGTCGCGCTGAAAGACCCCTGGGCGGCCGAGATCGAGGCTGCAGCCAAGGAAGGCGCGGCCGCAAAACGATAGCACGCATGATGCTCAAGTCGATACAGGCCCTGATGCAAGCGCCGCCCGGCCTCGAATTCGATTTCAGTCAGCCGGCCGGCGAGGCCGCGCTGACGCCGCAGCATGGCATCTCGTGGCAAGTATTCGCCAATCCGGTATCGCTGTTCATTGGCGGCGTGAGCGCGGTGCTGCTCGAATTGGCCGAACCGTCGGTGCGGTCCGGCGTCTGGGACCACAGCAGTTTTCAGCGCGATCCACTGCTGCGCCTGCGGCGCACCGGGTTTGCGGCGATGATGACCGTGTATGGCCCGCGCTCGGCGGCCGAGGAAATGATCGCGCGCGTGGTGCGGATTCACGATCACGTGCAAGGCGTCACGCCGGCTGGCGCTGCCTATTACGCCAACGATCCGCGACTGCTCGACTGGGTGCAGGCAACGGCGACGTTTGGATTTACCGAAGCCCACCATACGTATGTCCGGCCCTTTTCAATGGCCGAGAAAGATGCGGCTTTCGCCGAAAGCCAGGTGTCCGCGCGCTTGTACGGCGCCACCGGGGCGCCGCGCACATGGGCAGAATGGGAAGCGCTGCTTGCCACGACCGCGCCCGGCCTGGAACGGTCCGACATTCTGCGCGACTTCATGAGCATCATGTCGCAGGCTGCGATCCTGCCGGCGCCACTGCGCTGGGTTCAGCGTTTGCTGGTGCGTGCTGCGGTCAGCATGACACCCGAGCCGGTGCGTTCGCTGCCGGAATTACGCGCGCATGGATTGCGGCGCGGCGAATTGGCCCTGGTGCGCGCGATGGCGAAAGCCGCGGCGCTGCTACCGATGCCCGAAAGCCCGGCGTCGAAATCGGCGCAGCGACTGGCGCCGACAAGATGATGCACCGGCAGCCGGGATAGGCGCCGTCGCCGATTTCGATTGCAGCCTCGCATGCGGTCGGTTCTCTGCCGACCCCAGACAACCACCTTCCAAACATTCGTCATCAGTGCAAGGCACTTCGCCCGGCCGCCCTGTGGCTGCTTGCGCAACTTTGCCATTCTTTCTATAATTGAGAATGATTCTTATTTCGAACTAGCCTTGATCGAGGGCTGGTGTCGCTTGCAAACTTTGTCGTCCCAGGCAGCCTTCAGGAGTTTTGATGTCGTATTGTCGTTCGTCCAGCCACTCATCCCCGTTCTCGGCATCACTGTCGCCACTACCGTTGAAGCTGCGCCTGCTACCAGTCGCCGTGGCGTGCGCACTGTTCGCGTGCGCCCATGACGCGGCGTTCGCCGCCGAGCTCGATCTGCCGGCCGATGCCACCGTGCAGACTGTGAAGGTCACTGGGGAAACGACGAAAGACGGCTACAGCGTGCGCGACAGCGCATCGGCCACGCGGCTCGACCTGAGCCTGCGCGAAACGCCGCAATCGGTCTCGGTCGTCACGCGCGCCAAACTCGACGACTTCAAACTGAACTCGATCAGCGACATGCTGGGCACCGTGCCTGGCGTTACGGTCGAGGCTGTCGAAACCGACCGCGTCTACTACACGGCGCGCGGCTTCGACATCACCAACTTCCAGTACGACAGTGTCGGCATTCCTTTCGTCTTCGGCAATGTGACCGGCAATTTCGATACCGCACTCTACGAGCGGGTCGACGTCGTGCGCGGCGCCAACGGCCTGCTGTCGTCGACCGGCAATCCATCGGCCACGGTCAACTTCGTGCGCAAGCGTCCGGGCAACAAGCTCGCCGCCCAGGCCGGCGTTACCGTCGGTCGCTGGGGCAACAAGCGCGTCGACGTCGACGTCACGATTCCCCTCAGCGACAACTGGGCCGCGCGCATGGTGCTGGCGCGCGACCAGGGCGACTCGTACCTGGACCGCTACCACCTGAAGAAAACGATCGCCTCGCTGATCGTGGAAGGCAAGATCGACGCCAACGACAAGCTGGCAGCCGGGCACACCTACCAGAAGAGCGCGTCGACCGGCAATATGTGGGGCGCCCTGCCGCTCTACTACACCGACGGCACGCCGACCGCCTATCCGCGCTCGGCCAACACCGGCGCCGACTGGTCGTTCCAGGACGCCACCGTGAACAGCACCTTCGCCGAATGGACCCACGGCTTCGGCAACGGCTGGTCGGGCAAGGCGACGCTTACCTACAACCGTTCGCCCAACGAATCCGAGCTGTTCTTTGTATCCGGCATCCAGGACCGCGCCACCAGCCTGGGCTTGACCAGCTACACCTCGGCCTATGACTCGCTCTTCAAGCAGACGCTGGCCGACGGCAGCGTCAACGGCACGTTCGAGCTGGGCGGCCGCCGCCATGACCTGACCTTCGGCGCCGCATGGTCCGAGTCGAAGATCGACAGCCGCTCGGCCGCCGGCCCGGACAGCGGCACCAGCTTGCCGGGAAACACGGCGGTCGACGGCAGCTATCCGCGTCCGGCATTCGGCGCAGGTGTCGGCGCCGGCGGTTACACCGACAAGCGCAAGAACGCCTTCGTGGCGGCGCGCTGGAACCTGGCCGATGACTGGAAGTTGCTGACCGGCGCCAACAGCGTCAAGGTCGACACCCGTGGCAGCAGCTACGGCGCCAGCAGCTACCGCTCGGCCAGCAAGACCACGCCGTATGCCGGCCTGGTCTACGACATCAATCGCAACCTGTCGGCGTATGCCAGCTATACCGCGATCTTCAATGCGCAAACCGAAATGGATATCGATCGCCAGCTGCTGGCGCCGGTCGAGGGCACGACGCGCGAGTTGGGACTCAAGAGCGAACTGCTGGACGGAAAACTGCAACTGTCGGGCGCGATTTTCAAGACCAGGCAGAACAATGCCGCCGAGTTGAAAGGCTATATCAACGGACTCGACGCCTACTATGGCGGCGTGGAAGCCGAGTCGAAAGGAGTGGAACTCGAGCTCGCCGGGCAGTTGAGCAAGAACTGGCAAGCCAGCGTCGGCTTCACGCAGATGTCGATGGAAGGCGATGACGGCCAGGACGCGCGCACCTACATCCCGCGCCGAACCTTGCGTACCGCAACCACCTATCGCTTCGCCTCGATGCCGCAGTTGAAGGTGGGCGCCAGCGTCAACTGGCAGTCGCGCATTTATATCGATGACGTGACGGCAGTGGTTCGCCAGGGATCGTATGCGGTGGTTGGCCTGATGGCGCAATATGACGTCAACCCGCATTTCAGGATCAGCGCCAATGTGAACAATGCCACTGACAAGACTTATCTGAAGAGTTTGTTCTGGAATCAGAGTTTTTACGCCGCGCCGAGGAATGCGGTGCTTAGCTTGAATTGGATGTACTAGGGAGATAGGCCGAAATCTGGGCGGCTCTGCAGATTACTGCCCGCCCAGATAGGTACTCGGCGGACTTCCCACGTGGCGACTGAAGGCAGTGCTGAAACTGCTTGCTGAGCCATACCCTATTTTCTCGGCTATTTCGCAAAGGGCGAATTTGTTTTGACAGAGCAGGTTCTTCGCCAGCGCCATGCGCCAGGCAAGCAGATACGCCATCGGTGCAAGGCCGACTCCGCGTGTGAAACGTTCGAAAAACGCGGATCGAGACAGTGCAGCCTTCTCGGCCAATTCGCTCACCGTCCAGGGATGGGCGGGATCTTCGTGCATATGCCGAATTGCGGTGCTCAGACGTGCGTCCGCAAGCCCTCGGAGCAAACCGGGTGTTGCGCCATGACTGGACGAGCGCAATGCCTCGACGAGCAGAATCTCGACCAGTCTCCCAAGGACCAGTTCGCGGCCCGATCGCTGCTCAAGCGACTCGCCCCTCACCATTTGCACCAATAGCTTGAGCCGCTCGACGCCCTGGATGTGCAGTACCGCAGGAAGCAAGGATACCAAGAGGGCGGAATCGGGAGAATCAAAGGCGAAGTAGCCGCCGAGCATACGGGTTTCGACTGCCCCATCCTGCCTTCCATGGCGGATTTCGCCTTCCACCGCTTGCCCTGAAGCCGGATCCATCAGTATCGGCGGTACAGCCGTTGCAGTACTCGACAGCGTAAATCCCGGCGTGGCAGGCAGCAATACAAAATCGCCAGCCTTTAACAAGGCCGGTGCTTGTCCATCGACAGCAAGAATGCATTCGCCATCGAGCATGGTGCAGAAGCTCGGCTCGCCGAACTTCGAGTACCGAACAGCCCAGGCTCCGGCGCCGCTGATCACCTTTGAAAACACGGCGCGAGGTTTTAGCAAGGCGATGATCTCAGCTAGCGGATCAGTCATGATCAGGATTCTCGCAAATGAAACGTGGACTGATGATTATAGCTAATCCTGTCTCAGCGCTATAAAGTGACGTCACACCCCCTCACGAAAGGCATCAAAATGAAGACGATCCTGATCACCGGTTGCTCCTCGGGCTATGGCCTCGCAACCGCGCGCCTATTCCACGCGAAAGGATGGAATGTCGTTGCAACCATGCGCACGCCTCAGTCAGATGTACTGCTGCCTATGGAGCGTCTGAAGGTGCTGCAGTTGGATATCACGCAGCAGGCCAGCATCGAGCAGGCCATTGCGCTGGCTGGTCCGATCGATGTCCTGGTCAACAACGCCGGCATCGGGCTGTTCGGCGCCTTCGAGGCGACGCCGATGGATACGATTCGCGAAATCTTCGAGACCAATACCTTCGGCACGATGGCCATGACGCAGGCAGTCTTGCCCCAATTCCGGAATCGGCGCTCGGGGGTTGTCATCAACGTGACCTCCACTGCCACGATGGTGCCCTTTCCCCTTGTTGCACCCTATACGGCAAGCAAGACGGCTGTCGAAGGATTTACCGAGTCGCTGGCGCTCGAACTCGCGCAGTTCAACGTACGCGCCAAGCTGGTCGAACCCGGATATGGTCCCACCACGCGCTTCGCCGAGAATGGCAGCGAACGCATGCACGGCTTGATTCCCGAACCTTACATGGCATATGCGCAAACGATTTTCGCTGCCTTCGGCGCCGTATCTGCAGTAACCACGGAAGCTGCGGTGGCAGAAGCCGTGTGGCTCGCCGCGAACGATCCGGCAGACACCCTACGCTATCCCGCAGGCGAGGATGCAGTCGCGCTCACCCAGCAATGCATTCGTGATAGCCGCCGAGACTGCAATTCCTAGTCTACCGGCCCCTTGGGCAAGCCAAGGATTCGTTCAGCTTGTCGAGATGTGAAGCCTCTACAAAACATCGGGACTTATTACTATTTGCCGATATCTTGCTGAAGATCTCCTGTTCAGAGGTGGCTGAACCGGATGCCGACTGAGGTCATCCAATCCATTGGATTTGCCGACGATTGCGAAATAGGTCGATTGCCCTACGGCAGCACCCTTCGGCTTACAATTGATGCGCCGATAAAACATACCGAAGGTCATGCAGACGATTCCTCACTACGATCAGAACGCTGAGCAGCTTGTCTCGCAGTATGAATCGCTGACCTTCGAGCATGTGCACCCTGCCCTGCTAACGATGCTACCGCCGCCGGGCGCGACGATTCTGGACGTCGGTGCCGGTTCCGGACGGGACGCCGCCTGGTTTGCCGCCAAAGGATACGACGTCGTCGCCGCCGAGCCTTCGGAGGCGATGCGCACGCTGGCGCGCCAGCGCCATCCTTCGCCACGCATTCACTGGGTGACTGACACCTTGCCCGACCTGGCCCAGGTACGTCGGCTGGGACTGTCCTTCGATCTGATCCTGCTCTCGGCCGTCTGGATGCACGTTCCACCGACTGCACGTCAACGTGCCCTGCGGAAGCTGGCGACGCTGCTGTCGCCAAATGGCCGCATCGCCATCAGCCTTCGCATCGGCCCACCCGATGCCGATCGCGCCATGTACCGGGTGACGCTGCAGGAGCTGACGGCGATGGCCCAGCAATTCGGCCTGAGATTGGTAAGCACCGACGACAGCCCCGACAGGCTGGGCCGGCCGGGTATTTCGTGGACGACTGCGGTTCTGGGGCTACCCGACGATGGCCTGGGCGCGCTTCCGCTACTGCGGCACTTGATCCTCACCGACGGCAAGTCATCGACCTATAAGATCGCGCTGCTCCGCATCCTGGCCAGGGTCGCCGATACTGCGGCAGGTGCGGCGCGCCATGAGGCGGAGTCGGTTGTCCTGCCAATGGGCCTGGTCGCGCTGTTCTGGCTGCGCATGTACAAGCCGCTCATCGAGGGCGGCCTTCCCCAGATGCCGCCCAACCGTGCTGGGAATGCCCCCGGCTTCGTGACCAGCAACTTCACAGCTTTGCGCCTTGTTCGCCCAGTTGACCTTCGCGCCGGGATGGATTTTTACGATGACACGGCGCGCCATCTGCATGGCAGCCTGTGGGAGATTTCCAGGTTGATCCGCGAAATGCCGGTCAAATACCTGCGCTGGCCCGCGAGCGATGAGAACATCTTTCACGTCAGGCACCAACGTCGTACGCCCACCCCGACCAATTTGCGGATTGACGATCCATTCCTGTGGAGTTTTGGCGAGTTTCATGTTCCGCTTCCAATCTGGGATGCGCTCAGCCACTACAACGTATGGGTCGAACCAGTTCTCATCGCGGAATGGGTGCGCCTGATGGAATCCTACGCGGGGCAGCTCGCACCGGCGATAAGCCAGACCGCGTATTGCTTACTTGCATGGGCAGATCCGGAACGCGACACAAGCTTCGCGCGGGCTGCGGTCGAGCGGCTTCGTACTCAAGGGAAGTCCATCTACTGCGTATGGTCGGGCCAGCGCCTGAAGGACGACTACGACATCGATCATTGTTTCCCGTTCGCTGCGTGGCCCTGCGGGGACGCGTGGAACCTGATGCCTGCATCGAAGCGGATCAACAACGAGAAGTCGAACCGCTTGGTCACGCAAGACGGTTTGCAAGGGGCCAGCGAGCGGATCACCGAATGGTGGGAAGATGCGTTCCTGTCGGCGGGGACTGATGCTCGGCGCCGCTTCTTCCTCGAAGCCGGGCAAACGCTTCCAATGCTGGAGGCAGTTGGCTCACCGGCAGGCCTGATCGAGGCCATGAAGGTACAGCGCATCCGCTTAGCGAAGGATCAGGGTTTGCGGCCATGGGAGCCAGTGGCAAGCAATCGGCAACTGGTACTTACCCCAGCCTGCAGTTGACTGATGCCGCGAGAAGACAAAAAAATTCCCTAACGTGTGGGGCTCTTGTTCAATATGCTTGGCGGAAGCGGTGTCAGCCATACTCAGTCAATGAAAATAGACTCGTTTTCCTGTGGCTACCCACCGCCGTGCCCACCAAGCTAAAGCTTACGCTTTAGCGCCAACTGTTATTTATACTAGGCGATTAAACTATCCTCCTACGCAAACCCAACGCGCGGACCATCCATATGGATCTGGTCAACGACTCCGGAAATGACGTTCGATCAAGTACACGCCCTCACGCGTCATTAATAAGCCCTTTCTCAAATTTTCCACCCTGCTTGCTAAATCTCTTAACAAGATGAAAATTTTTCCCGGATTTTAATGAGTCCGGCAAATCGTTATCGACAACGATGACCTGGCACCTGCGTCCTTTTTCAGCAGCAACTGCAACGACGCTCATAATCTGGCTGAAAATTTTCTCATATAGTTTCGGATCCGAAACTTCCGTATTATCATCCTCGGTACGAAAGCGCCCAATATTCTGCCCTGGGGTATCAATCATCAAAAAAGTCGGCAAATTACAAGCGTGTTTGAGAAGGTATTGCAGTCGAGTAACAAATAACGCAATCGAGGTAATCGTCCGCACTCCACCAGAGGAAGTATTGTAATAGGAGATATCTCTAAAATGCGCCACGAACTTCTTGTCAAGGTATACACCGTGAACTTTCTGCAAGCCGCTCTTATGCATATGTGCAGCAAACAAACTGGTAAGCTCTTCAATGACGGAGTCGATCCCAATCAAACCGTCTTTTGTTATTTTTATTGCTCGACGCAGCTTCTCGATTAATACGGATTTGACTTCAATTTTAGAACCAATGTCAGAATACTTGTTAAAGATGGCCAGATTCCGCTCGGCTTCTGCCAATACCACCTTAAGCTGACTCCTCGAGTCTTCAATAGCTTGTATCGACGTCAGAAGTGGGGAAATACTTGATGCTTGGTTTTCGTCAAAGCTACGACTCGCATCGTTTAATGAAGCGCCGATCTGCTCTTTGCGCAACGTAAGAGATCGTTGCTTTTCTCGTAGATCGGATAAAATACTACCAATTCCTGCATTACGATTTTTCAAAGACTTTAGTTGATAGTCAATATCCTCATCCGCTACTGAAGGTGAGGTAATTTCGACTTTCGACTGGCACAAAGGACACGCAATATTTTCATTCTGAGCCCGCTTGACTGACATAATCGATCGAGAAACCTTAGACAGCTTTAATGCATCATGATCAAAGCGATAAGTATTGCTGAGCTTGGCATAATTATTATATTGAGATTCGATCTCATTCATACTTCTATCGATCCTTGACATTTCTGTTCGCATATCCTTGATTGCTGCAGAAATAGTCGCGCCAATATCGGTCGAGAGAACAAAATCGTTTTTTAGCTCCGCTAGGCTCGCGTCCAACTCAGCGATCTTATTTTGGTAATCCTCCGCCTCGCCTACAACCTTATCAAATCCGTCAACGTCAATTTTTACGTCATTTAAAAATTTCTTAATAAACCTTTCATTTTTTTCTAGCTCGTTATATTCAACAATCTCACGAGACAGCTCTGAATTCAGCGCTGATAGTTCATCATCGTATACATTGAAAACAAATTTCTGAATCTCAACGTTTTTATTAAAAACCACTGGAGACTGATAGTTCAACAACGCGTCAGAGCCAACTCTGGATTGCTTCAAATACATTAGCTTCATAAGATCTCTGAAGCTTAGGCGATCTGAATCTGCATTTTCTCTAAAACGCGATTCTCTAATAGAAACCTTAGCTATGCCAAGATTATCCAAGATAAAATCTGAAATCCAACCATCTGGAGCAGAATTATCGCTTGCTGTAGCTGCCATCATAAGCGGAAAATTTCTATCACGCTGCTCGTAATATCCTGTATACACTCGAATAGGAGACTTTTCTGAAAGCACGTCCCGCTCAAAAGTATAAATCTTTCCATTCAGATCGACCTCAAGATGAGCTATACGTGCATTGGCCCTCATTTCTCCGTAGAGAAAATCGCTATTCTTACCGCCCAAGCAATAATCTATAAGATTTAATATACTTGACTTACCAGAATCCATATCACCCCAAATCAAATTGAGGCCGTCTTCAAATTTTGCTTCGTACTGTTTGATGGCGCCTTGAATAATAAGGCGAACTATAACTAGGTATGGGCTAGTTTCCATTAGCGGCTCCATGAATAGCGTTGAATAGGACGTTTTTAGATTTACTCAGAAGAGGCTGGAGGAGGGAAAGTTCCTTTTCCCATCTCATCACCAGCGGGCTCTCCAAATTCAAATCCCCTGAATCGCTATGCAAAAGTATTTCGCCGTCGAGCTTCGCAAAGCTAACGTATCCTATAGATATAAGTAGGACGCAGGTCGTTGAGAAATCTCTTGTTTCGAAACCTTCGCCAAATTCCATGTTGTTTTGATAAAGAAGCTCCTCCAGATTTAACACTGGCTCGGCCTTCCCGAAATGAACCAATAGTTTTTGCAAGGTCGGCGGATTACACAATAAAAAGTCAACCAGGGCCGCTTTCTCCAGAGAAACCCCATGGCGAAACTTGGAATTTCTTATGAGGCTTTTTATGACATACCAGCGCCGAAATGCTTTAAGATAAAACTCATCTCGATAGTCGACGACACCAAATTCGCTCATGACATTTTCGCTTTAATAGAGCTGAAATCAGTATCGTCCGCCCAAATTACATCATGCCTCATATTGTTGGCTAGTTGATGCAGTAAACCTTTTTTATGTAGGAAATTCAGATAACTAGCTGTTGACTTTAACACCCCTGCATCTTGAGCCGTTATTTCAGCATGTACAGCGGCAAAAATTGCGTTCGATGACAACTTCAGCCCATTGCAATCATTATATTTCTGCTTGTATAGGCTCAATACTTTACGCTGAAGACCACGCAGCTCCTCAGCATCTCTTCGATTAGCTGCTTTTGATATAATCTCAGCACTGAAGAAGCAATCTTTCGCATCCTCAATGCCCATTTTCCCAATATCACACACCATCATCTTCAAGACAAAGATCTCTTTATCATAATCTGGCATTGACATCAAAAAAGTATCACTCGCCAGTGAGTGCATCGCTTTTTCGTAAAAAAAATCCTTCAAAAATTTCTTTACTGCTAAATACGCCATATCGGTGCTTGATGACGGCTTGCAAATTGAAGTGTGATCATGATCGACAACTGCTTTATCAGACTTAAGAATAGTGAACGGGACAGCACTTTCTTTCAAAACACATTCATCATGTTGTGCGATCATATATAAAGTTGGTGGAAGATTTTTCTTTTGTTCCGTCCATTTGTTATTTAATGCATCGCAATACTCAGACAGCGGAATCAACTCCTTAGCATTCACATTTGCAGGCCCAAGAATCAAAGCGCCAAAGGATCCCTTATGCGGGACCGCCATCGACACGTAGCCCACTGGCTTTGGCCCATGCCCTGGCTCATAATTAATTATGTGATCTTTCGCAATCAAACCGCCCATACTATGCGCGATCAGAATTACCTCATCAAATCCACCCAACTCGAGATTAAGATAGGTAGCCAACTGCTCACTTAATTGAGCAATAGGTCGGTTTACCTTTACCTTACCATTCACCCCCGGTATCCAATTAAGGATCGGGATAACGTTAGCGACTTTTTGAAATTTTGCAGACGTGAAAAAGTCTGTTAATTTCGTATAGTAAATAAATTCAAAGAACTCGAAATCACCGTTTATTTCAGCATCTCTTCTCAATAACTCAGAGAAATTTAAGCCTTCGCTATTACGCCAAGTTTCTGCTCCTCCAGTAAATCCGTGAATGAAGACGACGGCTGTTTTCATTTTTTCGCCCCTCAAGAATAAGTGCCTTTAAACCATTTTCCTCATTATTTTACATGATTTCGCCGAGGAAATTCTATCCAAATATAACGCCCCCCTCTTCAATAATGAAACATGTTTAATAATGTACTGAAGAGATTTAGGCGGATGCCTAAGCTGCGTCTTCGATGTTCGAAGAAGGTAGGCCGAATCGACGACTTAACTTTGGGTTTTAATCTCGAAAAGATTAATAATGTAAGACGCCAGTCTATCCTGCCCAAAGACCCAAAACCAAAGATGCAGTCTTCGACGCGTTTGATCCCATACGAGCGCAGCCGCCACCGGTATTTGCGCAATACCTCAGCGGTCACCAAAAGGCAAACTGCCGTTCAGTATCCGCACCACATGACCCCGCGACGTGCTTACGCATCTGTGGCGCACGGCGGTACAAAATCAATCTTGCCGATGCGGCCACAGCGCAACGGCTCACATTGACACTGGAGGCATACATGAATCAGCAAGCGATTGACACCGTTATCGAACGTCGCGCACCAGGCGACCGTGCCGACATTCGGTTCATCAGGTTGAAAGAGGTGATGGCGATCTGCGGGAAGTCGCGCAGCAGCGTCTACGATGCAATCAAGCGGGGCGCTTTCCCAAGACCGGTAAAGCTCCAGGGCCGATCAGCCGCATGGATCAAGAGCGAAGTCGAGCAGTGGGCCGTGCAGTGCATCCGTACCAGCCGCCGAGACAGCAAGCCCTAGCCTGCCGCCCCACTGTCGGGCAATCCCAAGAGACGCCGCAGCACCGCTGCCACTTCCGCTAGGTCCGGCGCTGTGAGCTTGCTTTTCGAAAGGAATGCTTGCCACTGCTGCAGTTTGATCGGACTCCCCGTAAAAGCGGCCGACAGCCCGAGTGGCGCCGCGTTCGGCACCTCGGTCCGGCGGCGCGCAAACGTGGCCCCGATCGCCTGTCGAAGGACAGCCTCGTCGACCTGTGCATAGGTCGCGAGAAACCACAGGTCGAAGTAATCCTTCAGACGCGTGTTGGCCATACCCAGGCTGACGATCGCTTCGT